>Ga0187894_10003071_pt1 | contig 19136 bp, 16 predicted proteins | sample GBC1701081metaG_FD_136650 | JGI IMG/M metagenome (GOLD analysis project Ga0187894, IMG submission 136650) | White microbial mat communities from a lava cave in the Kipuka Kanohina Cave System on the Island of Hawaii, USA - GBC170108-1 metaG ...
CTCCGCGGCCGCGACCGCGCGGCTGACCCTCCACAGCAACGGCGGACTGCCGACGGTGCGTCATCTGATCTTCGACGGTGACCGGCTGCACGTCGGCTGCGCGGCAGGTGTATTCGGCGCGGACATCAGTGATCCGTCGCGCCCGCGTTTGACCTACGCCTATCTTCCCGATTGCTACGTCGAGTCCATTGCCGTGGATGGCCGGCGGCTTTTTGTTGCGACGAGCAACCGCGGAACGCCCGATCCGCGGCAGCCCGACCGGCGCGATCAACCGACGCTCAGCCCGCTCGGCATCGTCGAACTGGATCTTTCCCATCCCGACGACCTCCGCCCGCTCGCCGCATACCGCGACATCGATCTGCCGGATTGCCTGCTGATCCATCATGGCGTCCTCTACGTCGCGGGGCGAATGCGCACCCCCTCCAGTCTCATCTCGCTCGGCGGCGCGGAAGTGCCGCGCGATCTGGCGGAGGCCTATCTCAGCCAGCGCCTCGTTCTGCACGCACTCGACGTCGCCGCCCCCGGCACGATCCGCCGCCTGTCATCGATCGATTTCCCGCCGCAGTACCGCGCCCACCCGCAGATGGCGATCCTGGGTTGCCGGCGAATGGCGGCCGACGGGGACTCGCTCGTCGTCGCCGATCACGCCTTCGGCATCCGGACGATCAACATCGCCGATCCCGTGCACATCCAGTCGGCGGGGCGCCTTTGCACCGTGATCGGCGAGACGGACGGCGTACTCGTGCGCGGACGGCAGGCGCTGCTCTGCGGCTTCGCGCGCATGCTGCCGATCGATCTGCCGGCCGACGCCGCGCCACGCTGCGACCTGGGCGGTGCGATTCCATTTCCAATCATGTTTCAGAATCGCGCCATCGCTGACGATGACGCCTCGCTGCTGGCCACTCCTCTCTGGAATCGCCAATCGCTGATGCTCTTCGACGTCTCCGACCTGGGGCGGCCGAAACTTGCCGGCTTTCAACCCTGGCCGAAGCAGAGCGAAATCCGCGCCGTCGCCTCGGGAGGCGACTGCATCTGCCTGCTGATCGCCTCCATCGACGGCCGCGAGTTACACCTCTTTACCGTCGCGCCGCCGCGCGGCAGCATGCCGGTTCAGATTCTCGGCCGCGTACGGCTGGGGCGATTCCCCGAGTCGATCCCCTGGTGGGGCACAACGCTCTTCGCCGTCTCACGCGGACGAGCCGTTGCGGCGCTGCGGAAAGGAGCCAAAGGCGAGCAGGTCTCCTTGATCGCCGTCGAACTCTCCGATCCCGCTCATCCGCGCCTTGCGTCGGAGACGGAGGTCTCCGGGATTCAGCCGGGGGCATGGCGGCCGAGCGGCGTCTTTTTCGACGACCGTTGCGCCTATCTGCCGGGCGGCGCGACCGGAGTGCCGACCCTCAGCCTCGTCGATATTTCACAATCGGGCGGCCGCGTCCTCGGGGCGGTCAGCGAGCGCAGCCCGACGCGCTACGCTGATGCGATGCTGCTCGCCGATCGGCGACTGGTGCTCGTGCAGGATTACCACCGCGGATTGCGGTTGGTGGACGTGTCGGAGCCGCAGCGTCCGCGCATCGTCTGGACCGAGACGCCCTCCCCTCCAGAGGATCCCTACACCACCATTGGCTGGACGGTCGGGACGCTCGCCGGTGACCGGCTCTACGCCCCGCGGCTGGACCATCTGGACATCTTCCAGATCACGCCGTGAATGAGCCCGATCCGCCGCTTCTACAGACCTTTGGAGGGAGTGCTCCGGTCCGGCTGACAATTTGCGGGGCTCCCTCTTGCAGGTTGCGCGGGAGGGTCGATAACATACCGCGACGGTACACTGCCAAGCAGCGGCTCGGCCGCTCCGACCTGACTGGCCTCCCGATCCGGCAACGGAGAGAATTGCAAATGAAGCGACGGAATAGAACCAAGGCGCTGTTGGCTGCCCTGGTGTGCGGGACGGTGCTTCAGTTCGGCTCCTGTATTTCGGCGGCGGGGACCGTGATCCTCGCGACGCTGGACTTTTGTGCTCTGCTCGGGCCGGATTGCACGCTGGGGCCGATCGCCCCGTGCGGCGATCCGACCACGGCCGCGGACGATCTGCTAACCGATTGCCCGCCGCCGCCTGATGATACGGGTGGTTGATCCGGGCGAAACGGAATTCACGCGGAGCGGCGCGTCGCCGAGACGACGCGCGGATCCGCGACATGGGAAGGTGCAAGATGACGCGCAAGATGAAATGGCGTGGCACTCTGGCGGCGGCCCTGCTCAGCGGCGGCATGCTCTATCAGAATGGATGCCTGAACGCGCTTTATTCGATCCAGATCTGCGGCGTCGTGCTGCCTGCGACGGTCTGCACGCCCGAGGATCAGCTCCTGCTCGTTTTCCCCTTCCTGGAAGTGCCGGATTTCGAAATCGACCCCACCTGCACGATCCCCTTCGGGTGCTTTGACCGGGGCGACGACGTCAACGATGGGGAATACCCCTTCGGCGGCGGCCCGCCGAATCCTCCAACCCAGAACAGCGGCGGCGGCGGCATCTAGCGCCCCGCGCGTGCGTCTGCGTCTAACATCGCGCTCATGCTGCGCCCCTGGAGCCGGCTCTGGCTCGCCATTCCCGAGTCCTGGTTTCGAGTCGGCGGCGCGGCGATCTTCTTCGGCTACGTTCTGCTTGAGGCGCAGCGCTACGCCGTCCACTGGCCCTGGCTCGGCTACGGGGTCCGCCTGTCTGACGGCCGATACCTGGCGCTCCCCTACGTCACAGTGCTGGTCGACCTGACGATGCTGTCGGTCGCGATAGGCTACTGCGTTCGCACGCCGCCCCGCGCGCGGGCCCGCGGATTCGGTGAAGTGCTGCTCCCCTTCATCGCCGCCTTCTGGCCGATGACTCCTTTTCTGCTTCTTTCGCTCTTCAGCAATCTGGCGGGAATCGACGCGGAGACTGGCCGCGCTGCGAGCGCCCCTGCCGCAGCGGGGGCGACCCTTCAGAATATCTACCATCTCATTCGCTCGGCGCTCGCCACGCAGGAGATCGGCGTGCCGACCTACCTGCTCGGCTGCGGCCTGATCGCACTGGGAAACGTGATCGACATCTGGGGCTACCTGACGCTGCGGCGCTCCATCTCCATCGTGGCCGAGGCGCGCGAGCTGGTGACCCACGGACCCTACCGCTGGGTGCGACATCCGATCTATCTGGGTCAGTTCATCGCGCAGGCCGGCGTCTGGCTGGTGCTACAGCAGGGAAAGCCATACTGGGCGCTTTTCTACGCGGTGTTCGTGGCGATGCAGCTTTACCGCTCGCGGGTGGAGGAGAGGGTCCTGCACGAGGCGTTCGGCGAGCGTTTCCACGCCTGGCGACAGCGCGCCTATTGGCCCCTCTCCGGCTGAAAAAGCCGGCTCCAAACGGAGCACCACCCTGCAAACGTTTTCCCGTCGGACTCTCTTTTGGAGAGATTGGGAAACGGCGGGCATATAAATCCATGACCGGGTCTGAAGGCCCGCGCCGAGTCCCCCTGCTGGAAATGCCCTCGCCGCCCCGGCTCTTGACGTAACCGCGCCGGGCCACAATGCTTGCCGCGTCCGGCCGAGCGGATCGGGCCAGCCCGGCCGCCCCACCGCGACCGATCCACCGGATGGCCACCCCCCAAGGTCGTCATCCAGCCCCGCAGGTAGCCGCGGCAGTGCCAGAGCGATATTTCGGAGGAACGTGCGAATGACCGGCCGTCTGACAATGCGCTGTGCGGCGTGCCTGCTGCTTCCCGTGGTGCTGGGGGGCGCGAATTGCCTGAATCTCGGGATATTTCTCCCGTCGGGCGACAACACCACTGCCTGTATGAATATTTCGACCGGCGGTGAACTGGCGGCCCGCGTCGCCTATCGCGGCCGAACGGTCAAGATGTTCTGGAACGCCGACGGAACCCAGCTCGACGAGTCCACCAACGTCACCCGACTGACGCTGGTCGCCACCAATCCCGATGACGGTTACGTGGTCGGGAATACCAACGCGCGATTCTCCATCACGCTGCAGCGCGAGACGGGCCTGGACATCAACCAGTACGTGGACAAAAACTTCGAGCCGAACAAGGAAGACCGCACCTTCAACGTCGCCATCTCGTCCGACAACTCGGTCGACGCGGTGGCGCTGCAACAGGCCACCGGCATCGCGCACGTCACCGACTATCTCAAGCAGGGAAACCGCGTCCGCATCCGCGTGGATTTCGAAGTCCAGGTGCTCAACCTGAACACCGTCACCACCGACACGATCTGCGGCGAGGCATTCTTCGACGGCAATCTCACCGTCATCGACTGACGCCGGCGCGCCCGCCTCAGGCCGTGCCCATCGGCTCCTGCTGACCGGAGAGCGACGTGTGCGTCATGACGTAGACGCGCCCGCATTCCAGCCGCGAAACATCATGCTGAAGCTCGAGGACCGTCATCTGCGATTGGATGTCGGCCAGTTGATCTTCCTCGACGAAGGGCGTGAACGCGGACTTGTGCAAGGCGATGCGATCGGAGAGCGCCCGAGCCGCCGTTCCCTGCATCTCGGCAATGCGAAGCTCCAGCGCGGACAAGGCCTGAACGAATTGATCTGAAGTCATCTCCCGTCCCCCCAACGGGTCCGCCGACGGCAAGTGGGATTGCCCCCGCAACCCCGATCCCCCGCGCCGACCGACGCACTCATAAGATTCAATTCAGCGGCGCGACTGTCAAACGCGGCCTGACCGGAAGGTCCGCCCCCTCCCGATCCGCGGCGAATCGCCCTAACTTCTGTCGCGACAAACAGAAAGCGGCCGACCCTCCTTTTTCGCGTCTGCACAAAACAACTGGACGCTGGCAGCCTGTTTCACTATGCTTATCCGATAACGCGCGGGCGGCGGGCTGATTGTGCCGCGGCGCGGAATGTCCGGTTCAGCCGGACGCCCAACACTACGATGTACTCAGGTCGGAGCGGCGCCCCGCGACGGAGGCGGGCCGCCCCATCCGCCGATCTTGCCGACGAAATGAGCAGACTTCCATGTCGACCACTCTGACGGACTCACCGCACCAACGGCCCAAGCAGATCGTCGAACTGACCGAGGCCGCCGTGCGGCTCGCCGGCGACTCGGGCGACGGCATGCAGCTCGTGGGCACGCAGCTCACGAACACCTCCGCCGTCTTCGGCAACGACATCAGCACGTTTCCGGACTTTCCGGCCGAGATTCGCGCCCCCGCGGGCACGCCGGCCGGCGTCTCGGGATTCCAGATTCACTTCAGCAGCCGCGACATCCGCACGCCCGGCGACAAGGTCGACGCGCTGATCGCGATGAACCCCGCCGCGCTGAAGGTAAACATCTCCGACGTGGAAAAAGGCGGCATCGTCATCATCAACGAGGATGCCTTCTCCAAGACCGACCTGGCCAAGGCCGGCTACGCGAACAATCCGCTCGAGGATGGCTCGCTGGATCGCTTCCGCGTCTATCGCGTGCCGCTCGCCAAGCTCACGGCCGACGCGCTGAAGGAGACGGGACTCGGCGCCAAGGCGGTCGAGCGCTGCAAGAACTTCTTCGCCCTCGGCATTGTCTATTGGATGTATGACCGGCCGATGGACGTGACGCTCAACTGGATCAACGACAAGTTTTCGAACAAGCCCGATTTGGCCGCCGCGAACGTCAAGGCGCTCAAGAGCGGCTACTTCTTCGGCGAGACGGCCGAGATCTTCTCGATCAGCTACCGCGTCGCGCCGGCCAAGATCACGCCGGGACACTATCGCAAGATCACCGGCAACGAGGCCACCGCGATCGGACTGGTCGCCGCCGCCCGTTCGATCAACAAGACACTCTTCTTCGGCACTTATCCGATCACCCCGGCGAGCGACATTCTGCACCAGCTTTCCAAGTACAAGAACTACGACGTCCGCACCTTCCAGGCGGAAGATGAGATCGCCGCCGTCACATCGGCGGTCGGCGCCTCGTTCGCCGGCGCGATCGGCGTTACGGCGTCGGCCGGACCCGGCATCGCGCTGAAGACCGAGACGCTCGGCCTGGCGGTGATGACCGAACTGCCGCTGGTCATCGTCGACGTGCAGCGCGGCGGCCCCTCGACGGGACTGCCCACCAAGACGGAGCAGTCCGACCTCTGGCAGGCCGTGCTCGGCCGCAACGGCGACGCGCCGATTCCGGTGCTGGCCGCCTCCACGCCGGGCGACTGCTTCTACATGGCCCACGAGGCGGTACGGATCGCGATTCGATACATGACGCCGGTGATCCTGCTGACGGACGGCTATCTCGCCAATGGCGCCGAGCCGTGGAAGATTCCCGACCTCAAGACGCTGCCGACGATCACGGTCAGCCACCCCACGCAGCCCAACGATCCCAAGGGTTACATGCCCTACAAGCGCGACGAGCGGCTGGCGCGCCCCTGGGCCGTCCCCGGCACGCCCGGCCTCGAGCATCGCATCGGCGGACTCGAAAAGGCCGACGTCACCGGCAACGTCAGCTACGAAGCCGAGAACCATCACCACATGACGATGACGCGCATGAAGAAAGTGCTCGGCATCGCCAACGATCTGCCCAAACTGACGGTCGAAGGACCCGAGAAGGGCGACCTGCTGGTCATCAGTTGGGGTGGAACCTTCGGCGCGGTCAGCATGTCCGCGCAGCACGTGCGCGACAAGGGCCACTCGGTCGCGCACTGCCACCTGCGCTACATGTTCCCGTTCCAGAAGGAACTCGGCACGATCATCCGCAACTACCGCAAGGTACTGGTGCCCGAACTGAACACCGGCCAGCTCCGGCAGTTGCTGCGGGCCGAATACCTCGTGGACTGCATCGGCATGAACAAGATTCAGGGCAAACCCTTCCTGATCAGCGAGCTTGAAGAGAAGATGTTGTCGATTCTGAGCAACAAGTAATCACCGGGAATAAAGCAGAACGCCATGTCGCAAGCCAACACCGTTCCGTTGAATCTGACCGCCAAGGACTTCGCCAGCGACCAGGATGTGCGCTGGTGCCCCGGCTGCGGGGATTACTCGATCCTCGCCCAGGTCAAAAACATCATGCCCTCGCTGAGCGTCCCGCGCGAGAAGTACGTGTTCGTGTCGGGCATCGGCTGCTCCAGCCGCTTCCCCTATTACATGAACACCTACGGCTTCCACTCGATCCACGGCCGCGCGCCGGGCATTGCCACGGGTATCGCCGCGGCCAATCCCGAGCTGCAGATCTGGATCGCCACGGGCGACGGAGACGGACTGAGCATCGGCGGCAACCATCTGCTGCACGCGATGCGCCGCAACATCAACGCCCGCATCCTGCTCTTCAACAATCGCATCTACGGCCTGACCAAGGGGCAGTACTCCCCCACGTCGGAGCTGGGCAAGAAGACCAAGTCATCGCCCTACGGCACGATCGACAATCCGCTGAGTCCCATCTCGGTGGCCCTGGGCGCCGAATGCACCTTTGTCGCCCGCACGGTCGACGTAGACGTCAAGCATCTGCGGACCGTTCTCGAGCGCGCCGCCAAGCACCAGGGGACCGGCTTCATCGAGATCTACCAGAACTGCAACGTTTTCAATGACGGCGCCTTTGAATACGCCAGCGACAAGGATGTGAAGCTCGACCACATTCTCTACCTCGAGCATGGCAAGCCGATGGTCTTCGGCAAGAACCGCGAGAAGGGCATCCGCCTCAACAACGGCAATCCCGAGGTAGTCATGCTCGGCAACGGCATCTCCGAGGACGACCTGCTCTTCCACGACGAGAACGCCGCCGAGCCGACCGTCGCCTTCATGCTCTCGCGCATGCGGCACCCGGAGTTCCCCGAGCCGATGGGTGTCTTCCGCGTCTCCAAACAGCCGACCTTCGAGGATCGTCTCATGGCGCAGCTCAAGGCCGCCATCGCCAAGCAGGGCCCCGGCAAGATCGAAGATCTCTTCGACGACGGCGAGACCTGGGTCGTCGAGTAACCGGCGCGCCCCGCGGGAACCCGCCACATGGATCGCAGCCTGATCGACCGTTATGAGGCCGACGCCCGGACGCCGCTGCGCGGCATCGCCGGGCTGTCGCCGCAGCAATTGCTCGCGTTTCCCGTTCCGGGCACGTGGAGCATCCAGCAGATCGTGCTGCACCTGCTGGACAGCGACCTGATCGCCTCCGATCGCATGAAGCGGATCATCGCGGAAGATCGGCCGGCGCTGATTGCCTACGACGAAACCGCCTTCTCGCGCAATCTCTTCTACGATCGCATGGATGCGACGCTCGCCGCCGAACTCTTTGCCGGGAACCGCCGCCTGACCGCCTCGCTGCTGCGGCTGCTGCCCGACGCCGCATTCACCCGCGTCGGCCGTCACAACGAGCGCGGCGACCTGACGCTGGCCGGCCTGGTGCAGGTCTATGTCGACCACGTTCCCCACCACATGAAGCACCTCATCCGCAAGCGCGAACTGCTCGGCGCACCGATGCCCGCCTGATGGCGCGGCCCCGCGTTGTCTCATCCCGTTCGATCCGTTAAAACGCCCGCACGCCGTCATCCGGGCGATACACGCACACAGGAGCTCGCGCCCATGGTGAAACTGATTGCGCTCTACAAGAAACCCGAGGACGCTGCCGCCTTCGACAATCACTACCGCGAGATTCATACGCCCCTCGCGATGAAGATGCCCGGCCTGCGGAAGCTGGAAGTCCAGCGCGTGGTCGGCACGCCGATGGGGACCGAGGCCCCCTTCTACCAGGTGGCGGAGATGACGTTCGACAGCCTGGATGCGGTGAAGGCCGCGCTGGCGTCTCCGGAGGGCAAGGCCGCCGGCAAGGACGTGATGGGGTTCGCGGGAAAGATCATCACAATGATGCTGGCAGAGGTCACGTGATGCCGGAATATAGCGGAAAACCCGCCGAATCCTTCAAGTTCAAGAAGATCCTCTACAGCAAGAGCGACGGCCGCGCCACCATTACCTTCAACCGCCCCGATGTGCTCAACGCCGTCGACGGCGACACACTCATCGAGCTGAACGAAGCGTTTCAGGACGTCTCCTGGGACGACGCCGTGGGCGTGCTGATCCTCACCGGCGCGGGCGACCGCGCCTTCTGCACCGGGGCCGACGTCCGCGAGCAGGCTGAGGAATTCATCGACCGGCCCGACGCCTACTGGAAATGGATGGGCCTCTTCATCCAGTGCCACGAGCGCCTCCGCAACATCGGCAAACCCAGCATCGCGCGGCTCAACGGCATCGTTGTGGGCGGCGGCAACGAGTTTAACATGAGTTGCGACCTGGCGATCGCCGCGGACCATGTGACCATCCGGCAGGTCGGCGCGGCCCGCGGCAGCGTGGCGGCGGCCGGCGCGACACAATTTCTCCCGCTCATCATCGGTGACCGCCGCGCCCGCGAAATGCTCTTCTTGTGCGAGCCGATCCCCGCGCAGAAATGCCTCGAATGGGGATTGGTCAACCAGGTCGTTCCGAAGGCGCAACTCGACTCGGCCGTCTCGGAGATGGCGGGCAAGCTGATCGACAAGCTGCCCGAGTGCATCCGCTACGCCAAGCAGCAGCTCAATTTCTGGCGCGACCTCTCCTGGCACCTCACGATCGGCCATGCGCGCGACTGGCTCTCGATCCACAACCGCGCGCCGGAGGTGGCCGAAGGGATGCAGTCCTTCGTCGAGAAACGGCCGGTCGACTACCGCAAGGTGCGCAAGAATCGCCAATAGCCGCAAATAGCCGCGCGCCTTTCGCCGGCGGCGTCGCGCGCGCACACTGTCGACCCGTGATGGCCGCCGACCTGCCGATGCTGATTCCGATCGCACCGCGCGTCCCCGACGCGCAGGACTGCGTGCGATGCGGTCTCTGCCTCGAAAGCTGCCCCACTTACACCGAACTTCGACTGGAGGCGGATTCTCCCCGCGGCCGGATCGCGATCATGCGCGCCCTCTCCGAGGGCCGCGCCGCGGTTGAGCCGGCGGCGCTGCACCACCTCGACCTCTGTCTGGATTGCCGCGCGTGCGAGACCGCCTGTCCGTCCGGCGTGCAGTATGGCGCGTTGCTTGAACAGACCCGCGCGCGGCTGCACCACGAACGGCCGCCGGGCGGATTTCGGCAACGGCTGATCGGCTATTTCCTGCGCCGCATCGTGACGGATTCCACGCGGCTGCGACGCTGGATGCGGAGTTACGCCTGGCTTGACGCGATCGGCCTTGCGGAGCATCTGCGGAGCAGCGGCCTGTCGGAGCGCCTGGGGATGCCGCTGCCTCCTCCCGGAGTGGTCGTTCCGCGCGTCGCGCCGCTCCAGCTTCATTACCCGCGACAAATCGGTGATACCGCGCAGGGTACATTGCCGCGCCGGGTCCTGCTCCTCCCCGGATGCGCCACCGAGGCGATGACGCCGATGACCAATCGGGCGGCGATCCATCTGATGATCCGCCGCGGATTCGACGTCGACACGCCGCCGGCGCAGTCCTGTTGCGGTGCGCTGCACCTGCACCTGGGAGACGAGGAGGAGGCGAAGCGGCTCGCCCGGCGCAATGTTGCCGCACTGCCCGAAGGAGATTTCCCGGTCGTCACCTGCGCCGCTGGATGCGGGGCGATGCTCAAGCAATATGGTTCACTGCTCCGCGCCGATCCGGAATGGCGGGAGCGCGCCGCGCGTTTTTCGCGGCGCGTGCGCGACATCCACGAACTTCTCGTCTCAGCCGGAACGCCTTCATCGTCGCCGTCGCCAAAGCAAACCGCTGCGGCACCGATCGGCATGACTGCAACCCCCGGCGGCCGTCCGCTCCGCGTGGTCTATCACGACGCCTGTCACCTCTGCCATGCACAGAACATTCGCCGCCCGCCGCGCGACCTGATTCAGTCGCAACTCGGTGTCACGCTGATTCCCCTTGAAGAATCGGAAATGTGCTGCGGCGCGGCCGGCTCCTACGCCGTCACGCAGCCTGAAATGTCGGCACGGCTGGCCCGTCGCAAATGGCGCCACCTGCTGGCCGCCGCGCCGGATGTCGTCACCGCCGCAAACGTCGGCTGCATTCTCCAACTCCTCCAATACGCCCCCCCCGAGGCCGCTGGCATCCGCGTGGTCCATCCGGTCGAACTGCTCGACCAGGCTCTTTCCGGTAGATGAGGAGTATTACGGCTTCAAGCAATGGCTCTTGGAAGTCGACGAAAACCAACAACGGCCGATCCTCTGGCACGGACAATGCACATCCAATCATGCGTTGTGTTTCCTTTTTGCATTCTGTAACTCAATTAAAGTCAGTCAGTTAGGCGTGTAATTCACTTTCGAAACCTTCCAATTGAGGAGGTTCGACCATCGCATTCCGTGCGTTAATACACAATTTTTTGTGTATTATTACACAGACGAGGCGTTTTGTTCGTGATTGAAACTCCAGAATCATCCGCCGAATCCTCCCCACCCATCGGCCGGTTCCGGTGGCGTCACGCCGTTTTCCTGCTGGCGTCGGCGGTCGCGATCGTCGTGCTCGTCAGCCTGGAGATGCACCGGCGGACTCTGGAAAGCGTGGCTCGGCTCATCGAATCCAGCGAGCGGATGGATGAGCACCTCCGCCGCTGCAAGCGCATCGAACAATGCATCCTCGAACTCAACGCGCCGGCCAGCGACGTGCTCGGCGCGGTCTCCCTGCCGCGCGAGCAGGAGCGTTTTCGACTGGCGAACGAACGCCTCCAGCAGGCCGTCGACGCCGCGGCCGACAACGAGCTTCCGCTCGACGCCGTGAAGAAACGCATCGACACGATGGCCGCGGGGGTTCGAGTCGTTTTTTCAAAGCTTGCCGAGCTGCAGGATCCCCGCCTCTCGGCGGAGGCCCGCGCGGACGCGCTGGCGGACGCATCGTCAGCCATGCTGCGCCGCGACCGCGAGCAGCTTCAGGCCATGCGCGAAATGTCGGTGCTCTCCGACCGGGTCCGCGCGAATCACAACAACGTTCTGGACGGGCATGAGGCCGGTCTCCAGACCCGCCTGCGATACGAGCGCTATTTCATCGCGGCGGTGGTGGCGCTGCTGGCGGGCGTGATCTGGTTCGGCCTGCGGCTCGAATCGGTGGATCGCGCGTTGCACGAGGAACGTCATCGCGCCGCGCAGGAGCGCCGCGAGCGGCTGGCGGCCATCGGCGAACTCTGCTCCGGCGTGGCGCACGGCTTTCGCAATCCGCTGGCGGCCATCCGCAGCTCGGCGCAGCTCACGCTTGAACTCGGACAACTGGATGACGCCTCGCGGTCGCGCCTGGACGACATCCTGAGCGAATCTGGGCGGCTGGGCGATCGGGTCAACGGCCTGCTGTCGCTGGCGCGCGCCAGCTCCGAAGCCTTCGAATCTGTCCCGTTGCAGGAGGTCGTCGCGGCGGCGATCCGAAGCGTGGAGCCGGAGGGCCGGCGCCTCGGGCTGAACGTGCAGCAGCATCTCGACGCGCGTGACATCGTGCTGAGCGGAGACCGGCGGCAGCTCGAGCAGCTCGTGATCGAATTGCTTTCCAACGCGCTGGAGCGGACGCCCCGCGGCGGCACGATCTCGGTTCAGTGCGCCCGGCCACGCGACAACGGATCAGCGGAAATCTCGGTGAAGGACGACGGACCGGGCATACCGCCCGAGATCCGCGAGCGCGTATTTGACCTCTTCTTTACGACCAAGCCAGGCGGAACCGGCATCGGTCTGGCGAGCGTGATGCGCATCGCGCGGCTGCACGGCGGCCGCGCCTATCTGGATGCCGCCGAGACGGGCGGGGCCCGTTTCGTGGTGTTGTTGCCGGTTTCGACACAACCGGCCTGAACGTGCAAGGAGCTTCGACTCATGTCGACCATTCTGATCGTCGAAGATGAACGCGTCCTGGCGAAGAATATTCGCGAAAAGCTGACCGCCCATGGATTCGAGACGCACGTGGCGCACAGCGGGACGGAGGCGCTAGCGGTCGCTTCGCGCGCGGCGCCGGACATTGCGGTGCTCGACCTGCGGCTGCCGGACGGCGACGGTCTGACGCTGCTGCCGCGGCTGCGGGCGGAGACGGGCATCTCCTATTTCATCGTCGTCACCGCGCACGGCAACGAACGGGTCGCGGTCGAAGCGATGAAGGCCGGCGCATTCGAATATCTCAGCAAGCCGGTCGACCTGGAGGAGCTTCTCATCGTCGTCGGCCGGGCGATCGAGCATCAGCAGCTCAGCGACAACCTGCGATTCCTCCGCAGCCGCGAGGAGCAGTGCAGCGGACTGGATCAGATCATCGGCGAGTCAGACGCGACCCGATCACTCAAGGAGACACTGCGGCGGCTGACGCGGAATGACGTGCTGGCCCTGCCCGATCCTCCCACGGTGCTGATCACCGGTGAAACGGGAACGGGCAAGGACCTGGTGGCCCGCGCGATCCACTATCTCGGTCCGCGGCGGACGCGGCCCTTCATTCACGTCAACTGCACGGCGCTGCCCGCGTCGCTCTTTGAGTCGGAGATCTTCGGCCACCTGCGCGGTTCCTTTACCGGCGCGTCCCAGACCAAGCGTGGCCTCTTCGAAGTAGCCCACGGCGGAACGATCTTCCTCGACGAGATCGGCCACCTCGCGCCGGAGATGCAGGCCAAGCTGCTCATGGCGATTGAGCGGCGCGAAATCCGCCCGGTCGGAGCGACCGACGTCCGGGCGATCGACGTACATGTGATCGCCGCGACCAATCGCGACCTGCGGGCGGCAGTAGACCAGGGACTCTTCCGCGACGATCTCTACCATCGCCTGCGCGTGGTCGAAATCGCGCTGAAGCCGCTGCGCCAGCGCACCGATGATCTGCCCCCGCTGGTGGCCCATTTCCTGGCCTCCCACTCGCGCCGCTTCGGACTGCCCCACAAAACCCTGACCTCCGAGGCGCTGGGCGGAATCATGCAGTACGCCTGGCCGGGCAACGTGCGTGAACTGGGACATGTCATCGAGAGCACCGTACTCCAGACCGAAGGCGATACGATCCGCCTGGGCGACCTGCGGCTGCCCCCGAGTCAGACCGCGTCGGGGCTGCAGGTGGAGATGCCGCGCGGTCGGACCATCCGCCTCGATTTCGAAAAGGGCGAACCGAGACTGGACGAGGTCGAGCAGGCTATCCTGAGCGCCGCGTTCGAGTTCACCGGCCAGAATCTCAGCCGCGCGGCGCGGATTCTGGGCATCACGCGCGAAGCGTTGCGGTATCGGCTACACAAAGGAACGGAAAGCGTTCGACCCACGGCATGATCGAGCAGGAGTAGCCGCATGAGACCCTACGCCCGCGCCGCCGTTCGCCTGGTCGGTTCGCTGATCGCCGCGCTCGCCTGTTCAGCGCCGGCGGCCGCGCAATACGCCTCCTGGTATGACCCCAGCGATTCGGTCGTGCGCCGCACCGACGACGACGGCAACGGCTGGATCAATCCGCAGGTGCAACGACTTCCCGATATTCGCGAAATGAAGGTCGGGCGGTTCGCGCCGAACAATCCGGCGACCGATCTTTTCGCCGGCGGATGGAATAGTGCCGGCGCCTTTCTGCGGTTCGATCTGCTGACGGCCGGACTCGTCAATCCACCCGGTCCCGTCGGGCAGAGCGACACGCTGCCGGAGTTCGAGCCGCTGCGGTATGGTCCCAATCCGATCTTCGGTTGGGTCGAGCTGGACATCGACAACAACATCAACACCGGCGGCGAACTGGAGACGCCGCAGTATCGTTATCTCGCCAACGTGGCCCGCTTCGGCGGCCTGCCCGACAACCCCGCACTGGCGGCGCGATCGGCGGTGGACGCGTGGAACAACGATCACAACGTCGGCACGCCCCCCTTCGTCGATCGCAGCGGTGAGGAGTTTCACATCGCCTTCATGGGTGAGCGGATCAATTCCGTTACGGTGCTCGTTGAGAAGCCGGCCGGCAATCCCGCGATATTCGAGGCGGGCGAGACCTGGATCATTCACGGCGATCTGTGGCATCGGGCACACGGATTCGAGGAATTCGTCTATACCTGCCTCGGCCGTGAAGGGCAGTACATGCCGCAGGTGCGAATGCGATTCGCGCACGACCTCACCACCGACCGCACCCTCATCTCGCTTGTCTACCCGCTGACCAACGCCGCCGCCGCCGCGCAGCTCGGCGCGGGCACGCCGGTCGAGCCCGAAGACGGCTGCGACGGCAATCAAAATTCGATCTCCGAAGCGCTCGGCGACCTTCAGTTCAGCGCGACCTTCGCCGATCCCTTCGATCGCGGTCTGCCGGAATTTCAACTCCTGGCGGGATGGGAGTTCACCTCACCGACCGCCTGTCTGAACGCCGCGACCTGGAGCTGCGCGGCCTGCTGCGGAACGGCTTACACCACGCCGCAGCCGGATGGAGCACTCTATATCTGGACCGACGTCTGGCCGAATCCGCGTCTGGGCGATTTTGACGGAGACGACAAACTGACCACCGCCGACGTGACGCGACTCTACGATTACATCGCGGCGTACGACGGCGACCCGAATTACGATGATGACGGCAATCCGACCAACAGCTCGCTGCTGCTGCACCAGTACGCCAGTAATTTCTGCCTCTACGACACCAACTACGACGGCATCGTTTCACCTGCGGACGCATTGCTCGGCGGCGACATGGAAATCGACCTCCACGTCGACGCCAATGACATCGACGACCTGGTGCTGGCGCTGCTGAACCCCGCCGCCTATTCCGCCTCGCACGGCGGGGTCGACCCGCGAATTCGGGGTGATCTCAATGGCGACGGACGCCTGGATGGCGCGGACATCAACGAGTTCGTCCAACTCATTCTCTGCCCCTGACCTGCCCTCGGCCCCCTTGATCCACCGGTCTGCTTCTCCGTCTTTAAGCCTCGGCGCCACAGCCACCCTCCGCTGCGCTGGGGTAAATTTGACCAATACCCGCAAACCTGCCGGGTTGCCTTCGACTCCGCCAAAGCGGTAGACTGATCTTTCGTCGGGGAGGGTGCCGTTCTGGGCCGAACTACCATACAAGCGACGAAATTCCGACCGCCGCGTCCGGGTGGCGCGGCGCCCGCGTTCACGCTCGTCGAGCTGCTGGTGGTCGTTGGCGTGATGGCGCTGCTCATGGCGATCCTGCTGCCGGCGCTCAGCTCGGCCCGCAGCGCAGCGCAGGATCTCAAATGCCGCACGCAGCTCCGCGCCGTGGTGCTGAAGTTCATGGACTTCGCAGCTGACAGCGGCGTCGCCCTGCGCGGCGACAGCAAGCAGTATGGCGAAAAGGCCTTTCGGCTTGAGGATTTCCAGGAGTCGGTTTACGAGATCTCGGAGTTCTGGAACGGTCCCGACGCGCAGCGACTGCCGCTGACCGCGCGAAGCCAGCCGCTGATGTGTCCTTCGGGCCCGAATTCGCTGGAGCGGCGCAGTAACCTCGCCTGCAGCGCGGGAGCCATCGGACCGCAGAACAACGTCAGCATCGGCTTCAACCGGCGGCTCGACACGCGCACGCGCTACGTCAACGGCGCTGCCGTGCCCGGCAAGTCCTATCTCACCGACAAGATTCTTGCACTGCCCGACGTGCCCCTGCTCTTCGACGTCGATGGCGAGGAAGCCGCGCATCGATCGCTCATGCCCTACTACGCCGCTCCTCCCGTGGTCGAGCGGCCGAATGACATCTACGCGACCGGTCTCTACTGGTTCCCCTCGTTCCGCCATCGCGGCAGCATCAACGTGGGATTCGTGGGCGGCCACGTCCTCGGATCGCGGCAGCCGCTGGAAGAGCCCTGGTGGCGCTGGAGCTACCAGTCCGACTACTACTATTAGCGATGGGTGAGGCCGGCGTTCAGCGCGAGGCCTGCTGGCCGGCATGTTCCACGGATCCCGCGGCGACGGCCGCGCGCGCACGAAACTCATCCGCGGCGGCGTGAGCCTGCGTGATCAGCGGGCCGGGCCGTACGAACGCGATCAGCACCAGCAGGGTGCAGAGGATCAGTCCCAGCCGCAACCGGCCGCAACGCGTTGGCGCGGCGGCGTCCGGCAGGAGCGGTCCCGTGACGCAGGCGGCGGCGATGCGCAAGTAATAGACCGCGCCGATCGCGGCATTGATCACGCCCAGCACGACGAGATAGATCATCGCCTGACCGTAGGGATGGCCGTTGGGCAGCGAGAGCGCCGAGGTGAAGAGCATCAGCTTGCCCCACATGCCGGCCGTGGGCGGAAGTCCCATCAGCCCCAGCGCGCAGACCGCCAGGCACCCCGCCGCCCAGGGGCGCGAACGCGCGGCTTCGGTCAATTCCATGAACGTCTCGATCGGCTCATGCTCCGCGGCGCGGCTGCGGAAGTAGGCCAGCGCAGCGAATGCGCCGAGATTCATGACACCGTAGATCACCATGTAAAAGAGCAGCGCGGCAACGCCGTTTCGCAGCGGCGACTCCATCGCGACCACCAGCGCGTTGCCGGGGCCGGCCAGCAGCGCCACGAGCATGTAGCCCGAATGGGCGATGCTCGAATAGGCAAGCACGCGCTTCACGTTGTCGCGCTGCATCAGCGCCAGCGTGTTGCCGACGAGCATTGTCGCCGCCGCCACCACCCACAGGAGCCAGAAAAGCTTACCTTCGATGCGCCAGCCGGTCAGATCAAGCAGGCGGATCATCGCGACGAAACCGGCCATTTTGGGCAGGAAGCCGAGCAGCCCGCTCACCGGCGAGGCGGCTCCCTGGTAAACGTCCGCAACGTAGAAATGAAGCGGAACCGCCGCGACCTTGAAGGCCAGTCCGCAGAGCGAGAGCAGCAGCCCCACGCCGACCAGCGAACCGGCCGGCGCGGCGGCCAGCGCGATCGCCAATGACGGACCGGAGCCGCTGCCGCGCAGCGTGGTCGTTCCGCCGACACCATACAGGAAACTGAAGCCGTAAAGCGTGATCGCCGCGGCGAACGCCCCGAGAAAGAAATACTTGACCGTCGCCTCCTGGCTCTCGGGCTTCGACCGCGACAATGCGATCAGGACGTAGGTCGGCACGCTTACCAGTTCGAGGGAGAGGAAGAGCAGCAGCAGGTCATCCGCGCAGGCCGCGAGGCTCGCACCGGCGAGCGCAAAGAGCATCAGGCAGAAATACTCCGGCCGCTCGTCATCGTGAGGAATGTGCCAGTTGACCAGCACGGCCAGCGCGCCGACGCAGCAGACAGCCATGCGAACGAAATAGCTGAGCGCGTCGCAGGAGACGCCCCCCGCCCCCTGTGCGGCGGAACCGTTGAAATGGGACCAGGTCGCGACCGAGGCGGCCGCGGCCAGGCCGAAGATCGAGATCCAGGGCGCGCGGTCGCGGCCCATACCGAAGCTCGCGCGGCCGAAAAAGAGGGCCAGCACCGCGGTGATCGAGAGCAGCGTCTCCGGCATGAGCAGAATGAGCGTCGGATGAATCGTCATCGTGGCGCCCCTTCCACGACGATGCCCTCGGATTGCGTCGGTCTCGCGGTCACGGCGGTGCGAGCCGCCTTCTCTGCTTCGATCGTCGCGAATTCTTCCACGTTCCGCGGTTCATTCGCCCGCGTACCACTTCTCAAAATGCCAGCGATTGACGCAGCGGCCTGCGCGGACTCGGCGGATTCGCGGGCCTTGGTGACGCCGGCCGACGCGATCAGACTGCCGATCGTCTGCCGCTCCAGCGCCGGCTGAACCATCTCGATCAGCGGCCGCGGCGCGACGCCCAGCGCGAGACAGAGCAGCGCGATCGGCGCGAGCACGGCCACCTCGGTCCGCGAAAGATCCTGCGGCAATCCGCTGAGGCGGTCGAACCCATGCTCCGGCTCGCGCTCCGGCCCGAACAGCACGCAGCGACAGAGATGCAGCATGTAAATCGCGCTGAGCATGATGCCGGTAGCGGCGAAAGCCGCATACGCCGCGCCGAGCGGTCCGGCCGGAACGCGGCCGACTGCCTGCGACGAGGTGAAGACGCCGAGCAACACGAGAAACTCGCTGACGAATCCGTTCAACCCCGGGAGGCCGATGCTGGCGAGCGTGAAGACGATCAGGAAAAAAGCCATTCGAGGCATGCGCCGCGCCAGCCCGCCGATCTTGTCCACGTCGCGCGTGTGATATCGCTCGTAGATCATGCCGACGACGAAGAAGAGCGCCGCCGTCGAGAGGCCGTGGTTGACCATGTAGACCAGCCCGCCGGTCAGTCCGGTCAGATTCAGGCTGAAGAGACCGAGCACGCAGAAGCCGAGGTGCGAGACGGAGGAATAGGCGACGAGC
>Ga0187894_10003073_pt1 | contig 19127 bp, 19 predicted proteins | sample GBC1701081metaG_FD_136650 | JGI IMG/M metagenome (GOLD analysis project Ga0187894, IMG submission 136650) | White microbial mat communities from a lava cave in the Kipuka Kanohina Cave System on the Island of Hawaii, USA - GBC170108-1 metaG ...
TGATTCGCGGCATCGGAGTTATCGAAGATAACGACATACTTTTTCAGTTTGATTTTTATGAATTTTCAGTTTGATTTTTATGTCGCCATTTTCAACGGCTCAAAATCTCTGTTTAATTTTCCCCATAGCTGCACTATGGGCTAAGAATATATCGCTGTCTTCGACAGCTAAAACCGATTCCTGATTATAGTTTTTGAATTATTATCACTTGACCTTATCAGTTACCAAAAAAATAAACATTCGTTTTATCGAGACTATCCCAGCGGGTAGTTGTAGTAACAAAACAAAATACACCGCCGTTTTTTTTGCTGTTTTCACTATCCTTACGGGTGGCGAATAACTCCGCACGAATTCTTAATATGCCATCAGTGAATTTGAGTTCACACAACTAAGTTTAGGAGATTTGAGAAAATGGCATTTATTGATTTGGACAGTGACAATCCCGTAGAACATGCTTCGTTTTATAACGTCTTTGAAGCCGTTGGGCTTGGGTGTTCCAACTATACAGAAGATGTAAAAGTCGTTCAGTTTTTCTTAAAGAGAGTTTATTTAACAGAGGACTTTAAGACTTCAAAACCGTTTGGCGAGATGCTTACGGACGGTCTGTGCGGTCCGACTACAAGAAGATGGATAACCAAGTTTCAATTCGATATGCAGAAACGCGGTAGAAAGTGCTTGGGTGACGGAATTGTGAACAGAGCCGGTAACGCCCAGAGTAATTGGGAAGCATCAATTTCGCACACCAATTATACAATCAGACATTTGAACAATATGCTGCGAAAGCATGACACAGCCGTTTACAAAACGCTGACAATCAATCAGGAAGTCCCTGCTGATTTGCGTTTGATTTTCTTGCAAATTCATGCGGAAGGTCCGCCGATGAACTTCGGCAGTAGTTAAATTTTAACGGGCAATCGTAAATACTTCATAACATTTCATATCAAGGGCGTGACAACATAGTTTTCATGCCCGACTTTTATAAACCGAACGGAGAAATCAATGAGCGTAAAACAAGTTTCGGATAGCGAATTTAATTCTTTGGTGATTAACTCAAAGGCAACGGCTGTCGTTCATTTCTGGGCGACTTGGAGCAGTGCTTCCAGAATAATAATGCCGACCTTAGAAGATTGTTCCAACTCTTATTCAAAAGTAGCTTTTTATAATTTAGACGCGGGAGCAAATACAGTAACACCGCAATCATATGGTGTCAGTGCAGTTCCCACACTTCTTTTTTTCAAGGACGGAAAAGTTAGCAATCGTCACGTAGGCGTAGTCACGACGCAGAAACTCAGAAGCATGGTTGATGGTTTATAAGACATTCCCTTTGCCTTTATTCCTTTTGTCATGGACGAAAAGGAATAAAGGCAAAAGGGAACATTACCTTCTATTGTTCTTTCGGTTTATCTTTTTTCTTCTTGATTATGTCGCAGACTTGGTAGGCACCTGTCGGGTCAATTGCAGTGTTTCCCAACTCAATGTGTTGAATTATTCCTTCCTTATCAACTACGAATGTTCCGCGTACACCGTAACCAGATTCTTCGTTATACACTCCGTAATCTTTAACGGTCTTGCGTTTCCAATCGCTGAGGAGCGGGAATGTGACGTTGATGTTTTTCGCATATTCTTTGTTGGACGCGAAACTGTCCATGCTAATCCCTAAAACTTGTGTTTCTGTGGCGTCGAATTTAGCTATATCAGACTGATATGCTTGTAATTCTTTCGTTCAGCCACCTGTGAATGCAAGCACGTAAAACGCAAGCACTACGGTTTTCTTTCCTTTGAAATCGCTTAGTTTTATGGCTTGTCTGTTTGTATCAATCAAAGTGAAATCGGGCGCGGCATCGCCAACTTTCAAATGTGTCTTTGGCGGCACGGGCGTTTGTGTTTTTGGAGCAGGCGTCGGCGATGGTTTTGTATCTTGTGCAAAACCGACACACGCCAGACCAAGCAGAAACAAAATGCTCAGAAATACCTTTCTCATATTTTTATTCTCCTACGGAAAATGTACGACAGACTGCTAGTCTGTCGAATGTTTTCATTATTTATGTTGTGCGACAGACTAGCAGTCTGTCGAATGTTTTCATTATTTATGTTGTGCGACAGACTAGCAGTCTGTCGAATGTTTTCATTATTTATGTTGTGTGACAGACTAGCAGTCTGTCGAATGTTTTCATTATTTATGTTGTGCGACAGACTAGCAGTCTGTCGAATGTTTTCATTATTTATGTTGTGCGACAGACTAGCAGTCTGTCGAATGTTTTCATTATTTATGTTGGGCGACAGACTAGCAGTCTGTCGTACATGAATGACTTGTGCGTAAATTTATCTTGCACACATTGAATTCAGGGGATGATATTGCAGTAAAAAGTGTGCGCCCGAAAGTGTAGCACACCTCGTTTAATCAGAACTATTTGAGAAGTAAAGTAGAGATTCGATAATTACGCAGAGGGCTCGGGTATCGTTTGAAATGCTCTTCATGACACCATGTTTTGAAATCGAGGTTCTCTTTCATTTCGCAAGTGAACCATTTGTTGTAAATCACAAGCCACCCGTTTGGGTGAAGAACTCTGTTTGCTTCGCTTAAAAATTTTTCGCGCTCGAACCAGTGAAACGCAAGACCGACGGTTACCAAATCAAAAGTCTCATTTTCAAAAGGAAGTTTTTCGGCGGGTGATTGAAAAAAACGTAATCGTAAATCTTTTGGAGTTTGCGAAAGCATCTCCGCTGAAATATCTGTGCCGGTTACTTGGTCTGCGATTTCAAGCAAAGCAAGCGTTGATTGCCCCGTCCCGCATCCGACATCAAGAGCGAGTTTGAACTGTTCGCACGCTGTAAATTCTTTTATGCGTTTGATGACGAGAGGATGAAAAAACGGACGGCTTTTCGCATAGCGTTCAGCGGCGGTTTTGAGGATGAAAAGATTGATGATTTGTTGTTCATCTTGCGTCATGTATCGGTATTTGGAAAGATTAGCAAAATTCAACCGTTAAGAAGCATTTTAGACTCAGTTTTCTTCTGTTTCACTCTCAAAATAAACAGCCCCGCGCAAACTTTCGGGTAGGCATTCCATTTCATCTTTCGCCGCTTTGTCGTCATGAACATAGCGGTAATCTTTTCCGTAACCGAGTCGTTTCATCAAACCCGTTGGTGCGTTTCGTAAATGTAGAGGAACAGGTTCATTTGCGGTTTCAATTGCATCTTGTTGTGCCGCAGAGTAAGCAAGTTTTACGGCGTTTGATTTCGGAGCACGCGCCAGATAAATCACGGCTTGCGAAAGCGGGAAAAGTGCCTCGGGAAAACCAATTAAGTGTGTGATTTGTGCGGCTGATGCGGCTTGTGTAATTGCATTCGGGTCTGCGAGTCCTATGTCTTCCGATGCGAGAATACAAAGACGACGCGCAATAAACATCGGGTCTGCGCCGCCTTCAATAAGGCGTGCAAGCCAGTAGAGCGCGGCGTTCACATCCGAATTGCGAACGGATTTTATCAAAGCAGAAGCGAGGTTGTAATGTTCTTCGCCACCTTTGTCATAAGCAAAACGCGCACGCCCCAACGCTTCAATGATTATTTCTTCAGTTAACTCTCTTTCGCCGGATTCGTTTGGGGCGATTGAAAGAAGTGCGGACTCAAGCGCAATAAGAGCAACACGCGCATCGCCGCCCGATGAAGTTGCAAGTTGCATCAACAGCCTGTTGCTTGCTTTTGGTTTTAATTCTGCAAGACCGCGTTCTTCGTCATTAACAGCGCGTTTCAAAAGCGTAAAAATATCTTCGGCTTCAAGCGGGTTTAATGTAAGAACACGACAGCGCGACAACACGGCGGCGTTTACTTCAAACGAAGGATTTTCGGTTGTTGCTCCAATCAATGTAACAGTTCCGTCTTCAACAGCCGGAAGCAGAGCGTCCTGTTGCGCTTTATTGAACCGATGAATTTCGTCTATAAAAAGAATAGTGCGTTTGCCGTGATGTTTTCTTTCTTTTGCTTCGCTGATTGCAGAGCGCAACTCTTTCACGCCCGAAAAGACTGCGGACAGAGCCGTGAAATGCGAATCGCTGTGATATGAAAGAATGCGTGCGAGTGTAGTTTTACCGGTGCCGGGTGCGCCCCAGAAAATCAAAGAGGGAAGTGCAAGATTGCCTTCAATCAATCGGCGCAAAATTCTTCCCTCGCCAACCAAATGATATTGTCCGACAAACTCTTTTAGTTTGCGCGGGCGCATTCTTTCAGCCAAAGGCGCGGATTTGTCAAAAGAGTTTTCGGTTTGCGGCTCATCAAAAAGATGCCCTGTAAGTGACATGGTTGAGAAATTAACACAAAAAAAAAGAAAAATTCCACAATTTTTACTTGGAACGATTTCAAAAATGTGTTCGTATAGCCAGACGAACGCGAAACGAAAGTCTCCCGTACCTCGTGTTCAATTAATTTTCAAGAGGTGATGAGAGTCATGAAGGAAGCAAAGGAAGTCTTTCGTATTGTCGGAATAATTTTGTTGGCGTTGTTTTTGTTGGTTGTGGGTATTCCCCTTGTTCTCGCCGCCGCAGGAGTGACACTTTCAATCTTGGGCTTTGTTATCAAACTTGCGATTCTGGTTATTAAATTGGCAGTCGTCCTTGCGATTGGTTATTTAATCCTTGTTGGTGTTCGTGCCTTTTTACGATAAAGGTTTTAATACGAGCGAGTTCTCCCTGTAAACCCGCTCGCCTACTTGGGGTTACTGAACCAAAATTTTTCCTTTCAGCATATTCATTCCGCAGGCAAAACCTAATTCGCCCGATTCTTTCGGCGTGAATTCAACAACAACAGTTTGACCGACAGGAAGTTTTTTCCTGATATTTAATGAGGCAAACACAACTTCATCGCCACAATTTTGCGCGTCTTTGCGAAAGAAAGAAATTTTAACTGGCTTATCTTTTTCAACAGTAATCTGCGAAGGCGTATAACCTTCACTGCTTACCGTAACTTTAATTTCATTTCCTTTTTCGCCCTTTGTTGTCTCCACACTTTTCCCTTTTGCCACATTCAAAACAAAAGGAACGGTGATAACTTTTCCGCCGCGCTGAAACTGCGCCCAGAGTTTGTAAATCCCCGATGTCGGAAACGTGGTATGTGCGCTAACTGTCGCCTTTGATTTTTTATCTGACATCGGATGAACGTGTAGAAACTGATTCATGCTTTCATTGATGATGACAAAGTGTGCCAATTCGCCAAGATATTTTTGAAGGTCAGTAACAGTCTTTCCCGTTTGCGCGTCCGTCACAAAAAAATCAAGCATCAATTCTTCGTTGGATTTGATTGGTTTGCTTGGTTTCATCTCTACATTCAAACTATCAATCGTCTTTGCAAAAGTTTTATCTTCGACCAACGCTATTTTAGTGCGTTCCTCACCGGCGACTTTCACATCAAAACGGTCAATAATCTGATGTTCGCCCTTTGGCGTGTAATCGGCGTAGAGTTTGAAATTGCCCCCGTTTGGAAACGAAAAAGACACTTTTAATGTCCCGTCTTTTTGAGGTTCAGGATGAATATGTTCAAAGAAAGCCAAATCGTCAGAGACAATCAAAATGTGCATTGGTTGTTCGTGTACGATTTGCAAATCTTTTACAACTGAACCCTTCGTATCTTTCACGGTAAAAACCAAAGATGTTTGTTCACCTGCTTTTATTTCTTTCGGATTTGCCGCTAGTTCAGCTTTGAACTTTGCGTTTGAATCCATAGAGGTATGCGAAACCTCGCCGCCTTGCGAATGATTCGCGTGTTCGTTTGACTGTCTTGAATTGTTCCCCGAATGTGTGCCGCCGTTTGCGGAATGGTGAGAGCAACCAACAACCAAAAGTACTGTAAAAACTAAAATTAAAAAAACGAATAAGAATGATTTCATTACTAACCTTTTCCGATAAATGATTCTCAGCCTGGATACAGGCGCAAAATAAGAACATCAGTTTGGCGTTTGCTTTGTGTTGCGGTAAATACAGCGAAACAAACAGACGCCAAACTGATACATAATCCGTCTCTAAACGGACTCTATTGTTTACTTGGTTTTGTGTTTAGCCTTGCAGCAAGCACCGCCCGAACCTTTCTCTTTACTTTGTTCGGTTGAATCGGCTTTGTTTTTGGCTTTACAAGCACCGTCTGCACAGCAAGAACCATTGCCGCAACACGCGCCGTTCATTTTGCACTCGCCGTCTTTACAGCAGTTTTCGTCAGAACAGCACGCGCCGTTTGCACAGCAAGACTCTGTATTGCCGTCCGCTTTTTTAAGGCAACAGCTTTGCTTGTTGTCGGTTGGGTTTGTGGTTTGTGCGTTGTTGGCGGTCGCATAGACAAACGACACGACCCCAAGCACAAAAACGATTACAAAAATTTTGTATGCTTTCATTTAAGAAATCTCCTGATTTTTAGAAATAGTTGGACATTGCACTGACATCCATGCCAGCGCGATTCATACGTTCTAACTTGTTTCTAAATCAGGAATGTGCAGTTTCTGAGATATGTACTGCTTTTGTTTGGCGGGCGCGGACGATATGAAAAGTTTGAAGGTTGATTTTGTTTTGATTGAAGAAGCCATGATTTTTCCGTTACGGCTTCTGTTGTAGTCTCGTATTGAAAATTTACTTTTCGTACTTGCTCAAAAGGCTGAGTCGTAAACGAGCAACAGGAAAAATTACTCCTTACCGGTTGCGAGCCTTCAATCTCAAAAATCTTCTGTTTGCTTTTTGCACGACGACAACATGAATGGTCAGCCGCCATCTTGTGTGATGACGTTTTTTTCAATGCCGCGTTTTTGTCACCGTATATCGAAGAAATCTCGCATCGCAAAATACACACAGCACCACTAACCCAAAAAATAAGAGCCAGTGCCGTGATGCGTTTTATTATTTGAATGCTTGATTTCATCTCAGTTGAGTAACCGTTTGACAGTTTATTCGCTGTGTTCCAATCTGTCAAAATAGTTTCTAAAGAGGATTAAGCCTTCGTTACCTGTATGCCGGATATGCTCGTAAAGCTTTACGCTTTGACCGACGATTTAAATTTAGAAATAAGCGGCGTCACAATTCGCCGCGCTCTAGCGCCCGAAAAACAAGTAGTTGTGAAATGGGTTGAAGAAAACTTTTCGCATTATTGGGCTAGTGAATGCGACGTGGCTTTTTCAAATCAGCCCGTCAGTTGTTTTATTGCGATTGAAGAAAAAAAGATTGTAGGTTTTGCTTGTTACGAAACCACCTGCAAAAACTTTTTTGGACCGACTGGAGTGCTTGAAAATATGCGTGGTCGCGGTGTCGGAAAAGTTTTACTAATGAAATCTTTGTATGCAATGCGCGAATCGGGATACGCCTACGCAATCATCGGCGGCGTCGGTCCTGCGGAGTTTTATGAGAAAACAGTAGGCGCGAAACTGATTGAAGATTCCGCGCCCGGAATTTATAAAGGTTTGTTGTAAATTTGGAGTGCGATGACTTCTCATCGCTTTGTTTTGCGGCGACTGGTCGCCGTTTTGTTTGATAGTTTAATTCTACAATCAGCGATGGATAGAGGGAGTCTTGGGCTAATTCAAGATAAAATCAAACATTAAATCTGAAATGCACTACGTCGCCGTCTTTCATCACATATTCTTTGCCTTCCAATCTCATCAATCCTTGTTCGCGTGCCGATGCGTAAGAACCCAAGCGAATTAAATCGTCATAAGAGACAATCTCTGCGCGAATAAAGCCGCGCTCGAAATCAGTGTGAATAACGCCTGCGGCTTGCGGGGCTTTCATGCTGCGTTTTATTGTCCACGCACGAACTTCTTTTTCGCCCGCCGTTAAATAAGACATTAAACCTAACAGGCGATAAGCACTTTGAATGAGTAAATCTACGCCGCTGCTTTCGACGTTGAGCGAGGCAAGATAATCTTTTCTTTCTTCAACGGGCAATTCGACCAATTCGGCTTCGAGTTGAGCGCAGATGATAACTACCTCTGCGTTTTCGCTTGCGGCAATCTCTTTTACTTTTTGAACGTGTGCGTTTGATTCGGGGTTTGCCAGGGTTGTTTCGTCAACATTCGCCGCGTAAATCGTAGGCTTCATGGTCAAAAGAAAAAAGCCTTTTGCCGTAGCCCTTTCTTCGTCCGTTAACTCAATGGTTCTCGCGGGTTTTCCTTCCTCTAAAGCGGGCAATAATTTTTCAATGACTTCGATTTCTGCTTTGGCATCTTTGTTACCACTCCTTGCGATTTTCTGCGCGCGGTCACGTCGTTTTTCAACCGAAGCCAAGTCTGCAAGAGCAAGTTCGATTTGAATAGTTTCGATGTCGCGCTCAGGATTTACAGAGCCTTCGACGTGGACAATGTTTTCGTCTTCAAAACATCGCACAACCTGAACGACCAAATCAGTCTCGCGTATGTTTGCCAAGAATTGATTACCCAGACCTTCGCCTTTTGATGCCCCGCGCACAAGCCCCGCTATGTCAACAAACTCAACCGTAGCCGGAATGATTGTCTGTGTCTTTACTAATTTCGCCAACGGTTCAAGACGCAAATCAGGAACGGGAACAACACCAACATTGGGCTCAATCGTTGCAAAAGGATAATTCGCTGCGAGTGCCGCCTGTTGTGACGTAAGCGCGTTGAAAAGAGTTGACTTGCCAACATTAGGCAAACCCACGATACCTGCACGAAGCATTATTAAAACCTCACTATGTATAAATCATCGCCCGATAAGCGAAACGAATCTTTTACACTTTTAAGTCCCAAGTCTCAAGTCCCAAGTCCCGGTAATTGGTCAGTTATTGGGTGTAAAAGTACGACGGGCTGCCAGCCTGTCGAAAAAATGCGAAAGAAAAAAGAACAGCGACAGGCTGGCAGCCCGTCCTACCCCAAAGCGACAGGCTGGCAGCCCGTCGTACCCCAATGACTGACCGATTACAAAGTCCCAAGTCTCAAGTTCTGCAAGCTTTGGACTTGAGACATGGAACTATTCTTGTATTGAGAGTTTTTTCAAATCAATTCTGTGTCTTTTAATTTTCGCGTAGAGGCGTGGGCGATAGATTCCCAGAATTTGTGCGGCGGCTTGTTTGTTGCCCAGCGTTTTTTGCAATGTTTTTGTGATAACGAGTTTTTCAACCTGGTCGAGTGTTAATTCCGTAGGGACTTCGTAAACCTCGTTTTTTGGTTCGGTTTCAAACGGTAAATCCGATGGCTCAATTTTTTCTGACTTTGCCAACAGCACGGCACGTTCGATTACGTTTTGAAGTTCGCGCAGATTGCCGTTCCAGCTATGTGCGAAGAGAAGTTTATAAGAGGCGGAAGATATATAATGAACATTGCGTTCATATTTTTGCGCGTAAATGTTTAGGAAGTGTTCAGCAAGCAAAGCTATGTCATCGGTTCTCTCGCGCAGTGGCGGAACGTGAAGCGTGATTGTTGAAAGAGCGTGAAAAAGGTCTTCACGTAAAAGTTTTTCGTTGATTGCCTCATCAAGTTTTCGGTTTGTTGTTGCTATAAACCGGACATCGGAATCACGAATTTCATCGCAACCGAGACGTGTGTAAGAGTTATCTTTTACGAGCGTTAAAATTTTGGATTGTATCTCCAGAGGAACTTCGGAAATTTCATCCAGCAGAATCGAACTTCGGTTTGCGTATTGCACAAGCCCGCGTTTATCCGCGTGTGCCAGCGGGTGCGCGTCAACCGAGTGACCAAAGAGTTCGGATTCAAAAAGCTCTTTTGGCAGAGCGGCGCAATTTACTTTATGAAAAGGACGATGTGAGCGAAGGGAATTATAATGAATCGCGTTTGCAATAAGTTCTTTTCCCGTTCCCGATTCGCCGATGATAAGAACATCTGCGTCTGTTTTGGCAATAGCGTTAATGCGGTCGTAAACGTTCTGCATCTGTTTTGACGCGCCCAAAACTTCTGCGTAGAAATCTCTGGTTGAGAGTTGATGACTAAAAGATTTATTTTGTGTAACGAGCGTGCGATGCTCAAGCGCGAGTTCAATCAACGGTAAGAGTTCTGCAAAATCAAAAGGTTTTTCAACAAAAAAGAAAGCACCTGATTTAACCGCTTCGATTGCGCGTGAAATCGTGCCGTAATTTGTGAGCGCGATGATTTCTACAACAGGCGAATCTTGTTTGAAACATTGAATCAATTCAAAACTGTCAACATCGGAAAGTTGAAGGCTCAACAAAATAACATCATAAATTTCGTTTGAAAAAAAATCCCGGGCTTTTTGCAAAGTGTCCGCAGTATCAACAGAATAGTTTTCTTCGCACAGATGTTGATGGAGCGAATTTGCCAAGACGCTCTCATCCTCAATCAACAAAATCTTAGGACGTTTTGTTTCTGTCATTGTTTTGATTTGGGAGTTCAGCGGTAAATCTTAGCAAAGCGTTCTCAGAGTGAAAAGCGTTCGTAGCGTTTGTGGCGTTCTTCGTGTTTGTCGTGATATGCCAAAACGCTATAAACTCTGTAACATTATGAACAAATTTGCAGGGAACAAATTTTCAAAACGGACATCTAATCGGCTGTAATAGAATCGAAACTGTAAGCGAGGGGTTAACAATGGCTTTAATAGAAGAAAAACAGAACGAACAGGATGATAGTCAAAAAAAGATTTTTATAGTTGTAGTCGCAGTCTCGGTTTTACTGCTTGGGCTTTTGGCTTTTTGGTTTATCCGTGCGGGCGGCGGACAAGGCAGTAGCTCTTATGTTGTAAACCCGAGTTTCAAACTCGAAGGCGCAAATGTGGTACGCGACGGCACACCTGAGTTTGAAAAGTACAAAGAGAAAATCATCATGAACCCGCCCGAAGCCATCGAAGCAGATCGCGCAATAGGCGATACTGTAATGACGCTTTACGGCGAAGTCCATAATTTTTCAGGGCGTGCAATCGAGGGGCTTGAAGTCTATGGTTCCGTTGTTGACATTAACGGAAAAATCGTCAAAGAACGCACCGTTGTTGCCATTCCGACACAACAGAAAACTCTGGAAAACAATCGCAATTTTAAGGCTAGAGTCCATTTTGAAGGATTCAAACTTGAGGACGACAGAGCAAATATAAAAATGCGCGTCACGGCTTTCAAATTAGCCGCTGAATAAAACGGGAAACGCCGTCATCATGACGGCGTTTTTCACTTTTATCTGTCTATTGTTTAACGTCGGGGTATCGGAATAAAGAGGTTGTTTGAAAATATATTCTGCTGTCAGACCAGTGCGGTTTTCACAAATATCACGGGCTAAAATTATAGAAGCGGTTTATCTCTTCAAACTGTTTATTTATAAAATTTTCGTACTCGGTTCTCTCCTCAGGGTTAATTCTTATTGATGTGAATTTTCCGTTTTCTCCAAGGTCAAAATAATAATTCTCGCCGTTTACCGCGTCGCTTGTAAAAAGATTACGCCCTTTGTTTGAAACTACGGAATAAACAGGACCATAACTCGAAATAAGAAAGTATTTATCTTTAACGTAGTTGTTATGCTCTTTAAGTGTTTCCGTAAACAATGGTCTGCCAAAGAGGGAATTTGACGGGATATTTCTATAACCTAAAAGGTAGTAGAGGCTTGGGGTTAAATCTAATGAAAAGGCTACGGAGTTAATATCGAAAGAGTGTGTTTTTTGCACCTTTGAAGGAAGATGAATAATAAGCGGGATGCGAACAATTTCAGGAAACATCCAATAACTGTGTCCTCTGCGTCCCTCTTCGCCCAACGAATCGCCGTGGTCTGATGTAATAGCGATAATGCTGTTATCGTAAATTCCTTTTGCCTTCAAATAGTCAACAAACTGTCCGAAACATTGGTCAAATCTCTTAACTTCATCGGCGTAAATCACTTCAAGTCCATCAAGAGTTTTGCTCTCGCGTCTATTCTTACGAAAGACTTCGATTCGCCTTAAATGCAAATTCTGAGATTGGTTGTAAACAAATAACGGACGATCGCTTGATTGTCTGGCATCAATTTTGGTTTGAAGTTCTTGCACGGTCTGGCATAAATCATATTCAGTCCATGGTTTTTGGGCGTCGAGGTGCGTGATTGCAGGCGATTGACGCAAGATGATTTCCAACACGGGGTCCATTGTAATCATCTGGTCATAGCCTTCTGTATCGAGCAGTTTTTGTAAAGAATTAAGCGGATAGAAAGGTTCAATATATTGTTTGTGCGGAATCATCGCGCCTGACCAAATTGCAGGTTCCGAGAGAACGGTTCCGCCGTATCTTGTAAACGAATTTTGAAAGACCACACTCTCTTTCGCAAAATTTTCAATCGCAGGTGTGAGCGTAAGCGTTTTATTGTAAGGGGAAAGATAATCCTGTCTCAGGCTGTCAACAACAAAGATAAAGATATTAGGTTTTTCGCTCCCCAAATGTTTTGTCTTTTCGCCTAACTGTATATCAACAGGGTCAATCTTTACGGACGGAGCCAAATTGGTATTCTTTTTTAGCGTGTCGTAAAAATTTGCGTAACTGCGGTCAACAAAATAATTATTCCTTCCGTTTTGCGACGTCGCGGTCGAATCATATCCGGTGTAAACGGTTTCGACGGGTGCGATGACTTCAAGCGGTCTGGATAGCAGTCTGCGTGCGGATTGAAAAGAGAGGTTATTCTCTGCGTAACGCTTCATTATATCGCTTAGTTCGGTGCTTGCGGCAGAGACGTTTTCAAAGTGATGTGCCAAGCCTAAAGTTTGGTAGATTCCCAGACTCATCAGCGTAGCCAGAACAAACACTCTTACAGGCGTTAAAGCGGGGTTTGTTTTTCGCGGCGGGAGAGAAACAAAAAAGGCAAAACTCAAAAACCAAACCAGAAACACTATCAGGGTTTGTAAGAGGAAATCCCAGTCCATCGTAACGAAATAAGTAGGGACATAATAGGCAAACAAAGAGATACCGAACAACCAGAGAATGCGTTTAGTGATTGAACTTTTTTGATTCGGGCTTACCAGATTAAAAGCAATCTCCAATCCGTTGCTTTTGTTTATCGTACGCGAACGCAAAGTTTTTATATTCAGTGAAGACAGAAAGAAGACAAGCGTAAAAGCAAAAACTAATGAAAAAAGTGTTGCTATGTAATCTGTAAATGAAATACGCGGGAAGATGAAATAACGACAAATTGCGGCAACGATTAAAACGAATAAGCCGTTACAGATGATAAATTCGGCTTTGGTTGCTTTTGTAAAGTTTTTCGACAGAGCGCGAATGATTCTTAAAACCGTCATTGATACACTGAACATCAAAAAGTGCGTAACAAAACTCCAGACAGTTGAAAGCGCAACCTCTTCGTAATCAACCTTATCGCCTACCTGTGTGCTTTGAACGACAAGAATTACAGAATAAAGAACCGCCACAAAAGCCGAACAAAAGACAACAGGAAATAAACGAAGGTTGTCTGATTGATGTTGAGATTGATTTTGTAGTCTGAGTCTTTTGCTTATGTAATCAATCGTGGATAGCCATATAAGCGGGGTAATTGTAACGAGACCCCACACAAGACTGCGCTGGTTGTTTTCAATGTTAAGAAGCAGTGGGCGAAATACCAACAGAACTCCGCAGATTGTATAAAAGACAAGAAAGCACGATGTTAAAATCCGGGTTCGTTTTCGCTGAACCTCTTTTATCAAAGTTGTGGCAACCATCAAAAATGAGGCGAAGTAGATATAAGGATGATACTTTGCAAAGACGCCCAACCATACAAGCAGTTCGCCTTTAATCAACCAGTGATATGTGAAAGGAATGTATGACAGCAGACAGTAAAGAGAAGTGAGAAAAATAATCACAGCAAAACCAAGTCTGGCAATTAAAAACCAAACTTGTTTTGCGAAAATGATTGAATTGCGTTTTGTCTTATTGGTCATATCAGATACAGATTTTGATTAGGGATAAAGAAGGGCAAAACAGGTGTGAAAAAGGGCAAGGTAAAATGAAGGGGAACAAACTTAGCCGTTGATAAATAATTCTTCGAGAGATTGTTTGATAGGCTGAACCGAAACCAATCGCCCTCCAACATTACGCATTATTGCCAATGCTTTGTCAACATCTTTCTCATCAGCGACTTCTATGCGTGCGCCGTTTGTTGTTTCCGAAACTGTTGCACCCGATAAATTTTCGAGTGCGCCCCGCAATGCCGAAACATTTGTTTCAACAACGATGATTTCAACACCGGATTTCTCGCCTGTCTTTGCGAGCAAATCTTCCAAGCGTCCCGTGTGTGCGAGTTTACCTTTTTGCATTATCGCAACACGGTCACACAAGACTTCTATGTCCGATAAAATATGCGAACTCATAAAGACTGTTTTGCCTTCCGTCCTTAATTGTGCAATCAAATCACGGACTTCGCGGCGTCCGACGGGGTCAAGCCCGCTCATTGGTTCGTCAAGGAAAACGACCTCAGGGTTATTGATTAAAGCCTGTGCTAAACCGACACGCTGTAACATTCCCTTTGAAAATTTACGAAGCTGTTTGTTCCAACTTGTTTCTTCAAGTCCGACACGGGTTAGTAAATCTTCGGTGCGTTTCTTTCGCTCCTCACTTGAAAGCCCAAATAGTTGAGCACAGTAATCAAGCAGTTCGCGTGCCGTAAGGTAATCATAGAAATACGGGTTTTCAGGTAGGTAACCAATACGCGAGTGCATGGATACATCGTTGATGTCGCGTCCCAAAATCTTTGCGCTTCCGCTGTTTGGATAGATAAGACGCATAAGCAACTTTATTGTGGTTGTTTTGCCTGCACCGTTTGCACCGAGAAAACCGAAAATCTGCCCGCCCTCTACGGTTAAAGTTAAACCCTCAAGAGCGCGGACTTTTTTCTTCTTCCAAAATCCCGTCTCGTAATCTTTTGTTAAATTTTCGATTTCAACCACATTCATAGCTTTTTATCAGGGAACGCCGTCATCTTGACGGCAATGTTTTATCAGGGAACGCCGTCATCTTGACGGCACAAACACGCCACGAGCCAGCAAGATGCTGGCGTTCCCTGCAATTATTTGTACAGTGTTTCAAGGAACGCCGTCATCTTGACGGCACAAACACGCCACGAGCCAGCAAGATGCTGGCGTTCCCTGCAATTATTTGTACGGTGTTTCAAGGAACGCCGTCATCTTGACGGCAATGTTTTATCCGGGAACGCCGTCATCTTGACAGCACACACACCACGAGCCAGCAAGATGCTGGCGTTCCCTGCAATTACTTGTACGGTGTTTCAAGGAACGCCGTCATCTTGACGGCAATGTTTTATCAGGGAACGCCGTCATCTTGACAGCACACACACCACGAGCCAGCAAGATGCTGGCGTTCCCTGCAATTATTTGTACAGTGTTTCAAGGAACGCCGTCATCTTGACGGCACAAACACGCCACGAGCCAGCAAGATGCTGGCGTTCCCTGCAATTACTTGTACGGTATTTTCGAGTTATTCCAATCAAGGTCAACATGACAATTTTTCTGCACCAACAGATAAGGCGTATCCAAAGGGTCAACGGGCGTGCCATTTGAAGCAATGCGTAGTTTGCGTCCTGTCGGTAATGTTACACCGCTCAGATTGTTTGTGATTTCAAGCCAAGACGAGGGACAACGTTTTGCCCTTTCCTGAAAACTCAGAATCACTTTTTGAATTTCATCGCGTTCGTCAAACGATTCGATTTGAAGCAGGCGTTTTGCGGCGAGTTCTTTAATTTGTCGGTCACTGCTTTCATTGAGCATATTGGTAAACATTTCGCGGGCAGTTTGTCTGCTTCCACCTTCGCCTTCAATCCTCGCGCTCATCACGCGCATCCACGGAGGAGCAAACGGAAGTTTCGAGCCATCGAGATATGTTTTGCTTGCGGATTTGAAATCGCCGCTCTTCCAATAGATGTAGCCAAGCTGGTGATAGAGTTTCCAATCCGCAGGATTTGCCTCTATCCCTTTTTTGACAAGTTTGATGGCGTCGTCTTTGTTGATTGTCGGCAATACAATCGCGCCGTATTCGTAAACGGCTGTGAAATCAGGGTCGAGAGTTGTTGCGTTATCGAGAAGCGGATACAAAAGTTTCGGGTTCAAAGCCGTGAGGTTATCAATTTGCAGGTCGCCTTTATGATTTATGAGTTTACGCCCGATGTATTGAAGCGAGCGCATCCAATACCAATCGGCAACGAGTCCGTTAAACCCCAAACTCATTTTTTTTGCGGTATTCCCGGCAACGTATAGATTTTCTTCTTCGATATTTGAATCGAGTTTCGGACGGTTTGCGTCCATGTAGCGGCTAAGCGCAATCACCACTGCGAAACAGGCAACAATTGTAAAAGCCAAAACGATTGTTTGTTTTTTCGATTGCATCTTTGTTGGTCAGTAATTAGTAATCATGCAGTCAGCGGTTTTAGCAACGGACAACTGACGACTGACAAATCACTTAAAGTTACGACGACTGAAAATCAGCGTTGCTATTGAAAGAAGTATTGCGACATAGACGACCATATAAACGACGGACGCCAACACCATCGAACCCGAAGGCTGTAATCCGTGTGCCGCAGATGTAATGAATTCGTAATTAGCCAAGTTTGGCAAAATGTAATAAAGAGCAGTAAAGAAAACTTGTGCTCCCGCAGAACCTAAACCATCTGCAAATGTTTTTAAGTCTGCGCTGAAATGTCCGATGATGAAAGTAAAAAAAGTAAGAAGGGCGGAAAGCGCGGGCGATGAAAAAGAAGAGAAGAGAAGCGCGACGGCTGTGATAATCGCAAGCTCAAAGAAAATCAGTATGGTCGCAGACCATACGCTTGGGATTAAGTGACCACCTTTTACATAAAGCAGAGCGAGGCTTACGCCGACGCTCATCACCACAACATTAACAAGCAAGGTAAGGCATAAGCCCAGATATTTGCCCACAAGAAATTCACCGCGTCCGACAGGTTTTGCAAAGATTGCATAAACCGTGCGACGTTCGATTTCTTTATAGACAAGACCTACGCCAACAAAAATCGAAATGAAGACACCAAACAGAAGCATCGCGCTGAGTCCCATGTTTACAATCACACGAGCTTCTTGTCCCGCAGTAAGTTCACCTAAAAAAATAGCAGCACCGATTAAAAGCAGAACAAACAAAACAAGATTGTAGAGAACGCGGTCACGAACGGCTTCACGAAAAGCGTTTCGCGCAATTGCTACAATCCGCCCGAATAAATTTGATTGCGAAGTATTGGTGTCGCGTGTCGTGTTCGGTTGAACCGATGCAGAAGAAACTTGTTCAGACATTTTTCCTATAAAAGGTCGTGGATTTTTGACTATTTACCTTGGACATCTTAGGCGACAAAGGCTTAGAAAGTCCATTCTAAAGAATAAAAACAGGGACGCTGTTTTCACAACATCCCTGTTTTATTCTAATCCAAGTTAGATAGTTATTAGTTGGTCAAAGGTCCACCGATTGTGGGAACGCGAACACTTGCGGTAACGCCCCATGCTGCAATCGTGGCTACGTCCGACGTATCAGCATAAAGAACGCCCACTTCGTTTGAGTAGAAACTGCGTGTACCTGTTGCAGCAATACCACCGAACTGTGTGGGATTCGCTTCAGCGTCAAACAACGGCGGTGCTGAAGATGTTCCCGTTGTGCTACCAACTAAGAATTGATAACCACTCTTTGTTCCGGTTGCGAAGACCGAGTCAACAAGACCTTCACCCTGTAAAAGAAGAAATGTGCCGGCGAATTGACCGTTACCAACGGTTGATTGATATGTAGCTTGTGCGCCTGTCAGCATACGAAGACCGGAAATTGCAGAAGCTTCGTTAGCAGCACGACGTGAAGCCAACAAGTTTGGGATAGCGATAGCGGCGATAATACCGATAATCACAACAACGATTAAAAGCTCGATAAGCGAGAAGCCTTTTTGGTTTTTCATGTTTTTTCTAGGAACTCCTTTTTTTGTTTCAAAAGAAAATTGGTTGGTTTTTTTTATTGCGACATCGGACACTATCTCAGGCTATCAATGCTCCGTGCGCTTGTGTCACTCTCTTGCTTAACAATCACCGTGCCACTGTAAAAAATGTGAGCAAAATGGAGAAAAATTGTTTTTTGTAGAAATATTACTAAGTCAAAACCAATAGAACTGACAATTAACGTCATGGGTCAAATGACAAATTCTGTCAACCGTATTTGGCAGAAACCGCGAACTTAAACGGCTTGGTAATCCAGAAACGAACCCGCTCGTTGGTCTTGGCCTGTCCGCAAAAAACAAAAACGGGAGCGAGTATTACACTTGCTCCCGTTATCTGTTTTTTGTGGGCAATAAATGAGGTTAATAGTTGACCGGAAAACCGCCGATTATTTCGCGGTTGGGGTCGGCTGACGGCGGGACGGCGGGTAATGTACTGTAATAAAGTCTGTGAGTTTCGTTTGAATAGAAATTACGTCTTGCAGTTGATGCAAATACACCTGCTGAATATTGTGGAGTACAAGTTAAATCATACACGCTGGGGGTTGTCAGTGTTTTGGGAACTACTGCCAAAGTAAATAGATAGCCGTTTCTTGTGTTAGGTGCTAAGCCGAGACCTTGGTCAATAAGCCTTTGGGAAAAGAGGCTGGGAAATGAGCCAAAACCACCTTGTCCTAATGTGCCCTGATAGGTAGTTTGAGCCGCGTTTATAACTCTTATTGACGCAAGCGCAGATGCCTCGTTCGCCGAACGGCGTGAAGACGCAAGATTCGGAATAGCAATTGTCGCAAGAATTCCGGCAATCGTTAAAACGAGTAGTAGTTCAATCAGTGAAAAGCCTTTTTGGTTATTTTTTTTCATGGTATTTAGAATACCTTTCTTCAACAATTTCAAAGCGATTTTGAGAAGGGGCAATCCGCATTTTCCGTTTACATTTCAAAACGGCACACGCTCTGGAAGGTGTCAATTACAAACACCGTGCCAGAACGGGAGAAAGGGAGACGCGGAGATGGGGAGACGGGGAGACGCGGAGAAGGGAAGAAAAACATTTTCCATTTGTCATTTACATTTGTCATTGAAAGAACTGTCTCATATTTGTCATCGAAAGATGAGTTTGTCATTTGCCATTGAAAATGCGAATCAAGGGTAGCAATGAATTTTCCACTAGCCCAGCCGTTCACGGCTGGGAAACGAAATATAATCAGTTTTTCAGCCCCATTCATGGGGCTTTTGATAGAGGCTTTAGCCA
>Ga0187894_10003074_pt1 | contig 19126 bp, 15 predicted proteins | sample GBC1701081metaG_FD_136650 | JGI IMG/M metagenome (GOLD analysis project Ga0187894, IMG submission 136650) | White microbial mat communities from a lava cave in the Kipuka Kanohina Cave System on the Island of Hawaii, USA - GBC170108-1 metaG ...
AGGGACGAAGATTGGCATAGAGCCCCAAGGCATTTCTGATGGTCACATTCAAGCTTTTAAAGCCACCTCCTTGCGGGGTAGTAATGGGCGCCTTCAAAAAGCAGGAGGCATTCTTGAGGATTTCCCAGGTGTGGGGTTCAATACCTGTTGTAAAACCCTTTAAATAAACTCTCTCGCCTATTTCTACTTCGTGGATTTGTAAATCTGCCCCAGATTCCCTCAGAACGCGCAAAGTCACTTTCATGATTTCAGGACCGATACCGTCTCCACTGGAAACTGCAATGGAATGCATAGACAACTCCTTTTTACCTACTGTTCCTTTAGAGCATCCTAGTAGGCTATTTTTAAAAGAAAAATTCAAAATATTTCAACAAGATTGCAAAAAGGATGTTTTCAAAATTCAGTGCTTATCAGTTTCACCAAAGGGAAAACCCATTCTCTAAGAGCTGGAGAATATCTATAACTGAATTGAAGCTGCCATTTTCCTGTCAATAAGGTAGAGAGCTTGATATCATAAGCATCGTAACGAGGTTCATCTTTTCTTCCCCAGCCTAGGTGGCTTTCAATATGACAACTCCACAGAGGGGTAAAGCGAATTTGAAACCGTGCTAAAAGAGTATTCCTACCATCGGAGATAGGCGAGCTCAGTAGAAAATTAATGGGTCTAACGATTTCTAAAAAAAAGTTATCGTCCTCCGATTTTCTCCAGTCAAAACGACTTCGATGACGAAACTCTATTCCCAAAGCAACATCTTCAGAAAGGGTCCAATCTAATTTGACATTCGTCCTGTCCCATAGCAGTTCCTGTAGGTTATAGATCAACATGACCTGGACATAGCAAGAGGGGTAGCGGAATTCAGAATCAAAATAAATCTTAGGAAGAACCCTATCAAAAGCAGTGGTTCCAAAAAAGAGATAGGCATACAGGTCAAACGTGGCTGTAGGTAAAAGAGGAGAGAGCCGGGGATAAAACCCATTATAAGTACCTAATCGTACTGCATTTTTTTTGGCATAGCCATCTTGAATGCCAAAAATATAATGATTTTTAAGGCCAGCAATTGCTAACCCCTCATATCTAATATAAGGTTTTACAAGATGATGGAGTGAAGAGAAATGACGATAAAGGGGAAGGCTCAGTTCCGCTCCATAAGAACCCAAAAATTCCCCTAAAGAACGATGTTGAGGAGTTTGGCTATAAAAAATCACAGACCCTCCAATGGAGGGAGTAAAAAGCAGATTTTTCAAGGAAAAGTGGCGATAGAGAGAACTGTCTACTTCCCCACGTAAAGAATGCATGCTTTTCAACTCCTTAGCTAATCTTTTTGCAAAGACATAATCGAGATACCCTATGGAGCAGCTATTGTCAGAAATGATTTTCGAACTACCCAAAGAAAAAGGCTTAACTTTGACGACGATCAAAGGCAATTGTTGGTTGATGCTTTGAAAGGGGTTGATGCGGGGCTGCAAGGTAAAGCGAGAGATATAGTTTTCCTTAAAATGATTGAGAAAAAGAATGCTCCTTTCTTGCGTATTGATTTCAAAATCTTCACTAGTAAAATCTTGAACCATTTTATCATCTCTCATGCGGTCATAGCTCATGTAAAATTGAGTCGTGTCATCTCTTGAGCGGATATTACACAAACCCTGCAAACGAAATCTCTTATTTCCACTTTCATCAGGAACAATTTTATCAAATGCCCCATAGGACCTAGTTTGAAAATGAACCAGCTGATCCGTAGAGAGATAATCTGTTTCAAAAGCAGCGCCAGGGCCTTTCTTTAGCCTATAATCGAGTCTGCCATACAGATTAAATTTCTCTGAGGTATAGAGTGCATATCTTAAGGTAATTTTTTGTTTAAGAATGTGATCCCAAAAGAATTTGTAGCGAATGGCAGGCTCTTTTAGAGATCGTAGGTTGATTTTAAATGAAGGAAACCAAAAAACAGGACAATGAAAAAAAGACACTTTAATGTTTTTTGCGGAAAGTATGAGTTGTCGAGAGACGTCGACTTTAGCAAAGGAAAATTGCCACCAAGGAGGATCGCTTTCCACAGTAGTTAAATAGGCATCTTCAATGATAAAACTTCCATCCGAGAAGAGCTCTATTTTTTCTCCGCCAAAAAACCAGTAATCTGTCGTGGTACGTCCACGAACAAGAGTACCGGTTTTGGTTACTAAATCGTAACTCAACTTCTTAGCTACGAAAATTTGGTGATGGTACTCGAAAAGCAAGTCGCCTTCTGCTAGTATCTGCTTAACAAGTACTCCATTTTCTATGCGATTCACATATTCGATATGCTGAGCTTGTAACCGAAGTGAAGGGGAAGAGATGATTCCTCCCTGATCTGTTCTGAGACACCCCTCACTAAAAGTAGGGTTGGTTAGGTTAACAGAATAATCTTCAGCACACAAAGCAAAAAAAAGTAAGAAGAGAGGAAGAAAAAAGCAGACCATCCGAGCAAGGATAGCCTATTGCAAGGCATGGATCAAGAGTCCTGCTAGGGCATATCGATTTTTTGTGTGTCCTTCTTTCATACCTCGTAGTAATAATGCAATACCTTTTTCATCATGCCTTTCAGAAAGGGCTAAGTAAATCTCAAATAGAAGGCGAGTGTGCTCTTCTGGTGTCAGCTCATAGGGGGAAACACCTTGACGCAAGCTCCAAGGAATAGAGGGACGGAATTGGACAGCTTCCCGAAGATGGGCTTGCACGACCCATTGATGTATTCTAGATTCATAAGGACCTGGCTGATGAAGGCGATAAAGAGCTAGATTGCAATAATTACGAATGAGAGGAGAGGTCGAGCATTCTGATTGCCGTTTCAAAAGAGTTAGAGTTGCTTCTGAAGGATGATTTTCTAATAATTGAATGAGGCAGGGAATTAGGCTCAACTCTTGCTGTTGAAAGAGCTTTTCCGAAAGAAGGACAAAATCGCTATTAGGTAACTCCAAGCACTCTTTAAGGAGTTGTTCTCTAACATGGAGAGTAATGGCATGCAGATCAAAAGGCACTTCTTTAGCATACTGCTGAGCCGAAGCGATGACCTTCCAAGTATAAAAAGAATGACCGAGGGATAGGCAGGGTTGAAAGCCTAAATCTTGGGAATGACTCATCAAAAATTCTTCTATTGCCTCTAAAGAGCGGCGATCCCTTTTTTTTAATAAAGAAAGTGTAGCGTTCCATCGTATGTGGATATTTTGATGTCGGATCATCGAGTAGAGGAGTTCTTCACTTCCTGGTAATTCTCCCAAAAGAGAAATAGCAAAGAGATTGCCCTGTTGTGCGAGTTTAAAAATAGAAGGCACCCATTGAGAATTACCCAAACGGTAAAGAGAAAACAAGGCCGCTAACTTCACCGAATGCACAGAAGAAGAGGCCAGCCGCTGTAAAAGAGGAATTGATTTAGAGTCCTTAAGCAAACCCAAGGCCGTCGCACATGCCTCTTGTTCATCCTGTTCTAAATGAGTTGCGTGAGCTCGAATTTTAGACAAGAGATCATCACGACCAAACCTAGCTGCGCTGAGAATAGCTTCCACTCGAACCGTCGATAGTGGATCTTCCATCAATTTTTTTAACATTTCTATAGCATCTACCGTACCGATCAGGGCAAAAAATTGGGGAAAATAAACCCAGAATTCTTTGGGAATTTTATACATCAAGGCTTCGATTTGCCCAGAAGCTTTTCGATGTTTGCGGTGAGCTAAATAAAAGCCAGCTTCCATTCGAGTCATCAAAAAAGGAGAGGCCATTGCCTTGGTTAACAACTCGTCACTCCTATCATCTTGCATATGAGCTAAAAGCTGGATTGCCGCGAGTTGAGTTTCAAAATTTTGACTTTTAATTCCTTGCTCTAAAATATCTAAAGATATGCTTAAATTTGCTATTCCTATTCCAAACAGGCTGGAGAGTTGAACAGTAGCATCATTACTTCGGATGCCTTCTTGAAGGATTCTGGTAGCTAAGAGAATGAGAACTTCAAAATCATCCTTCTGCATAGCTTGTTTATATTTTTCATATAGAACAATAGCATCATCTACAGTTTGGAATTGCATGAGATAAATGAGGTGTTTCTTTTCTAAGGGGTAAGCTATCAAGGCAGCGGATAAAAGAAATCCTAAAAATTGCATCGATACAGAATCTTTTGTAAAGAGAACCTTCTCGGTTTATTCTATCGTATTTTTTTTGACTCTGAAAAGTCAATATAGTCAACCCAAATAGGAGAGCTCCACGCCATATGACCATTTTCTTGAATTACGCGGAGATAGTAAAAAGTGAAGGAAGGTTGATTATCTGAAGAGGGAAGAGCCACGCGAGAAAGGTGTTCTTCGTCATCATATGTGAAGTCGATAAAGTAATCTTTTGGATGAAAAATTTTGATAGGAACTCCATTCCTAATAATGATTACCTCTTTCAAAGAAGAAGTACCGGCTACATAGCCAACAAGATGACGGTTGAAAATAAGCCCTGGTTTGAGTTTTGTGTTGAGTTCTCCTCCCATTGACGTTCCAGCCAACTGAAAACCCACAATGATTCTTTCTCCTGTAGTAGCGTAACAAGAACGTGCTATCATTGCTTGAAAGATAGCTTCTTTCGTTTGTTCTGTGGCTAATACTGCAGTTAATCCTGGAGAATATTGCTCCTGACCTTCTTGATAAAAACCCTCATAGGCCCCCCTATCATCAAGACCGCCTGCCACAAATCCAAAGCGACAATTTTTTTTTAGCGCACTGATAATCGATCCTGTCTCTGTTTCTTGAATACCTTTTTTCGAGCTAGAACGAATGGGACGGGGATTTCCTCCTTTAGCGCTCTGTTCTGAAGACCCCCAAGCATTGTAGATTTCCACCACTCTTTCTAGATCAGAGTCAAAGCCAGTAAAAGTGGTCTCCATTCCTTTTCCCATAGTAAAGCAAGGAATCGAAAGAGCTTCTTTACCATTCAAAGAATTATATACCTTCTCCAATGTATTGCTTTTGGGGTCTTTTTGGCGTAAAATGTTCTTTAACGGTTTTAGATAAAGGATTTGACGTAACCCTTTTTCAGAGGAATATTGAAACCCTAGAAAAATACAAAAACGTTGCTCTTCATTTAACTCAGAAGTTACCTGAGAAATGTGTTTCCATTCTTCTATAGAAGTCTCTTCGACACTTTCAAAAGGAGAGACAGCATAAAATTGCAAAGCCTTCTCATCTCGAAATTGCCTCAAACAAGCATCGATGTTCTCCAAAGAATCATTTTTTTCTGATTCTCCGTGAAAAAGCCCCCAGCAAATTATAGTAGGGGATTCAGACAAACATTTGATAGGGGAGGAAAGGTACTTATCTCCTGTCTTTAAGTTACATAGTTGAATTCTATATACATCCACCTCATTAAAATAGAGATTGGGTAAGTTAATAAAACCCGTTTCTGGGATGAAGAGTTTCCAATTAAGATTTTCTCTTTGATTTTCATAGCTTAATTCAATTAAACTTCCCTCTGGAGCGTAATTAGTTAGATTTTCATATTCATCCTCAAAACGCACTAAAACATCAAATCTTCTATTTTTAATGACAATCGAAGGAGCTATAATTCGAATATTCTTTAAAACATTTCCTCGAACATCTAAATGAAACATTTCCTGCTCTTTAAAATCTCCCTTTCCTTTCAGATCAATCTGAAGTTGAAAAGGACGTCTTCTCTGAATGTTTAACTGCGCTCGGTTTCCTTCCTTTTCCTCATTAGAAAGAGAACCCACCAGGATGATAAATTTTTCTCCCGCAACTACAATATTGGGGAGCGTAAACTCATAAAGTTTGGGAAAATGTTCATTTTTATCGACAATTTTAGCTTTGATCTCCTGACCATCTGGTAATTGAGCCCAAATTAAATTTTTCTTTTCTTTAGGATTAATTTGAGGGAGTTCCCAATCGATAGGCCTTCCCTGCGTTAAAAAATTGAATCTTATCTTAGATCCTTTGGGGAGATTAAATGAGGGGATATAAATAAACTGAAAAGTCCTTATTTCTCCTGCTAAGCACGAAGCAGGCTCACAAAGACAGATCGACCGACGCATAAAAATTTTCTCGTTTCTTGACTTAAAAATGAAGTGACATTTTGTCCTAAAAAAGATTCTTCTGCAACAGGTTTAACAATTCGGAGAATGCCTATTCTCACAAAATTTAGGAATATTCTCGGATCGGGAGGGGTACTTCTGGTCCAGACAGCTTTTATAACAATTAAACTCTTATTAAGTCTATAAACTTATAGAAAAGCGAAAGATTACTTATTTTCTTACTCTTAGCTTTGGAACTTGGGTATTGCACATGAAAATATGGAACTATTATTTAATCGTCATTCTATCAATCAGCTGTTTTTTAGATGCTTATATGATCCACCAAAATGAAATTACTAGAGAATGGGAACGAGAAAATCTAGATGCCTTTGATGAGATGATAATGTCTTGGAATGCTATCCGCCCTGATTCAGGAAGATATCTCTTTTATGCAAGCGTTAAAACAGAGGAGTGGTCTCCATCATTGCTATATGCTTCTTGGGGAAGTGAAGGGCAACAAAGTTTTTTGAATAAAAGTGATTTTGTGCGTATCTATCAAGATGCAATAGAGATTCTCGATGGTCGTAAAGCAACGGGGTTTCGTATTAAAATTATTACTGAGGGAAATGCCTCCTTAGACCAAATATACCATCTTCATGTCTACACAAATAGTGACAAAGAATTGAGTCCTAAGAAAACGGTTAAATGCAAATCGTTTATAAGTCTTGATGTTCCTGGCATATCGCAAATGACTTTATCGCATATTAGAAATGTAGATTTATGTTCTCCTACCTCTACAACAGCGGTTATTCGTTATCTCGGGAACAATCACAACATAGATCCTCTAATTTTTGCTTTCCAAGCATGGGACAGTGGCTTCGATATTTTTGGGAATTGGGTATTTAATATAGCTCAAGCCTCGGCAGAACTAGGACGGTTATGGAATTGTTGGGTTGAGCGGCTCTGCAGCTTTGACGATATTTATCTCAAATTACAGCAAGAAATTCCCGTTATCGTAAGCCTAAGAGGACCCTTACCAGGCAGTGCACTTCCCTATGCTAAAGGACATCTAATGGCCGTAGTTGGATATGATCCAGGGCGACAAAAAGTTATTTGTATGGACCCTGCATTTCCTTCCCACAAAGAGACACGCGTTGAATATGCTTTTTCTGAATTTGTAGATGCGTGGAGCAGGCGAGGAAATGTTGCTTACATATTTAATTCTTCTATAACATCCACCCTTAAGAAAGGGTAAGCTATTGACTTCATTCCTATGTATTCAGAATACGTCTGATAATGAATCTTATGTTGCATGAAAGGAGGGAAACTCCGATCCTTGAAAAAAAAAAAGTTTTTCGAGAAAATATAGAATGCAAGTAAGCTTCTTTGCCAAAGCTGGAACTTTATTTTATTCAAAAAGGTTAACTCACTTCTAACCACGAGGGCAAATTTCATGCAAGAATTGCAACAGGGAAGAGATAAGGTAAAACAAATTTGCGATCTCCTCAAAAAAGAAGCGCTAAAACCTGCGGAAAATGAAGCGAATCAGATTTTGGAAAAGGCTCGTTGTCAAGTAGATGAGCTACTTTCTCAAGCTAAATTAAAAGCAAAATTAATATTAGAAGAAGCTCATAATGAGATAGAGAAACAAAAAAAAAGTTTCCATGTTTCTCTTCTACAAGCATCTCGACAAACAGTGCAAGAGCTCAAGGAACTCATTCAAAATAAGCTGTTCCATCCAGAACTCTTTCGATTGGTTACACAGAATCTCCAAAAACCAGAGATCATTGCGCAATTAATTACTGTTATGGTGGAAGCCATTAAAAAAGAAGGGATCGATACCGATTTAAACGTAGCTATCGCTCACTCTATTCCTCCTAAAAAAATCTGTGAGCTGTTGGCGCAAGAAGTTCTTCAGCGTTTAAAAGACAAGCAAGTTACTCTATCCTCCATCGGTGGAGGCATTGAGGTCAAGCTACTTCAAGAAAAAATAACAATAGACTTTTCCGATCGAGCAATCCAAGAGTTACTAACCCAGTACATAAGACCTCACTTCAAAGATTATATCTTTAATGCATAACTTTTTTTCGAGTCATTATTATTTTTTTTCAGCTTCCCTCCCTCACCTTGTTTTAGGTCAAAAACCTGAAATCTCCTTTAACGATTTAATGGCATCTCTCAACCTCAATTTAAACCAAAGAGATTTAAAAAAAATTTACTCTCTTCGTCGTATCTTTGACATCTACAATATTCGGTCTTGTTTATTAGAGAAAGAGTTCGATTTGAAGGGCAACTTAAGTGAAAAAGAACTCAATCAAGCATTGCTTCTTCAGGAGGAATTTCCCTTATATATTTTTGATTTTTTAGATCAATTTAAAAAATTTTCTGAAAAAATGATTTTTTTTTCTGGTTTAATAAACCTTTATTTTCGAGAGGAAGCGCTGATTCAAACGGGTTTTTTAAAGCAATACTTCCAATTCGAGCGAACATGGAGAATTGTTCTCATGGCTATTCGGGCTAAGCAGTCCAAGAAAAAGGTACTCCATGGACTAAAATTTGAGGACCCTAAGGATCCACTGATTCTTCATCTTCTAGCACAAGAATCGCGTCCTTCTTACGACCCCCCTATTGGTTATGAAGAGTTAAAAGCAAAATACCTATCTTGTGGTCCAGATCCCTGGCAACAAAACAAAATAGTTGCGGAGTGGCGGTTGCACCAAATAGAAGAGCTTGTACAAGAACCTTTTTTTTCCATCGATTGGATTTTATCTTATGTGGCCCAACTTTTTATCATCGAACAGTGGAATGAAATGAATACATTGCAAGGGCAAACTATCGTAGAGGCATTTTTAAGTTAGATATGAAAAAATTAGCAACTGGAAAAGTCATCAAAGCTTTTGGAAATTTATTGCATATTTCTTTTGAAGGAGATGTTTGTCAAGGAGAGGTCGTCATGATCAAGTTGGAAGATCTTTCCTTAAAAGGAGAAGTTATTGAAATTGTAGGTGACGTAGTCAAAGCACAAATTTTCGAAGATACCTGGGGAATACAATTGGGAACTCCTGTTGAGTTCCAAGGACATCTATTAGAAGCCGAGTTGGGCCCTGGTCTACTGGGATCTATTATAGATGGCCTTCAAACACCTTTAGAAAAAGTGGCAGCTATTAATGGCATCCTTTTAAAAAGAGGAATACATATTCCTTCATTGGATCGAACAAAAAAATGGAACTATCGCCCTACTGCTAGAGTAGGAGATCTCGTTTATCGAGGAAAGGAACTGGGTGTTACGATGGAGGGCCGCTTTCAACACTCCATTATGGTGCCTTTTTCTTTGCGAAAAAAATATACTCTCACCTGGGTATGTCCTGAGGATGTCTATACTGTAGATACCACGGTTGCTAAAGGAGTAGATGAGGAAGGGGTCGAGTATATTTTTACCATGATCCAAAAATGGCCAGTTAAAACTCCTTTATGTATAGGAGAAAAGAATAAGTCGACCGAGATGATGAGCACGGGAGAGAGAATTTTAGATACTCAATTTCCTATTCTTAAAGGAGGAACCTTCTGTTCTCCGGGACCTTTTGGAGCAGGTAAAACCGTCCTGCAACATCATTTAGCTAAATACTCCTCTGTCGATATCGTCATTTTTGTCGCTTGCGGAGAGCGTGCAGGAGAAGTAATCGAAGTCCTCAAAACATTTCCTCACCTCATTGATCCTCATACTAACGATCCTTTAATGAATCGCACGGTAATCGTCTGCAATACCTCTTCCATGCCCGTTGCTTCTAGAGAAGCTTCTATTTACATGGGCGCTACAATAGCTGAATATTACCGTCAAATGGGATTTGATGTCTTGCTGTTGGCCGATTCCACGTCAAGGTGGGCGCAAGCAATGCGAGAGATGTCGGGTAGATTAGAAGAAATTCCCGGTGATGAGGCTTTTCCCGCTTATTTGGCATCGCGGATTGCTTCCTTTTATGAACGTTCTGGTGTAATACAACTCGAGGAAGGAAAAAAGGGATCCTTGACCATTTGTGGGACAGTCTCCCCAGCAGGAGGAAATTTTGAGGAACCTGTTACACAGGCTACTCTAGCTGTAGTAGGGGCTTTTTATGGACTTTCTCAAGCACGTTCCGATGCGCGACGCTATCCTGCTATAGACCCTCTGATTTCATGGAGTAAATATGTCGAGGATGTCAGTAAGCAATTAGAAGATCTAACACGAGGTTGGGGGAAGATGGTGCAACACGGGGCTAAAATTCTCAGGCATGGGGATGAAATACGAAAAAGAATGGAAGTCATTGGACAAGAGGGTATCACTCTAAACGAGATGGTCATCTATCTCAAATCAGAGTTATATGAGTTTGCATATTTACAGCAAAATGCCTTTGATAAGGAAGATGCTTACTGTCCTTTAGAAAGACAGGTAGCTCTCTTTTCTTTGATCAATGCCATTTTTAATGGAGATTTTTACTTTAATAGCCATGATACTGCGTCATCCTTTTTCATTTCTTTACAAGGTGAAATCAAAAACATGAATTTTATACCCTTCAAGTCTGATAGGTATGAACACGCAATGGCCTCCATCCAACATAAAATACACAGTGCATTAAAGGGAATTTCATGAAAAAACTCTATGATAGAATTCTCGATATGCGAGGTTCTCTTCTTACTATTATTGCCAAGAATATCCGCCTGGGGGAAATGGCTCGCATTTATAAACAAAGTGGGGATCAAGCATATGCTTCTGTTTTGAGTATCGATAGAGAAAAAGTAACTTTACAGGTTTTTGAAAACACTCGCGGTATTTCTACAAATGATCGCGTGACATTTTTGGGAACTGAGCTACAGGTAGTTGCATCAGAATCACTCTTAGGACGTCGTTTCAACGGTGCTGGAGACCCTATTGATAAAGGGGCTCCTCCCGTCGGCGAAAAAGTAGGCATCCACTCCCCTTCCTTTAATCCCGTATGTCGTGCGCTAAGCCATGAACTGGTGAGAACAAATATTCCTATGATTGATGTTTTCAACTGTTTAGTGCGTTCTCAGAAAATGCCCATTTTTTCAACAGCTGGGGAGCCCTTTAATCCGCTTCTGATGAGGATTGCCAATCAAACCAATGCAGATATCGTGATCATCGGAGGGATGGGGCTGCGGTTCGATGATTATCAAGCATTGACGGATAATGCCGAAAAAGAAGGGTATCTTGAAAGAACGATCATGTTTATTCACCAAGCTACCGACCCTTCTGTAGAATGCCTTTTAGTTCCAGACCTTGCATTAGCTTGTGCAGAAAAATTTGCGGTTGAAGGTAAACACGTTCTGGTGCTATTCACCGATATGACAGCTTTTGCGGATGCGATTAAAGAGATCGCCATTACGATGGATCAAATTCCCTCTAATCGGGGATATCCTGGGTCTCTTTATTCCAATTTAGCCTCTCGTTACGAAAAAGCCATTGCTCTAAATGGAGGTGGATCGATCACCATCCTATCTGTAGTTACTATGCCCGGAGGAGATATCACCCACCCTATCCCCGATAACACAGGTTACATTACTGAAGGTCAACTACTACTAAAGGATGGGTGTATCATTCCCTCGCGATCCCTGTCTCGGTTAAAACAGCAGGTCGTTGGCAAAGTTACCCGCGAAGATCATGCTGAGGTATCCAATGCTCAAATTCGATTGTACAGCGAAGGGCAAAAAAGTCGTGAAAGGCAATCCATGGGCTTTAATTTGTATGAACGAGATCGAAAACTTCTTCGTTTTGTAGAATTGTTTGAACAAAGAATGATGAATTTATCCGTCAATCAAACGCTAGAAGAAGCCTTAGATGTAGGATGGCAGTCCTTACGCGAGTGCTTTGAACCCGAAGAGATAGGAATTAAACAAAGCTTGATCGATAAATACTGGCCTAAATGAGCCTCTATGTTAAAGCTAACTAAAACAGATCTTAAAGCCCAGCAGTATCGGTTATCTCAACTAGAAAAATACCTTCCGATATTGATCCTAAAAAGGATGCTACTTCAAGCAGAAGTTAATCAGGCGGATCAGGAGCTGCAACAGCTACAGTTAGAATTTAATACCACTAATAAACAAGTTATGGCGTATTGTCCTTTATTTTCTCAAAGAGATGCAACTTTATTTTTATCTCCTTTAAACATTGTGGCAGTTCAAACGCAGGTACACAATCTCGCTGGAGTGGAGGTGCCCGTTTTTCAGACTATTCTTTTTCAAGAGGAACATTATTCATTATTTGATTCTCCCGTTTGGTTAGACCCTGCTGTGAAAGGGATGCAAAAGTTGATTACTTTTCATGAAAAAATAAAAATTGTGAAGAGAAAAAAAAATGCCTTAGAGAAAGAGCTTCGATCTGTCTCCATTAGGATTAATCTTTTTGAAAAGGTCTTAATTCCCAGAATTAATAGGGATATTACAAAGATAAAAATCTTTTTGGGGGATCAGCAGCTTTCTGAAATCTGCCAAGCAAAGTTAGCTAAGAAAAAAAAGATAAAACGAGAAGAGATGGTTTCGTAAATGATTATCGATATTTTAAAATATCTCATCGTAGGCACAAAGCAGGACCTCGATCAATTTTTTGAACTCTCTCAAGAAAAAGGATTTTTAGAATTCCTCTCTATTGAAAAGGGTTCAGGAGAAGTTTTTTCTCAACCTATTCAAGATCTTTTAAAAGCACTGAAAATTTTACGTGAACACTCCATACAAGAGTATTCAATCAAGAATACCTTCCCCTCTTCTCTTTCTTCTTTAGAAGTGGCCCAGCATATTATTCAATTAACGAGAGATCTAGAAAAGCTTCGCGCTAAACAATTATCCCTTGAAAAAGAGATACTTCGTGTATCTCCCTTTGGGGATTTTTCCACACAAGAGATTGAAAATCTAGAACAACTAGGCAATTTCGTCATTCAGTTTTTTTGTGTAAAAAGTAAAAAAAGCCATAAGATCCCCTACCCTTCTGATGTATTCTATATCTGCACTGAGTACAATTTCGATTATTTTATGTCTATCTCTTCAACGCCAATCTTGTTTTCTGGTATGATCGAGGTGAAAATAACAGAGTCTGCGGAAGAATTACGAGAAAAACTTCTCCTAATCCATGAGTCAATTCATCAAATTGAACACCAGCTTAAAGAACATCTAACTTACATCAATTTCCTTCGTGAAACTCTTAAAGAGGAACTTAATCAGTATTACTTACACGCATCCAAAAATAAAGTTGTTTATCCCTTGGATAATGGGCTTTTCATCGTAACAGCGTGGATTCCACAAAACAAGGTTGCTGCACTCAATACTCTTATTGAGAAAATGAATATTCATGTGGAACCAATTGCTACAGATAAAGAAGAGCGAGTTCCAACTCATTTAGAAAATAAAGGGCTCGATCTCGTTGGAGAAGAATTAATTAAAGTTTACGATATTCCTTCAACTTATGATAAAGATCCTTCTAGGTGGGTTCTTTGGTTTTTTGCTCTATTTTTTGGGATTATCGTAGGCGATGCTGGATATGGAGTTTTGTTTCTCGGGGCAGCTAGCTTTTTAAAATGGAAATTCTCTAGGCAGCTTCATCAAGAACAAAAAAATTTATTAAAACTTTTTTTTATCCTTTCTTACAGCTCTATTGTCTGGGGAGCAGCAACCTTCTCTTATTTCGGGATCCATCTTTCCCCTCACCATCCACTAGTAAAAGCTTCTCCCTTGTACTATCTCATAGAAAAAAAATGGGATTACCACCTATCCAATAAGGATGACCTCTATAAACTGTATATCAATAAATATCCAAAAATGGCTCAAGGAAAAGCGAGCTCTGAAATGTTAGATCTAGCCATTGTTCAAAAAAAGGGAATAACTTCTTACCCGGTCTTAGAAGACTTCACCAACTCTATTATGCTGGAATTAACCTTAGTGATCGGAATCATCCACCTTACTGTAGCCTTTTTAAGACACCTTCATCGCAATATGGCAGGTATAGGGTGGATTTTTTTTATGTGGGGTGGATACCTCTTTTTTCCAAACCTTTTAAATGCGACGAGCATAGCAGAATTTTTAGGGTGGGTCGATAAGGAAACCGCCATACCTCTAGGCCTACAATGTCTTTATGGGGGCACAGGACTAGCTCTCGTCATCGCCTTAATTCAACATCGATTTAAAGGCCTCAACGAAATCACTCATATAATCCAAATTTTTTCCGATATCCTTTCTTACTTAAGACTTTATGCTTTAAATTTAGCAGGGGCAATTATTGCCTCTACTTTTAATCAAGAAGGCGTTGCTTTCGGACTGTTTTTTGGTTTTGTCATCATTCTCTTGGGACACCTTCTCAACATTTTTCTCGGCTTTATGGGGGGTGTTATTCACGGATTGCGACTCAATTTTCTAGAGTGGTACCACTATTGTTTTGAAGGAGGAGGGCGCCTATTCAACCCGTTAAAAAAGATAAAACATCTAAAAAATAGGTAATTGTATGGATTATGACATGATAGGACCTGCACTAGTTTTGGGATTAGGCTGTATTGGAAGCTCTATTGGTTGTGGTATCGGGGGAATGACACTCCATGCCATCATGAGTCGTGTAGAAGAAAACCATGGGAAATTCATTGTGATGTCCGCATTGCCAGCATTGCAATCTCTCTTGGGATTTATTCTAATGCTTCAACTACGAGATAGCATCAAAATAGGAGTGCTTTCAGGAGTTTCTGGAATTGGAATCGGATTTTCTGTAGGAATGGCTTTGATGGTGGCCTCCATTTATATTGGTAGGTGCGCCGCTTCGGGCATTCAGGCTGCCGCTAAACAACCCTCCATCCTAGCAAAGTCTTGGGTACCTCTGGGTATGGTAGAATCCTTTTCCATCTTTGCTACAGTCTTTGCCCTTCTTTTAATCAAATAAGGCATTGAAGATGAAGGAACGTATTGAAACCGACAGTTTAGGATCCATTGCAGTTCCTTTGGATAACTATTTTGGTGCTCAAACAGCTAGAGCTATAAAAAACTTTCCGATTGGTCAGGAAAAAATGCCCATTGAGCTCATTCATGCCTTTGGCATTATCAAAAAAGCTGCGGCCATCGTCAACAACGAGCTTGGGTTGCTCTCGGAAGAAAAGAAACAGCTCATTGTCGAGAGTTGTGACGAGCTCGTCTCTGGCAAACTCGACGGACATTTCCCATTGGTCATTTGGCAAACAGGATCCGGAACTCAGACGAATATGAATGTGAATGAGGTCATTGCCAATCGTTCCATTGAGAAAGCAGGTGGGGTATTGGGGTCAAAACAACCCATCCATCCCAATGACGATGTGAATATGTCCCAGTCTTCCAATGATCTTTTTCCTACAGCCATGCATGTCGCACTTACTTTGAGCATCCAAAAGCGGCTTCTTCCTAACCTGCAGCTGCTTAAACAAGGACTAGAGGCGAAAGTAAAACAATTTGCAACCCTACTTAAAGTGGGCAGAACCCACCTTATGGATGCAGTTCCCCTAACCCTAGGTCAAGAATTTTCGGCTTATGTTGCTCAACTAGAACGAGGTCTGATCTCCCTTCAATGGGGACTTCACTCTCTTACTCCACTAGCCTTAGGAGGAACAGCGGTGGGTACTGGTCTCAACGCTCCACCCCTCTATGCTAAAAGATGCGCTGAGGTTATTTCTCAGCTCACCGGCTACTCCTTCGTAACCGCGCCTAATAAATTTGAAGCTTTAGCGGCTCACGATGCCTTAGTGCAAATGAGTGGTATTTTGCGGATGATCGCCTCTAGTTTTATCAAATTAGCAAATGACATCCGGTGGCTTGCTTCAGGACCTCGGTGTGGCTTAGGCGAAATTGTCCTTCCAGAAAATGAACCGGGCTCTTCTATCATGCCGGGAAAGGTAAACCCTACTCAGTGTGAAGCAATGATCATGGTTGCCATTCAGGTGATGGGAAATGATACAACAGTCGGCATAGCAGGTTCGATGGGAAATTTTGAACTCAACGTATGCAAACCTCTTATCTATTATAACCTTTCTCAATCCATTCACCTCCTTGCTGATATGAGTAAGAGTTTTTATGAAAAATGCGTGGTGGGCATCAAGCCCAATGCAAAAAGAGTGCAAGAGCATCTCAACAAATCTCTCTCTTTTGCAGCAGCATTAAACCCATTAATCGGGTATGATAAAGCAGCTAAAGCAGTTCAAAAGGCGCACAGAGAAGAAATCGGTTTGAAACAAGCAGTTGTAGAGTTGGGCTTTTTAACAGAAGGAGAGTTTGATCGCATGATCGACAAGTTCAGATGAAGGCTTGGCCTGTTTATCTCGCCCTTATCTTAACCTCTTGTGAAAGATACTCTCTTTCTTTAGGGCAAATACCCGTCAATGTCTCCTATCTGGCCAGTACTCATGTCCATACTCCGGATCCCAGGCAAGCCCATCCTCCTGTAGGGCAAAAGGTCATACTCAAATGGTCAGTGCCTCTTTCTTTTCTACAAAGAGAACCTCGGATCATCTTCTACATCGTTTACCGAGATTATACGGAAACAACACTAGTCTACCACTTGACCAAAAGCAATGGTTATTACGTCTATTCTCTATTAAATGAAGAGTTTTACTGTAAAAAAGGAATATTGACCTATCGAGCAATTATCGAAACACCCGACCATACTGTCTATTCTGAATGTAAGCACCAACTTTTCGTTCATCTCATTGATCTAAAGGAAGAACACAATGTAGAGGCAGAGCGAATGAGTTCTTCCGTTTCTAGCCATCCAATGCAGGGGTCTGTAACCGAAACACCCCTTCTGAATAAAGCTTGAGAAAATAATTGATTCCCTTCCTCGAGATGGCTTTCTATCATCATTCCTAAAATATGGGAATTTCCCCCTCTAAATTGCTTTAACACGTGGTGAAATACTCTATTTTGCTTGATATGATCTTTCTGACAATTACCGTGAGAACAATCGATTAATAATCGATTATTTAAACGATATTTTTGCATTAACTGAAAAGTGTGAAGCAAAGAATCATCATCGTAATTAGTTGCTAAAGAAGAGCCTCGAAGCACGACGTGGGTGTGAGGGTTGCCCCTACTTTTCGTAATTTTCAAAGACCCCATCTCATCTAAATAAGGAAAATCATGGGAAATAGAAGCCGTCTGTACCCCATGAACAGCTTGCTCAATGTTTCCATCTAAACTATTCTTAAAACCCACAACAAAAGGAACAAAAGAAGCTACCTCTCGGTGTAGCTGAGAGGCAGAGGTACGGGCTCCAATAAAACCCCAAGAAATCAAATCTTCTAAGTAAGGAAGCAACAGAGGATTGACGATCTCTGTTGCAATGGGAATGCCCAATTTCGTCAATTCGAGAAAGAGTTTTCGAGAAAGAGTAATGCCCATACGGATATCGTTAGAACCATTTAGAACCGGGTCATACAACAAACCCTTCCAGCCCGTTGTTGTTCTCGCTTTTTCTACATACACTCTCATGATGCAGATACAAGATTCGGCTACCTCATCTGAAAGAACTTTTAAGCGACGGCCATATTCTAAAGCAGAGCCCACATCATGGATAGAACAGGGCCCTACGATAAGTGCTAAACGCTCATCTCTCCCAGTTACAAGCTCCTGCATTATCCCTCTAGCTCTATCAATAAATCTTCGATCAGAAGTTGTTAAGGGAAATTGATTTTTTATCTGAAATGAATTTGGCAAATCCATCTCATTAAAAGATGGCAAATCCCCTATTTCCCTCCAAGGAAAAAAATAAAAAACCCTTCTCCTATGTGAAGAACCCTTTTCTCTTTATAAGATCTTTCTTAAAATATATAGGTTATGGCGAGTAATTCATCAGGCACGATTTTTCGCATTACCACCTGGGGAGAATCTCACGGGATTGCTATTGGCGTCATCATTGACGGGTGTCCTGCAGGGATTGAATTTTCTGAAGAGGAACTGTGGTTAGATATGAAACGTCGTTCACCAGGTCAGAACCCCCATATCTCTTCGCGCAATGAAAAAGATGAGCCTCAGATACTTTCAGGAATCTTTGAAGGTAAAACGACAGGTACTCCTATTTCGATCATCATCTACAATACCGATTCACGCCCTCAATCTTATGAACCTATCGCTCACCTACTCCGGCCAGGACATGCTAACTATACCTATTTAGCCAAGTATGGGATTTTCGACTATCGGGGCGGTGGGAGGGCTTCCGCAAGAGAAACGGCATGCCGCGTTGCTGCAGGTTCCCTCGCTAAAAAATTTTTACAGCATAGTTCTATCAAATGTCACGCTTACTTAAAACAACTGGACACTATCGTTGCTAAAGAGCTTTCTTGCCTAGAACAAAGAACCTTAAGCCCTGTGCACTGTCCCGATCCCGAAGCTTCTGATCAAATGATCCTTCTTCTTTCACAAATTCAGAAAGAAGGAAATTCTTGTGGGGGTATCGTAGAATTTGTGGTCGAGGGAATGCCTACGGGAATAGGAGATCCCGTCTATGAAAAATTAGAAGCCAATTTAGCCAAAGCCCTTCTCTCTATTCCCGCTTCTAAAGGTTTTGAAATAGGATCCGGTTTTTCTTCTGCATCGATGAAAGGATCCCTACACAATGATCTATATCTTAAAAGAGAAGGAAAGATAGAAACACAGAGCAATTTTTCTGGAGGGGTGTTAGGAGGAATTTCGACCGGCATGCCCTTAGTAGGAAGAGTTGCTTTTAAACCCACCTCTAGTATCTTCAAACCTCAGGAAACACTCACCGTAACCGGAGAGCGCACCGAATTCACACTGCCCGAGGGCTCACGTCATGACCCTTGCGTGGCGATCCGCGCAGTTCCCATAGTAGAAGGTATGGTTGCTCTGGTGATAGCCGATGCCCTATTGCTGCACCGCTGCTCTTGCTTATGAAATACGCCATCATTACCGATCAAAGGGTAGAAGAGCTTTATGGCAAGCTAGCCTGCAAAAAGCTACTCAACCAAGGCTACGAAGTAGAGCTCTTTTCTTTTCCAGAAGGAGAAAAAAATAAAACCCGTGAAACAAAGCAGGCTTTAGAAGATGCCTTAATAGAAAGAAGTTATACCCGCAAGAGTACCATTATC
>Ga0187894_10003075_pt1 | contig 19123 bp, 16 predicted proteins | sample GBC1701081metaG_FD_136650 | JGI IMG/M metagenome (GOLD analysis project Ga0187894, IMG submission 136650) | White microbial mat communities from a lava cave in the Kipuka Kanohina Cave System on the Island of Hawaii, USA - GBC170108-1 metaG ...
CATCGCCGACGAGGCCGGCGACTTCTACTTCATGGAGATGAACACCCGCCTGCAGGTCGAGCATCCCGTCACCGAGATGATCACCGGCCAGGACCTGGTCGAGTGGCAGCTGCGCGTGGCCTGTGGCGAGAAGATGCCCCTGACACAGGATGCGCTGTCGATCGACGGCCACGCCTTCGAGGTGCGGCTCTATGCCGAGGATCCGTCGCGCAACTTCCTGCCCTCGGTCGGCACGCTGAAGCATCTGGCGCTGCCGCGGCGCGGCGCGGGCGTACGCGTCGACACCGGCGTACGGCAGGGCGACGCGGTGACGCCGCACTACGATCCGATGATCGCCAAGATCATCGTGCACGGCGCGGATCGGCCGGCGGCACTGCGCCGCCTGCGGCGCGCCCTGGGCGAAACCGAGGTCGTGGGCGTGCGCACCAACACCGCCCTGCTGGCGCGCATCGCGGCGCATCCGGCCTTCGCCGCCGGCGAGGTCGATACGGGGTTCATCGAGCGCCACAAGGCGGCGGTCATTCCCAAGGCCGAGCCGGCCGACGAGCGGGTGCTGGCGCTGGCGACCCTGGCGCGGCTGATGGAATGGCGCCGCGAGGCGGCAGCAAGCGCCGGTGTGTCAACCGAGCCCGCCTCGCCATGGCACCGGGTCGATGGCTGGCGGCTCAACGGTGCTGGTCACGATGAGGTGCGCTGGAAGGATGGCGACCGCGATGTTCCCGTCGTGGCCCACTACCGGCGCACTGCCGGCTCGATGCCGTCCGTCGTCGTGGACAGTGTCGATTGCCGCCTGGAGATCGGCGGCACGGCGTTGGACGCCAGCGCCGTGGTGGCGCGCGACGGCAGCTTCCGCGCCACCCTGGGGGAGGCGGTGACGTCGGCCCGGGTGGTGCGCGCCGTCGCCAACGATGGCGGTGTCGACTACGTCGTGTTCACGGACGGCACCGCTGGCGGCCGCACGCTGCGCCTGGTCGATCCGCGCGACTTATCGACGGCCGATGCCGGCGGTGCCCACGGCGCCGGGCTGAAGGCACCGATGCCGGGCAAGATCATCGACGTGAAAGTGAAGGACGGCGAGACGGTGTCGCGCGGCCAGCCCGTGATCGTGCTCGAGGCGATGAAGATGGAGCACACGCTGGTCGCGCCGGCCGACGGCACCATCAAGAGGGTGCTGTACGCCGCCGGCGACCAGGTCCAGGACGGTGCCGACCTCGTGGAGTTTGAGGCGGCCGGAGGGTGAGAGCGGTATGGGTCGGGGCGCGCCACTCCAGTGGCGCATTCCTGGCGCGGCTCTGCCGCTGCCGACCCGGAGCGCAAGCGGGGGCAAAGATCCCGGCCTTAGGCCAGATCGATGCAGGGTGGCCATCGAGGCCGCCCTGCATCGTGCGCCACTTCAGGGGCGCGCAAGCGCGCGCCCCGACGCAGCACGACCATGCCTCTACACCCGCTCGACCTCGACCCGGTTGTCGTGGAAGACGGCGCCGCCGCCCATGTCGGAGTCGCGTTCGTTCACCGTGGCGTTGACGGTCGCGCCGCCTTTCACCAGGCGGGGCCATCGGCCCTTCGTGCTGGCCACCACGCCGCGGCGCACACGGTCAGTGACCTCGACCCGCGCCACGAACGCGCCGCGATCGTTGAATACGCGAACCTCGTGCCCGCTCTCGAGGTCCCGCGTCGCCGCGTCTTCGGGATGGATGCGCAAGGTCGGCGGCCCCGATCGCTTGATCTGCGGCGCGACGTTGGCGAACAGCGAGTTCAGGAAATAGTGGTCGGCGCCGGCGATCAGCGCCAGGGGGTACTGCGCGGCGAGCGGCGTGTCCTGTTGCGCCGCCTCATACGGTGGCGTGTAGCCGGCCAGCGGATCCAGCCCGGCCTGGGCCATGCGGTCTGACACGAACTCAAGCCTGCGCGAGGCGGTGAAGAAACCGTCCGCGAACGGCACGAAGGTCTCGGGATAGTTGAGCCGCATCCAGCCGCGCGCCTTCAGCGCGTCGAGGGTGATGCCGGCCAGGGACGAGTGCCCGGAACTGACGATCTGGCGCGCGATCTCGTCATCGCTGTCGTAGAGACAGGGCGTGTTGAGCCCCATGCGCTGCGCCAGGCGCCGGAAGAGTTCGCTGGTCGGCAGACACTCTCCCGGTGCCGCCACCGCAGGCTGGTTCCAGGAGACGTACAAGTGTCCGTACGAGATCAGCAGGTCGGCGTGTTCGAGCTGCATGGTCGCGGGCAACACGATGTCGGCGTACTCGACGGTGTCAGTCCGGAAATGTTCGACCACCACGGTGAACAGGTCGGGTCGCGCCAGGCCCCGCAGGATCTTCGATTGGTGGGGCACGCTGGCGAGCGGGTTGCTGGCGTAGATGAACAGCGCCTTGACCGGCGGATCATTCACCTCGAGCAGGCCTTCGCCGAGGCGAGTCATGCTGAGCGATCGAGTGCCCGGTGGCCGCAAGTCGTCGCGATACAAGGCCGACCAATCGACACCGAAAAATCCCCTGGTGTCATATACCGCGCCGCCGCCCGGGTAACGCCAATCGCCGGTGACGCCGGGAATGCAGGTGATGGTGCGCACGGCCATCCCGCCGCCGCCGTGCCGCTGCAGCCCCATGGTCACCCGGATCCCGGTGGGCCGCGTGTGGGCGATGCGCTTCCCCAGGTCGACGATGGCCTCGCTCGGAAGGCCGCAGATCGCGGCGACCCGGTCCGGCGGATACTCGAGGATGCGGGACCGGAACGCGTCCCAGCCGTGGGTGTGCCGGCTGATGAAGTCGTGGTCCTCCGCGCCCTCGGCGAGAACGACGTTCAGCAGGCCTAGCGCCAGGGCGGCATCGGTGCCGGGAACCGGCGCCAGGTGCAGGTCGGCGGCATCGGCGGTTCGGGTCCGGACCGGGTCGATCACCACCAGCTGCGCCCCCTGCTGCCGTGCGGTGATGATCGTGCGCCAGAGGTGATGGTTGGTGGTCAGCGTGTTGCTGCCCCAGAGGATGATCAGCTTCGCGAAGCGCAGCGTCTCCGGGTCCATCCCGACGCGGTTGTCACCCAGCGTGTAGCCGGTGCCCACGCCGCCGGCGATGGTGCAGATCGTCATCAGGTGCTGCGACGCGCCGAGCGCGTTCCAGAACCGCCGCCCGGCGCCGTACACGCCCTGGATCAGCCCCATGCTGCCGGACCCGAGGTAGGGCCAGATGGCCTCGGCGCCGAATTGCCGGATCACGGACGTCAGCCGCCCGGCGATCTCGTCGAGTGCCTCGTCCCAGGAGATCCGCTCGAACGTGCCTGCCCCCTTGGGACCGCGGCGGCGCATCGGATAGAGCAGCCGATCGGGCGAGCGGGAATAGTCGATGTAGCCGTTGACCTTGTTGCAGAGCACGCCGCGGGTGAAGGGATGCGCCGCGTCGCCCTGCAACCGCACGGCGCGGCCATCCTTGACGGTCACGAGCCAGCTGCAGGTATCCGGACAATCGAGCGGGCATGCCCCCGCAATGCGGTGCGTGCCGTCCTGGTGGGTTGTCTCCGAGGCCATGCCGGTCATGCCGTCACCTCATCGTGCTGGATCGTTGACGCCGCCCGAACGGAAATCAACTACCTTGATCGTAATAGGTGCCGCTTGTTGCCACGGCTGTCATCCCAAGCGAAGCGAGGGATCTTTCGCGAAAGGGGACTCCATTCCCGGGAGATCCCTCGCTGCGCTCGGGATGACGTTCTGATCCGACCACTGCCAGATCCTTCACGCCTGCCGTCAGCGAATCCGAAGGGTCACTCAGGACGATGGAAACACGCATGGGTCGCCGCATGGCCAGGAACATCGGGTCGCTTTCGAAGCGCGCGAACCAGCGGCGGTCATTCGCTCGCGGGACCGCGCCGGTGGCCCATTCGACGAGGTGCTCGAGGCCGCGCCAAAGTCGCAGCCGGTCGCATACATGGTTTGCCCAGCCGTTGATGACGCAGTAGCGGATGTCGTGGTTGCCGCGATGATGCACGGCATGGTGTCGCGGACTCATCAATAGCCCCGCCCGCTGCAGCGCCCTGACCGCGCCGACGCTGCTGCGGACGTGGCCGAGCCGGTGCGCGTAGGTGCCGAAGAACATGACGGCCGAGACAATCAGGGCCATGAGGACGCCGCCGAACAGCGGCGGCGCCGGTTCCGCCAGCAGCGTCGCACCGCCGACCGGCGGGCCGATGACGACGACAGTCGGCCACGAGCTGAACGCGACATAGTCCCGGAAGCCGTAGCGTGTGATGTGATGCGGGTACAGGTGGTGTTCGCGGGCGATCGAGACGATTCGTTCGGCGACGGTCTCGTCGAACCAGGTGTCGGTCAGCCAATGCACGAACCCCGAGAAAAAGTCGGCCAGGAACAAGGCCGCCACGATCTGAACCGGCAGCATGGGGAGGTCGGTGGCGCACTTGTCATGATTACGGCAAAGCCAGATGGCCGACCATGTGATCAGAGCCGCGTTGGCAACGACGCCAAGCCAACATGTCAGCGCCTGGATCCGATCGCAGTCGGGAAAGAAGGGGCGAGAGTCGCTCCTGCGCATCTGTCCCAGCCCCTATCTGTGCCGCGAACGTGTCGCTTTTCCTGTCCTGTCCCGATGCTGCCGGCCCGCCTTCATACGAACGTCAGCAGACGGCGCGGATTGCGCACGAGGATGGCGTCGAGCTCGTCCTCGCTGTAGCCGCGGCGGCGCATCATGGGCACGACGTTGCGGAAGATGTGGCCGTAGCCGTGGCCGCCGAACACCGTCAGCCGCGTGCGATAGCAGATGTCATGGCTGATCACGACGCGGTCGAGATGGCCGTGGTCGATCAGCGCCCGGATCAGCTTGAGCCGTGTCGCGTCGTTGGGCATGTCGATGTCGCTCAGCCCGTAGTAGGCGTTCTCCTGCCCGAACAGGTCGAATTCCAGCGTGACGCCGCTGTCGGCCAGCCGCAGCAGGCGCTCGACGTCGAAGACCGTGCGGTCAATGTGGCTGATCACGATGCGCTCGGTGGGGTAGCTCGCGGCCCTGATGAAATCGGCGACCTCCTGCGGCTGGTCCTCGTGTCGGCCAGGATGAACATTGACCGCCGCACCGGTCTCCTTCATCGCCAGCAGCGCGGCGCGCATCACCCGCTTCTCCAGATCGGTCCACGGCGCCTGGCAGCCGATCTCGCCGATCATGCCGGCACGCACGTCGGTGCCCCAGGCGCCGACCTGGACCTGGTCGATCATCTCGGCCGCGAGGTCATGAACGGTGCGCTCGTGGTTGCGCGGGTCCTGGTAGTCGTTGACGTAGTGGCCGCAACCCATCACCAGCTGCACGCCGGTACCTTCGGAGATGCGCTTCAGCCCCGCCGGGTCGGGCGACAGGCCGCCGCAGGTCAGCTCGACGACAGTGTCGCCGCCTTCCTGCTTCAGCAGGTCGAGCTCGCGCACCGCGACGTCCTCGAGGTCGAGCAGGTACTTGCGGCCGGCGCGTGCGATGCCGTGGCCGTAGTTGATCTGCCAGACGTTTTCCAGCGTGATCTCCGGCCCGAGGTCGTTCTCGGTGCGCGTGCTGGGCGGGCGGATGTCGCACAGCACGTGCTCATGCATCAGGGTGCGGCCCAGGAAGATCGGCTCGATCGGTCCCAGCACCGTCTGCGCCTTGCCACGCAGCTCGTCGCGGCTGAGGCGGGTCATGGGCTAGCCTCTGTCATCTTCAACACACCCTGTCATCCCGAGCGCAGCGAGGGATCTTGTCGGACTGACGCACCGTGCATCCTTTCCGAAAGATCCCGCGCTGCGCCCGGGACGACAGAATGGTCGAACGGAAACGCACGACCTGATCACAGGTCCCTCAACACATTGCGGTAGGCGCCGCAGTAGTCATCGACGGCGGCAACGAAGCCATCGTGGTCGGCCTCGGTCAGCGCCAGCGACAGTGCCATGAACCCGCGGCGCGCCAGGTAGTAGCCGCGCTGCAGCATGTTGAGGTGGAACAGCGCCCGCGCCTCGGCCGGCGTCTTCTGGGTGTCGTGCGGCTGCTTCACCGGCGTCGTCTGCCAGTGCACGACGATGATCGAGCCGACGCCCATCGCCTGCAGCGGCACGCCATGCTTGCGGCCGGTCTCGTTGAGCCGCGCGCGCAGCCGTTCGCCGTCGTCGTAGAGCTGGTCGGCCACCTCCGGCGTGAACACCTTGCTCAGCCCGGCGACCCCGGCGGCCATGGTCAGCACGTTGTTGTTGAAGGTGCCGGCATGCGGCCAGGCGTCGGGCTGGCTGGGATCGTAGCGCCGCATCAGCTCGTGCTTGCCGCCGAAGGCACCGAACGTCATGCCACCGCCGAGGTACTTGCCGAAGCTGGTCATGTCAGGGGTGACCCCGAGCTTCTTCTGCAGGCCGCCCGAGGACATGCGCGAGGTCATGACCTCGTCGAAGATCAGCACGATGCCGTGATGCGTTGCCTCGTCGCGGAGCATCTGGAGGTAGTCGCGAGTCGCGGCGATGCCGCCACCCGAGCCGATCATCGGCTCGATCAGGATGGCGGCCAGCTTGTCGGCGTTGTCGCGGATCAGCGCCCGCGTGCCCTCGACGTCGTTGATCTTCGCCATGACGACGGGGAAGGGGGCGTTGATCGGGAAATCGGGGCCGTAGAAGAACGTCAGCACGCCGCCGTGGTAGGCGCCTTCCATCACCAGGATGTGGCTGCGGCCGGTATGGGCGCGGGCCGTGACCAGGGTCATCAGGTTCGACTCGGTGCCGGAGTTGGTGAAGCGCACCAGGTCGAGCGACGGGAAGCGTTCGCACATCAGCCGCGCCAGCTCGGCCTCGTCGCGGTTGGGGCCGCCGAACACGATGCCACCCTTCGCGGCACGGGTGATGGCTTCCATGATCACGGGGTGCGAATGGCCGTAGAGGCCGGCGGTGTACTCGCCGAGGAAGTCGACGTAGGTGTGGCCGTCGATGTCGGTCAGCGTCTGCGCGCTGGCCTGCTCGATCGCGACGGGAAACGGGCTGTAATACAGCACCGACCGCGTGTTGCCGCCCGGCATCGATTTCGCCGCCTCGTCCTGGCGCGCCTTGCTCCTTGGGTTGCCGGCGATGTACCGCTCCTCGGTCTCGCGCAGCGCTTCCTGCAGGGACACGTTGATCCGCGTCTGGACGTTCATGCTTCCCTCCGCCGGGAGCGCACCACTCCAGTGGCGCACCGTCGTGCTGGGGGCGCGTCACTCCAGTGACGCGTCATGGGCGTTGAGTGGCAAAACGCGCCACTGGAGTGGCGCACTTGGCAAACGGTAACGCACTCCGCATTCGATGCTCAAGCGATCCCGCGATCTCCGCGTCGTGGACCAGGGACCCACATTTGCTGCGTGACACGACTTGGCGCACGCCCCATGGAGAGGCTTTCCCTTGAATCTCGGAGTTTTCCGGTTATATCTCCGGGAGCAGCTTCAGATTACGGACAGGGACGTGGCAACCAGATCCCAGCGCAACGCGACTCACATGCATCGCCATCGGGCAGCAGCACGCGGTCTCGTGCGGGTCGAGGTCCAAACGCCCAAACAGGACGCCGGTCTCATACGCGCCCTGGCCCAGACATTGCGAGGCCCCTCGGAGACTGCGGAGGCGGTCAGATCCACGCTGGTGAAAGCCCTGGTGCACCCAGACCTGAAGACCGCTTTCGACGTCTTCGGTTCGGACCTTCCCGATGAGGCCTTCAGCGGTGTCTTCGATCAGCCACGCCAACGGAGCTGGCGCAAGGTTGACTTGTGAGATTCCTGCTCGACACAAACGTCATCTCCGAGATCCGCAAGCGCGAGCGGGCTCACCCGAACGTCGTGCGGTGGGTCGCACGAACACCCGCACAGGAGATCGGGACAAGTGTTCTGGTGCTTGCCGAGATTCGCCACGGCATCGAACTGAAGCGGCGGAACGATCCGCAGCAGGCAAGGTCGCTCGATCGATGGTTCTCGCAAATGCGCGCACGACTGGGAAATCGCGTCCTTCCCGTCGACGAGCCTGTTGCGGAAGCCTGGGCCTTGCTGGGAATTCCCAACCCTGTGCCCCTGATCGACGGGCTGCTGGCAGCGACCGCAAAGGTGCATGGGCTCACGCTCGTGACGCGCAATGTCGCTGACATTGCGATGGAGGGCATACCGGTGCTCGACCCATTCTCCGTGGCGTGACGTAGCCGGGCGCGGCGGGGCTCGCGTTCAGGCAACCGCCGCGATCTCCGCGTCGCTGAGGCCGGCGCCGCGCAGGACGTCCGCGGTGTGCTCGCCCAGCGCCGCCGTAAAGCCCCGTGCGCGCGTTTCTGAGGCGGACATGCGGAACGGCGGGTTGGGTACGCCGCACAGGCCGCCCTTGTCGCGCACCATTTCCATGATGCCGCGGTGCTTGGCCTGCGGGTCCTCCAGCGCCTCCTTGACGGTGCGGTAGGGCGAGCAGGGCACGCTGTGCTTCTCCAGGATCACCAGCAGCTCCTGGGCCGGCACGGTGCCCGACCAGGCCTCGAATTCATCCATGAACTGGGCCCAGTTGCGGCGGCGGTCGGCGTACTTCGCGAAGCGCGGGTCCTCCAGCCATTCCGGATGGCCGGCTGCCTTGGCAAGATCGACGAACGTGCGCTCGCTGGCGGTTGCGATGATGATGTAGCCATCCTTGGCCTTCACCGGCCCGAACATCGGCCGCGACGGCGGCTCGACGGGGAATTGCGCGCGCTGGAACTCGGTCATCAGCAGGCCCAGCATGCCGTCGTACATCGCGAGGTCCACCATCTGGCCGACGCCCGTGACGCGCCGCTGCGCCAGGGCCGCCATGACGCCGCCGAAGGCATAGGCGCCGGCCATGAAGTCGGCGATGAAGATGCCGTTGAAATCGGGCCGGGCGCGCGCGTCCAGCTGGTAGGTGAGGTGCGCCAGGTCGTAACCGGTGGCGGCGTGCACCACGGGTGCGTAGGCCGGCCGGTCGGCGCCCGGGCCGTCCTGGCCGTAGCCCGAGATGGCGCAGTAGATCAGGTCCGGCTTGATCGGCTTGAGCGAATCGTAGTCGAGGCCCAGCCGGCGCATCACGCCGGGACGATAGTTCTCCACCACGATGTCCGCCTTGGCCACCAGCTGCTTCACGGCCGCGACGGCGGCAGGCTTCTTGAGGTCGAGCACGATGCTCTTCTTGCCGGCGTTGAGATGGGCGAATACCGCGCTGGCGCCGTCACGCAATGGCGGGCGGGTGCGCATCAGCTCGCCTCCGGGCGACTCGATCTTGATCACCCCGGCGCCGATGTCGGCCATCAGCCGCGTGCAATGCGGCCCGGCGATGGTGGTGGTGAAATCCAGCACGCGGATGCCGGTCAATGCGTCTGTCATGGCAACTACCGTCCCAGCAGAACGAGAACCACGCCGCCGACCACCAGCACGGCGCCGACCAGCTCGCCCAGGGTCGGCCGCTCGTGCAGCATGTAGCGGCTGGCGATGAAGGTGAATACCAGCTCGACCTGGCCCAGGGCCCGGACGTAGGCGGCGCTCTGCAACACAAAGCCCATTGCCCAGCACGCCGACCCGAACACGCTCAGCAACCCGACCAGCGCCGACGAGCGCCAGGTTGCCACGACCTTGACCAGCTGGTCGCGCTCGCGCGTCAGCAGCCACGTGCCCATAATCAGCGTCTGCAGCGTGTTCATGACGGCCAGCGTGAAGATGGCCTGGATCATGAAGTCGCCGGGCAAGCCGGTGGCACCCTGGCGGATCGATATCGCGGCGATGCCGAAGATGCCGCCGGCGGCGATGCCGACCAGGGCCGCCTTGTGCGTCCAGCCCAGCGCGATCTCGCGCAGGCTGCGCGTGTCGCCCTTCACCGACAGCACGATCACGCCGAACAGGCTGATCACGATGCCGACCCACGCCAGCACGCCCAGCGACTCGTTGAGGATCAGCACACCCACGAGCGCGAGCTGCACGGTCTCGGTCTTGGAGTAGGCCGTGCCGACCGCGAAGTTGCGCAGCTCGAAGGCGTAGATCAGCAGCGACGTGGCGATGATCTGCGCCACGCCGCCCAGGGTCGTCCAGGCCACGAAGGTCCAGTCCCAGGCCGGCAGCGCGCGGCCGCCCACGGTCGTCAGCACCGCCAGCATCAGGATCGACACCGGCGCGCCATAGACGTAGCGCACGAAGTTGGCGCCGTTGGTGCTGAGCAGTGCCTTCAGCTTCTGCTGCAGGGCCGTGCGCGTGCACTGAAAAAAGGCGGCGGCAATGGTGATCGGAATCCAGAGCTCCAAAAGACCCTTCCCTCCCCTCGAGCCCATCTGTCATCCCGAGCGAAGCGAGGGATCCAGGGTCTCTGGGCCGGCACATAGGTCCCTCGCTACGCTCGGGATGACAGTGAGGTTGCCCTCCGCCGGCGATACTGGACTGTATCGGGGCGGGGCGGCAGAGTCATGCTGGAAGGCCTGCAAGGGAGCCTTGCGGCGCAAACGCGTTCGGGGGAAGCAAGCTCATGTTCGAAGCGATCTTCGCCAGTGCCATGAGGGCGCTGCCGCTGTTCCTGCTGCACCTCGGCGTGACCTTGGCGATCCTGGCGCTGGGGGTGATGATCTACATGTGGGTGACGCCGCACCACGAAACCCGGCTGGTGCGCGAGGGCAACGTCGCGGCGGCGACCTCCTTCGGTTCGGCCGTGCTCGGCCTGGCGATGCCGCTGGCGATCTGCCTGGCGCGCAGCGTCAACATCGCCGACATCGTGATCTGGGGCGTCGTGGCGCTGGTCGTACAGCTGGCGACCTTCTTCGTGATGAGCTTCCTGTTCAAGGACCTGTCGAACCGCATCGAGAACGGCGACATGGCGGCGGCCGTGACCCTGGGGTCGACCAAGCTCGGCGTCGCCGCCATCAACGCCGCCGCCATCGCCGGCTGACCGCGCGCCCCGGGGAGTCGCCGCCATGCGCGCCTTCATGATCTGGCTGGTGATCGTCGCCGGCCTGGCGGGCCTCTACCTGGTGATCCCGCAGGACATGCGTGAGCAGGGCCGCCGGCCGGTGCCGCCGGAAGCGACTCAGCCGGCACCGCCGCCACCTCAGCCGCCGAGGCCGCCGCCGCTCGCGACGCCGGCCCCACCACCCGCGTTCCCGCCGGCGACGCCCCCGATGCTGCCGCCGTCGCCGGAGCCGAAGAGCCGCATCCCGTCGGCCGGCTCGACGGAGCCGCCGGTGACCCGACGCGAGCTGGAACCCGGCGCGGCGCCGTCGCTGCCGGGCTACGACTTCGTCATGACGGTGTCCAAGGACAAGCCGCGCGCCAACGACGGCGCCGGCACGGCCTTCGCGCTCAATGCCACCGGCATCTGGCTGACGGCCGCGCACGTGATCGACGACTGCAAGACGGTCTACGTGCTGCGCGACGGCGACTGGCGCGCGGCCACCGCGGTGCGCATGCATCCGACGGCCGACATCGCGGTGATCCGCGCCGCCGAGACCGGGCCCACCATCACCCTGGCGCCGCCGGGTAATCCCGCCATGGGCGCCGATGCCTTCCATGTCGGCTATCCGCAGCTCAAGCCGGCACAGGTGCACTCGCGCTATATCGGCCGCGCCCGCATCGAACGCCCGCAGCGCGGCATGCCGCCGGAGCCCGGCCATGTCTGGGTCGAGGTCGCGCGGGCGCCCGATTTCGACGGCTCGCTGGGCGGGCTCAGCGGCGGACCGGCCTTCGACCGGGCCGGCCGGGTGGTGGGCGTCACCATCCTCGAGTCCTCGCGGCGTGGGCGCGTCACGACCGCGCCGGTGGACCGCGTGCTCGACCTCATGGTCAAGATCGGTGTCCAGGCGAAGCCCGGCAGCAGCACCGCGCGCTTCGATCCGTCGACGTTCCAGTCGACCGGCGACTCGGTGCGCGCCACCGGCACCGTGGCGCACGTCTTCTGCTCATGGCAGGGCAACACCCGGCCGAGACGGCGGCACTAGGCCGGGACTTCGGGGCCGGTTTGCCAGACACGTTGTCGTGATTCCGCCGGTGACGGCTGATCTTGCGGGTGTGAACAGCTGCCTGATCGCGCCGGATGACACTTGCATCGCGCGGTGGCACGTTCTCCATCTTGAGAACCGCAGGTGAGCGCGATGACACGAATGCTGCTGACTTGCTTGCTGTTGGTCCTCCCGCTTGACGCTTTCGCCGGTGGCGACGGCGTCGAGTCCAGGCAGAGCAAGTTCCCCGTGGCGGAAACGATCGACCGTCTCGAAGCCGTACTCCGCGAGCGGAAGATCACCGTCTTTGCCCGTATCGATCATGGCGGCGAGGCGGCGCGCGCCGGGCTCCAGATGCGACCTGCGCAACTGCTGATTTTCGGCAATCCACGCGCCGGCACGCCCTTGATGAACGCTGCCCCGACCGTGGCGATTGACTTGCCCATGAAGGCGCTGGCCTGGGAGGATGAAAGCGGCAAGGTCTGGCTCAGCTACAACAGCCCTGACTATCTCAAGCGTCGGCACGAGCTTCCGGACAATCTGGTCAAGAACATTGCCGCGATCGAGCCTCTCGTCGATGCTGCGCTCCGATAGCGGCTTCGAGTGCACCGGCGAGGCGGGCAGGCGTTCGTGTCGGCAGCAGTCTGGCGCCGTTGCTGCGAGCCTGCCGGGCGTTCGAGCATCGGCGCCTGTCAGCCCCGGTTGCGCGCCAGTTTGTTGAGCTGCGCCTTCAGCGCGGCAAGCTCGGTCGAGACTTGCTGCCGCTGCCTGACGAAGTCGGCAGACGCCACGCGATCACACGTCGCCGCGACCACCCGGCAGATGGCGGCGGTCAGGGCAAGAGTCAGGGTACGCGCAAGACCGAGGCGTACGCCGTCGAGTTTGACCGACCACTGCCCGGCGAAATCAGTTGGGAACTGATCGCTCGGGCCGGTGATGGTGATACCCCGCCCCATGAGATCGGGGATGATCCTTCGGCCCAGTTCAAGAGCAACGGCGAGAGGTACGGTCGAAAGGCCGGCCCGTTGTGCCTGGTCCAGCGCGAGCCGCAGTGCCGCCGCCTTCCCGGCGGGAATTGTCCGATCGTGTCTGGCGTACTCGATCAGCGTCAAGGCGATCTGCCACTGCTCGCCGTCCTCGCACGCCTCGGCGTGCGCCGCGAGTTCCAAAAGCTGCTCGCGGGTCACGGACGCCACCCGAAAGGCCGGACCACGCGGATCATTGCGGCGGCGCTGGTGACGTCCCCATCAGGGAGGCGTCACAACAGCGCCTGGGCTTGGCGCAGGTCTGCGGGATGGTTCCCTCGAGGTGTATCGATGCCGGCGGACATACCGACATGTTCGGTATTTCGTCGTGTACCGTCCAAAGGTTACCCCCTGGCAGGCGGAAACGCGTCATCGCGCTGCCGGGTCACGCCGGTTCTGGACCTTCGCGCCGGTTCCTGACCGTCAGTAGCCGCCGGCGGCCCGCAGGCCCGGGCGGACCCATGAGAAGGCTTTGCGCGCAAGAGCGCCGCTGGTCCCGACGATCAGGGCCGCCGTACCGAAGTTCCACACCAGAATCATCGCGCTCGCATCGATGTCGTGGAACAGCGACAGGACGGATGCGGTGACCGCGGCAACCCCCAGGCTGGCCATCAAGACGGTAGACCGTGGATAGAGGGGTGCCGCATGCCGCAACATGAAGAGGATCGCGCCCGACAAGGGGACGCTGGTCAATAGCAGCGTCGCGAAGCATCGCGTCAATTCGACCAGGCATATCCCGCCAGGTCCCAGGCCGATCCAGCTGGTCAGGCACCCGTACCCGATGGTCGACAGCCAAACCAGGAGGCTGGGCAAGGGCAGCAGGCTCCACAGGCGCGACCGGTCGGGCAGGCTGATCAGGAACGACGCAATCGCAGCCAGCACCCCCGTGAGCAACGACGCAGTCATGCCGGTGACGAAGATGGGCTGCTGCAGGCGCTGCGGCAGGTCCGGGCGGAAACCATGGCTGACGGCCAGCAACGCAACGACGAATGACGCGAAGAGCAGCCAGCCGGCGGCCCGGACCACCGGATGCCGCAAGCGTCGCATCGGCGTGGCGTCGGCGGCGAGCGCCGCGATGAGTTCGGGTGTCGTGGTCATGTCTCGTCCCGCCGCAAGAGCTTCTGTCGCAGGTTCTTGAGCGCGCGGTGGGTTGCAACCTTCAAGGCCGCGACCGACATGCCGCTTTCGGCCGCCGCCTCCTTCAACGATTTCTCCTCGAGCTTCAGCAGCCGGATTGCGGTGCGTTGGCCAGGCGCCAGGCCGTTGACGGCCTGGCGCAGGGCATGTCGATCGGGCCCCTCTTCGTGCAAGTTCGCTTGAGGCGCCGGAAAGGTTTCGTGTTCGGGTGTCAGCGCGGCCTCCCGTGACCGTGTCCGCCCCAGGCGGCGGAGCCGGTCGACGATCCGCCGGTTGGCGATGGCCACCAGCCATGGGCCGAACGGGCGCGTCGGATCGTAGGTGCGGCGGATTTCGTGCACCGTCAGCAGCATGTCCTGCACGACGTCCTCGACATCGCCGGGATGGTGATAACGCCGAGCCGCGAGACTGCGCAGGTACGGTGTGATCTCTTCGAGGAGCCGCCGATAGGCGCGGCGATCGCCACCCTGGGCCCGGGCCATCAGGATGGACCAGTCGAGATCACGGTCGATCGGGCCGCCAGCGTGTACCCGGTCGCCGGACGCATCGCGGGGATGCCCGGTGCCGGCCATGAGAGACAGGGTTGGCGCCCGATCACGCCCGCGTTTGGCCATTCCCGCATCCACCTGCTTCGCACGGCTTGGAGGGCATTCGCGCCCATCGCGCGAGCGGCATCGGTCGAAAAACTACACCGGCCCGGTGCATGGCGTGAACCAGGACTTGGCTCCCCACGTGTAACCTTTCGGCGAGCTGCATCGAATCGTCCAACAGCGGTTTCAGCGCGGGACGCGCCGCAAGGACCGGCATGTGTTCGACGTGGTTGCTGACGTCGATGCGGCAAAGCCTGCGGCGCGCCTGAGACGATTTATCGACTCCAGGCCGGTCGCTTCGGCCGACGCAGCCCTCTGACTGGAAGGCGCCGCATGGCCAGTTCTGCGACTTCGATAGCCGCCCGTTCACCCCGGTTGGAAGCCGCCGGGCGGATCCTGCGGCGGCTTGACGGCATTTCATATACCCTGCTGGCGATCCCGGTGCGGCTCGGCGCCGCCGTGGTCTTCTGGAACTCGGCTGTGACGAAACTGCCGAACTGGGAAACCACCGTCGGACTGTTCGCCGACGAGTACCGGGTGCCGTTGCTGCCGCCCGAAGTGGCTGCCTGGATGGCGACGGCCATCGAGCTCACCGCGCCCGTGCTGCTGGTGGTGGGCCTGCTGACCCGGCCCGCGGCGCTTGTCCTGCTCGGCATGACGGCTGTGATCCAGATCTTCGTCTACCCGGCGGCCTGGCCGACGCACCTGCAGTGGGCCGCGCTGCTGCTGATCCTGCTGGTGCGCGGCCCCGGGAAGATTTCCATCGACTGGGTCATCCGTCGACGCTTGCTCGGCGATGGATGACCGCGGCCACGGATCGGCAGTCAGCGGATTTTCATCAACTGACGCACGGCCCGCCGCGCCTCCAGCAGCTACGCGTTCACCTGCCGCATGATGGTGGCCCAGCGCTCGACGCCGGCCATCGCCTTGTCCGGGCTTTCCGACGTCAGCATCGCCACCACACGGTGGACGCCCATGTCGGCCAGGCGCTTGAGCTTGTCGACGTCGCTGGGCGGGCCCATCAGGGTGACCTCGAGCGATGCCGGGTCACGGCCGGCCTCCTGTGCCATCTTGCGGAACGCCGGTATCTCCTCGCTGGCGTCGCCGAGCAGCCTGACCGGCGCCCAGCCGTTGCCATAGCGGATGGCGCGCCGCGCCGCTTGCGGGAAGGCGCCACCGACATGGATCGGCGGATGCGGCTTCTGCACCGGCTTGGGCCACGCGTAGATCGGGTCGAAGTTGACGAACTCGCCGTGATACTCGGCCTTCGGCTGCGTCCAGATCTCCTTCATCGCCTCGATGCTTTCGCGCATGCGCTTGAAGCGCGTCTTGTAGACCGTGCCGTGGTTCTCCATCTCGTCCTGGTTCCAGCCGCCGCCGACGCCGAACAGGAATCGGCCCTGGCTCACCTGGTCGATCGAGGCCACGACCTTGGCCGTCTGGATGGCATCGCGCTGCTGCACCAGGCAGACGCCGGTGCCGACTTTCAGCCTGGTGGTGACGGCCGCCGCCGCGGTCAGTGCCACGAACGGGTCCATCCCGTCGTAGTAGGGCTTCGGCAACTCGCCGCCGCCCGGGAAGGGCGTCTTGCGCGACACCGGGATGTGCGAGTGCTCGGCCGCCCAGACCGACTCGAAGCCGCGCTCCTCCAGCGCACGCGCCAGATCGGGCGCCGTGATCGAGTAGTCGGTGAAGAATATCAAGGCACCGAAATGCATGTTCGTCTCCTCCATCACTCTTGATGGCGGCAGCTTGCCTTGCATCGCTCAGGTTGGACAATAGTCGCGATCCTCTCTGGTCAGGCCCCGATAGATCGGGTAGAGAGGCCGCCATGACATGGATGGTGCGCCAGAACGGACGAGGTCGCTAGGCCGTTCCCCTTCGGGAGCGGTCACGATCATTCGCGCCTGGCAGCGCACGATCTCAATCCCCTGACGGGGGTATCACCCATGTCCTATGCGCTTTATGATGGTCTGGCGGGGCTGCGCTTCTGGCGGCAGTCCGAGCTTCATCTTCGTCGTCGCATTCGCGACGCGATACTCGATACCGTTCGCGACACGCTCGCCGATATCAACCAGATGTGGGTGTTTGAAGAGGTCGAGACACCGCCCATGATGCCGCTGGCGCGGATGTCCTCGGCCTACGATCGATCCGACGTCTTCATTCTGCAGGATCCGCCGGGAGGCGAGCATCCGTACGCATTGCGCGCGGAAACGACCGACGGATCATATGCCATCGCCGATCGCATCATGCGGACGACCAGGCGGAAGCCACCGCTCTGCATATGGCAGATGGGCTATTCCCACCGAAGAGAGACGAGCGACGGCGCCACCGCCGCCAAGCTCAGGCTCAACGTATTCACCCAGCTCGAATTGCAGCTGATCCATGGTGAAGATACCAAAGCGGAAATCGCAACGCCTCTCCGCGCTGCCCTCGTTGCGGTGGTTCAACGAGTGACCGGCCTTGCGACAAGACTGGTTCCATCCGATCGGCTGCCTTCATACGCGAGCGAAACGGTCGATATCGAGTGCCTTCAACCGGACGGCGAATGGCGCGAAGTGGCAAGCACGTCCAGGCGCAGCGACTTCCCGACGGTACCCGGCTTCAAGCCGTGCAAGGTCGTCGAACTTGCGTTTGGAATGGATCGGCTGGTCGCCCTTGCCAACGGTACCCTCTGACCTACCGGGGCCCGCCCAGCGGGTGGCTCGCGAACTCGATTGGCCGTTGGGGCTCACCGTCTCGCCAGCCTGACCTGCACCTCGATCGTGGCGCTGCGCCCGGCGGCATCGATCACCGTGACGCGGGCGCGGCCGGCGCTGTCCGGGCGCCACAGCGGATCGGCGCGGAAGCGGTCGACGGGCAGGGGCTTGCCGTCGACCAGCCAGCGCAGGCTGCCGATGCCGCCTTCGGCCTGGAGCGCCACGACGTCGGCGCCGTCAGTGGTGGCGACCTCCAGGGTGCTGTTCGCCACCGGGTAGAGGATGCGCGGCGGCTTTGGCGGTGCGGCGACCGCGGTCCGTTGCGCGGCGGTCCCCGTGGCCGGCCGCCGGTCAAGGCTCGCCGTCGCCGCGTGCAGGCGTGCGGCCTGCGGCAGCAGCACCCGCATCGCCGGCGGCAGGTCGCCGTTGCGGGCCACGATCAGCGCGTCGGGCGGCGGCGGCGCGTGGACCGCTTCCTCGCCGGGCAGGCGTTCGAACAGCTTCAGCAGGATGGGCAGCGCGGTGTCGCGGCCATAGCGGCCGGGCAGGGGCGTGCCGTCGGCGCGGCCGGTCCACACGACAACGGTATAGGCGCCGGAGACGCCGGCGGCCCAGGCGTCGCGGAAGCCGTAGGAGGTGCCGGTCTTGAAGGCGATGACGCGGTCGCCGCCACGCTTGCCGTCCACGGCGCGGGTCGGCGCGGTCCAACCGTCGGGCAGCGGCCCGTTGGCGAGGATGTCGCGCACATGCCAGGCGGCGCCCGGCCCCATCAGCCGGAAGCCGTCGGCGACGGGCTGTTGGGCACGCACTCGCAGCGGCCGCACGCTGCCATCGCGCGCCAGGGCGGTGTAGAGGGTCGCGAGATCCAGCGGCGACAGGCCGACGCCGCCCAGCGCCAGCGCCAGTGACGCCGGATCGCCGCCGCCGCGCGGCAGCGCCGGCGCGACGCCGGACTGGCGCAGCAACGCCAGGAAACGGGCGGCGCCGATCCTGTCCAGCGCCGCCACGGCGGGCACGTTCAGCGACTGCTGCAGCGCGCGGCGAATCGTCAGCGTGCCCTGGTGCTCGCGGTCGAAGTTGCGCGGCATCCAGTCGCCGAAGCGCGTCGGTGCATCGTCGACGAAGGTCTCGGGATGCGCCGCGCCGTCGTCGAAGGCGATGCCGTAGATGAACGGCTTCAAGGTCGAGCCGGGCGACCGCTTGGCGCGCACCAGGTCGACGTAGCCCTGCCGGTTGTCGACGTCGCCGCCATGCCAGGCGACGATGGCGCCCTTGCGGTTGTCGACCACGACGATGGCGATATCGGCCTCGTCGCCGAAGCGGCCGCGCTCTTCCGCCGCCAGCCGCGCCGCGGTGGTCTGGATCTCGCGGCGGATGGTGGTGTGGATGGCCTGCTCGGCGGGGGACGCGCCGGCCAGCATCTGGCCCAGGTGCGGCGCGATGCGCGGCAGGGCCAGCCTCCTGTCGGGCGCCGGCTGCGCCAGGGCCTCGCGCAGCACCTGCGCATCGAGCGCGCCGCGTTCGAACACCCGTTGCAGCACCGTGTCGCGCGCCGCGTGCGCTCGGGCGGCGTGGCGGTCGGGCCGGCGCCGCTCGGGCGATTGCGGCAGCGCCACCAGCAGCGCCGCTTCGCCGGGCGTCAGCCGCTTCGGTTCCTTGCCGAAATACGCCAGCGAGGCGGCGCGCACGCCCTCGATGTTGCCGCCGAACGGCGCCAGGGTGAGATAGATCGAGAGGATCTCGTCCTTGGAATA
>Ga0187894_10003076_pt1 | contig 19116 bp, 17 predicted proteins | sample GBC1701081metaG_FD_136650 | JGI IMG/M metagenome (GOLD analysis project Ga0187894, IMG submission 136650) | White microbial mat communities from a lava cave in the Kipuka Kanohina Cave System on the Island of Hawaii, USA - GBC170108-1 metaG ...
TTACTTCCAAAAATTCAGCCAATTCAATTATGTTGCTTTTAATCGGTTCAAATTTATTTGAAAGTTGCGTAGGCGAAATGCCCAAATTTTTAGCCAATTCTTTGAAAGTCAGGATATTATTCCTTGCTATAAGTTTCAGAACTTTAGCTTTTGGTTGTATAGCGCAAAGGCTTGCCTGACATTGCCAAAACCGAGCAGCGCGATGTTGATAATTTTCATTGCTTTGGCAATCTTTCCCGGAGAATCGCTTACATTCTTATTGGGCTACTTTCGCATAGGCGCTGCGACGCAATTCCGCACGTAGTCGGGGATTGAGGGTAAGCATATATGGTTCAAGGAGGTTGTCAATTCGTTGTTTCAGGCTTTCGAGTTCAGGCAGAATCGTTAAGAGAAAATTATCATCTTGTGGAACGCCAATTTCCCGTACTCCCAAATCTACGAACACGCGCAAAAACCGCGCTTCGGTTTCGGAACGACAATCAAGAAAACCGTTTGAGGTAGCAACGCGATAACCAAAAAGATTCTGTTCAATCGTTGCTGCCTTGTTGTCCGTGATCGTCAACTCGCGTAGTAATAAATCATGCCGACCAGCAACGCGCTCTCGATAGAACTGTCCGATACGTGGATATTTGTTTGGCTTAGGTTGGGAAATTGCTGTTGCCTGCGCCGTAACAAAATCTTTGCTCTCCGCAGAGGAAATCTCCGATGGTTCCACTATTTGAGGATCAGCATATACGCTTGCGCTAATTGCCATAGTCATATTCCTCAATCAGCATATCGGAAAGAGCCTCAAGATTCACGCCTTCTTTTAGTTTTGTTTGTTTGCCAACCGATTTGGCTTTCTCAAGCCGTGAGCGCACAAGGTCAACAACAGCGCGATAAACGTCAAGCTGCTCCTCCTCACTCAAACCTAATATCTCGGACATAATGATTCGGTCAAGCTCACGACGTTCAGGTTTAATGCCAGATAACGTAATCTCTTCGGGTATTCTGCCAATCTCTTTGAAAACAGATTCGGCAGGAGTGATTGCCAATTTGGTAAAAGTCTTCTCAATCTGTTTTCTGATTTTCACAGACAGCGATTTGCTAAGATGGGGAATCAAAAGCGATTCGACGACAGCAACATCAATATCAGCGATGGCTTGGGAGCCGGTAAGCTGCCGCGCTGTGAACTCGATAAAAAATCTTGCCAGCGTTGAATTCAGTAAGCCTGCAAGCACAAGCGAATCAGCAGAATGTTTCGGTATTATGCCATATAGTTTCTTATCTTCAAAAACATTGTCATTCAAAAAAACCGGCATCCGTTCTCCTACCTTAGCGGGAAATATCAGTGGCGCGTATTCCCAATCTTTAGCAAGCATATACCAGCTATTTTCGCCACGCGACGCACAGGTTGGGCGGCGATGATAGCCTTTCTTTTCGCCTTCTCTGATGTATGCTAACAAGTTTGTCTTCTTTAGTTCTAACTTCGTTTTGTGACAAATCAGGATGCGATGAGCCAACTTCTCTTTGTCCAGTTTGTAACCGGCTACTTCTTTCAATGAGAATATAATGGGCTGTAAAAACTTTGGCTCAATCTTGTGTTTTACGGCTTCTTTAAGGGTAAGTTGGAAAAACTCATTCGCGCCCGTCTTGATGCCGAAACGGACAACCGCCATTTCTTTGAGCGGCGCGAGTTTGTCTTTGCCTTTCTCCAGAATGCGAAAGAAGATTTCCGGCGCACGGAGATATTTGCCCCATTTCGCGCCAATGTAGCGATGCTCTGCTGTGTCGTAGCCCTCTTGCCACAACTCGCTTTGCCGTTTCACAAAGATACGAAGTTCATCATTTTCGTAAATTTCTGTGTGCGCCAATATCGTCTGACGCAGCGCGTCTATCGCCTGCAATCGCTCAAGCTGTTTTTCCCAGAGGTCTTGCGCCGGCGGGATGAAATGGCGCAACGGTTTTTTCAAATAGACAAAACGCACAGGGTTGGCGTTGCGTTGCGCTTCATCCTTGCATTTTTCCAATAACACAATACAGGTGTTTACATCTGCTTCTTCAAACCAGCGTTCAACTTTCGATTCAATGATGGCAATGATTTTGTACTGTTGCAGAAAGAACGCTTGCAAGCCTTTGCCATAATCTACGTCAAGCCATGAATTGGCAACAATAAATCCGAAACGTCCGCCGTCGCGCAAAAACTTGGCGCCGTGAACAAAAAAGTAGGCGTGCAATCCGGCGCGTTTGGAAAGTTCCGCCAATGGTTCTTTGTTAAACTTCAAGGCGCTGTTTATCAGGTTCGCTTTGTAGGCGGCGTCATCGGGCGAAATCTCGCTGATTTCTTCCTGTCTGGTATAGGGCGGATTGCCAACAATGCAATCAAAATAACGCGGATATAGAACTTCGCGCTCCTGAACGCCGAGGGTTCGGGCGCGGGCTTTGCGCCAGCTTTCCGCTTCAAAGCCATCACGCCCAACCTGCAACTCGAAAAAGTCCTTGTGCAAAATGTTCGGGTAATTTTTATCTTTGCTCAGGTCATTGATTGCCAGATTGATGGTCGCCAGATGCGCGGGAAATTTGGCAATGTCGTTGCCCCAGAGGGTCTCCAAAATTGCCTCATGCGTTTGGCGTTGGTTCATCAGCTTTTTGTGTTGGTAAGCGCGAACCAGAAAGGTTCCCGCGCCGCAACTTGGATCAAGCGTTTTATCGCTTTCGTGTTTCAGACAAAAACGTAAAATCAAATCCACGACATCGGCGCTGGTAAAGTATTGCCCCAGATGATGCCGTTCATCGCCCGGAATCAGGCGTTCAAAGATGCGCCCGATGATGTCAAAGCCGATTTGCAAAAAGCTGTAGCGATTGAGCGCCGCCACCAGTTCTTTGATTTCCCTGACCACTTCCGGCGAATCGGGAAAGGCGACGATATCAATGAAGTCGGTATTGAAAATGGTTTCATAATCAATGTTGAGGACTAAACTAAAATAGGCTTGCAGAGTGGTTTGCAAGAGGGAGCCTTTGGTTAAACTCGCCGGGATTTCTAACGGGTCAAGGTCATTAGGGCGACGCGCTTGCAGCACATCGTAAAAGAGAATTTTATTGACCAACAGATAAGCAGTTTGTCTGGCGGCTTTCGTAAAATCATTGGCTTGCCACGCGAAATTCCAGTTTTGATCAGCAAACCATTTCTGCAATTCAAGCGCAAACTTTGCATCTTTATGCGCTTTATCTTCAATCGTTAGCCGATAATAACGCGACAGGGTTTTGATCTTCTCCTGCAAGCGAAAAATCAGGTGTTCGTCAATCGCTTGTTTGGGCTCCGGCTCTTTGCCTGTGTGAACAGCATACAACTTCAACAGGAATTCTTCCAATTTGCGTTTGATGGGAACGCTGTAGCGTGTAGCTTCCAAGTCATCAAGATTTTCAATTTCCGAGAGCAGATACTTGCCGACAATCTGCTCCTCTTCGGGTCGCATGGCATTGACCTTTTCGGTAGTAAACCAGATGAGCCGTTTGAAATTGAGTGTGGCAAAATACTTGGCTTGACGTTGATTGGCTTTGCGCCAAGCCGGTTCTTTTAATTCCTCTTCATTGAAAACGTCGAAGTAAGGCATCTTCGCTTCAAACAAACAAAGCACTTGTTTGCTACGGCGTGTTTCGTATAAAACCACATCGGGCATTTTGCGGTCTGTGCCTGACGTTTCAACATCAGGGAGTCCCAAATCGAGTTGCTGGCGTTCGATAATTTCCCTCATCCAGTGCATCAGGATGGCAACGCCTGTGCGTTCGGTTTTGTATGTCGTCGTGTCAAACGGATTCGGAACGGTCGTTTTCTTTGATGGAATTTTACTTTTCGCCATCTCTTAACACCTCGTTGACAATACGCCGCGCAATCTCAAATGATGCAGCAATGCGAATAATCTTCACATCGGCAAGCCCTTTAATGGCAAGCAGCTTTTCGAGCGGTTGATTTGCCAACCCTTTGAAGGAACCGAAACGAGCTAAAACTTCTTCGGCAATCTGTTCGGCAGATTTGCCTTTTATACCTGTGCCGATGAGAATAGAGAGTAATTCCGCATCCGTTAAAGAAGCCGCGCCGCGTTCGCGCAGTTTGCCGCCGGGATGATGCCAGGTCGGATGATTGTCTTGATTTTCTTCTGCCATTATCGAATCGGTGATTTATTGGAATATATAAAGGCGAGTGACTTGATAATGATGCAGTCACTCGCTTTGCTCAATTTCAAGGCAGAAGAAATATAAGCGAAACGAAGCCTTCTATCTACCTTTGAAGCCGGGTTTGCGTTTTTCTAAGAATGCCTTAACACCTTCTTCTTTATCCTCGCTGGAAAAACAGATAGCGAATAAATCAACTTCGGCATCAACGCCCTCTTTGATATTTAAGCGGGCGGCATTCTTCACCGAGGCTTTTGCCATCGCCAGCGCCACCGGACTCATTTCGGCTATCTTATTTGCCAGTTCCATCGTCCTGGCTTCGAGTTCTTCCGGCTGCCAGACGTAATTGACCAAACCAAGCTGTAAGGCTTCTTCTGCGGAAAGAAAATCGCCGGTCAAAATCAACTCCATCGCTTTGCCTTCACCGATGAGTCTTGTAAGCCGCTGTGTGCCGCCGCCACCGGGAATGATGCCGAGCTTGATTTCCGGCTGCCCCAGTTTCGCTTTTGTTGAAGCGACGCGAATATCGCACGCCAGCGCCAGTTCACAACCGCCGCCGAGACAGAAACCGTTAATCATCGCAATCACCGGTTTCGAGAAATCTTCAACCGCATCAAAAGCGCGACGACCTTTCATGACGGCGCGTTGTTTTACGGCGGTCATTCCGGCAAATTCGCTGATGTCCGCTCCGGCGATAAAAGCCTTTTCGCCCGCCCCGGTGATGATCACAACGCGCACTTCGTCGTCGCTTTCAAGGTGGTCAAATGCCGCGAGAATGTCGCGCCGCGTCGCGGTGTTCAACGCATTCAGCTTATCCGGGCGATTGACCGTGACAACTGCAACGCGCCCGCGTTTTTCGATAAGGACATTTTCCAGTTCCATAACTATTCTCCAAAAGAAGATCACTCTTTGATAAAGAGATTGACACCTTACCGACAACTTCTCAGTGACGCAAGCCAGAAAGAATCGCAGGAAAACAATCCAAACCTAAATGTTTGACGTAGTTCGTGTGTCGTTGTCTTTCTGATACCTATGGACGATGGCAGACGCAGAGGGTTACGTTACAAAACAGGAAGGAATTGTCATGTCTGAAGAGAGAAATGCAGCAATTTTGCAGCACGCTTTGGAATATTTCAAAGAGGAGGAAAAGCGCGAAGGCTATTTTGAACTCTACGATGAGAATGCCGTATTACACGGTTACGTCGGCGTAGAACCGGGGCTGACGAGCATCAAACAATTTTATAACACCCTGTGGGCAGCCTTTCCCGATAGCCGGGTGGAAATCGAAGCCCTGATTACGAAAAATGATATGGTGGTCTGTCGCTTTGTGATGTATGCCACACACAGAGGCGATTTTATGGGCGTTGCGGCGACTGGGAAAGCGATTCAACTACCCGGCATTACCATTTTGCGTTTTACTGATGGCAAATGTGTTGAGCGTTGGAGTCAAGCCGATTTCCTGGGATTGCTGGCGCAACTTGGATCACAGCCTGCGTGATACCGGGAAAGCGAACTACTCCCATTTATAAAAGCCTTCGCCTGATTTCTTGCCGAGTTTTTCGGCGGCGACCTTTTCCCGAAGAATATCAGGAGCGCGAAAGACCTCTGATTGTAATTCGGAGAACAGGTAATCAGCGATGTTCAGGCGTACATCCAGCCCGACTAAATCGGTCAGGCGCAACGGTCCCATCGGGTGGTTGTAGCCAAGCGCCATCGCTTTATCTATATCTTCGGCGCTTGCTACGCCCTGCTCGAACATTCGTATCGCTTCCAAGCCAAGCGCGATGCCAAGACGACTCGTAGCAAATCCCGGTGTATCTTTCACAGTGATTGCTTCTTTGCCGATGCGTCCGGCAAATTCTAAGGTCGCAGCTAAGGTTGCTTCAGAAGTTTCATACCCGACAACTATTTCCAGCAACTTCATAATGTGAACCGGATTGAAGAAATGGGTGCCGATAACGCGCTCAGGGCGTTTCGTGGATGCCGCAATTGCGCCGATGCTGAGGGATGAGGTATTGGTCGCAAGGATGGCATCGCTTTTACAGAACGAATCAAGCGCCGCGAAGAGTTCGCGCTTGGCATCGAGTTTTTCAATGACCGCTTCAATGACGAGATCGGCGTCTGCCGCCGCGTCCTCAATATCAGTTGCGGTGCGAAGGCGTGACAGGGCGGCGTTCATATCGTCTGCCGCAACCTTGCCGCGCTCAACGCCTTTTTGCAGATTGTCTTTAATTCGCGCCAGCCCGCGACTGACAAATTCTTCCGTTACATCTTCCAGTGTTATTTGATAACCCGCCTGCGCGGCGATTTGCGCGATACCGTGCCCCATCGTCCCCGCGCCGATGACTGCGATTTTCTCAATTGCCATAAATCTTTAGGTTAATGACTCCTTCTTATTTGTGTTGTTTCAGCATTATTTGTAATTCACTCTTCTCCAGCGAATCTTCGATTGCTTCCATTAATTTCGTCAACCACTCTTTCTCTCTTTTATCGCCTTCCAAAACAATGGCTTTGAATTCAGAAAAGTTATACTGCAAAATCTCTTCTAAAGGTAATCCTTCCGGGAGATATATAGCTTTTAGCTCATCTTCAGAAATATCTGATTTCGCTTTATTAAACTCAAACTCACTGGCTTGAGGATTCCAGTTATAAGTAATGCCCTGCTTTTTCGTAAAGAGCTTTCGACTGTGATTGCTCCCCATCTTATACATAATCAAAAAATCAATCCTGACCTCCTGTTCTGATGGCATAGTTGCGCTATGCGACGAATTGAGTTTGAAATCACGCCCTAGTTCCAAATCAAAACGGGCAAGATGCCCATGTTCAGGATAGGAGAGAACTTCTTTCATGCCCTTTTTCAACTCATACCATCGTTCGCCATATAGCACATAATCCGACCCTCTTCCCCAAAGTTCATTTAAGACAAACCATGCTTTGTCCCCGTTCCTAATAGTACGATACTCAGGAGCAGCGTATTGCTGTGCTACGGATTGAATCGAACCCCAAAAAATCCAACTCGCTTTCCCGCCCTGATTGGTTTTGCGCTTTTCAAAGATGAGATATTCGTAATAAGCCGCCCAGGGCATCCCAATACCCAGTAAAACTAGGTTATTGGTTTCTCCACCTGAACCAATCCTTTCGATTTCCGTAAAGCAGCTATCTTTGCATACGTAAGATATATTGTTGTTTTCTTCAATGCCAAGTAAGCGCCAAACTTCTTTCAGCGAGGCGGAGGGATTCTCTTCAAGATAACGCTGAATTTCATAGGGTGAGTTTGAAGTCAATTTGAAATCTTCTTTTCTTTCAGATGGGCTTTCAGATTGTCGCGCTGTTGTTTGTTGAATTTTTGCGTTGGCTGGATGAACTTCGGTTTGATTATAATTTGCCAGACAAAAAATGAGGCAAAGTAGAAGAGTGGGTAGAAAGTTCTTTTTCACGCTGACACCTCCGCAGGGAGTATGACGCAGGAAGTGTCAACGTGAAACGGGGCTATGACCGAGTAAGCTCTGAGGCAATCCACAGTGACAGCAATTCTCTTCTTTGCTATGTGTGCATCCACACCTGTTCCGGTTCCCAACCGTCAAACTCGCCCTCGCGTACCGGATGCTGTGCATAGCCTTCTTCGTGCTGTCTTTCCAGCAAAGCCTCATCGAGTCTTACGTTAGTGATTTTCATAATCGTTTCATTTCATCAGGCTTTGAAGCTTCGCAAGCGCAAACTGTTGGTCACAACAGAAACGCTCGACAATGCCATTGCCGTGCTCGCAATCACTGGCGACAGCAACCAGCCTGTCAATGGATAGAGCAAACCCGCCGCAATCGGAATGCCTATCGCATTGTAGATAAACGCCCAGAAAAGATTTTGCCGGATAGTGCGAATCGTTGCTTTCGATAAGGCAATGGCTCGCACCACGCCGCGCAAATCGCCTCTCAGTAAAGTAATGTTTGAGGCTTCAATCGCTACATCCGTTCCGGTTCCGATAGCAATGCCGACGTTTGCTGCTGCCAGCGCCGGAGCATCATTGATGCCATCGCCGACCATCGCCACAATACGCCCGTTCTCTTGTAGTCGTTTAATCTCGGCGGCTTTGGCTTCCGGCAGAACTTCTGCCAAAACCTTCTTTATGCCGACGTGATGAGCAACCGCTTCGGCAGCGCGGTGGTTATCGCCGGTTATCATCACCACTTCAATGCCCATCAGTTGCAACGCCGCGATTGCCGTTTGCGCTTCCGGTTTTATCTCATCCGCCAGCGCAAACAGTCCGGCGAGTTTGCCGTCAATCGCCATAAACATCAAGGTCTTGCCCTTTACTGTCAGTTCTTCCGCCTGTGTTTTTATGGCATCAATCGCCACACTATTTTCGTGCATCAGTTTTTCATTGCCGATGAGCAGAGGGCGTTCATCAATCCGCGCTGCAATGCCGTGTCCGGCAACGGCTTTGAAATCTATTACGTCGGTAAGCTGTAAGCCGCGTTCATTTGCCGCTTTAACTATCGCTTCACCTAGCGGGTGTTCGCTGCGCCGCTCTGCCGATGCCGCCAGTCGCAATAGTTCGTCTTGGCTCATTTCACCAACGGCGACGACATCAATCAAAGCGGGTTTGCCTTCGGTAATCGTGCCGGTCTTATCCATCACAATGATCTGAATTTTGTGCGCCGTCTCCAAACTCTCGCCGCTTTTGATGAGAACACCATTTTCCGCGCCTTTGCCGGTTCCAACCATTATGGCTGTCGGCGTTGCTAGTCCCAGAGCGCACGGGCAAGCGATGATCAACACCGATACGAAATTCATCAACGCCAGCGCCAATCGCGTTTCCGGCGGTGAGATGGCAAACCAGACAATGAAAGTGACAACCGCAATACCAATGACTATCGGCGTAAAGATGCCGCTTACTACATCTGCCAGTCGTTGAATCGGCGCTTTTGTGCCTTGCGCTTCTTCGACGAGGCGGACGATCTGTTGCAATGCGGTATCGCGCCCAATCTTTGTCGCCCGAAAGGTAAACGAGCCGGTTTTATTTATCGTTGCGCCAAAGACTTCATCGCCCTTGTGTTTATCAACGGGTAGGCTTTCGCCTGTCAGCATCGCTTCATCTATTGCCGATGCGCCTTCCAGAATCACGCCATCAACAGCAATCTTTTCGCCGGGGCGCACGATGACCGTATCGCCGACCATAACCGATTCAACCGGCACGTCAATCTCAGTGCCATTGCGGACGACTCTTGCGGTCTTAGCCTGCAAACTCATCAAGCGGCGAATCGCTTCCGAAGCGCGTCCTGTCGCTCTCGCTTCGAGCAGCTTGCCAAGCAGTAGCAAGGCAATGATGACCGCCGCCGCTTCGTAGTAAACCGGCACTTGCATGGCGGAATGGTCGCCGTTTGCGTGAGTGACAAAGAAATTCGGAAAGATGGTTGCCGCCGCCGAATAGAGATACGCCGCGCCTGTACCTGTAGCAATCAGCGTATTCATATCGGCAAAACGATTGCGTAATGCCGTCCACGCGCCGCGATAAAACTGCCAGCCGGAGTAAAAGACTACAGGTGTCGTGAGCGCCAGTTGTAGCCAGTTGACGCCAGCAAAATTGAGCGCCGCTATGCGCCCGTGTGACATGGCAATTACCAGCACCGGCAGCGACAACACCGCCGCGATAATGAATTTGCGCTTGAGCGTATAGATTTCTTCTTCGTGTACCGATTCAACAGTTTCAGCCGCTTGTGGATCCATCGCGCCATAACCGGCTTCTTGCACCGCTTCAATCAAACCGCCGACATTGATGGCTTTCGGGTTGTAGCCAACCGTCGCCTTTGCCGAAGCGAAATTCACGGCGGCGCGATTCACGCCTTCCGTTGATTGTAATTTCTGTTCGATGTGTCGCGCACACGCCGCACAGGTCATGCCGGTAATTGGCAGCGTGACGATTTCGCCCGTATTTTCTATTGCCGCCGGTTCCGTCTTGCGTGTCAGGTGCGTCGCTTTGAGTTGCACCGTAGCAGTTGGCATCGCGGTCTGCTGATGACTAACTTGTACCGGAGTTGCTGCGGGTTTCAGCGCCCCAAGCTGTACCAGATTCGTCTTGGGCATCGCCGCGCCCGCTGGAGTAAATTGAATCAACGAAGCATCGAATTTCTGCTTACAACTGAGCGAGCAGAAATAGTAAGTCTCGCCGTCATGAATCGTCTTTCCGGTGGCAGTTTCTTTATCCACCGTCATTTTGCAGATGGGATCAATTGCTTTGGTCATTGTCGTTTCCCTCCTTTCAATCGCCGCGCCTCAGGCAGCGTCGCAGCCATCTCGGTATGTTCTATCAATCCGCATACCTCGCCTGCTTCTTCTCCGGTTTCGTCCCACTCAGCAAGCGCCGCCGCCAGTTCATTGCGATAACGGCGCATCTCTTTCAGTCGCTCGTCGAGTTCCGCCAGTTTACGCCGGACAATCTCGCGCACATGAACGCACGGACTTTTACCCGCTTCTTTCTCTCTGATGATTTGTGCGATTTCCGCCAACGTGAAGCCGAGCATCTGAGCGCGTTTGATAAATTCCAGCCGTTCCAGGGCATCCGCACTATAGAGCCGGTAATTGCCCTGTGTGCGCGTGGCGTGACGGAGCAAGCCCTGTTTTTCGTAAAACCGCAGGGTTTCAATACCGATGCCACTCCGTTTTGAAACCTCGCCTATCTTCAACCATTTCGTTCTGACTTCCGGTTTTCTCGCTACTACATTCATCTCTTTTTACTCTCCACTACTATTCTAAACCCTGTAGTAGAGTCCAGAGTCAAGCGGTTTTTGCAAAAACGTGACACCGTATGCTGTAAACGCTACAATAACGGCTTATGAAACCTGATGTGTTGATTGTCGGGGGGGGCGTCATCGGTTGTTCGATTGCCCTGAAACTTGCCAATGCGGGCTTGCGGGTTACGCTTGTTGAACGCGCCACATTGGGCGCGGAAGCATCGCGGGCGGCAGCCGGAATGCTCTCGCCACAGGCGGAAGCCAGAGAACCGGGAGCCTTTTTTAATCTCTGTTTGCAGAGTAAAGCCTTGTATCGCAACTTCGTTGATGAGTTAGAATCACGCATCGGCATCAATGTCGGTTATCGAAATGAAGGAACGCTGATGGTGTCGCTTCCCGGCGATAGTGAAAATGTAGCGGCTTGGGCGGACTGGCAGATTGCCGCCGGAATGCGGCTTGCAAAGACTTCTGTTGATGACTTGCGCCAGCTTGAACCGGCGGTCACAGAAGCGGCTACAGGAGCCGTTTCTATCCCCGATGACCATCAGGTAGACAATCGCTTATTGATGGACGCGCTGGCAATTGCCGTGCGGCAGGCTGGCGTTGACGTAATCGAGGGCAGGGAAGTCAGACAACTTCTCGTTGCTAACAATCGCATAACGGGCATTGCGCTTACGAATGAACAGATTAACGCAGGTATGGTCATTGTAGCGGCGGGCAGTTGGTCAGGCAATCTGCTTGAACCGCTTGGCGTTCGCTGCACGACGATTCCGGCTCTGGGGCAGATGCTTGCGGTGCGAAGTTCCGCTTTTCGTTATGTCCTGCATTCCGAGCGCGTCTATCTTGTGCCGCGACAAGACAATCGCATTCTGATTGGCGCAACAGTTGAATATACTGGCTTTGAAAAACGCCTGACGGTAAGAGGCATTCATACGCTGCTGGCAGCAGCTATAGAGCTTGTGCCGGAGTTAGCCGACAGCGAAATTATCGAAAGTTGGGCGGGCTTGCGTCCCGATTCGGTTGACCATCTACCGATTTTAGGCGCGTCGGGAATTGACGGGTTACTGCTGGCAACCGGGCATTTTCGCAACGGCATTTTGCTTGCGCCCGTTACGGCTGACCTCATGGCGCAGTTGGTTTTGACTGGCGTTCCGTCTGAAGCGATGCAGCCTTTCAGCCTTGCTCGGTTTGGGCTTGAGAAAGACAATGCGCTGCAAGGCAAAGCAATCGGCTTGCTGCCAAAGCCTAATCACCAACGCCTGTGGGCAGACTGAAACGCCAAAGCACGAATGAAAAGCGATTGAAATTTGTCCCTATTTCGCTTTCTGCAACTCTTTAATCTCCGCCATATTTGCCGGTGGTTGCATCCACAGTTGTGCCTCTTTTTCGAGATAATCGCGCATAGTTGCGGGCAGGGCAGCATAAGTATCAATCCGATAGCAGACCAGTTGCATAATGCTTTTTCCTGTACCAAAGAAGGGTGGCAAATCCCCGAAGCGGTTCCAACTGAGTTGATAGGGCGCATTGCTTTTCATGGGTGGAACCCAGAAGTCGTAATTCTCATAGGCTTCGTATTTGCCACGCGGCGATTCGATATTCAGAAAGAGCGGGGCGCTAAAGACCGTAAGCCCGTTAATTTCGCGGGCGAATGTGCCATAACCGGGACCAATCTTTTGCACATATGCGCCGCTGCCTTGCTCGACGAAGGTAACCAGCCGGTCGCCTTTTAATTCATAAGTAATCACCTGATAAGCATAAGCGATGGGCTGCACGGTCTTGCCTTGATTTGTGCGAATCACTTCACCTGTCGCCGCGTCGCGGTAGATGAAAATTTTGCGATTCAGTTGCACAGCGCGGGCAGGCGATTCCCGAAACAGCCGCGCTGTGTCTATGCCTTCGACTTTGGCAATCAATCGTCCGTCCGGGTACGAATATAATTCACCGATACAGTACCAATAGACCGGGCTGCCCGTGCCGACGCGCATCTCGACGAATTTATCGAAGAGTTTTTGATTGAAACTGCCTTTACCATTCATTGCCGCAACCGGCGCGGCGTTAGTCGTGCGTTTGGTGAAGATGTAGCCGACATTACCGGGCGGCGGACCCCACTTTGAATTTCCGGCATCATCATAACCCTGATCGAGACTCATCAGCGTTGTTGGCGTCAATTCAACCTGCGAAGTCATGCGGGTTGCGCCATTAATTTTTGATGGGCAGTTGCCACTTGTTGCGCCGCGATAAAGCGTGTCGCTCACCCGCTACCAGATTAAATCGCAGTTTTCTTCGGCAGTGAGCCGGTCAAGCGTAATCTTCGCCAGTTGTTCGGGATTTTTATAAGCGCCGATGAGGTCTTGCGGATTGGCGATTTTGTACGTCCGGTTGATGATGTTGCCATCTTTGCGCGTAATCAGGTAGATGCGCTGGCGGTACGGTTTATCGGCTGATTCGGCAAGCGCCTGTTCGATGTAGATGGTGCGGCTGAAACCGTCATCGCTCAAGCCTTTGATGCTGACGGCGGCAAGATGCGCCATGGCGCGAATGTGCTTGTAGGCGGTGTTTGCCGCTTCGTCTTTTGCCGCCTGCTCGAAGTTGTCATAAGAGCCTGACATCCATTCGGCAATACGCTGAATTTCGGCATCGCCATCTGTTGCCGCTGCTTCTGACGTATGAAAGGAAAGCGTTAGCAACCCGACAGCAATGAGACTGAGACAGCAGAAAAAGCGATAGAGATAAAAGTTAAAGCGATTGCAGAATGAGTACCTGCACAAATCTGTCATGGTGATCTCCTTATGTAGAGAAACCTTGTATTAGGATAACGCGGCTTAGACGAGAATCCCTGCCGAGATGCGGGCTTCTTCCGCAGAGCGCACATCAATTTCCAGTTGCGGATGGGTAAAGAGCGCATTCTTTTTCACTTCACTGGGGGCGCTCTCCCATAAACGGTTGCTTAAAACAATGAGATTATATTGATCTCCTCGTGTGCGTTGGCGTACATCTTTCAAATCTTTAACCGCCGCGACTTTGAAGTGAATCCAGCGCGGAAAATGCTGCTCATACTCCGCCAGAATGACGCCGCCGTAGCTGGCGAAATCGCGCTCGCTCAAAAAGATGATGACCGACGAGCCTTTCGGAAGCAATTGCATCTTCTCTTTCATGACTTCGGAGAACCGCAAAGCGATAGCCACAACCTGCACCTGATCGTCGGCGGAGGAGATCAGCGATGAGACTTCACCATAGCGAAAATGATTGGTGAAGATTCGCAGCCGCGAGCCGTTTGCCGCTTGCAGAATTTCCGGCAACTCTTCGACGGTGGCGCTGTCAATTTGAAGCTGCCACGAAACGCTGAGTTGCTGCGCTCGTTCCTGCGCCAATGCCTGTGTCATGTCTACATAGTAGAACCGTTGCGCCGTCTGCTCTTCCTGAATTGCCATCTGATAGAGCAGCCGCGCAAAAGCGGAACCGAGAAGCCCCAACTTCTCGCCGCGTTCCAGCGTCTCTTTGCACAACTTTTCGCAGCGTTTAACAAAGGCGGAATCCGAAGGGTACTTCAAATCTTCGACGACGCGCACCCCCTTGCCATGCGTTAGTTTCAGAATGCCTTGCTGTTCGAGTTCGACGTAAGCGCGACGAATGATATTACGGGAAATGCCGGTCTCTTTTTCAAGGTCACGGATGGACGGCAGCATATCGCCCGGACGCAGCCAGCCCAGCAGCAAGGCGGATTTAATCTGGTCGTTAATCTGCGCGTGATACGGAACCGGGCTGTAATGGGCGATGTAAAAGGTTATGCTCATCTTTATTCAAGTAACGACTATGGTTTGCCGACTGAGAACTTTACTGTGCTTTAATGATTTGCGCGAGTCTGCGTCGTAATGTCCGTGCATCCGGCATATCGAGAAGGTCAACGCAGAGTTGTTGTAACAATGCGGCGTCGCGGATTTGTGCGACCTCTTTCTTAACATCAAGTTTCGGGAAGCGTTTGCCAATCAGCAATAGCAAAGACTCTGCGACTCCCTCTTTTCTGCCTTCGCGTTTGCCTTCCTGTTTCCCGGCTTTTCTACCTTCACGTTTGCCTTCACGCTTGCCTTCGCGTTTACCTGCTTCAATGCCCTTTCTTAGACCGAGCTTTTCACCTTCTTCGAGAATGTATTGATAGAAACTTGAATCTTTCAACTGTTCCAGTGGAATCATATTTTCCTCCATAATCAGTTCCAGCAATCGCTCCTGATTATAGTGTAAGCCGCCGAGCATCAAAAAGTGCAATCCTAAATCGCGCCGTCGCTGTTCATCTTCTATCCTGCCGAGCCGTCGCACACTCTCTTCCACATCGCGCCAGCTTGCTCGCATCAACGGCACAAGCGGCAACAGGCTTTCGCGGTGTGACTCGAAGATAAACTTCGCATCCAGCGTCCACAAACGAATTACCTGAAAGGCGGATTCAATCGCCAGCCATCCCGCTTGAATGCGTCCGCCATCAGGAAGCGTTCTGGGCAGTCCCTTGCGCCGGAGCATCAACACGAAACTGAAGACCGGCAAGCGAAACTTCATCCAGATACGGGCGTCATATTCCGGCAGACGTTCAAACAATTCGGCTCTCCATTCGACTTGCGCTTCAATGTGAACGATGAAACGCCCGTGCGCTGTTGTCACCAGATAAATTTGATCGGCAACAATCGTTGAAACGCTCAATTCAGTCGGCAGCGTTTCAATGGTCGCTTGCTCACCCGGCTGCAAAACGCCAAGCAGAATCAGCAACGCTTCGGCATCCTGTTCGGATAAGTATTTGAACGCCTGATCGAAAGGCTTAGTCGTCATTCTTTATTCTTTCATTTCCTCTCGAATCATTCCGCGTGTAAAGCAACCGGACGTCTTATATACTCGCCGCGTGGCTTTGCCACCATCTGACCGTTTGCGAAGATGACCTGCCCGCGCAAAATAGTTTCGACGGGCCAGCCCTTTACTTCAATACCTTCAAATGGCGTATACTCCTGCGCCGATAGCAAGGTCTCGGCGGTAATCTTCTGCTGTTTCTCTAAATCAACGATGGCGAAATCGGCGTCGCCGCCGACAACGATTGTGCCTTTTCTGGGAAAGAGTCCAAAGTGTCGCGCCGGATTTGCCGATACCAGTTCGGCAATGCGCGTCAATGGCACACGCCGTTTATGATAGCCTTCCGAAATCAACACCGGATAGATGAGCGACGAACCGCCAAACCCCGGCAGCGATGCCCACAAATCGTCTTCCTTCTTATGCTCTTCCTGACAACAGGCGTGGTCGCTCACCACCGTATCCACATCGCCATTGATGATGCCTTGCCAGAGAAAATCAGAATCTTTCTGGGTGCGAATCGGCGGATTGACTTTGCCTTTGACACCGCCCGCTGTGTCGTAAGTCAAACAGAGATGGTGCAATGTCGTCTCTAATCGGATATTCAAATGCGGATAGTCGCGGCGCACATCTATACCGGCTTGCAACGCCATTTCGCTGCTGAGGTGCAACAGATTGATGGAACAATTTGCTGCATCGGCTAAGATAGCTGCTTCGTGAATCGAGAGGCGTTCGGTAAGCGGCGGGCGACCTTTGCTGTAGGCTTCCAGTCCGGTGATGCCTTTGGCTTTGACCTCTTCGATAAAGACGCGGATGAGTTCGGGATTTTCGCAATGCAGACAGACTGAGATGCGCCCGCGCTCTTTGTGCTTTTCGGCAACCCCGGCGACCTTCTCCATCAAACGATAGAGATGCCCCAAATCATAATTCTCTGCCATCGTGTAATCGCGCCCTTTGGTTGAATCGGCGGAGAGCGTCAAGCCTTTGTAAAACATATAGAACTTGAACGAGCCAACACCATAGTCCTCAACCAGCAGTTCTACTTCGTCAAGTTGCTCGGCAGTCATTGGCGCGATGTGATAGCCATAATCGGTATAGAAATGCCCCTGTGACAATGCCAGAACTTCGGGAAAGATGTCGCGGTATAAGCCGGTCTTGTTCAGATAATGATGTCCGGTGCGAAAATAGCTCAACACCGTAGTAACGCCGCCGACTGCCGAAGACGCGGTTTCGCTTTCCGCATCTTCCGAGTGCGGACGATAGATGCCGACGTGATAGTGCGAATCAACGCCGCCGGGAAAGATCATCTTGTTTGCGGCATCGAGAACCTGTTCGCCGTCAGATGATGCAAGGTCGGCAGCGATAGCAGCGATGCGCCCGTCCTTTACGCCAATGTCCGATTTGAAGATGCCGGTATAAGGAATCACTAAAGTTCCGTTTTTAATAATCAAATCAAAGCGGCTCATACTCTCTCCTTGTAGCTGGTTATTCTTTTGCCAATGCCTTCATCAACTCGCCAATATCGCTGACATTTTCGAGTCCGGCAATCATCTGAAAGACGACTTGCTGTTGTTCCGCAGACAGCACATCTTCCGCCAGCGCAGAAAATTTGCCTTTCAATTCCGCCTCACTCAATTGATCGCGGGGATCGCCTTTTGGGTAGGCGCGTTGGCGTTCAAACGTCCGCCCGTCCTTCAACCTAATCTGTACGCGACAGGGCTGTTCAGCAGGAAAGCGTGCTTCAAAGGACGGTTCAAGCAAAGCCTTCACACGCGGCACAACCGCAAGGATTTTCGCATCGGCAAGTTTCTCTTTTTGAAATTGGCGCGGCGTCAATTCGCAGTCAACCGCCGCCGCCGCAATGCAGTAAGGCAAGCTATGGTCGGCAGTCTCTCTGGAATTGATGATGTACTTCATCGGGTCAGCGAGAATTTCTGCCGCCCGTTTGAGCGTCCATATCTGTATCTGCTCAATCTCTGTCGCCGCTATATCGTTTTCAATCACAAGATCAAGCACGGCGCTGATGGGCGCGTGTGTCAGAGCTTCCGACGGATACGGTTTGATGGAGCAGTCAACGATTTTGAATGTCTTGCCGAAATTTTCTATCAAGGCTTCGGGTTTCCACTCTTTGCCAAGCGCCTCAAATAAGCCTTCGCGCCCTTCAAAAATGGCTTCCGGTCCTTCGTAACCGCCCTGCGCCATCAATGCCGCCATTACTCCCGCTTCGGTTGCCATCGGGTCAACGGTGTTCTTCATCATCGTCAGCTTGCCTGCTGTCACCGCGCCGAGCGTGTGCGAATGCGAACCAGCGATGCCGATAGCGTTGGTCATCTGCTCGTGATTGAGATTGAGCATCTTTCCGGCAACCACCGGAGCAACGAATTGCGTCAGCGAAGCGTGATGCCAGCCGAGTTCGCGGATACCGGGAAATGCCGCTTCACAAATTCGCATCTCGAATTCGTAGGCAATGACGGTGGCGACAAGCAAATCGCGCCCGCTACGATGTTGGCGTTCGCCGACGGAGAATGCCGCCGGTAATAAATCGCTTGGATGGCAAGGGTCTTGTTTCCAGTAGACATCATTATAATCCATCGCCCGGATTGCCAAGCCATTGATAAGCGCAGCATCGCGGCAATTCAATTTACTTGACGCGCCAATGACGGTGCATTCCGCCGCGCCGCCGAGTTGTTGAAAGACGCCGCGCAGAATGTGATGATCTTCGGTCTTCGAGCCGCCCAGCGCACAACCGAAAGCATCGAGTAAAAAAACTGTCGCCGCTCGAATGGCGTCCGGCGACAGGTCTTCAAAACGCAAATTGATGGCGTAATCCGCCCATTGTTGAGAGATGGTCTTCATCATTTTTTCGCATCGGAAAGATAGCCAATCTTTCTTTTTGCCGGTGTCGGCATAGCGATCAATTTTCAACGCCTTCAAAACAGTAATATTGTGTGCTGTGAACGGAACTTGAGGTCGCAAACTGCGACCTCAAAACGGACGTTTTTTGCTCACTAAATCGAAGTCAATGAAATCGGCGTGGTGAAAAACTACCGATTCATTCGAGCGAATCATAATGTCGCCTTCCTTTGAATGTGTGGCGATGACGTGCTGCACTTCCGGCGGAATGCCGCGAGCGTGGCTCATCGCTACGCCGGTGAAGGGATGGCGCAGATGTTGTCCGCGTCCGGCTTTGGTGATCTTGCCGTCTTTCTCTTCGTACTCAATCAGTTTGCCGACATCGGCGAGCAAGGCTCCGGCAATCAACACATCTTTATCAAGTTGGGTGCGCTCGCCGTGTGAAAAATCAAAACTCCAATTATGACTTTTCACTATGTATTGAATCAAAACTCCAACACAAAAGTTGCCTTGCACAATATCTTGTGGTTGTGATAGAGTTTGAATAGGCATTCAA
>Ga0187894_10003077_pt1 | contig 19114 bp, 15 predicted proteins | sample GBC1701081metaG_FD_136650 | JGI IMG/M metagenome (GOLD analysis project Ga0187894, IMG submission 136650) | White microbial mat communities from a lava cave in the Kipuka Kanohina Cave System on the Island of Hawaii, USA - GBC170108-1 metaG ...
AATCCCCGGCCTTTCCAGCGGGGCATAACGAACAGAGCCGCCAGAATCAAGGCGACGATGGCAACCGCGACCCACGAGAACTCTACGTGATTGCCCACCGCCAGCCAGCGTACGGCCGCCGCAAACAGAGCAAGCAGAATCCACATCGCAAAGCCGCGGGCGAGGCTGCCGTCGCGGCGTCGAAACACCCAGGCGGCCGCCTGCGGCAGCAGCACGATGGCAGTCATCGTGAAATCCAGAATGAACGCCAAGTCCCACTGATAGCGGGTGAAGGCCAGCGGCGCCCAGATCATCGTGCCGAACGAAGTAATTAAGTCGAGAAAGATATGCGACGCGATTCCCGCGCTCCAGATCAGCCACAGCCGGGCCAGGCGCGGCGCCGGCCATTTACGCCATTTGCAAATCCGGGCAGTAGCCCACGCCAGGGCGAACGCCCACAGGGGGAGAAGCAGAATGGAATGGGTTTCCCCGCGGTGACTGGTGATGACCGCCAGCCCGGTGCGATCGAAGAAACTCAGCGCCGAGTCCGAATCGGGAAACATCGCCGCCAGAGAAGCGGAGATCATGGCGACGCGACCGGAGATGATCGCCGGCCGAGCATCGTCTTCAGCGGCCTGGGCGCGGCCCCCCGATGACCCTTCAGCGAAAAATGCTTTGCCCAGAAGAGCGCCGGCGATGCCGTGGGTGATGGTATCCATTCGCGGTCAGGGTGTGGACATCGGCGGTGCGATTTTAGAAAACTCGAATCAGCGGCGACTGCCTGGGAATGACGCGTCCCACAATGCGGCCGTTAACATTTCTTTTCGCCAGCGCATCCAGCGCAGCCTCTGTGAAGTCCGGAGCGATGGCCACCAGCAATCCGCCGGACGTCTGCGGATCATAGAGCAGGTTGCGCGATTCCTCCGGGACGGAATCGGCAAACTCAACACAGCCTGCGATGAATTCGATATTGTTTTTCAGCCCGCCGGCCAGGAACCCGGCGCGAGCAGCATCCAGCGCGCCGGGAAGCGCGGCGACGTGCGCGTGATTTATCTCCAGGGATACGCTGCTTCCCGGGATGGCGTCCGACCCGAGCGCCATTTCGCGGGCGTGGCCCAGCAGGCCGAAGCCGGTGACATCGGTTACGGCATGGATCGGCTGGCCGCCGGCGTCAGTCCCGCTCCTGCCGTCCTTCTTCCGGCCGCGCGGGGGCGTAGAGCTTGCCCCAACGGAGGCCAGCGCTTCCGCTGCATCGCGGTTCAGCCGCACCATGGATTCCGTGGCATCGGCTACAGACTCCTGCGAGGCCTTATCGCTTTTCAGGGCGGTGGCGATCAACCCGGTGCCGAGCGGTTTAGTGAGCAGCAGGGCGTCGCCCGCTTGCGCGCCAACATTGCGCCAGATTCGCTGCGGGTCAATGACGCCGGTCACGGCGTACCCAAACTTCATATCGTCGTCGCGGATGGAGTGTCCGCCAACGATGGTGCAGCCTGCTTCCTGCATTTTGCTGAGGCCGCCGCGGAGGATCTGTTCCATCAATTCCGGGTCGCCTTTCGGCGGGAAGGCCACCAGGCTCAGCGCTGAGACCGGCCTGCCGCCCATCGCGTACACGTCGCTCAGGGAGTTCGCCGCGGCGATGGCGCCGAACAGAAACGGGTCGTCCACGATGGGCGTGAAGAAATCCACGGTCTGCACCAGGGCAAGGTTATCCGCCACCAGGTACACCCCTGCGTCGTCGCTGGTTTCAAAGCCAACGAGCACGTTCGGGTCAGTTTGCCGCGGCAGGCGCCGGAGCACAGAGTCCAGCAGACTGGGACTCAGCTTGGCCGCTCAACCGGCAGCCTTGGCCATCGACGTCAATTTGACGCGCTCGGACAAGGTTGTTCCCTCCAACAACAGCGCTGGAATTATACGACGCACATTGGCCGCGCGGCGAACCCGGCAACGAAACTTCGGGGGAGACGCGGATTCGTTGACGCATCACAGGGCCTCTCCTAGAATCGAACACTCCAGCCGACGCGCATGCGCTGGCCTTGTATCCGGATGGTGTTCTTGCCAATTGGCAACTGGCCGTCCATCGTCGCTGTCGTTTACATCGGCATGGACGACAAGGACAAAGCGTTCGAGTGGCTGGAGAAGGGCTATCAAGAACGCGATTTCTGGGTTTTCCAATTACAAACCGACTTCCGTTTTGACCCCATCCGCAGCGACCCGCGCTACCGGGACCTGCTCCGCCGCATCAATTTCCCGAAGTGACCTGACGGGGCTGGGCGAGTGGCCGCACATTCGTTGACGGTAGCGAGGGGCTCTCCTAAGATTGAAGCCCGCAGCGAGCGATTCCATGATCGGGCAGACGATTGACAATTACCGGATCCTGGAAGTGCTCGGCTCAGGCGGGATGAGCGTTGTCTACCGGGCGGAGGACCTGAAGCTCGGCCGCCACGTTGCGTTGAAGTTTTTCCCGCCCGACTACACGCCGGACACGGAAGCGCTGGTACGATTCGAACGCGAAGCGCGCGCCGCCTCCGCGCCGAACCATCCGAATATCTGCACGATTTACGGGATTCACGAGCACGAAGGCCGGCCGTTCCTGGCGCTGGAGTTGCTCGAAGGGCAGACGTTGCGTGATCGCATCGGCGAGAACCCGCTGCCGCCGGCGCAACTGCTGGATTGGGCGATACAGGTAACCGATGCCCTGGAGTTCGCCCATCAACACGGCATCATCCACCGCGACATCAAGCCTTCCAACATTTTCATCACCTGGCGCAACCAGGCAAAAATCCTCGACTTCGGCCTGGCGAAAATGCAGCCCAAAAGCGTCATACCGGGCGGATGGAAGGAATCCACCACGGATAGCGCGCTCACCCGCCCGGGCGAAGCCGTCGGCACCGTGCAGTACATGTCGCCGGAGCAGGCCAGTGGAATTGACCTCGACGCGCGTACGGACATCTATTCGTTCGGCACGGTTCTCTATGAGATGGCCACCGGCCAGCCGGCCTTTCGCGGCGCCACCACTGCGTTGATCTTCCACGCGATCCTGAGCGGTGCGGTTTGCCCGCCACAGCTCATGCAGCCGGAACTGCCGGTGTCCCTGGCCGAAGTCATTTCCCGGGCAATGGAAAAGGATCGCGAACGCCGCTATCGGGCGGCGGTATCGCTGCGTGATGCCCTGCAGCGCGTGCAGCGCGAGCTGCCCACCGGCGCGCCTTCGAAACAGACCGTTGTTCATCTGCAGACGGCGCCGCAGAAAAGCACGCGGGCGGCGTCAGCCACGCGTCGCCGGCGCTGGCGCCGGATGCGTTATGTTCCCTGGCTGGCCGGCTCGCTGATTGCGGTGTCGGCGCTGGCGGCATACTCGATCTACGTAACCCGCCCGGCCCGATTCGCGGAAAGCGACGCCATTCTCCTGGCCGACATTGAAAACCGCACGGGCGACCCGGTGTTTGACGGCACGGTGAAGCAGGCGCTGGCGGTGAAACTGGGAGAATCGCCTTACCTCGACGTAGTGCCGGAACCACGCGTGCGCGAGACTCTGCGGCTGATGGGGCGCTCGCCGGATGAACGGGTTTCCGGCGAAGTGGCGCGGGAAGCGTGCGTTCGTCAGGGCGTGAAGGCCATGCTCAGCGGCGAAATCGCCGCGCTCGGGAAAGACTACGTTTTCTCCTTCGAAGCCCTCGACTGCCGAACCGGAAACACTCTGGCCCGCGGGCAAGTGGAGGCCAGAAAAAAAGAAGACGTACTGCGCGCCGTGAGCACCGCCGCCGGCAGCCTACGCGAAAGGCTTGGTGAATCACTCGCCTCGATTCAGCGGAGCAACCAGCCGCTGGAAGAGGCCACCACGCCTTCGCTCGAAGCCTTGCAGGCGTTCTCGCAGGGCGTGGACCGCCGCGACCGCGGCTCGGAGCTGGAATCGATCCCCTATTTCAAGCGCGCCATCGAGCTCGACCCGGACTTTGCGCTGGCCCACGCGCGGCTGGGCACCGTGTACGAGATTCTGGGGGAAAACAGCAAATCGCTCGAGCACCGCGAGGCTGCGTTTGCGCTGCGTGACCGGGTCAGCGAGCGTGAGCGCTTCTACATTTCCGCCCATTATTACAACAGCATTGCCCGCGACACGGACCAGGCCATCCAAACGTACGAGATGTGGAAGCGCGCCTACCCGCGCGACGCCCTGCCGTACACCAACCTCGGCGTCATCTACAGCCGCCGCGGCGACCTGGGCCGGGCCCTGGCGCAGTATCAACGCGCCCTTCAGCTCAACCCGCAGGACCGCCGCAACTACTCGAACCTGGGACACGCATTGATTCGCTCCGGCCGGTTCGCCGAGGCCCGCAGCGTGTTCGAGCGCCGTGCCGCGCTGCTGGGTAAGAGCGGCGGCGTCTCCGTCAATCTCTGGCAGCTTGCCTTTGCCGAAGGTGACGCCGCGGCGATGGAAAAGCACGCCGCAGACACGCGCGGCACGCCGGAAGAAGGCGACCTGCTCGAAGTGCAGGCTTCCGCCGCGGCGTTTTCCGGTGAGCTCGACCGCTCGCGTGAATTCACCCGCAAGCTCGTGAACTACCGCGAGTCCAAGGATTTTGCGGAATCGGCCTGCGCGGCGCTGGCTGGCCAGGCGGAAGTGGAAGCGCTCTTTGGCAATCGCAGCGAAGCGCGAGGCTTTGCTGAGCTGGCGCTGGCTACCGGAAAGAGCGGCAGCACCGGATTCGGCGCGGCGCTGGCACTCGCGCTGGCCGGGGAAACAGATTTTGCCACGCGCGTGCTGGCCGAACGCTCCAAGAGCCCGTTGGGCGAGGGGCCTTTCCGCCGCGTGAGCGAGGAAGAGGCCCGCGCCGCGCTGGCCCTGGCCCGGGGCGCCCCGAAAGAGAGCATCCGGCTGGTCGAGCGAATCAGTCCGCCGAACGCGAGAGGAAGCACGCGCCCCCTGGCCGTTTACCTGCGCGGCGAAGCGCTGCTCAAGCTGCGCCAGCCGGATGAGGCGGCGGCGGAATTTCAGTTCATCCTCGACCACCGGGGAATGGTTCTGCTCGATCCCTTGTATCCGCTGGCGCAGCTCGGCCTTGCGCGCGCCCGCGCTCTGCAAGGGAACGCAGTTGATGCGCGGGAGGCCTACCAGGCGTTGTTTCGGCTGTGGCCACGCGCCGACGATGATGCACCGCTGGTTCGGCAGGCTCGCGCCGAATATGCGAAGTTGCAGTAGTCGCTGCACTCCACGGACTCCCAGCCTGCGCTACAATCGTGGCTTCGCAAGTCACGTTCATGGGCAAACGCGCCAAATCAGCATCCACTGGCCTGCACATTGTTTCCGCACCGGAGCGCCGTTACGTTCCGTTGGACGATGTGGACGTCTCCCGCATCGAGGGCGAAGCTGCCGCTCCGGCCGAGCCCGTTGCGCCAGATGCGGAACCGGCTGGCGGGGCCAAAGGCCCCAACCTGAGCATGTCGCAGATCTTCGGCCCCGGCGGCCTTCTGGAGCGATGCCAGCCCGGTTACGAATTCCGCCGTTCGCAACTGGAGATGGCGGAGGCCGTCGCCGAGGCGTTCGCTCAGAAGAAGCACGCGTTGATCGAGGCCGGCACCGGCACGGGCAAGACGCTGGCTTATCTGATTCCCGCGATTCTCAGCGGCCGTCGCGTGGTGGTCTCCACGGCAACCAAATCGCTCCAGGAACAGCTTTTCAGCAAGGACGTTCCCTTCCTGCAAAGGTACTTTGCGCCGGAGCTGAAAGTGGCGGTGATGAAGGGCCGCGGCAATTTCCTGTGCCGGCAGAAGGTGCGGCTGATGGAAGGGCAGCCCGTGCTCAAGGGGCTGGATGAGCTGGACTGGTTCACGCAAATCAAGGACTGGGAGAAGCTCACCGAAACCGGCGACCGCGCCGAACTTACGTTCTTGAGCGACGACAATGAGTTGTGGCCCCGACTCGACGCGCGCCGCGATACCTGCACCGGCCAGAAATGCCCGGAGTTCAGCCGCTGCTTCCTCACCTGGATGCACCAGCGCGCCCGCGAAGCGGACATCATCATCGTGAACCATCACCTGTTCTTCGCCGACCTGGCGCTGAAGCAGGACGACTTCGGCAGCATCCTGCCGGAGTACGGAGCGGTGGTATTCGACGAAGCGCATGAGATGGAAGACGTGGCCAGCAGTTACTTCGGCCGGCAGGTTTCCAACTACCGTTTTGAAGAGCTGGCGCGCGACGCCGAACACGCCTTGCGCCTGAAGGGGCTTTCCACGCCCTCGGTGATGAAACGCGTCAATCAGGTGAAGGAGCGTTCCCGCAACTTCTTCGACCTGTTCCCCCCGAAGGAGGGGCGCTTCGCGTTCGATGCGCGGGAGCGCGCCGTGTTTCTGGAGAATCACCGCGACGCTTACGACGACCTTTTGCTGGCGGTGAAACGGCTGGAGACCGATCTGGCCGCGCTGCCCGAAAAACCGGAAGAATTGCAGGCCGTGGCGCGGCGCGGAGGCGAGATGCGCGCTGAAATGGCGTTTCTTCTTGAACAGAACGAGCATAACTTTGTGTACTGGTATGAGCGGCGCAACAAGGGTGTGTTTCTTTCCGCCACGCCGATTGACGTCAGCCTGATCCTGCGCGAGCAGCTCTTTGCGCAGTTTGAGACCACAGTTCTTACGTCGGCTACCCTGGCCGTTGGGGGCCGCTTCGACTACGTGAAGCAGCGCCTGGGGCTGGACGCGCCAAAAGAGAAACTCCTGCACCACGAATTTGATTACGGCACGCAGGCCCTGCTGTACATTCCGCCGGCGCTGCCCGACGTGCGTGATCCCGGCTTCGTGATGAGCGCCGCGCAGGAAATCGGCCGTCTGCTGGAAATCTCCGAGGGGCGCGCCTTTTGCCTGTTCACCAGCTACACGCAGATGAAAGATGTGTTCGAGCGCGTACGGAAAATGGTGGATTTTCCGCTGCTGCTGCAGGGCACGCAGCCGCGGTCGGCGCTGCTGGAGAAGTTCCGGTCAACGCCCGGCGCGGTGCTGTTTGCCACCTCCAGCTTCTGGCAGGGCGTGGACGTGCCCGGCGAGCAGCTCTCCTGCGTGATCATTGACCGCCTGCCGTTTGCTGTGCCGTCCGATCCCGTGGTGGCGGCGCGCGTGAAGGCGCTCAACGAAGAAGGGCGGAACGCGTTCGCCGAGTACCAGGTGCCGGAAGCGGTGCTGGCGCTCAAGCAGGGATTTGGCCGCCTGATCCGCACCCGCGCGGACCGCGGCGTGCTGTGCATCCTCGATAACCGCATCCGCCGCATGCAATATGGTAGGATTTTTCTGGAATCGCTCCCGGAGTACGCCACCACTCAGAGTATTGCCGAAGTGAAACGATTCATGTCGCCGCAGTGAACGTCAGAACATTGCGGGAGTCTGTGGGAATCGGGACATGTACGAAGTCAACGTGGAAGAGACATTTGCCGCGGGCCACGCCCTGCGCGACTATTACGGAAAATGCGAGAACGTGCACGGGCACAATTTTCGCGTTCGTGTGACCATTTCCGGCGCCCGGCTTGACGCCACCGGCCTGCTCGTTGATTTTGTGCTGCTCAGACGGGTGATGGGCGAAGTAATCCAGGGACTCGACCACCGCCATCTGAATGACCAGGCGCCGTTCGATACCATCAATCCTTCGGCGGAGAACATTGCCAGGCACTTCCACGAGCAACTGGCAGGGAAGCTGCCGGCAGCAGAAAACGGCGCGCGCATTTCCGCCGTAACGGTTTGGGAGACGGACACGGCTTCGGCAACATACCGGCCGTGATTTCGAGAAATGAACCGCGGACTACTGATCCTTCTGGCGCCGGCGCTGCTCGTTGCGCTGCTGTACTGGGGTCTGGGCTATCGCCCGCCACTGCGCGCGGGGATCGGCTTGGCGATATTCCTGGCAGCCCTGGTGTATGTGCTGCGCAGGCAATCGCTGAAAGCAAAGGGGCCGCCGGTCTGAGTCAATCCGGATGCAAAAGGAGAGGGGCCTGGTGAAGGGGAAAGCAGTCGCTCTGGTCAGCGGAGGAATGGATTCGTGCGTCACCGCAGCGATTGCGCGGGAGTCCCACGAACTGTGCCTGCTTCACGTCAGTTATGGCCAGCGCACGGTGACCCGCGAACTGGAAGCGTTTCAAGCGATTTCCGCGTTCTATCACGCGCAAGAACGGCTCATCGTGGAGCTGGGCCACTTCGCGCAAATCGGCGGCAGCGCGCTCACCGATGAGCGCATCCTTGTTCCGGCGGCCCGGCGCGAAATCGGGCATGCTCATTCCGCAGGACTTTCACGTCAGGGTGAGGCCGTGGCCCCGGCGCAGGAAATCCCCATCACCTACGTGCCGTTCCGCAACGCCCAGTTCCTGTCGGTGGCTGTGAGCTGGGCGGAAGTGCTTGGCGCCACGGCGGTATTCATCGGAGCTGTGGCTGAGGACAGTTCGGGCTATCCGGACTGCCGTCCGCAGTTCTATCGGGCGTTTGAGGATTTGGTGCGCGTCGGAACCCGCCCGGAGACGCGAATCGCCATCGAAACACCCGTGCTGCACATGCGCAAGAGTGAGATTGTGCGGCGGGGCATCGCGCTCGGCGCGCCGCTGCATCTAACCTGGTCATGCTACCAGTGCGAAGACCGCGCCTGCGGCGAATGCGAGAGCTGCGCGCTGCGCCTGCGGGCGTTTGCCGAAGCCGGAGTGCCCGATCCGATTCTGTACCGTCACCGGCGGGCCTGATTGCCGTGCAGGCTGCTGTTTCCCGCTTTCCCCGTTTTGAGCGATAATACTCTGCCGGATTGACGACCCACGGTGCGGAACCGCGCAGAGTCCGCGATTGAAGGAGTCAGAGCCATGAACCACATCAAGAGAACGGTCGGGAGGGCTGTTGCGCTGTGCGCGCTCGCACTGGCGCTGGGCGCCTCCGCTGCGGCGCAGTTTAACGCCAGGCTGGATGGAGAAGTGAAGGACAAGGACGGCAAGCCGTTTCCCGGCGTGATTGTGCAGATGCGCCACCAGGAACGCGGGCAGACGCTGGAAACGGTGACCGACAAGAACGGGCGCTACGTGCAGACCGGCATGATGTCCGGCGTGTGGCTGGTCACCTTCAAGGCCAAGGACGGCTCCACCGGCAATATCGCCACCTTTCACGAAGCGCAGGTGCGCCTGGGTTCGGGCGGCGAGGAAAAATATGACGTCAACGTGAAGGACCTGATTGACAAGATGTCCGCCGAGCGCAAAGAGGAAATGAAGAAACAGCAGGAGGAGCAGAGCAAGTTCTCCAACATGAAGGCGCACTTTGACGCCGGCATCGCCGCTGTCTCCCAGGCTCGCGCTACGCGCACGGAGATGATGAAGCTCCCCGCTGCCGAGCGCGGCGCGTTGCAGGCGCAACTCACCGCGCAGGCCAACACGGCTGTAAGCGAACTGGAGCAAGCCTCGGGCGGCATCCAGCCGACGGACTCGAACTACCACATCGTGATCGCCAACCTGGGCGATGCCTATGACGAAGCCGGGCGCTATGACGAAGCCGTAGCCGCCTTCACCAAGGCCAGCGCCGCCGCTCCGCAGCAGGCGAACTACTACATCAAGCTGGGTACAGTCCTGGCGCGCGCCGGAAAAGCCAACGAAGCGCAGGCTGCCTGCGAAAAGGGCGCGACCGTGGATCCGGCGCAGGCCGCCATCTGCTACCGTAACGTGGTGATCCTCCTGCAGAATGCCGGGAAGATGAAGGAATCACTTCCGGTGGCGCAGAAATCACTCTCGCTCGACCCGAACAATGCCGAGGGCCATTTCTTCCTGGCGCGCGCGCTGGTGGCGGCGATGGAGTACAAACAGGAAGGCGGAACCATTAAGACCATCGTCCAGCCGGGGACTGCGGAGGCCTATCAGAAGTATCTGGAGCTCGCCCCCAATGGGCGCTTCGCCAAGGACGCCACCGAGGGCCTGGAGATGCTCAAGGCGCTGGGCGTGGGAATCACGACCAAGGTCAATACGCGGAAAAAGAACTGAGCCAGTCTGGACTCCGGATTGGGAAGGGCGGCCGCAATGGCCGCCCTTTTTCTTTTTGCCTGGAGCAGCGGCTTACAGCGATGGCCGTTTCTTGTGAAACTCCGTCACGCTCTGGTAGGCCATGGCGCATTCCACGGCCACATCATCGCGCAGGGCATCCGCCACGAACTGAATTCCCATCGGCAGATTCTTTTCCGATGAGTATCCGCAGGGGACGGAAATAGCCGGCAAGCCGGCGATGTTCGTTGAGCCGATGACGTTCTGCTGATTGCCGGCGCCGGGTGGCGTGGCGGGACGATCCGCCGGCGGGCGCTCGCCGGCGGGGCGCTGAGGCGGCGCGCCGAATTCCTGCTCGACCAGGTTGGCAAGCCCGGTGCGACTCGGCGCGACGATGGCGGCGTACTTTTCGAAGAGCTTCCCGAGGTCGCGCTGGATTTCACCGCGCAGCCGGAACGAATCCAGATAGTCCGTTGCGGGAATGGAAAGGGCTGCGATCAAGCCGGTCTTTTGCGACTCATCCACCAGTTCGTGCACCTTGCCGCTTTCAATCAGCGGGCGGAAAATCGAAGCGGCCTCCGCGGTATAGAGCATGGTGGCAACGGGCCCGTAAGGGTAATCGGGAAGCAGGGTTTCCTCCAGCGTGGCCCCCAGAGATTTCAGCACGCCCAGCGCCGCGGCAAACGCCTTCCCAACTTCCGCGTTGTTGCCGGGCCGGGTGAAGTCCGGCTGCACCACGCCCAGTTTCTTTCCTTGCAGCGGCTGCCAGACGGCCGCGGACATCTCGCCGGGCTTGGGTCGCGGGCCGGCGAGCGCGCGATGCCTGTACGCGCCGCGCGGATGGGCGCTCGGGTCGCTCGCGTCCGGCCCGGCGATGGCCTGCATCACCAGTCCGCAATCTTCCGCGCTGCGGCACATCGGGCCGAGTTTATCCATGGTCCACGAAAGCGCCATGGCGCCATAGCGGCTCACCCGGCCGTAACTGGGCCGCAAGCCACTGACGCCGGAAAAGGCGCATGGCGTGATAATCGAGCCTTGCGTTTCCGAGCCGATGGAAAACCCGGCCAGTGCCGCGGGCGTCGCCGCGCCGGGCCCGCTGGAACTTCCTCCCGCCCAGTAATCAAGGTTGAAGGGGCAGCGTGAGGGCCCCTGCAACGAAGCCTTGGCGCCGTTGTATCCACCGCCTCCGGCCAGTTCGATCATGGCCAGTTTCGCCACCAGCACGGCACCGGCGTCCTTCAATCTCTGGACAACCGCTCCGTCGAAGTCGAACCGCTGGTCCTTGAACGGCGGCGCGCCCCAGGTGGTGGGATAGCCTTTGGCCGCCAGCAGGTCCTTCACGCCATACGGAATACCGTGCAGCGGGCCGCGGTACTTCCCTGCCGTGATTTCTTTTTCCGCCGCGCGTGCTTCTTCCAGGGCGCGCTCGCGCGTGATGCAGGCTACGGCGCCCAGTTTCGCGCCGTATTTTTCGAGGCGGTCCAGATAGCCTTCCGCCAGCTCCACCGGAGAAATCTTGCGGGAGCGGAGCATAGGTCCGAGCTCGGCAATGCTCTTGTACAGAATGTCTTCGCTGAGCATGGTTGTCCCCTGACCGAGAAGTTTCGGGCGCCGGTTTTCAGCCGCGCGCATTCGCCTTTCTGGGTGCTGGTGACGTGGCGCCTTCCTTCACATGAAATACAAAAGCGGCTTCCAGGGAGTAGGGCAGTGTGCGTGAGCGCAGGGCGGCGTTCTGCTGTTCACGGCGCTCGATGTTCCGTTTCACTCGCGCTTCCTGCTCTTTGGTCATGCCGTAGGGGGGCGCCGTCTCCGCGGCGGGCGGACCCGCGGGCTGTTGCGGGGACTGTGACGCGCCGAGCGGTGGCGGGCTGAAGCTGGCCACACCGGGCGCCAGCGCGGCCCCGCCCGCTAACTTCGCAAAATGCCTGCGATTCATCCTCTTCATTCGGACCTCCTCACTTCTGACTGCCCTGCTGCGGCTTGTCCGGCGCATCATACACAAAAACCCGGATTCCGCTCTGCTGGAGAAAGTGTTTCTGGGCGAACAGCGGGCGGTCGCGCCCCAGCCCGCCGCGACCCGAGAGCCCTTCTTCCTCAGAGCTTTCGTGAGAAAGCACCAGCACGACCCGCCGCGCGTCGCCGACGTAAGGCACGCCCCCGGAATCCACAACGCCATAGTGGAATTTCACAATCTTCGGCGGCGGAGCTGCCCAGTAACGTTCAAAGGGAATGCGAATGTAAGCGGGAGCGAGAATCACGGCATCAGGATTCGCCGCGCGAACGTACGCCGCCGCGCCGGGCCAATCTTCTTTTCCGTAGCGCAACTCGTAGCCCAGGACAGACCTTTTTTCCTCTCCAACCGGCGCGGCATAGTAAGTGAGAAGCGCGCAGGTCACAGCCACAGCGGTTGCAGAAAGTCCAATCTGCCGCCAGGATCCTCGTAGCGATGTCAAACCAAGCGCAATGAGCAGCAGGACGAACGGAGCCTGAAACGCCAGATTGCGGTCGTGCAGCAGGCTCATGATCGGCGAAAGCGAGGCCAACACGAGCACGGGCAGCACCAGCACGCCAAAGAACAGGGTGCGCAGCGGAGTATCCGGTGCGGCCGCGGATGCGCCCGTCTCACGTCTCCGCCACAGCGCTCGAACGCCGAGGCTCATCGCGACCAGCAGCGGCCCGGCAATCAGCAAGACCGCGGGCCCTTCCTCGCGCACGGCTTGTTGCCAGGGCTGCGTGAGGCGGATTTGCGTTGGCGCCGCGATTCCGAATCCAACCAGGTAGCGCAGCAATGCCAGCGGAACCATCGAGAGCGGGCTGCGGATCCACGCCGCCCCGCCAAGATTCAGCCGGAAGATGGCCCACCAGACCCATCCGATGAAAAACGCCGCGGTCATCACTCGTGTAGCCACCCAGGTGAACGGACGGATGCGCGAACAGCGCCAGTAAACGATTTCGTGCGCCAGCAGGAGCCACACCGTGAAGTAGTGAGTCCAAATCAGCGCGAGGGCCAGCAGGGAGTAAATAACCAGGTCACGCTTCACTTCATATTGCGCGCCCGGACGACCCGGATCGTGTTCGATAGCGAACCGCCAGAAATAATTCGTCGCCAGCAGGCTGAGCAGAATCACCAGGGAATAGCTGCGCGCCTCCTGGGACATGTAAATCAGGTAGGGCGAAGCCGCGGCGAGGAGCGCCGCCAGTCGCGCGACGTTTTCTTCACGAGGAAAAAGCCGCCGCGCCAGCGTCCACGTGGCCCACACGCCGAGCACGCCAAAAAGCGCCGGCAAAATACGCAGGCCGGCTTCGGTATCGCCGAACCAGCGCAGAGCAAAATACTCCATCGCGTAAAAAAGCGGCGGATGCTGGGCTTCGGCAAAGAAACAATCGGGAAAATCGCGCGCGGCAAACATGGCGGTAGTGGCTTCGTCCAGCCACAACGGCTGCTTGCCCAAATCCCAGAAGCGCAGCAACGCTGCCAGCAACAACACCGCACTCAAGAAAAGTCTGTTCCTGGAGTCCATATGAGGGCCAAAGTCGCAGGCGCGGGCCATCCTACGACGGGCGAGCGGAAAACAAAATTCGAAAGTGGAGAGCCGTTGAAAATTCATGGGATAGCGGCGAATGAGGCGCCGTGCCACTTGGCAAGCAGCAAAAGCATCTAACGGAATGGTGCGCGGGTATCCCGGATTGGGCGCACCGTTGAGTCAGGAAAGGGGCATCTCCATGTCTCTTCGCAAAAAGTTGCTAGGGGTGATTGTATTGTTGGTGACAGCCGTGATTGGCGCACCGCTGGCGATGGCGAAACCGGCGCGCGATCTGAACTCTTCTCTCAGTCGCACGGACAGACAGATCCGGCATGAAATTGTCATGCTTCCGTACTATGGCGTCTTTGACAACATCGCCTTCAAGCTCGAAGACGGTAGATTGACGTTGCTGGGCCAGGTCACGAGGCCTACGCTCAGGTCGGACGTCGAGCGCGCGGTGAAGGGCGTGGAAGGCGTCGAGTCGGTGGACAACAAGATTGAAGTCTTGCCGCTCTCGCCATTTGACGACCGCATCCGCCGCGCCGTGTACCGCGCCATCTACGGTGACGCCACGCTCTTCCGCTACGGCCTGCAGGCCGTGCCGCCGATTCACATCATCGTGAAGAACGGCAACGTGGCGCTGGAAGGCGTGGTCAGCACGGAATCGGAGAAGAACGTGGCCAACATCCGCGCGAACGGAGTCAGCGGTGTTTTCAGCGTAACCAACAACCTGCAAGTCGAGCGGAGTGACAATTCCCGCTGACGCCGCTGCGTTTTCCCAGCCAAGCCCGGCACGTCTGCTGCTGGCGGGGCTGGCTGTCATTGACTGCATTACTTCCAAGGGACCGGACCATCCGGCAGCCTGAGGCTCCCTCACGCCGTGATTCACTTCGTCGTTACAGGATTGCGTTTCAGTTGTCACAGTTTTCTGTGTAAACTGGCCCACGCGGAGTTTCCTTTCTGTTAAGCCGGTCTGACGGGAGGAATCCATGAGGCGTGCATTTGCGCTGGCCTGGTCTCTTGCCGTAGCGTGCGTCCCTCTTTGCGCACAATCCGAGGACATGGAGTCAGCCTGGTGCGTCACTTCCGTGGCCGCTAAGGCACGCACCTTTCCATCGGGGGATGAGTTTCTCGTTTAGCCCAATCGCCGCTAAAATAGGAAGTTCATGACCTCCAGCGAAAGACACAAGACGGCTTGCGTGAAGGTGGGCCAGGTCGCCGTGGGCGGCGGCGCGCCCGTGGTGGTGCAGTCCATGACCAACACGGACACCGCGGATGCCGCTTCCACCGCCCGCCAGTGCATCGAGCTGGCCGAGGCAGGCAGTGAACTGGTGCGCATCACCGTGAACACGCCGGAGGCCGCGGCGAAGGTGGCCGAAATCAAGCAGCGGATGCTCGAGGCCGGATGCAGCGCGCCGCTTATCGGCGATTTTCACTACAACGGCCACATACTGCTCACTCAGCAAGAGGATTGCGCGCGGGCGCTCGATAAGTACCGCATCAACCCGGGCAACGTAGGCAAGGGACAGCGGCGCGACGAGCAGTTCTCCACGATTTGCCGCGTGGCCCGCGATCACGGCAAGCCGGTGCGCATCGGCGTGAATGGCGGCTCGCTCAATCAAGAGCTGGTGATGCGCAAGATGCAGGAGAACACCGACCGCGACCTGGGCAAAACCAGCGAAGAGATCATCAACGAGTGCATGGTGCTTTCTGCGCTGGAAAGCACAGAGCTGGCGCTGGAATCGGGCCTCACCCGCCAGCAGATCATCATCTCCTGCAAAGTTTCCCGCCCGCGCGACCTGATTACCGTTTACCGCGACTTGGCAAAGAAGACCGAGCAGCCGCTGCACCTCGGCCTGACCGAAGCGGGCATGGGCATAAAGGGTCTGGTGTGGTCGTCGTCCGCCATGGGCATTCTGCTGAGCGAAGGCATTGGGGATACGATTCGCCTTTCGCTGACGCCGCGGCCGGGCGGCGACCGTCGCGAAGAAGTCTATGCGTGCATGGAGCTGTTGCAGGCCCTTGGCCTGCGCAGTTTCGCGCCCAGCATCACCGCCTGTCCGGGCTGCGGTCGCACCACAAGCACCACATTTCAGGAGCTTGCCGAGCGCGTGCAGGGCTACGTCCGGGAGAAAATGCCGCTGTGGAAGACGCAGTACTCCGGCGTGGAGACGATGACCGTGGCGGTCATGGGTTGCATTGTCAACGGTCCCGGTGAATCCAAGGCGGCAAACATCGGCATCAGCCTGCCCGGCACCGGCGAAGCGCCGCGTTGCCCGGTGTACATTGACGGTGCGAAAGGTCCCACGCTGGAAGGGACATACGCGGAACTCGATGCCGCCTTCCGCGCCCTGATCGACGACTATGTGATGACGAAATACTCCAGGCGTGAACCGGGCACACCCGCGCCACTCGAGCCTGCCTTACGTGTGCTGCGTTAGCTCCAGCCTCCCGAACGCGTTGTGAATTCCCACTTCCTTTTCTAGAATCGGCCCATGCTTGGGTTGCGATTGCTGCCGGCGGCGATTGTTTTCGCCGCGATGTTTGCCGGGAAATTGGCGGGGGTACGTGACGCAAAATCGCAGGAGCCAGCACGGCCGCAGGAAGCACCCCAGCAAAAAGAAATCACGGACTGGCGAGAATGGACAAGCGACGACTGCCTGCAGGTGCTGCGCAGCTCGCCGTGGGCGCAGACCGTGGCGGGCGAGTGGTCCGGGAACGACGATATGCAGGTCTATGCGCCTCGTACCGTGCAGTTCCGCTCAGCGCTGCCGATACGCCAGGCGCTGGCGCGGCGCATGTTACTGGCGAATCACTACGACCAACTCGATGCCGCCGGACGGGCAATTCTCGACCGGCAAGTCGAAGAGAACTTGCAGCAGGATTTCCGTGACACGATTGTCATCCGCATTTCCGGCGGCACAGGGCAGGGTCCGACGGCCGTCCTGCAAACCCCCGATGGAAAGCGCTACATCTCCCAACGCACTGTCATCGTACAGAGCTACCCCAACCCGATAGAATTCGAAGTGATCTTCGGCCGCTTGAAGGCCGACGGCACTCCACGGCTTCCGCCCGAGGGCGAGATTCGGATTTTCTTCGGGTGGATGAACCCAAAAGCAAAATCCCCCACCATGCGCGTCACCGGCGGCGTCACTTTTGACTTGAGCCGGATGATGTATCGCGGGAAGTTTGAGTACTGATGGCCCGCGCCCACGCACAACGCCCGTCGCGATTCCTGGCTGCCGCGGCGCTCGTTTTCGCGCTGGGAACCCCGGCGCAGATACGGCAGCCATCGTGGCAAGCCAGGCTGTGGGCGCAGTGGACTCACCAGGAGGCCACGGCAGTCTTGAACGACTCGCCGTGGGTGTCGAACCAGGTCCTGCGGCGCGACATGCGCATCTTCACGGACGGCAGCGGAGCTCCGGTGCGCGCGTTCGGCAACATCAGTGCGCAATTCTTCTCGGCGCTGCCGGTGCGGCAGGCCCGCATCCGGCAGATGCAGATTGACCGCGACTACGATGACCTGTCCCGAGAGCAGCGCGCGCTGTTCGATCTGTTCACTATGGACTGCCTGCAACCCGGCGCGTTCGCGGATCGCATCGTGGTGCACGTCAGAGTCGGCGGAAACGACCACGCCTACCGCCGCGCCGACACGATCTATGAGTGGCCGGGCCAAAAGAATGCCCTGCCCGCAGGCCAGGCGTTCCTGCTGCTCTCCGGCGGCGCGCGCCTTCCATCCCTCGATGCCGAGCGCATCGCGACGCCACGTTGCGGGCCCAGCGATGAGCGCGACTTTCATTTTGTGTTTCCCCGCACGAAGAACGGCCGGCCGGTGATTTCGGAGAAGGAAAAGAAAATCGCGGTGGAGCTGGCTGGTGGGCTGCGCTTCGAGTTCGACCTGCAGAGGCTGGGTTACGGCGGCAAGACCGAGTTCTAAGAGGGTGGAGACCGTTTCCACAGCGGCGCGAAGAATTCACAGGCCTTGATTTGCGGGCCGGCAAAACGCGGCCTTGACTTCCCGGGCAAGTTCCGGCATACTTCTTAAGCCTCGTAGGTCTCCTGCCGGACAGGGGGTCTGCTCTTTGACAATCGATGCGATGTGCCAGAACCCGTTCGGTTCTGCCGTCGGGCTGTGTTCAAGCAGCCCGGTGGCTAGAGTGAATCGAGCGATTTAACAGTTCGCACTCCGGTGCTGATTGCCTTTGCCTTGTGCACAGGCGTCACGCAGCCGGAGCTGCACCAGATTCAAACGAGAGTTTGATCCTGGCTCAGAGCGAACGCTGGCGGCGTGCTTAACACATGCAAGTCGAACGAGATTCCGTAGCAATACGGAGTTTCGTGGCGCAAGGGTGCGTAACACGTGGGCAACATGCCCTCGAGTGGGGAATAACCCCGCGAAAGCGGGGCTAATACCGCATGACATTCCGCGGTCTCCGGATAGCGGAATCAAAGCCGAAAGGCGCTTGAGGAGTGGCCCGCGCCCGATTAGCTAGTTGGTGAGGGTAACGGCCCACCAAGGCTTTGATCGGTAGCCGGTCTGAGAGGATGGCCGGCCACACTGGAACTGAGACACGGTCCAGACTCCTACGGGAGGCAGCAGTGGGGAATCTTGCGCAATGGGCGAAAGCCTGACGCAGCGACGCCGCGTGGGGGATGAAGCTTCTCGGAGCGTAAACCCCTTTCGACCCGGACGAAACCCCGCAAGGGATTGACGGTACGGGTATAAGAAGCCCCGGCTAACTACGTGCCAGCAGCCGCGGTAATACGTAGGGGGCCAGCGTTGCTCGGAATAACTGGGCGTAAAGGGTCCGTAGGCGGTGTGGCAAGTCGGGGGTGAAATCCTGAAGCTTAACTTCAGGACGGCCTCCGAAACTGCCATGCTCGAGTGTGGGAGAGGCGAGTGGAATTGCAGGTGTAGCGGTGAAATGCGTAGATATCTGCAGGAACACCAGTGGCGAAAGCGGCTCGCTGGACCACAACTGACGCTGAGGGACGAAAGCTAGGGGAGCAAACAGGATTAGATACCCTGGTAGTCCTAGCCCTAAACGATCAGGACTTGGCGTTTCACACTCACGTGTGAAGTGCCGTAGCTAACGCGTTAAGTCCTGCGCCTGGGGAGTATGGTCGCAAGACTGAAACTCAAAGGAATTGACGGGGGCCCGCACAAGCGGTGGAACATGTGGTTCAATTCGACGCAACGCGAAGAACCTTACCTGGGCTTGAACTGCTGGTGACCAGCCGTAGAAATATGGCCTTCCCGCAAGGGACACTAGTAGAGGTGCTGCATGGCTGTCGTCAGCTCGTGCCGTGAGGTGTTGGGTTAAGTCCCGCAACGAGCGCAACCCCTGCACTTAGTTGCTACCCGCAAGGGAGAACTCTAAGTGGACTGCTCCGGATAACGGAGAGGAAGGTGGGGATGACGTCAAGTCAGCATGGCCTTTATGTCCAGGGCTACACACGTGTTACAATGCGCGTTACAATCCGTCGCAAACTCGCGAGGGTGAGCTAATCGGAAAAAAGCGCGCTCAGTTCGGATTGCACTCTGCAACTCGAGTGCATGAAGCTGGAATCGCTAGTAATGGCGTATCAGAACGACGCCGTGAATACGTTCCCGGGCCTTGTACACACCGCCCGTCA
>Ga0187894_10003078_pt1 | contig 19111 bp, 12 predicted proteins | sample GBC1701081metaG_FD_136650 | JGI IMG/M metagenome (GOLD analysis project Ga0187894, IMG submission 136650) | White microbial mat communities from a lava cave in the Kipuka Kanohina Cave System on the Island of Hawaii, USA - GBC170108-1 metaG ...
GGCGCGCAGAAAATTCCGCTGAAGACTAGACATGGCTCCTCCTGAGGGTAATGGCTATTACCGGCTAAACCACACCAGGCTGTGACTGTTTGTTACTCCCACGGACAAATGAAGTTATCGGAAGCGGCGACGTCGGCAAACTCGACCTGACACGGGGCAATTATGGTCAGGGCGGTTGTGTTGTTTGAGCTATTTTTTTGTTACCGCTTAATACTGAGTTGGTACGCGCAGGTAACCATATCCGTGGATGCGTTGTCAAGAAAATAATGCAAGTCCGGCGATTTTATTTTTTATTGGACACTATTCTTTTGTGACGACAGGAGGGCCTTGGAATCCTATAGCGGTTTTCAAGTGAACGGGAAGAGATTTACCATAAAAGACAGGTAATGCCGAGCGCCGGATTATTCTGCGCGTCGGATTCCTTCTGAAAACAGTCCACTGCTCATGGCTTCGTGGTTTTTTGCCCGTCGGACTTTTCCTGTCGAATCCCTTCCGGTTTCGCTCCGCCTTTTGTCTCATTGGACGGCGCGCCCGCTTCCTTCACCTTCTCCTTCATCGCCTTGAATTCGGGCATTGCCGCGAGCGGTTGCAGATCGGGTTCGTCGGGATCGAAGACGGTTTCGGGATCAAGCTCCAGCATTTGTTTCAGCGCCGCCAACGCTTCGCGTTTGCGGCCCAGTTGCGCCAGCGAGCAGGCGCGCTCGAAGTGCGCGTCAGCCGAATCCTCGTCCAGCTTGATCGCCGCATTGGCCGCGTTCAAAGCCTCGGTGAAACGGCGCTGGGAGCGGTACAACGACGAGAGGTATTCGTAAGAGCTGGCGAACGGCTCGATGGCGATGGCGCGCTGCATTGATTTGATCGCGTCGCCGGTCTTGTTCTGGGCGTCTTGGACTCCGGCGAGCAGGACCCATCCGCCCACACTGCCTTCCAGTTCTTTCGGGAACGCCAGCAACATGGTTTCGAGCGCCTTTGCGTAATCGGGATCGTATCCTTCATCCTCCGCGAACTGCCCGAATATTTCATCCACATCTGGGCCGGACTTGAGCATTCGAGCGAAGGCGGATTTGGCCTTGTCCGGGTTGTCGTAAAGCAGATGAAAGCTGACGAGCGCCGCGTGGTGATCGAGATATTCGCGGTCGAGTTCGACGGCCTTCTCCAAAGCCGATTCCGCGTCTTCCGGCTTGTCGAATTGTTCGTAGGCGACCGCCAGATCGCGCCAGGGGCGCGGGTCGTAAGGCGCAAGCCGGGCGTAAGCGCTCAATTCCGCGATTGCGCGTTCGGCGTCTTTGCTGAGCGGGTTGACGGCGTCTTCGCCGTTGCCCGAATAGAGCATCTCGCGCGCCAGCGCCAAGCGTCCGGGCGCGAAATCGGGCCAACGTTTGGCAAGCTCCTTCAGAACCTCGACCGCCGGATCGGGGGCGGACTGATCAGGTTTCGGCTGATCCTTGCCGGCCTCGGCTTTCGCGGCCTCTTCGATCTGTTGCGAGCTGAGCACTCGCGATTTCAGCAGCAGCAGTTCGGGTTTCTCGCCTTCACGGGCGATCAGTTTTTCAATATGTTTGGAGGCGGTTTCGATCGAGGTTTCGAAGACAAGACCGCGGCGGCTGGCTGGTTGTAGCGCCCCCTGGAGCGCATCGGCGAATTCGGGCAACGCGTCATCAACGATCTCGTGCTCGGTGATGAACCATGCGCCGTCGCGCGACGCGAGCGTGAGACGCAGCAACACCTCGTCGCGGAGCAGCGTGACGGACGCGCTGCCGGCTTTGATGTCGCTTCGCAGCACGCGCGGCCGCGATGGGGGATCCGCTTTCCACGTCTCCCACATCTCATTGACGGTCTTCTCGAAGGCGCTGATCACCGCGGCGCGCTGCTTTTCGTCAAGCCCGGCCCAGCGGCTCTGGCCGAGAGCCTGTTCGGCTGTCAGTGACAGATCGAAGGCCAGGTCGCGTGTTGCCGGATCGAGGCTGAATTCTTTGACCAATCGGATGGGGTCGCGCTGGTAAGCGGCGACCGCGCGCCGCGCCGCAGTGATCTCAAGCTCGAGCTGATTGAGCATCGCGTAGCTGGTGAACGCGTCACCGTCGAAGCGCAGGTGCGTCGCGTCAACGTGATCCATCAACCCCCAGGTCGGATCAAGCTCGACCCATTTGCCCAGATAGATTTCGACCCAGGCGTGCGCGCCGAACGACCCGCCGCCGAGCGCCGCGCCCGTCACGACCCGCGCGGGCAGGCCCAATGCGCGCGCCAGCGCGACGTACAGTTCGGAATGCTCCAGACAATCGGCCGCGCGCGACGCCAGTGTGTCAATTGTGTCGCTCTCGACTTTTTTCCACTTCAGATTTCTGTAAGTCCATTCGCCGATCTTGCGCGCGACGCTGCGGCCGTCTTTGTCTTCGCCCGCGATCTGTTTTGCGAGAGCGACTATGCCTGGGTCTTTCGAGTTGATGCGCGCGGTCGGATTGAGGAAGGGCGCGAATTGCGCGCCGGTTACGGGCAGAGCGATTGTGAGCTTTTCGGGAAGGCGGCGGGCGGACGTTGTAACGACGACCGTCGAGTCGTCGCCCGATTCGATGCGCTGGAAATTGAATTTGGCCAGGTCGGCGCGGACGCGCGGCGCGATACCGGGCGTTTTGGCCGTGACCCGCAGCGTCATTGATTCGACACGCGGCGCTTGGATCACGGTCAGACCTTTCGGCGTGATCATCGCGTTGGCGAGATCGAAATCGCCGGTCGCGTTCGCCAGATCGCCGACCGAATATCGTCCCTCGCGGTCGAACGCGACGGAGAGCCGTCCGACCAGGGAGTCTTTTTCGACGGCGAAATACGCGCGCTGGCTGTGGAACGCGTGGATGATCGCGCTCATGAACGGCAGCGCCTGTGACGATGAGCTGTCGGACAAGACGGCGCTCGCTTCGTCGAACGCCGATTCGAGGCTGTAGGTCGCGAACACCGCCAAGTCGCCGGGAGTGTCTTTCGTCGAACGCTCGAAATCGCGTGAGGATGAAAACTTCTCTTTGTTTTCGAACAGCTTCAGCGTCTCGACACTATCGGCAAGGATGAAGTAATTGCTGGTCACAGCGACAAACGGCGAGCTGGCCTTTTCGCCCAACGCGGTGACCGGCGACCCAGGCGACCCAGACGCCCCGGGCGTTGCGGCCCCCATCACGGTCGCATTGGGCACGCGCGGGAAATTGGCGAAGAGCTTTCCGGCGCGGTGAGCTTTGCCGAGTTCTCCATTTTTGAGTTTCAACGCCAACGCCATCGCGGGCAATTCGGCGCCGTTGAAGATCGGCTTGAGAGTGACGAGCGCGGCGGCGATCTCGCCCTGCATATTCGGGACGATCAGCTTCTCGATGTCCGCGTCAATCCGTTTGTCGCGCTGACTGGCGTTTTTCTTGTCCTTTACGGTCTCCAGATTCTTCAACACGCTGTGCAGTTTCGGCGGATCAACGACCGCGCCCGCGTAGAGGATTGTCGAGCGGGGGAGCAGCTCGCGCGGCGCGGCCAGCGCGCCGACCTTGAACGGTTTGAAACTCTTGATGAGTTCGTTGTCCGCGAGGCCGACTTTGAAGACCGTCTCCCAAGAATTTCGCGTCAGTTGCAGCGCGCCGCTTTCGACGCCGAAGGCGTTGATGAATGCGGCGATCTGGTCGGTCTCTTCGGTTGATTCGGCCAGATCGAACAGCGGTTTGAGCATCGTGTTCAATTGGCTGAAGAAAATTATCTCGCCCGATTGCGCGCGGGCTTTCGTGAAGCCTTCGCTGAGCGCGATTGTTCGCCCTGAAGTTCCGGCCGCGAGCAGATCGGCGATTGCGTCGCGCGAAGGCGAAACGACCGCGGTCTCGCCCAGGTAGGCTATGCAGATCGTCTGGCGTCTCACTGCGCCCAATTCCGAGATGACCGGCTTGACGAGCGTCATGATGGGAAGGCCGCTCGCGCTCTCCCACCGCGTGTAGCTGAATGGTTTCAGCGACGCAATCTTCGACTCGGATGAGGCGCGCGCGCGCGCGACAATCTTGCCGCGCGCTTCATCCGAAGCTATCGAGGCGAAGATCACGGGCGCAGCCGCTGGAATGATTCCGGCAAACCTCGCAAGCGCGGCGGAGACCGTAAAAAACTGATCGAAATCCCCGAATTCCTCCTGGTAAGTTGCCAGCAGACGCTCGAAGCGCGCGCGGTCGGTGACCCGAACCGTAACCGCGCTGCGCGTCGCGCCGGCCTCTTTACTGTCTGGCGCCTGCCACGAAGCCAGCGCTATCGGAGATTTCAGATCAACGCCCGTGGCGACGCTTGCGTCGCCTGTCACGTCCGCCCCGAGGCGCGACGAAAGTGAGGCCTTCAACGCTTTAAGGATCAAAGCGAACGTCATCTGATCGCGGACGGTGGTCATTTGAACGCCCGAAAGCGCGGAATCAATTCTCTCCATCGTCACCGCGAAATTGAGCGCCATCGCGTAACTGAACGTTTCTTTGGGGAAGAGTGTTTCGCCGGTCGTTGGCGCGTCTTTTAGCTTCGCAAGATCTGGGTTGGCGCCGGGCGCCGGCGCCGGCGCCGGCGGCTCCAGCGAGATTTGCGCCCACTCAACCAAATCGCCGTGTTCCCGGTTGATCTCCGATTTGATCCGGCGGCGTTCGGCTTCGGTCCCCGCCTGGTTCCAGCGGGCGCGGAATTTTATCTTGCGGGCCGCAATGTCCATCTCGCCGCGCAGCATTGCCAGGCGGACGTCTTCAGGCAGTTTCTTCCACTCCGCGACCAGCGCGGGCGGGGTCAGTTCAAATGACGTGACGCGCTTGTCCGCCAATGGCGCCCCCAATGGCGCTTTGAACGGTGTTTTGGGTTTGGTCGCGGCCTTGCCACGGTTGCCGATCTGCGCGTCAATTTCGGCTATGCGTTTATTCAACTCCTGCGCGATTTCGACGGGGGCGATGGCCCCGAGCGAGCGAGCCGCCCACACTTCGCTGTCGGTCCGCAAAAGCTTGACGATCTCGTTCGCGGCGCCCGCGTGTCGTTCGAGGACGGCCACGACGGCGTGCGGCACGCCCGGATCAGTTGAAGCGAAAAGTTTCGAGTAGGGAAGCCACGGATCGAACTTTTCGAGCGTGAGGGCGAGCTGCAAAGCCGCCAGATGCTGTTTCGCGCCGTCGCCGCCGAGCAACACTTCGATCAATTCGCGCGAGGCCGATTCGCCCATTGCGACGCCGGCGCGGACGACCGCCGCCGGATTTTCGGCCAGAGTCGCCAGCTTACTCTTGATCTGGCTGAGCGCCCCACGCGCGGCCAGAGCCTGCGCCGCCGTCGAGCTTGCGAAGACATCTTTGTCGGACAATGCCCAGATCAGAACCTCGACAGTTTGCGGATGGCTGGATTTGCCTAGCGCGGCGATGGCCGCCGTACGCACCTGCGGGTCAACGTCGGTGACCAAGTCAATCGCGGCGCCAGGCGATGCGGCGAAAAGCTCCGCAATACGATTAGCAGCCGTCGCGAAAGATGCGCGCCCGGTCCGCAAGGCTTCGGCGACCTGCCCGGCCTCGATTTCGCTCTCCGGCTCCGGATTAGATCCGGCCGTGAAATTCGCGCGCAGAGTTTCATACGCTTCGTTCCAATGTCCCGCCTCGCCGATGCGGACTGATGAGACGACGCGTTTGAAGATGGGTTCGTACGTTTCAAGCTCGCCGTTTTGAACCGACAACGCCAGGCCGTAAGCGCGCGCGCCGGCGGCGGTGAACCACATTGTCTGGCGCACGACCACGCCGCCTGGCGTTTCGACCTCATGCGCGATCTCGCGCCATTCCAAGCCGCCCGACATCACGCGGCGCACCGTCACCGATTCCGGCTTGATGGGCCGGTTGCGAAAACTCTGCATCACGCCGCTGACGTAATTGGCCACGCCCGAGCCTTCGGGAATGTCTTCGGTGATCGCAATCACGTTGACTGTCTCCGAAGCGGGTTTGAAAACAGTCCCGCCCTTTGGCCCGGGCTGTTGTTTCCAATCCGCCGGGAGCCAGAATGAAAAGCCCTTCTGCCGGTCGACAAAACGCGTGAATTTACCCGCGGGAAGCTGGTAACCGTCCCACTGCGCCGCGCGCGCCACCCGGTCGCCGCTCTGCGCGAACGCGGCCGGAACGCAATCCATAAGAAGGAACGGAAGGAAGAGGATAAGAATCCGGGACAACGGACGATGGGGGCTATTTTGGTTCTTACGCATTGCGTACCTCAATATGACCTGGGTGCTACAGCCTGCGATGGCTGGGTCAAGCCGTAGTATGTCAACTGCGCGCGCTTCAATCAATCATTTGAAGTCAAATCCGGCGAATAAACTTTTTTCTACGGATGCGGTTGCCCTTCCTTTGGTTTTTCGGTAGTGGCTGTCGCGGCCGGCCCGAATCGTATGTGTTGCCCCGCGAAGCCCGCAAACGTGTCGCCGTATATCGCGCGCACAATTCCCCAATCGGCCACAACGGAGACCGCCGTCGCAATCAGGCCCACAGCCAGGGTCTTTCTGATCAATGCGGGAAAATCACTCGATGGCTTTTGGTCAATCGTTCGCTCTTCGTCCCGTGAGCGGGCGTGGAGCGACAGTATCAACGTGCAGATCACTGCGTTCAGAAAGACCACGCCTTCGGTTACGAGCCGTTGTGGAGCGAAGGAGACCACGGCGCGCTCGAAATTGCCCGCGACCATCCACCACAGAAAAACCAGATAGAGCAATTGTCCTTTGCCGAGCCAGTTTGTGGGGATGAATGGCAGCGCGCGCCGTGTGTGCGTAATCAACAGCCAGATCACCGCCGCCGCCAGCAGCAGGAAAGCCAGTTCGAACCAGAGTTGCGCCTGTATTCCGGCTATCGCGTCCGGAATCGTTTTCGCCTTCACCCACCTTTCGGGATTCTTGCGCAGGTTGAGCCAGGTGATCAGCAACAGCGTGAATGCGATTGCAAACAGGTCTGTCCACTTGCGCTCCGCCGGCTCGTCGTTGTGGCGCGGCAGCCGTCTGCTCAAAAAGAGCATCGCCACAGCGACGCCGACGCCGTTGATGAAGCCATAAGTCTGTTCGAGCACGCTATGCCAGTTGGTGTTCCATCCGGTTTTGACCGCCACCAGCTTGAACAGGGTCGCAGTGGCGAAACCGAACCCGCCGATGAAACCCGTTATGAGCGAAGCCCAGGTCACGACGCCGAGTCCGCGACGCTGAAAATAGACAAGCATTCCCGCAACCATCCCAAGGCACCCAGCCCAATTGTCTCCGCGCGGCGGCGTCATTCGCCAACCCAGAACCAGCACGAAGAGCGCGAACGCGATCCACCAACCAACGGCCATATGCAGGATCAATGAGCTGCCGAGATCGAAGCGCCTGCGAACGGCGGTTAGGATCAGTATCGCGACTATCGCTGTCAGCGCCGACAACCAGTCGGTGTCGTACCAGTAAAGCAAGCTCTGCTGCCGGAACTGCGAATCAACGGCGAAGAGCGTGTTCTCAACGACCTCCTGCAACACCCATGCGAGGAAGACCGCGATCAGCGGCGGAAAGAATTCGGCGAGATGTTTGCGGTCAATCACGGCTGGCGCCGCCGTCCCCGCCCCGCCCATCGCCGCCCATAAAAATCCGATGACGAAGAGCGAGGCGAACCCGTAGAGCACTGATAGCGAATGGCCGGAATGCGTGTAGGCGATGACCTGCATGTACGAGATGCTGCCGCCGAACGACCAACCCAGCGCGCCGAACATCGCGAAATAAGCGATTCGCCGCTGCCAGTCTTCACGGCCCGACATGAGCGCGACGGCCATCGCCGCCAATGCGCCGGGAATCATCGCGCCGAATTCGTGGCCGAAATTGCCGCGAATCCCCCAGCCGATTGAGAGTGAAATCGCGGTCAGCCAAATCGCAGGAGTATTGAGTTTCGCCGATTTCATGGGGAGCCAGTTTGGAGTCCCGCCTTCAGGCGGTTAGTGTGATTGACAAAGACCGCCTGAAGGCCAGTTTGGAGTCCCGCCTTCAGGCGGTTAGTGTGATTGACAAAGACCGCCTGAAGGCGGGACTCCAAACTGTTTTTCTCGAAATACCTTGTGGTTATTTCTGCAACAGACCGGAGAGCCAATGCATCACGTTGAGTAGGAGTTGCGGATTCTGTTTGGCGATGGGGTCATTCATTCCCATCGGGAATTTCTGTGGGCCGGCCAGTTGGGCGGAAAACATCGCCGCTTCGCCGAAGATGGCGACGCGGCCACGGCCAACGCGCATCACGACGCCTTGATACCAGCCTTTGATCGGAACGCGCGGCGTGTTTTTGTCGGGCGGACGGCCGAAAGCTGGCGGCGTATAAGAGAAGGCTTCGGCGCCGAGGAAGGACAGAATCGGGTCGCCGCGATCAATCTGAAACGCCGAGCCGGTGAACGTCGCCACCGAATCAATCCGCTCTTTTTCCGAACGGCCTCGCGTGATCGGGTGATCGGCCAATGATTTGTCGGCGCGTTTATAAAGGAGCGGCCCGGGCGGAGCCTGCGGGTCAACCGCGTAGCCGTTGTGGAACCGGACGCCGAAAGCCTCAGCCAGTTTGCCGGATGTGGCGGGTATCGGGAAATGATCAACCATCATCATCAAGGCGCCGCCCTGATTCACCCACTCACGCACGGCGGCGACCTCTTCGTCGGTGAACGACGGATCGAAGGGCGGATTCCAACTGAGCGGAGTCTGATTGCGCTGGCTGAGCGCGTTGGCGATGACCAGAATCTTCCCAGCTTTCAATGACTCCTTGCTGAACTTCTCTTTCGACGCCCACACAACGTAACCGTCGCGCCGAGCGAGATCGGCGAAGCTTTGATAGCGGCCCGTCGCGGTGTGGAAGTTGAAATGAGCCTCGTCAATCAAAACAACCGGGCCTTTGCCTTCGGCGTAAGCCGGTTTCTCAATCGGCGGTTTGAAATCGGCATCGGGAACCTGTTGAGCTTGGACCGGCGCGCCCGATGAAAACAGCGGCAGCGCAAAAAGTATTGCGGCAAAAAGTTTGGCGAGAGAGATCATGCGTCCTCCGGTTGTTTGCGACGAGGTTAAAGGTTGATTGCTTTCAATTGAAATCGGAGCCGAACCAGATTTCATACTGCCAGGGTCTCGAAGGAGCCTTGATCGGCAGTGTTTCGGCCTTGATCCCCCAATCTCGAAGCAGGTTGCGGATTTTTTGCGCCTCTTCTTTTTCAGCTTCGGTGAACGCGTCATAGTAGCGCACTTGAGTCGAGATACGCAGCTTGCGGTCACTAACGTCTTCAATGGCAGGGACGATGTAGCCTGCCTGCTTTAACTGTTCGGCGATGCGGCGCGCCCTCGGGCGTTGCTTTTCGTCGGTGATGTGCAGATAGACGCGAGTCAGATTTCGGGCGACGTTTGGCGCGGCTTGAACCAACCGCTCGATGGCCTGTTTGGTATATTCAAGCCTTTTATTCTCCTGGTTACCGGGCGCCTGGTTAAGCTGCTCGGCGGTCGCTTGATTGATGGCCTTTTTAACTGACTCGGGGCGTTGCTTGGCTATTTCAGAGATGGTTTGGCTCAGCTCCGGCTTTTGCTCTTGCAACTCCTGTTTTACAGCGGCCGGCAACAGCGCCGCATTTTGCTTTTCCAACTCCTGCCGCTTCGCTTCCAACTCCCGCACATTCTGAGTAAGCTCCTGCCTTCTCCCTTCCAGGCCAGCGATCTCTTTGCGGACGCGCCAGAGCGACCAGAGGCTGATCACAATCAGCGCAAAGAAGACCGCCAGGCTCAGCGCCGCGATTACGCGTGAGTACCTTTGCAGCTTGTCGAGCTTTTCCGTGTCTATCATCCGCGTGACCTCTTGAATGATTGCCGCTGTTTTTAGCGGAGACCCGGCGAACCTTGAATGATGTCGCGGGCCATGTTGACCGATTTGTTCCACATCAACATCAGGCAACTGACAGCCAGCGCGAAAAGAGAGCCGAGAATCGCCAGGGCCGCCTGAATTGTGACGTCGAAACCGCCCGTGAAGACCGCGAACAACAGACACGCCACTATCGCCAACAACAACGTCACAATGATTATGATCATCACCGCGCGCCCGCCCGGGAAGATGTCCATCACCGCGCGCGCCGCCTCGTAACGTTCTTTGTAGTTGCCAGCGGTGACCTGCGAGAGCGCCTGCTGCTGGGTTTGCGCAATCGCCTCCACCTGTTTATCGCGCTGGGCCAGTTTTTGCCGCAGTGTGATCAGCCGCTCGGCGGCCCGCGGAAGCTCATCCGGCCCGCTGGCGAACAGCCCATGCTTCAACCGCAACCCGTAATGAACGTCAGGCTGAGCGTCGAGCGGGTCTTTCCAGTAAAGAGGAACTACGCGGTGCGTGTCTTTGTTCTTGCGCGCCATATCAATGGCCGCCGCGATCTCCTCGCGCTGGTAGTAAGCCCGCTCGGTATTGGCTGAAACCAGCACCACAGTCACCAGCGAGTTGCGCTGCGCCAGCGCCAACTCCTCGTCCCAGTTGTCTCCTGGGAGTAGAGTGCGACTATCCAAAAAGACCTTGGCGTGTGGTGAGAGCAGGTCGTAGAGCCTCTCCGCTACCGGCGTGTCGCTCCCGGCATGCGCGAGAAAGAAATCCCATTTTTGATTTGGCTCCGGCATTGGGTGATTGATCACTTATCGCAGCGTATTACAGCGATGGGAGTCTAAAAGCCGGAACTGAATTCGTCAAAGAATTATGGCAGGCGTTCAAAACGAAAAACGCAGCCCGACGAACAGATTGACGCCCGGCGCGTCAATGCCGGAGCCGTGAATACGGTAGTTACGATCGAATAGATTCATCAGCGCCAGGTTCAAACTGACGTTTTCAGCAATGGCGACGCCGCCGCGCAGGTTGAGCGACGCGAACCCGGCGGTCTTTGTATGGAGCGGCGCGCGCGCGTTGTCGTCCGTGATCAGCGCGCCGTTGATTGTGGCGCCGATTGGCAGAACGCGGTTACGAATTTGCGCCACGGTCTCATTCGTCGGGGCGAACAGATCGTCAGCCGTGCCAAAAACACCATCGGTCCCGGCGTTTATGAACGGGCGAACGAGCGAGCCTTGAAAGAAATCGGTGATGTCACTTCTTCGTCGCGCGGAGCCGATGCGTTCGTCCGTGACATCGCCGCCGCTCAACCGGCGCTGCGCGCCGCTGAAATTCCCGCTCAACTCTATCCATTCACTCCTGCCGCCGGGTTGAAATCGAATCGCGAGGAAGCCTTGTTGTGGCGGCAGACGGCGGATGAAGCGGTTCGGATCAAGCTCGCGCCCAACAAGGTAAGAGTAGGCGCCATCGGCGTACCACTGGGGCGAGATCGTGTAATGAAAGATGGTTTCGACGCCGTAATATTTCGCTTTGCCTTCGTTGACGAAGGCTTTGACCGCGCGCGGGTCGAACGGCGTCGCGACGCTCACGACGTTCTGCGCCCGTTGCGCGGTGGTTTGCGCAATCGGCGCGACCGCGACGCCCGCAAGCTGCGAAGGAACGCCGCCAGCGGGGAAGAGCAGCGTGCGCCGCACAATCGGGTCTTTCAACTCGGCGTCGAAAGCGTGCGCGCGGATGTAAAGCCGCCGTAAACGCAGCGTCGCGCCGAATTCGTAATTGAACAATCGCTCGGCTCGTAGCGCTGAAACCTTTTTTCCATTCGACGCCACGCCTTCGCCATCGCCGGTTCCGATCAAACCTCCGGCGGCGGCGGCCGCATCAGCGGGAATTTCATAACCCAGGTCGTTCAATCCCAACGCGCCCAGGTCGTTCAAATTCGGCGCGCGGAATCCGCGGCCGGTCAGGAAATTCAACGCGAACGCCGAGGTCATCCGCCACGAAAGATTGGCGTTGAACGTCAAGTCGTCGAAAGTTTGGGATGAATCAATCACGCCCAGGTTGTTTCCGGCGGCGTTGCGGTTGAGATCCGCGAACGTTTTGAAATCCACGAGCGTGTAACGACCGCCGAATGTGGCTCGAAGTTTTCCGCGTACGAGATCGAGCGTGTCCTGGGCGAACAGCCCATAGGTCGTATACCGCGAGCCGTTCGGATAGAGCGCCCGTTTTTCAACCGGGATATTGGTTCGCGGATCGGTATCGTCGCGCCAGGCGCTGACGCGCTCGTTATAAATCTCGCCGCCGAAAACGACCGCGTTACGGCTGGCGATGTGCGTCGTGGCCTGCAGCGCGTAGCCGAACGAATTGACCTGGCTCTCGTCGCGCGTGATCGCGCCCGTCGAGCGCAGCCCCTGCCGGATCGAACCGTCGCTTTGCGAATTGATCGAAAACGTCCCGCTGAGCGAATCGAGGAAACCCAGGCCCGATTTTTCATAGCGCGCGTAAAAGAATTGCAACGCCTGCGGCTCGAAATCGGAGCGCAAACGGCCAAGCCCGCCCCACAAATCCTTGTAGCCGCGGACACGGTCGAGGTCGCTGCGCTGATACCAGAGCGTAAGGTTCTGGTTGTCGGGCAATCGCGCCGCCAGCTTCGTATGCGCGCCGTATTGCGTGAAGCCCGTGTCTTGCTGCCGCGAGCCGTAAAGATCGCGAACCAGATCGTCCGAAAGGCCGAAGAACCGCTTGAAGACGTGACGCGAATCGCGCCCGCCTCCCGCGCGCAGATCGTTATGTCGCCGCCACGAGCCGCCGACGAGCCACGCGAGCCGCTGCGAGCCGATTGAAATCTTCGCGTCCGCGCCGCCCGAGGCGTCCGCGCTCGCGGCGAAGGTTTGGATTTCACCGTTTATCGAGATCCTGCCGCCGTCGCCGAACGCCGGCGAGAGCGTGATCAACTGAATCGCGCCGCCCAGAGCATCGCTGCCGTATTGCGAACTTGCGGGGCCGAGCATCGCCTCGACGCGTTGCGCCTGGCTCGGTTCGGCGAAGGCCAGATATTGGTTCGGCCCCGAACGAAACGTCGAGTTGTTGAACCGCACACCGTCAATCAGATTCAGAACCTGATACCCTGTCAGCCCGCGCAAAAAAGGCGAGACCTGTCCGTAGGCGCTTTGCTGCAGCATCACACCCGCCGCGCCTTCGAGCGCATTGCCGATGGTCGCGAACGGACGGGCGCGGAAATGGCCCTGATCGCGCACGTTAACAACGGGCGCGGAGTTTTCGGCTTCAATGACCGCGCCGCGATTGGCTGTGATCGTTATCTCGCCGCGTACCTGCGCCGGGCTGAGTTTGATTGTGATCTCCGGCGGTTGATTGCGTGGAATTTCAAGGATCACCCGCTGCGGCTCGAATTGGGATGCGGAGATTGTCAAGACATAAGAGCCGGGCGGCAGTCCCTCGAAAAAGAATCCGCCGTGATTGTCAGTCGTTGATTTTTGAATCAACGCGCCATGGGGATTTTGCAGGGTCAGATCGGCGCTGATGATAGGCGCCCCGGATTCATCGGTGACAACGCCACGCGATCGGCCCTGTAAACTAATAGATTGCGCGCCAGCCTTTATGACGGACGTGATCATAACGCAAGCCGATAAGACGGCAGCGCCGCAGACGACGGCGGTTCGTTTATGAGCGTGATTCACTCGCGACCTCCGGACGATTGATTGATCGGACGTTTGTGTGGATGAATTTTCGATTGATTTCAGTGGAGCGCATTTCAGCACACGGCTCCGCTGAGAGTCAATTTAAGTTCATGTGAACCCTCCATAATCATGACTCGTAATCAGGCTTGAAATTGTCTCGCCGAAATAATTCGTGTTAAGGTTCACGCGAATCAATCAAAGGAGGCGATCCATGTTTTGCCCGCGATGCGGCGATCAGAACAAGCCGGAGCAGAAATTCTGCCGCCATTGTGGACTGTCGCTGCCATCAGTGCGGTTGGCGCTCGAAGGGAAGATTGACGAAGCGGCGGCTGAGTTGAAGCGGTCGTCTGATAACCTGGGGCCGGCCGTTGGAACCCTGGGCTTCTTCATCCTCGCGGCGCTCATCAACACCCTGCTATGGGACTGGGGCGCGCTCATCAACCTGGTTCTGGGAGTGCTGATCACCATCGGCTGGTTCCACAAAGGCTTCAAGCAGATGGGGCGCGTGTTGAAGACGCTTGAAGGAAAGGAGCAAGGGCAGACCGCCCGCCCTGCCATCGCCCCAACAAACCAGTCAATTTCGCAGGCTGAGCCAATCTCGCAAACTGAACTCTCATCGCCTGCCGTCGCCGACACCGATCCAATCCTGGCGCCGCCCGCGGCGAGTTCAATCGCCGAACACACCACGTTTGAATTGAAGCAACCGGAGCCACGCCGATAAACATTGTTCATCATCCTGAACCTCGCTTGCATTGAGTGCGCTTCGCGGCTTAATCTGTCCGGCATTGTGGCTTCAGCCCTTGCCAGTAGAAGATCAATTGAAAGTGAGATTAGCGCCAGTTTTAATGAGCAAGATCAAAGTTTGTTATCACGGGAACTGTTTTGACGGAGTTTCATCCGCTGCGGTCTTTTCGCGTTTTTACAAGGAAAGAATCAATCGCGGCTGGGAGTTCGTTTATCAACCGGTTGTTCACCGCGCGGGCGCGCTGTTTGACGACGGGTTGTTTGACGGCGACGAGAACGCCATCGTTGATTTCAAATACAGCAATTCGCCGAAGCTGACCTGGTGGTTCGATCATCACAAGAGCGCGTTTCTGTCGCCCGAAGATGAAGCCCATTTCAAAGCCGACACGAGCGGCAAGAAGTTTCTGGACGCCAGCTACAAATCCTGCACCAGATTCATCGCCGATACGGGCCAGCGCAAGTTCGGCTTCGACGCCGCCCCGATGAGCGAGCTGATTCACTGGGCGAACAAGATTGACGGAGCGCTTTACGAATCGGCCGCCGAGCCGGTCGAGATGCAGGACGGCGCGTTCAAATTGGCGCTCGTGATCGAAAACGAACGCGACCAAAGATTGATCGAACGCATTATCACCGATCTGCAAACGAAGCCTTTGAGCGAGGTCGCGCGGCTGTCGTACGTCGCCGAACGTGTCGCTCCGCTCTACGAGCGCCATCTGGGTTCGATGGAGATCATCAAACAGAGCGCGCGAGTCATTGGGCCGGTGGTGTTTTTCGATGTCGTCGGGCACGATATGGAAGGTTACAGCAAATTCGTACCCTATTACCTCTTTCCCGAAGTGACCTACAGCGTCAGCGTGAGCCTGTCGTCGTTCCGCTCGAAGGTCTCGGTGGGATCGAACCCGTGGGCGCCGCGCCCGCGCGCGCACGATCTGGCGGCGATCTGCGAACGTTACGGCGGCGGCGGACACGCGGTCGTGGCGGCGATTTCGCTCGCGCCTGAAGCCTTGGAGACGGCGCGTAAAATCGCGGCGGAGATCGTCGAGGAGTTACAGCAGTAGGTTGTCCTAAGGAGTTGGCATTGGCAAACAAGAAATCGAAATTGAGAGAGAGTCGCGCAGTGAACGCATCCGGGGGCAAAAAATTTCCGCCGCTGCGCGAAGTGACGCCGGAAATACAACTCGAAATCCGTTCGACGCCGGACGAGGAGATGAATCTCTACCCGCTCGACGCATTCGAGTATGAATACGTGGGCAACCGCATCGAGATAGAATTCACTTCGTCGGAGTTTACGGCGATCTGCCCGTTCTCGGACTTCCCGGATTTCGCCACGCTGCGCATTCGTTACACGCCGAACCGCCGCTGCATTGAATTGAAGTCGCTGAAGCTTTACATCAATTCGTTCCGCGACGTGAAGATCTTTCACGAACACGTGATTAACAGAATCCTCGAAGATTTCGTCGCGGCCTGCGACCCGCTGGAATTCCACATCGAAGGCGATTTCAACGTGCGCGGCAACATCAAGACTGTCATCCGCGCCAGTTACCAGAGAGAGCGGTCGAAGAAGGCGCCGGCGCGGGTCATCAGGAACTAACGCGCGCGCGCCATCGTAATGTGAGCGGAAATCCTATCGGAGGGAACTCACAATGTATTGTCCAAAATGCGCAAGTCAGATCGCCGACAATCAGAATTACTGCCGGAACTGCGGACTCAAACTGCATCTCATCGTTGACGCGATGGAAGACAGACCGCCGCGAGGGCAGTTCGACTTTGAAACGCTCAAACGCGATCTGCGTGATCTGGGATCGAGCCTGCGCGCGGGGTTTGAAGATGCGCACGCCGCGATCAAAAATACTCGGAGGCTGAATAAGACTCCCACGCCGCACGCGCCCGCGGCGCAGCAGGATTGGTCGCGCGAAATCAGCAAGGCCGTCTGGTCGCACGAATTCAGCAAAGCCCTCAAGAAAATGAAGGCCGCCCACTCGCGCAAGTACAGCCTGCAACAGGCGACGCTTTCGATCTTCGGTGGCGGCGCGATGATGGCCGTGTGGTATTACCTGCTGGAGACCGCGACCAATTCGGGATTGCTCCAGAATCTGGAGATGATCATTCTGGAAAAGACCGGGACGCTGGTCGTTGGCCTGGTTCCGGTGATCCAGACGCTGTGGCTGCTCGGATTGATTCCGGTCACGCGCGGCGTCGCGCATCTGATCAACGGAATCTTCTTTGCGCCGAAGCCTGAAAAAGAGCCGGAGCCACAGCCCGGTTTCACGCCCGACTTCGCGCAACGTCAACCGGCGCCGGCTTACGTCTCGGCGGTCGCTGATCCCGCGACGAGCGAGTTGGAGACTGGGCGAACTCCGCAACCACAGATGAGCGTGACAGAAGACGCGACGTTACGGTTTGAACCGAAATGATCCCCCCTCAGAAAATCCCTGGGTACGCATCGCTTCCAGCGCGCCAGGCTTCATCAAGCGGTCTTTGATCGAAGCAATGCGCGCTGGAAGCGATGCTCGCCCAGGCGCGATTTTCATCGTTTCAGTGTGTCGCCGAGCGACATGAACGACTCCTCAGGCTTTCTTTCATAATGAAATCAGTGATTATTTTTCGCGGCGTCCTGATGATAGTTCTGTGCGCGGTCTTCGCCGCCGCGCGCTCCGTCGTGGCTCAAACCGCGCCCGATCTTTCACGCGCTGAACTTTCGCGCGAAGAGAAATGGCGCGAGGATTTGAAGTATCTGGCCGAAGAGCTTCCGAAACGCCATAAAAACCTCTTCTTCAAAATCACACGCGAGCAGTTCGACCGCGAGCTTGCCAGGATCGCCGGGTCGGTTCCGAAACTATCCGACGCGGAGATCAGATTGGCGTTGTGGCGTCTGACCGCGATGATCGGTGACGCGCATACCAGAATTCAGTACAGCAGAGAGAAGACCTATCCCATCCTGTTCTATCAATTTTCGGATGGCGTTTTCGTCGCCGCCGCCACAGAAGAGCACAAAAACGCGCTCGGGGCGAGGCTCATCAAAATCGGCAAGATCGGCGTCGAACGGGCGAAAGAGATCGTCCGCTCGATTATCACCGTCGAAAACGAATCGTGGTTTAAACAACAATTCCCGAACTACCTGACCGACCCTGAAGTCCTCTACATGTTGAAGATCTTGCCTTCCGCCGCCGAAGGCGATTTCACGTTCAAAGACCGAAATGGAAAACAATTCGTAATCAGACTGCGGCCTGTTTCGGCGAAAGAGGAGATCAGGTTGCTCCGCCCGTTCGATTCGGCGTCGGGCAAAACGCCGCTCTATTTGCGCAACTCCGACCAGTATTACTGGCGCGAGTATCTGGCCGATTCAAAGACGCTCTATCTGCATTACCGCCGGTGCGCCAATATGCCGTCGCTGCCGTTCAACAAATTCGCCGAGGCGCTGTTGAAGTTTATGGATGAGAATCCGGTTGAACGGATGATAATCGACTTGCGGCTGAACGGCGGCGGCAATTCGGCTATCTTCGATCCGTTCATCGCGGCGTTGTCGAGGCGGCAGGAGGTCAATCAAACGGGCAGGCTGTTTGTGTTGATCGGCAGAGCGACTTTCTCTTCGGCCTATCTGAACGCGCTGAGATTGAAGCGGGATACGAAAGCGATTCTGGTGGGCGAGCCGACGGGACAGAAGCCGAACGCTTACGGCGAGGTCAGGACAATGAATCTCCCGCATTCAAAACTGTTAGTGCAGTATTCGACGAAGTATTTCAAAACAATGGACGGCGACCCGCCAACGCTCGCGCCGGATATCGCGGTCGAGCGTTCGTCGTGGGATTATGCGAGCGGGCGCGATCCTGTATTGGAGCGTGCATTGAATTACAAAGGCAAATAGAGGATCGAGGATCGAGGATCGAGGATTGCGATGAGTTATATCATTCGATCCTCAATCCTCGATCCTTGCTTCGCTCGGCGATTTCCAGAATTTGTTCGACGACTTCATCAATCGTCATCGCCGATGAATCAATGTAGATCGCGTCTTCGGCTTGCGTGAGCGGTGAGTCGGCGCGCGTCTTGTCGCGGTGGTCGCGCTCTTCGATCTCGGCCTTCATCTGTTCCAGCGAGGCTACGGCGACGCCTCGATCCGCGTCTTCGGCGAATCGTCGCTCGGCGCGAGCTTCCGATGAGGCGTCGAGATAGATTTTGACCTCGGCGTTCGGAAAGACCTGCGTGCCGATGTCGCGGCCTTCCATCACCACGCCCCCTTCGCGTCCCATCTGCTGTTGACGAGCGACCAGCGCGCGTCGCACGGCGGAGACGGTTGAAACGATGGAGGCCGCCTGTCCGACCTGCGACGTGGCGATCTCGTCGGTGATGTCGCGGCCATCAATCAGCGCGCGCATCGAATCAACGTCGCCGGTCAATTCGATCAAAGATTCGCGGGCGAGCCGTCCCACGCTATCGGTGTCGTCAAGCGCAACGCCTTCTCGCAACGCCTTCCACGCGACCGTGCGGTACATCGCGCCGGTGTTGATGAATAGATAGCCGAGCCGCCGCGCGACCGCTCGCGCGACAGTGCTCTTGCCCGCGCCCGCCGGACCGTCAATGGCGATGATCAATCCTCGTTCAGCCAAGCTCTTCTACCTTTCCGAGATCTCTTGCGTCACCCGGATCGTCCGCTCGATCTGCTCGCGATTGACGTCGTAATGCGTGACCATTCGCATCTCGCGCGCGTTGACGCCGTTGGCCAGCACGCCGCGCAATTTCAACTCGGCGGTGAATTGCGCCGTGGTCAGACCCGTTTCGGCGATGTCGAAGATCACGATGTTGGTCTGCACGCGTTCGGGATCGACCTTTACACCGCGCGATTCGACCAGACCCTCA
>Ga0187894_10003080_pt1 | contig 19105 bp, 17 predicted proteins | sample GBC1701081metaG_FD_136650 | JGI IMG/M metagenome (GOLD analysis project Ga0187894, IMG submission 136650) | White microbial mat communities from a lava cave in the Kipuka Kanohina Cave System on the Island of Hawaii, USA - GBC170108-1 metaG ...
GAGGCACGAAGAGACGGTCACGCCGCGGTCTCTGCGCGTGAATCACGCGCGCGGCAAGCTCCTTGCCGGTGCCGGTCTCGCCGGTGACGAGGACGGGGCTGGAGCTCGGCGCAACTCTCGCGATGAGATCTGCCACGCCGCGCAGGCTCGGCAGTGCCAGGAACATCTTCTCGGCCGCCCATGGCTCGGCGACTTGCTCCTTGAGAAAGACGTTCTCGGCACGAAAGCGCTCCACTTCCAGAGCCCTGCGAATGATCCGCTCGAGGTTCTGGTTGTCGAAGGGCTTGAGCACGTAGTCCGACGCGCCCTTGCGCATGGCGTCGATCGCGGTTTGGATCGAGCCGTATGCGGTGATCAGGATGACCGGGAGCTGCGGTTGCTCGGCACGAATCTCCTCGAGGAGATCGATTCCGCTCACTTCGGGCATCTTGAGGTCGGTCAGCACCAGATCGAGCTTGCCGTTGCGGACCTGCTCTCGCGCCTCGCTGGGCGTCGCGGCAGCGATGGATTCGAACCCCATCCGCTCGATGAGAATCTGTAGCGTCCGGCGCATTCGCCGGTCGTCGTCGACCACGAGAACACGCTTCATGCCGTTCCCTCTGCAATAGGCAATCGCACCTCGAAGATCGTCCCTTTACCAGATTCGCTGCAAACCGTGATCCTACCGCGGTGAGCCTTGACGATACGCTCGACGAAGGCCAGTCCGAGGCCGGTACCCTCTTCCCGCCCGGTCACGAAGGGAAGGAAGATGCGATCCCGGATCGCGGCCGGTAGACCCGGGCCGTCGTCGGCGACAGCGAAACCGGCCATGCCCGCCGCCGGGGGGAGCGTCCGCAGCCATATCGTTCCCTCGTGCGAGAGTGCCTGCAAGCCATTCACGACGAGGTTGAGCACGACCTGGTAGATCTGCTCTGCGTCGCATGCAGCCGGCGGTCCACCGTCGGCGAAGTCGCGCACGATGCGGATCTGCTGCCGCTGCGCCTGGGCGGCGACAAAGTCCGCCGCCCGTGCCAGAATCTCGCGCAGCGGCGTGGGCTCGAGCCGCTGGTCGAGCGGACGCGCGAGCTGGATCAGCCCGTCGACGACGCGCTCGACTCGATCGACCTCGGCGACGATCGTCTCGGCCAGTTCCGTTTGACTCTCGGATTGGGCCGAGGCGGCATCGGCTAGCATCTGTGCCGAGGAACGCATGACGCTGAGCGGCGTCCGTACCTCGTGTGCCACCATCGCCGCGAGTTCGCCGGCGAACGCAAACTTCGCTGCCGACAGAGCCTCTTCCCGGCTCCGCTTCAGCTCGACTGTCATCCTGTTGAACGACTGCGTGAGCTCCCCGACCTCATTGCGCGAACGCACCGGGAGAAGCGGAAGCTCGAGTTGCGGGTTCGCGGCGAGGTTGGCGGTCGCCCGCGTCACCTCGTCGAGGGGGCGCATGACCTGTCGCGCCAGCAGGCCGGCTACCAGCAGTCCGAGAAGGAGGATGACGGCGATCGCCGTCGTCCAGCGGCGGCGAATGTTGCTGACCGCCCGCAGGGCATCCGCGGCGCGCTCGACGAACACGACACTCCATCCCGGCGCGCGCGCAATCGGGGCACTGCCGGACAGCATCTCGATTGGCGCGGCGGCCGACGCCCCGAGCCAGTACTTTCCGTATCGAATCGACGTGGACGAAATCCAGTTTTCCTCCGCGAGAGCGGATCGGTGTGCCGGCTGCCCATCGAACGAGACGCCGCCGATGACTTTTCCGGCGCGGTCGACGACCAGGGCCGCGACGCTTTCGCCGAGACCGGCGAGCTTGAGGCGTATCTGATCGAGGAGGCTCTGCGCGCCGGCCCAATCGTAGACTAGGATCAAGCTTCCGATCCGATCTCCGGGTGGGTCGGGGTTTCCGATGGGCACCTGGATCAACACGGCTTCGCGCCCAGCGTCGCCCGACGCCAGCGGCCCGCTCAGAGCCGCGTCGCTCCCCGGGTCCGTCGCGCCGATCTCCCGCGCGGTCCTGCCCATCCACTCACCGCTGCTGGCGGCGATGATCGAGCCGCGGGAGTCGATGCAGAACGCTTCGGAGTAGACCGCTTTCTCGCCGACGACGGCGCGGAGAAACTTGGAGACGCGTTTGTCGACATCGCCGACGAGGAGGTCGCGCATGACGTCCTGGTTGGCCCAGGTTCTCGCATCGCTCTCAGCCCTCGCCAGGGCGACGGCGAGAGCATCGGCGCCGCGTTCAGCGGTTTCGTGGAGTTGAATCCCAACTTCGCGTTCGAGGGCCGCGCGCGCGCCCGAGAAGGCGTACAGCGCGAAACCGACTCCGGGCAGGGTGATGAGACCGAGCGCGAACAGGAGGAGCTTTGTCCGCAGCGACAGATCTACCCAGGCTTGCGAGACTCGATTGCCACGGAGCATCGGAGCTTGCATCTGCCACCACTCTCGGCAGCGATTCAACCCGATCGAGAGCCGGGCCGCGAACCGCCGGCCAAGAATTCGCTTGCCGTCGATCCCCGCGCGCCGTAGCCTCTGGCGCGAGAAGAAGGAGGTCGAGACGATGGGTTTACTCGATGATCTTCTTTCGGGCGTCGCACGGGGCGCTGCGCCGACGCGAGGCGCGCCGAGCCGCCAAGGGGGCGACAACATGGGCCAGATCATGGCCGCACTGCTGCCGGTGGTGCTGGCGATGTTGGCGCAGAATCGCGGCGCGGCAAGCGGCCGCGGCGCCAACGTCGGAGGCGGCGGCGGGCTCGGAGGTTTGCTGGGTTCGCTGCTCGGCGGCAGCAGCGGTGCCGGCGGCGGCGGTCTGGGGGATCTGATCGAACAGTTTCAGCGGGCCGGACTCGGCGCCGAAGCGGACTCGTGGATCAGTCGCGGCCAGAATCAGCCGCTGCCCCCCGACGGGCTCGAGCGCGTCTTCGGTCGCGACGCGCTGGCGCAGCTCGCGCGCCAGGTCGGAGTGAGCGAGGAAGATGCCTCGCGCGGCCTCTCACAGCTCCTTCCCGAGGTCATCGATCACGTCACTCCCGACGGCAACGTCCCGAGCTTCGACGCGCTCAACGCCAGCGTCGATCAGCTGACGAGACGCTACGGAGCTAGGGGCTAGGGTTCTAGCCCCCTATTCCGAGGATCAGCCCGCTCGTCGGCACGCCGGTGCCGGCGGTGACGAGCACGTGCTCGACGCCGTCGACCTGGTTGCACGAGGTGCCGCGGATCTGGCGCACCGCCTCGGTGATGCCGTTCATGCCGTGGATATAGGCCTCGCCGAGAAGACCGCCGCTGGTGTTGATCGGCAGCCGGCCGCCGAGCGAGAGCCTCTCGATCGTCGCGAAGTCCTTCGCCTCGCCGCGGCCGCAGAAGCCGAGCTCCTCGAGCTGCACGAAGACGAACGGCGTGAAGTGATCGTAGAGGAAGGCGGTCTGGATGTCGGCGGGCGCGAGACCGGACTCGGACCACAGCTTCTTCGCCACCACGCCCATCTCCGGCAGACCGGTGATGTCGTCGCGGTAGTAGCTGGTCATCAGCTCGCCGTCGTCCGCCGCGCCTTGCGCCGCGGCGACGATCATCGCCGGCCGCTGGCGTAGATCGCGCGCACGCTCGGGCGCCGTCACCACCAGCGCGACGCCGCCGTCGCTCTCCTGGCAGCAGTCGAGCAAGCGCAGCACCGGCTCGACGATCCAGCGCGAGGCCTGGTGATCCTCGAGCGTGATCGGACGCTGGTAGAACCACGCATTGGGATTGTTCGCTGCGTGCCTGCGGTCGACCACCGAGATGCGGCCGAAGTCGGCGTTGGTGACGCCGTACTCGTGCATGTAGCGGCGTGCGTGTATCGCCACCCATGCGGCGGGAGTGAGCAGACCGTACGGACCGTACCAGTCGAGCCAGGGTGGCAGATGGCTGCGGGCCATGCCCGAGCCACCGTAGCGAAATCCAGAGCGCTCGTTGAAGGCGCGGTAGCAGACCACGACCTGCGCGACGCCGGTCGCCACCGCCATCGCCGCCTGCATCACCACCGCGCACGCGGCGCCGCCGCCATAGGGAATGCGCGAGAACATCGAGAGGCTCGGGATACCGAGGTTGCGCCCGACGTCCGCCTCTTCGCTCGAGTCCAGGGTGAAGGTGACCAAGCCGTCGACGTCCTTCGGGCCCAGCCCCGCGTCATCGAGCGCGGCTTTGATCGACTCGCAGGCGAGCTGGAGCTCGCTGCGCCCCGATTCCTTCGAGAACTCCGTCTGGCCGATGCCGGCGATCGCGGCGCTGTTGCGCAGAGTGCGGCTCACCGTCTCCCTACCTCGCCCACGGCAGCGAGAGCAGCGCGGAGCCCGACAGGTGGTCGCCTTGGTCGTTGCTGGCGCGGAACTCGACCTCGACGATGCCCTCTCCGTCGACGCGAGACTTGCCGGTCACCGAGCCGGTGAACGCGAGCTGCGAGTTGGCGTACGCCGGCACGCCGAGGCGTATCGCGATGCGCTTCACCATGGCCTCGGGTCCGGCCCAGTCGGTGAGGAAACGGCTGCAGTACGCGGTGTCGCTCAGGATGTTCATGAAGATCTCGGGCGACCCCTGCGAGTTGGCGTAGTCACGGTCGTGGTGCACCGGCATGAAGTCGCGCGACGCGATCGCGCCGGCGACGACGACGGTGGCGGTGACGTCGACGTGCATCGGCGCAATCGCGTCGCCGATGCGGATCTCGTTCCAGTCGAGTGCCATCATCGCAGTCATCGGGGTCGGAACTGAGGCAGCGAAACGCCGTTGTCGAAGTGCTCGACATAGGACTGCACGGGCATGCCGATGGTCACTGCGCCGGCATCGACGTCGCGCAGGTTCGAGACGATGCGGATCCCTTCCTCGAGCTCGATCAGGGCGACGATGAAGGTATCCTCGAACCAGGGCCAGGGCGGGTGGCGCGGCAGAACGAAGCTGTAGACCACGCCGCGGCCGCAGGACTCGATCGTGTCCCACTCGAGGGAATTGCAGCGCGGGCACATCGGGCGCGGCGGGTGGCGCAGCGCGCCACAGCTCGAGCAGCGCTGCACGAGGAGCTTGTTCTCCTTGAGCGCGTCCCAGAAGAACTTGGTGTCGGGCGTCGTCGTCGGCGCGAGGCGATCGCTCATGAGGACAACAGCGCCAGGTCGGGCACGAACTTGAGGATGCGGAACATCTGGCGGCCGACGATCTCGCCGTGCTCGTCGCGATACGTCGTCACCCAGGTGATGAAGTGGCCGCGCCCGATGCGTGTCTGCTTCTCGTCCGACACCGACTCGATTTCCGTCGTCGAGGTGACGATGTCGCCGAGACGCAGGTAGCGGAAGATCTCGAACTCGGAGTTGGTCGCCAGGGTGGCGATGTAGCCGGCTTCGTCGAGAGCGGTGAGCGGGTTCGTGGTCGTCTCCACCGGCGAGCCGCCGCGGGCGGCGATGCCGGTGATCTTCGGGGTCGGCATCGTCCAGGTCTGCAACATCATCGGCGGTGCGACGATGCCTCCGAAACGCGACGACGCGGCCCGCTCGACATCGGTGTAGACGGGATTGTGATCTTCGAACGCCGCCGCCCAGTGGCGGATCATCGGTTGGTTCACCGGATCGGGCGCCACCGAGGGCGCGCTGATCGGTCTGCCGATGAGCGCGCGCAGCTCGCGCAACGCCTTGGCGGCGGGCGTTTCGTCCGACATCGCGCCGCGAGATCCAGCCCTAGCGGCGAGGCAGCTCGACTTCGGCCGTCGCCGAGGCGGTGATCTCGTCGCGGTGGTTGATGCACTCGATGTGCAAGGTCACGTAGCCGCGGCCGTCGCGCACCGACTTCTCCGCCACCTTCCCTTTCACCCAGGTGACGTCGCCCATGTAGTTGAACTTGTGGTAGCGCGCCTCGATCTTGGTGAGGCGGCCGTTGTCGCCCATCCAGTCGGTCGCGCCCTGGATCAGCCACGAGCAGCGCTCGGGGCCGAGGTCGTACGCGCCCGGCAGACCGAGCAGGCGTTGGGTGAACGCGTTGTCCCAGTGCACGCGCTGCGGCGGCTCGGGAATTCCCTGCTCGTTCGGGATCATCAGCGCCGGGTGCTTCGCGTAGAGCTTGGCGGCGACGTTGTTGCCGACGAGGTAGATGCCGAAGTAAGACTCGAAGGCGATCTCGGCGGTGGGCGTCAGCGGTCCCTTGATGATCGTGTGCAGCGGCGCGCCGACCTCGACGTCGTCGAAGACACGCTCCGCGGTGCGCTCCTGGCGCGCGTACTCGTTCATGAAGCGCTTGATGCTCTCGGTGTCCCACTTGGCGAGCTCGATGGCGCCGTACTTTTTCTTCTCACGCGTCTTGTCGCGGTCGATGCGCACCCAGGTATCGTTGCGCACGCCGACGTACTTCTTGTCCTGGTCGTAGTACTTCGCTTCGTACGTCTGGTAGAGCGAGCGCCCTCCGCCGAAGGTGCTCTCGCGCTCGCGGACTTCTTTCAGGTAGCACTCCGCGCGCAGCGCGTCGCCGACGCGGATGGGGCGCTCCCACTCGTAATAGGAGCCGGTCCAGATCGAGTGCACGCCGGGCAGGCCTTCGGGCAGACCGCTGTGGCCCACGGCGCGCAGCGTGTCCATGCTCTGCACGATGATCGGCGGCGCCAGCATCGTGCCCCACTTCGATTTCTTGGCGTAGTCCTCGTCGAGGTACATCGGGTTGAGATCGCCGATGGCGAGGGCCAGGTGGTAGATCGCGTCGCGCGTCACTTCGGTGCGCCACGGGCGGCGCCCTTCGAAGCCTTTGCCGATGCGCTCGCGGATCTTGGCGATGCCTTCGTCGGTGATTCTCCCGTGCACGTACTCGGACATGGACCTGCCTCCTACGATTTCTTGCGCATTTCCCGCGGCCCGATGAGGCGGAAGAGCGCCTCCTCGAGGAAACGGCGCTGATTCGCGAGCCCCTTCTGCGACATCACGCCGCCCTTCCAGCCGGTGAGCTTGGCGAGTCCGGCGACGTTGGTGAAGTACGAGAAGACGAGGCCGAACATGCCGAAGGTCAGCAGTGGCACCTGCTCTTCGTCCCAACCAGCGTCGCCGGCGATATCGCGCAGGAGGACGGTGCCCTGGCGATAGATCGGCGTGAGCCACTTTGCCAGCAACTCGGCGAAGCTACCGTCCTGCTCGAGAATGGCGCGCTGGAGCAGCGGCGCGAGATGCGGATGCAGGCTGAGGTGGTCGACGAGCGCGGTGACGGAGACGTGGATGTCTTCGAGCCGCGGCGATCCGCCCGGGCGCCAGGAGCCGACGACCATATCGACAATCGGCTTGAGGCCGCGCTCGAGCACCGCCTCGTAGAGCGCCTGCTTGCTGGGGAAGTGATTGTAGAGACTCGGCGCCGTGAGGCTCATCTCGCGCGCCAGATCGCGCAGCGCGACGCCGTCGAAACCGCGCAGCGCGAACAGCCGCTCCGCGGTATCGAGAATCACCTCACGCGTCGGCAGGGCCTCGCCCTGCACCTCCCGCTTGCCGCGGGGCTCACTCGCCGTCGCCTTGCGCGCCACTCACCGGTCGTACTGAATGAACGTTCGTTCGTCAAGGACAGGGGAAAGGAGTCAGGAGACAGAATACAGGAGACAGGAGGCGAGGTCTCCTATCTCCTTCTTCACCGCACCCACTTCGGCGGGCGCTTCTCGACAAAGGCGGAGAACCCTTCACGCACTTCTTCGGAGGCGAGGGAGTCGGTGAACATCGGGATGTCGAGCTGGGGCAGCTGGCGGTTGAGCTCACGCTTGAGCGCGGTGCGGGCGCGCGGCCCGGTCTGCCGGACCCAACCGATGGTCTCGAGCACCGCGGCCTCGAGCTCCTCGTGCGGCACGACGCGCGAGACGAGCCCCATCGCCAGAGCTTCCTGCGCGCCGATGTATTGCGCCGTGAACAACAGGTACTTCGCGCGCGCGATGCCGACGCGGCTGGCGAGACGGCCACCGAGGTAGCAGTCGGCGACGCCGCGCAGCAGCTCGGGCACACGGAAAGTGGCGCGGCTGGAGACGACGGAGATGTCGCTCATCAACGTCATCACCAGGCCGCCGCCCTGACACATGCCGTTGATCGCCATCATCACGACCTTCGAGCAGCGCTCCAGCTGCACGAACGGCGTGAGATCGATGCCGTCGGTCTCGCGGTCGATCTGCTGGCCGCCTTCGTGCTGGCCGCCCATCTCGCCGCCGACGCAGAAGTACTCGCCGGTCGCGGTGACGACGAGGATGTCGACGTCGGGATCGCGCTCGGCCAGCACCGCCGCCTTCTTGATGCTGTGGTACATCTCGATGGTGAGCGCGTTGCGGCGCTCGGGCCGATCGATCACCACCGTGAGCACGCCGTTTTGTTTGCTGGCACGCAGAAAGCGGGAGCCGAGATCCACGGGCTGGGGGCCGGGGGTTGGGTGTTGGTCGGTCATGACCCTTGCTTAGCTCGCACAGCCCCTCTTCCGTCGCAACACTCCCTCCTGTGCCACGCTGGCGAAGCGGGTTCCGTCGGGGGCGTAGATGGCGCCGTAGATGAGGGCGCGCGCGGCGTGCGCAGCGGGACTCTCGGTCTCGTAGAGAAACCAGCCGTCGAAGCGCGGTTGGCGGTGCACCCACACGGCGTGGTCGAGGCTGGCGCCGATGCGGCGATCCCAGGTGAGGCCGTGCGGTTTGGCGGCGGTGCTGAGCAAAGTGCGATCGGTGGCGAAGACGAGCAGCGCCATGTGCGCGAGCGGATCGTCCGGCATCTCGCCGCGCGGCCGCATCCAGATGCGCCGGTACGGCGGCGAGAGAATGGCGGGGTCGGCGCTCTCGGGATCGCAGTCGCGCACTTCGAGCGCGCCGTAAGGGCGTCGCTCGCCGAGGATCGACGCGCGCAGATCCTCCCAGTCCTGCAACCCCTCCGGCGGCGGCGCCTTCGGCATCGGCTGGGTCTGATGCGAGATCCCCTCCTCGGGAGCGCAGAAGCTCGCCATCAGCGAGAAGATCACTTCGCCGCGCTGCTCTGCGACCACGCGGCGAGTGGTGAAGCTGCGGCCGTCGCGGATGCGCTCCACGCTGAAGTGAATCGGCTCCACGTGGCGTCCGGGACGCAGAAAGTACGCGTGCAGCGAATGCAGCGGCCGCTCCGGCACGACGGTCTTGGCCGCGGCGACGAACGCCTGCGATGCGACCATGCCGCCGAAGAGACGTCCCTCGCCGCTACCCGGATGGCCGCGGAAGCGATCGTGGCCGATCTCTTCCAGATCGAGCCGCTTCAACAGACGGGCGAGCGGCGTCCGCTTGCCGCCTTCGCTCACGGCACGTCCTTCTCGGGCGAGATCTCCTCGAGCTCGCGACTCGCCGTTTCGGGGAGGAAGAACGCCGTCACCAGCGGCGCGATCGGCATCACCACCAGCATCGCCGTGATCGCCGCCGAATGGCTGCCGAAGCGAGCGTAGAGCACGCCTTCGACGACGAGGCCGAGCGCGGCGCCCAGGGTCCCAACCACGGCGCGCACGCCCGACGCGGTCGAGCGATACGAGGTCGGGAAGAGCTCGGCGCCGAGCGCCTGGAACAACACCAGTACCAGCGTGAGGGTGAAGATCATCAGCGCCCAGCCGATCGGCACCAGCGCCCCGCTGCCGTTGTAGAAGAGCCAGACCGCGATGGCGTTGAGAATCAGACCCGCGATCATCACCCACTTGCGCCCGAAGCGGTCGCCGAGGAGGCCGGCGAACACGTTGCCGATCGGCGCGACTACCCCGACGCTGAGATAGAGCGCGGCGACGTGTGCCGGCGTGTAGCCGTGCACTTGTTGCAGCGTCTTCGGCACGAAGAAGCTCGAGGTCTCGAACAGGAAGGCGACCGGGAAGAGCGCGCCGCCCATCGCCAGCAATCGGCCCGGATACATGCGGACGAGATTGCGAAAGGGCCGCAGCGCTTCGTTGAGATCATAGGCGTGGGCGCGAGTGAGCCGGTGCTGCTGGAAGCGGTGCGTCTCCTCGAGCGAACGGCGGAACCAGGCGAGCAGCAACAACGGGGCGACGCCGAGGAGATACATCGAGCGCCACCCGAAGGGCAGGATGTTGACCGCGGCAAAGACGATCGAGGCGACGCCGTGTCCGAGCGTCCCCATCGCGCCGACGACGCCGATGCCCCAGCCGCGATTGCGCGCGTCGAAGACCTCGGCGATCACCACGACGGCGAGAATTCCCTCGGCGGCGATGAACACGCGCGCCAGGAACTGGAGCCCCATGAATTGCGTCGCCGTCTGCGCCAGCGAGGTCAGCGCCGTGAACAAGGTGAAGCCGAGGATGGTGACCAGAAGCAGCCGGCGGCGTCCGATGCCGTCGGCCAGCGCGGTGACGATGAGTGCGGGGATCACCCCGAGGCGGATCACCGCGCTGACAGCGCCCACCTGGTCGTCCAGGATGTGGAGGCCCGCCTGGATCTGCGGCAGCGCCAGCCCGAGGATGGCGACGTCGTAGTTGTCGACCAGATTGGCGGCGCCGAGAACGCCCAGCACACGCTGCTGGCGCTTGTTGGTCGGCGGCGCGTGACGATGCCACGGCAAGCGCGACCGCCAGGAAGGACGGCGCGCAGAAGCCTCTTCCACTTCCTCGGATTCTTCTGCGATCGCGGACATCGACTCAGGACCGAGGACTGAGGACTGAGGATTGAGTCCCCAACCCGCCCCGTTCGTCAGAGCGCCGACCCTGGACTGTCGGGTGAAACGAGTCAAATTCCTCCCCTTGCGGAGGCGTTGGGATTTGATTAACAGTTGTTAACCAATGACGGGGAGGGTTCGTTCATGCCGCGCGGATATCACCTGATCTCGGCCGACTCGCACATCCTCGAGCCACCGCATCTGTGGGTCGAGTACATGCCGAAGAAGTTCCACTCCAAGGTGCCGAAGGTGGTGCCCGACGGCGACGGCGGCGAGGCCTGGCAGTTTGCGCCCGACATCCCTCCTGCGCCGATTGGCATCTACGCCTCGGCGGGGCGCAAGCATGACGACGTGCGCTGGACAGGTGTCACCTTCGCCAGCGCCAATCAGGGCAACTTCAAGGCCACGCCGCGAATCGAGGAGCAGGACGTCGATGGGGTCGACGCCGAGGTGCTCTTCGGCTCCGCCCGTATGATGAGCCACTTCTTCTCAGACCCCGACCCCGAGTTCCAGATGGCCGGCGTCGAGGCTTACAACAACTGGCTGGCGCAGGAATTCGCGCAGGTGGCGCCCGACCGCTTCATCGGCCTCGGCTGCATTCCCGCCCTCGACGTCAAGGCGGCGATCCGCGAGATGGAGCGCTGCGCCAAGCTCGGCTTGCGCGGCGTCTGGCTGAACACGTTCCCGAGCGTCGGCACCGTCATCCGGCCCGAAGACGATCCGTTCTGGGAAGCGGCGCAGGCGCTCCACATGCCGATCCACTTTCACGTACGCGTCATGCGCCAGGTGCAGAAGCCCAAACCGAAAGGCGTGCGCGGCGACGACCTGGTCGGCCTAGCCACCGTCGGCGCCAGCAGCATGATCGTCGACCTGCCCGAGATCATCGCCTCGGGCGTGCACGACCGCTATCCCGATCTGATCTGGGTCGCGGTCGAGACCGGCTCCGGTTGGATCCCGTACGTGCTCGAGCAGATGGACGACCGTTGGTGGCGCAATCGCTCGTGGCTGCCGGTGAAGCTCAAGCACGAGCCGAGCTTCTACTACCGCCGCAACTGGCGCTCGTCGTTCATGATCGACAACTACGCCGTACGCAACCGTCACGTTCTCGGCGTCGACAACATCATGTGGTCGACCGACTATCCGCATCACGGCTGCGATTGGCCGGAGACGCGGCGAGTGGTAGACGACATGTTCCGCGATGTGCCCTTGGAAGAACGCCACAAGATGTGCGCCGGCAACGCGGCCAAGCTCTACAGACTCACCTGAGACGGGCCGCGTATGGCGGCCCTCCTGATTTCGCTCGCCGCCGGCGTGACGGGAGCAGTCGCGTTCGCGCGCGGCGATTTCCTCACCGGCGGCGGGTTGCTGCTCGCGGGCGTCGTCGCGCTGCGCTGGCTGGGCTCGTTCTGGCGGAACCCCGAGCCACCCGAGCTGCAACTGCAGCAGCGTCTCCTGCTGCTGCTCGCAATCGTCGCTGTCGGCGCCGTCTTCCGCTTCTACCGCATGGTACCGCCCGGTCTCTGGGGCGACGACGCGATCAACGGCCTGCTCGCTTTCGACGTTCTCGACGGCAAGGTCCACTCACCCTTCCAGCTCATCCAGCACTCCGCCAACAAGCTGCACGCGCTGACCAACTTCCTCATCGCCGGAGCCTTCAAGGCCTTCGGCCCCGGCCTCGGCACGCTGCGCCTCCCCGGCGTCGTGCTCGGCTTCCTCGCGATCCCGTTCCTCTACGGCACCTTCGCGCCGCTCTTCGGCGCGCGCGTCGCCCTCTGCGCGACGCTCTTCTTCGCCACCTCGCCGGTGCAGATCTCGCACAGCAAGATTCTCATCCAGGTGATCGTCGGCGAGTTCTTCCTGCTCTCCGGCATGTGCCTGCTGGTGCAGGGGCTCGCCGGCAGGCGCCGCTGGCTGATCGTCCTCTCCGGCGTACCGCTCGGGCTGATGCACTGCACCTATCATTCGTACAAGCTCGCGCCCGCGATCGCGCTCTTCGCCGCGGGCGCGATCTTCTTCGGCGAGGACGGCGGCCGGCGCTTTCACTCTCTCCGCCGCCGCGCCGGCGGTGACACCACAAGCCCGGCAATCTCGCGACTGCGGCTGTTGCTCTGGTGTTTCGCCGGTCTGCTCGTCTTCGCCGCCTCCGCCGCGCCCGGTGTGATCGCCTACATCGAGGATCCGACCGCGCTCACCGGCCGCGTCAACACCTCGATCGTCGGCATGGTGCGCGCCGGCGGCGGCTTCGCCGAGGTGTGGGACTCGATCTGGCGCACGCTGACGATCTTCCACTACCAGCAAGGACCGCGCTCGGTGAACTGGGTCGGCATCGGCACCGACCCGGCTTTCGGCGCGCTCCTCGCCGCGCTCGTCTGTCACGGCTTCGGCCAGAGCCTCGCGCGCTGGAAGGAGCCGCGCCACCTGATCCTGCTGTTCTGGTTCTTCGTCGGCCTGCTGCCCGGCTTTCTCTCCAGCGAAGCGCCGCGCATCTACCGCGTGCTCATGGCGATGCCGCCGCTCTACGTCTGGTGCGCGCTGCCCCTCGAGCGGATGCTGGCCCTGTCGCACACGGCCCGCAGCCGCCTCGCCGGCGCGCTCGCGGCGCTGATCCTGCTCGCCGTGCCGGTACTCGACTTCAACTATTACTTCTACGGGGTGTACACGAACTCCGGCTACCACTGGACCCAGGCCAGCCGCATGGTCGACATCGCCGCCGCCGTGCGCGACCGCGGCTCGGACTGGAGCGGCTACCTGATGACGGCGAACTTCGACGCGCGGCACGAAACGCTCGCCTTCCTGACGCGCGTCTGGAGCGTCGATCTGCACGACGTCACCACGCTCGCCGACGTCATGCCGTTCCGCCAGGATCGCAACGCGCTGGTCATCGCCGATACCACGACGATGCCGCTGCTCGAGGCGGCGGCGAGCTTCTACCCCGGTGCCGCCCCAACCATGATCATGCGCCCGCCCCAGCGCAGCTCATGGTTCGACGGTATCTTCGGCGACGGCGCGCGCCCGGAAGCCTCGATCGAAGTGCTGCCGCTTCCGCGCGCGACGATCGCCGGCGCGCGCGGTATCCGCGCCCTCTATCTCGCCGCAGACGGCACGCCGCTCGGCAGTGACATCTGGCGGCGCATCGATCACCGCTTCGATCAGGCAGAGAGCGCCGCTCCCACCGGCGCCAAGCGCGTCGCACTCTCGGGGGCGCTCTACGTTCCGCGCAACGGTCCCTATGCGTTCTCTCTCCAAGGCGACGGCTCGGTCGCGCTCGACGGGCAGCCACTGCTCTCGCCCGATCAGCGCCGCGCCAGCATCGATCTCGCCGAAGGCCTGCACCCGATCGGCGTCGCGTTCAATCTCGGCACGGATGCCGGCGGCGCCGTGCTCTGGCAGCCGCCGGGCGAAGGCGAGAGCGCGATTCCGTCCGCCTTCCTCTATCGCGATGCCGAAGTGCACGGTTGGCTCGCCGAGTACAGCAATCAGGGCGGTAGCCTGCGCCGGCTCGAGCCGTCGCCGCGCTACGGCTTCTTTCCGCGCACTTTTGGCGGGCGCTATGCGGTGCAGCTGCGCGGTCGACTCCAGGTGCCGCGCGACGGCCGCACGCTAGAGATCCAGGCGCGCGGCAAGCCGCTGGTCACCATCGACGGCCGCGTCTGGAACGGCGGCCGCATCGAGGGCGGCGTGCACGACGTCGAGATGCGGATGGAGAACGTCGAGGGCGGCATGTATCTCGATTTCCTCTGGCGGGACGACAAAGGACCGCCGGCCCGCATTCCATCCGAGGCCTTTCTGCCGCCGGCGAGTTGAGGATGTCCTCCCGCAGCGCCGCCGTGATCTTGGCCTTTACCGCCGGTCTGGTAGGTGCGTTCGCTTTCGGCCGCGGCTGGTTCGCCGCCGGCGGCAGCCTGGTCCTGGCGTCGGTCGCCATCCTACGCTGGGCCACACCTTTCTGGAGCGCGCCCGAGCCGCCCGAGTTGAGTGCGACGCAGCGCTGGCTCGGGCTCACGGCTGTGCTGGCCATCGCCCTCTTCTTTCGCTCCTATCACCTCGTGCCGCCGGGGCTCTGGGGCGACGACGCGATCAACGGTCTGCTCGCGCTGCAGATCCTCGACGGCGAGATCAAGTCGCCTTTTCAACTCGTGAGCCATTCGCAGAGCCGCTTTCACGCCCTCTCGAACTATCCGATGGCGGCCGCCTTCCGTCTGTTCGGCGCCGGTCTCGCGACGCTTCGCCTACCCGGTTCGCTGCTGGGCTTCCTCTGCGTGCCGCTCGTCTACGCCACCTTCGGTCCGCTCTTCCGCGCCCGCGTCGCTCTCTGCGCCGCCCTCTTCTTCGCCACTTCGGCGCTGCAGATCTCGCAGGGCAAGATCCTGATCCAGGGCGTCACCGGCGAGTTCCTGGAACTCCTCGGCATGTGCCTCCTGGTGCGCGGCGCGACTGGGCAGCGCCGCTGGCTGATCACGCTCGCGGGCATCCCGCTCGGCCTGATGCTCTGCACCTATCACTCGTTCAAGGTCGCACCGCTCGGCGCCACGCTCTTTGCCGCCCTCCTCCTGTGGCAATGCCGCGGCGACGAGCGCCGCACGCTCGCGCTCTGGTTTGGCGGCGGCTTCGCCATACTGATCCTCGCCGCGGCGCCGGGGATGACGGCGTACGTGCGCGAGCCATTGGGGCTCACGGGTCGGATCGGCGGCGCCTCGCTGCTCGAAACCCTGCGCACCGAGGGCAGCGTCTGGCCGCTGTGGGATTCACTGTGGCGCACTCTGGCGATCTTCCACTACGAGCAGGGTCCGCGGACGTACCACTGGTTCGGTATCGGCACCGACCCGGCCCTCGACGTCGTCGTCGGCATCCTCGTCCTTCACGGCGTGCTCGAGAGCATTCTGCGCCGGCGCGAGCCGCGCCACTTTCTCCTCCTCGCCTGGTTCGCCGTCGGCTTGATTCCCGGCGTGCTCTCCTCCGAAGCGCCGCGCGCGTATCGCATCCTGCCCGCGACCGTGCCGGTGTTCTTGTGGGCGGCGCTGCCGGTGGAGCGCCTGCTCGCGTGGGCCAAGGCCGAGCGCGACCGCGCCGCCGGCGTCGTCGCCGCGCTCATTCTCCTCGCGGTGCCGCTGATCGACTTCAACTACTACTTCTACCGCGTCTACACGCACCCCGGTTACGAGTGGATGCAGGGGGGCCGCATGGTCGCGCTCGCGAGTGCGCTACGCGCGCGCGGCGATGGCTGGATCGGCTATCTCCTCTCGGGCAACTACGACACCGAACACGAGTCCCTGCGCTTCCTGCGCCGCGTCTGGGGTCTCGACATGCGCCCTGTCGCCAGCTTGTCCGATGTCCTACCGCTGCGCCGCGAGGAGAACGCGCTCTTCCTCTTCGATCCGGCCGCCCTCGACATTGCCGCCGCCTTCGAGAGCTTCTATCCGGGAACCGGCGCCGACGTCGTCTGGCGCCCGGAAGTGCGGCAGAGCTGGTTCGATCCACTGCTTCCACCGTCGCGCTTCACTCCGCGGGCGCAAGGTGGAACCCTGGCGCTCTCCAAATCCGCCGCCGCTTCCTTTCGCGGTCTGCGCGCCTACGAGCTCGACGCCGCGGGCGTGCCGGTGCGGGGCGAGGTCTGGCGCGAACTCGCGCTGCGCTTCGACCCCGGCGCGATGCGGAAGACGATGCGACCGACGCGCATCCTCGCGCTGGGATCGCTCTACGCACCCGCGAGTGGCGGCTATCGCTTCGCGCGGCGCGGCGACATGAAGGCGAGCCTCCGGCTCGACGGCCATCCGCTACTCACGCCGGAGCAGCCGGAATCCTACCTCGAACTGACGCAGGGCATGCACACGCTCGATGTGTCCGTCGACACCGTGCAGGGCACCAGCTTCGACGTCGTCTGGCAGGTGCCGGGCGAGTCGGAGTTTGCGTCGATCGCGCCGGTGCTGCTCTACCGCGACGACTCGGCGCACGGCTGGCTGGCGGAGTACGAGAGCGACACGCGCCGCATGGTGCGCCTCGAACCGACGCCGGCGCACGAGTTCTTTCCGCTGAGCTTCGGCGACCGCTACAAGGTGCACTGGCAGGGCCGCCTGGTCGTGCCGCCCGGCGGTCGCTTCCTCGCGCTGCACACGCGCGGGTCGCAGAATTTCGCCATCGATGGCGAGCCGTGGCAACGCACCCGCTGGCTCGAGGCCGGTGTCCACGACGTCGACTTCCGGCTCGAAGGCGTCGAAGGTCCGCTGCTGGTCGACCTCCAGTGGTACCAGCGCAACGGCGAGACCACGCCGGTCGGGCTCGACGCTTTTCTCCCGCCCGGTTGAACCCGACCGCGCCCAACTGCTAGCAAGAGGCACCGATGCAATCGTTCGCCGATCGACTCGTGCACGCGGTGCGACAGAAGGGCACACCGGTTTGCGTCGGCCTCGATCCGCGCTTCGATCTGCTACCCCGGGGGCTGCAACTTCTCGCGCGGCGCACCTACGGCGCCTCCGCGCGCGCGGTCGCCACCGCCTTCGTCGAGTTCAACCGCGCCATTCTCGACGCCGTCGCCGACTTCGTTCCGGCCTGCAAACCGCAGATCGCCTTCTACGAGGAGTACGGCGCCGAGGGCGTGCTCGCCTTCGAGGAGACGGTGAGCTACGCGCAGTCGAAGGGAGTGCTGGTCATCTCCGACGCCAAGCGCGGCGACATCGGCACCACCGCAGAAGCGTACGCGCAGGCGCATCTCGGCGGTGCCGGCGATTTCCTCGGCCACGGCTTCGATGCCGACGCGGTCACGGTCAATCCGTACCTCGGTCGCGATTCGCTCGAGCCTTTCCTGCGCCTGTCGGCCGAACGCGGCAAGGGCGTATTCATTCTGGTGCGCACGTCGAACCCGGGTGCGCGCGACCTGCAGGACATCGACGCCGGCGGCCGGCCGATGTACGAGCACGTCGCCGACCTGGTGCGCGAGCTTGGCGGCACGCTCGGAACCTCGGGCTTGAGCGACATCGGCGCCGTGGTCGGCGCCACCTATCCCAGGGAAGCGCAGCGCCTGCGCGAGCTCATGCCGCACGCGCCGTTTCTCGTGCCCGGTTACGGGGCGCAAAGCGCAACCGCGGCGGACGCCGTCGCCGGCTTCCCCGCCGACGGGCTCGGCGCCGTCGTCAGCTCTTCGCGCGGCATCATCTTCGCGTACCGCGACGAGCCCTACGCCAGCCGCCACGGCGAAACCGGTTTCGCGGCCGCAGCACGCGACGCCGCGCGCGACATGGCGGACCGGCTCAACGCGGCACTGGAACAGCGGACGGCGAACAGCGAACGGCGGTCGGTCCGCGCCTGAATTCTCGCCTCCCGGCCGCGGCGAAAGGGTGGACGATGGGCGTCTCTTCCCCTCTCTATGTGGCGATCATTCCGTACGCGAGCCTCGACTTCGAGCGCCTCGACGAGACGGTTCCGCCGCTGAGCGCGCACATCGACGAGCCGGGCGTGAGCATCGGCGGCGCCAAAATGAACGAAAATTCAGGTGGCATTCACGCTGGGTTCAGCCCGACCGAGCTATGGTCGAGTGCCGAGTGAGTCGACGGTGGCTTCCGAGCTGTACAGCATAGGATTTCGTTGGCGTGGTGCGATCGGGATCGCCGTGCTTGTTCCGCTCGGCCTGCTCGCTTTGTTGTCACCGTTGCCGAGCGAGCGCCCCTGGCTTCTGGTCCTCGCGGCGACGATGGCGTGGCCCCTGTTCATTGCCGGAGTCGTTCTGCGCTTCTGGTCGACCCTCTACATCGGTGGGCGCAAGCACGAGATACTCGTCTGTGAGGGGCCCTACTCGATTTGCCGCAATCCCCTCTATCTCGGCACCATCCTGCTGACGGCGTCGGCCGGGTTGTTTCTCGAGAGCCTCCTTTTCACTTTCGGCGTCGTCATCATCGCGATCGTGTACGCCCTGGCCACCGTTCCGGTCGAAGAACGATACCTCAGCCAGTACCTCGGTGCGCCGTATCGCGACTACTGCGCCCGGGTGCCCCGCTTTTGGCCCCGTCCGAGTCTCTTCGCCACGAGCTCTCACCTCGAGGTCGATCTCGAAGAGCTGGGAAGAGAATGCAGGAGCGCCATCGGATACCTGTTGATTCCGTTGCTCGCGCTGATCCTGAACGCCCTCCGGGCGCAACCTTGGTGGCCACATCTAGTACTTCCCTGAAATGAAGCTCGGCAATCGCACCGTGACGTGTGCGGTCGTATTTCTCAGCGCGTGGCTTCTGCCCCGCGCCAGTCCGGTTCGCGCCGAGGCCGTCACACTCGACGAGTGCATCCGCCTCGCCTTGGCGCGCGCGCCCTCCGTTCACGGAGCAATCGCGCAGAACACCGCGGCGGAGCAGCGCGTGCGAGAGGCGCGCGCCGCGTTCTTTCCCCGCCTGAGCGGCGGTGCCGAGTACGGCAAGTCGGTCGGGTATGACGAGGTAGTCACTGACGGGGGGCGAACCTTCCTGGGAGTCAGGGTGGAGACCCAACTCATCGACGGTGGTGTCCGCCAGGCGCAGCTCAGCGCC
>Ga0187894_10003081_pt1 | contig 19102 bp, 13 predicted proteins | sample GBC1701081metaG_FD_136650 | JGI IMG/M metagenome (GOLD analysis project Ga0187894, IMG submission 136650) | White microbial mat communities from a lava cave in the Kipuka Kanohina Cave System on the Island of Hawaii, USA - GBC170108-1 metaG ...
CTGATGATTCGCGGCATCGGAGTTATCGAAGATAACGACATACAGTTTCAGTTTGATTTTTATGAATTTTCAGTTTGATTTTTATGTCGCCATTTTCAACGGCTCAAAATCTCTGTTTAATTTTCCCATAGCTGCACTATGGGCTACGAATATATCGTTGTCTTCGACAGCTAAAACCGATTCCTGATTAAAGTTTTTGAATTATTATCACCTGACCTAATCAGTTACAAACTTTCTTATTTCTCCAACAGATGTCCCGCTTTTATCCAAGCATTTGTGCCGCCCGTTACATTCATTAAATTTGTAAACCCGCTTTGTTCTAAAAGACTAGCCGCCGCGCTCGAACGATAGCCGCCCAGACAAATCACCGCAGTCGGTTTCGATTTGTCTAACTGTAAAACTTTGTCGGCGACATCCGATGACAAAGGAGCGTTTATGGCTGTCGTTGCGTGTCCGTTTTCGTATTCGGTAACGCGACGAACATCAACAACCTGTAAATCCCCTGTGGTTTCGATTTTCTCTTTCAATTCGTCAACAGAGATTTGTGGAATTGAAAGAACGTCAATCCAGTCTTTTGCACTAAAAAAGCCTTTTACCCTTTCATGCCCGACACGCGCCAATCTCATTACCGCTTCATCAACCTGTTCCTCTGTATCAGCGATTAAAACTATTTCCGCATCCATATGAATCAATGTTCCAGCCCAAGACGCAAACTGTCCGCCCAGACCAATGTTGATTGAGTGTGGAATATGCCCCGCGCCGAAATCTTTTGCACTACGAATATCAAGAAGTATGGCGTTTGTCTCTGCTTGTAATTCATGTGCGGTCAAAGCCTTTGGTTTCGATAGTTCATCAAGCACGCCTGCGCCCCTGCGATTATATTCGGCGTCGAAAGGGAAATAGGCAGGTGCGGCAGATAAATCTCTCGTCATTATTTCAACAAAAACGTCTTTCGCCATCGGTTGCAGTGCGTAATTGAATTTGCGTTGCTGTCCGATGGTTGAATGCTTTTCATCAGATATGTTTTTGCCGCAAGCGGAACCCGCCCCGTGTGCAGGGTAAATTTCCGTTTCATCATCTAGGCTAAGAATTTTTTGGTGAAGTGTGTCATACATCATCTCAGCCATCTGTTCGGACGTGAAACCTTTTGCGCCTGCCAAATCGGGGCGTCCGACATCGCCTATAAAAAGTGTATCGCCCGTCAAAAGTTTTTTCGTCTCACCATCGTCAACAAGAACACAGATGCTTTCAGGCGTGTGTCCGGGCGTCTCCATAAAACTTAAAGTCACGTTGCCAAGTTTTATTTCTTCGCCGTCGGTTACTGCGCGATGCGGGAATTGTGCATTTGCTTTCGCACCGAAAATAATTTCAGCACCCGTCCGCGCCGCAAGTTCACGATGACCGCTTACAAAATCTGCGTGCAGATGCGTTTCGATGATGTATTTGATTTTCGTATTCGTGGCATCGGCTTCCGTAATGTAGTCATTAACATCGCGTTGCGGGTCAACGACAACAGCCTCGCCTTCAGAAGCAATAAAATACGAAGCGTGCGCGAGACAACTTAGATAGAACTGTTTGAAATACATAATGACAAATTCCTTAAAAAAATAAATTTTGAGTACCGACTTTAGTCGGCTTTTGTTGAGTTAACAGCCGACTAAAGTCGGTACTCAAAACTATTTTCATTGTTTCGGGTTGTTGCAATGCAACATGAATCACTCCTAGAAAAAATTAACGAAGACGACGTTTTGTAAAGTAATTTACAGATAAGGCAAAGAGTAAATTTGAAATCATTATTAGAATTAAAGCGATTGGAATATGGCTAAATGCCCCGGAGTAAAAAAGATATTCTTGAAAAATTGCCCAATCAAAATTCGGTTTTATTTGATACATATTGTAAAAGACTCTGTACAGAGAAATAGGAATTGCTCCTGCAATAAAACAGAATCCTACAATTTGCCAAAAGATGATTTCAGACTTAATACGTTTACCAAAAAGAAACTTGATTGTTATTGAGAAAAGAGAACAAGCAATTATCAAAAATACGATAATTAAAAGCATTTCGCTCAAAAAAAAGTTCAAGATGATAATCATAATCATGCGAACCATGTGAATAAAAGTATTGAAAAACTCTTTAGAGAACGAAGCGTTCCAAAAACAATTGAGCGAGGCTTCGCCGACTCCATATAAAAGAGATACGCAAACGGAAAAGACGCCATTCGCCAATCCCAACAAAGCATATTTTTTTAATTCTTTTGCATTCATCCAATAATTTCAAAACACCAATGTTAATTCAAAAGTTTTAATAATTCATTTGATACTTTAACACTGCCTTTTAGCTTTACGTCTTTTGGCAAAACCGTCGGCGTTGGTTTCGGCGGTTCTTTGTCTTCTGAAACAATCCAAATATCGAGAGACGGATTATTACGACGTCCGCCGAATATCACATCAATTTTTTCGGCAGAAAGACCTCTTGTATTTATAAGATAGCTTTTAAGTTTCGCTATGAGGCGTTTGGTTTCGGGGATAGTGCTTTGTTTACCCGCATACACAATGATGTAGCCGTTTTTCTTTGAGGAGTTTTGTAATTCAACAAATAAATAATCAAGAAAGCTTTTCAGTCCAAGCGCATCAGGTTCTTTGTAATTGATGTCTTTTGCTTCGCAAAGGGCGTTGTCAAAAGGGCAAGAGTATGGTGCCTTTAAAATTTCAACATCTTTATCGGCAGTTGCTTTTTCAGCCTCTTGCGAATGTGCATTTGTTATAAACGCAAAGGCAATGAGAAGCGCGAAAAGTAAAAAGTTAATCTTGTAATTCTTCATCTGCTACTTCGCTTTCTGAATCGTCAGCCAACTCTTTCAAAAGTTGTTTTGTCGTTCTTGCTTTATCAGCCCAAGCCTTTGCTGTTTCACCAAAAATCTTCTCTTGTGACTGATGCCATTTTAGCCATCTTTCGGCTTCGTGTGAAAGCCAATTCAAGACACTTTGCGGGTTTTGTCCGAAAAGACTTTTAAGCATGAATTTGCGTTCGCCCATACGCGTCCCCAAGTTCAATTCGTTTGCGGCTCTCGCAAAATCTTCCCTTGTCAAAATCATCCCCGAACACGCCGCAGCAATTACGGAATTTAGAAAATCTTCAAACCCCGTTTCTCTCGGGTCATTCAGTGAGAGATTATCGCTCAGATGTTGCGAAATTATTTGTGGCTGTCCAAGCGCGTTTGCTTCTTCGACCAACACGTTTTCCGTCATCTCGCACCAACCGCAATAAAAAGGCGAAGCAATTGATTTCATTTTGTGAAGATACGCGGGTAACCAACTTGCAATGTGTTCCCAAAAGAAAACCGCACGTGCGTGATGAACTTTGAACTTTGAACTTTGAACTTTAAGCTTTTCTTCTTCTTCGCAAAGATTTGCATAAAGCGCAAGCATGATTGAAAGATGGTCGGGTTCTGCGGGTGGTGTTTGATTCAAGGCACGCCAGAATCCCGCGATACGGTCACGCGCTTCGCCTCCGAGCATTCCTTCTTTGCCAAGATAAACTGAAGCGTAAGGATAGAGATTGAAGAGAAAAAGCTCTGTATATTCATCTGCCCCTGGCAGGGTTTCAAAACCTAACACTTGGGCAACAGGCGCGAGATGTTCATCAGGCGGTTCGGCAAAAACAGCAAGTGCGCGTATCAATTCAACCATTAAGGCAAGTTAGCTTGAAGAAAATCTAAAACGCAAGTTGATAAGGGTTAATGCTTGATTCAAACCTCAAGTTGCATGTTGCCAAAACAAAACCCTGAAACGATTTTGTGCAGAACTAACATATTAACTAAGGAAGAAAAAAGGTTTATATTCAGAACAGAAAAATTTTGTTGACGGTAAAAGTCAAAAATTATATTTTGACCCAACTTAAAATAATAAAACTTTATCTTCGTTAAAATTTTCTTGTTGCTTTACAAACTGCAAAGCATTTCACGACATATGGTCGTATCTTAAAACGGTTCTGATAAACCAAGAGAACGTCAAGTAACCGGTATTTCTCAACGGGTTACTTCTTCTGTCCGGTTATGCTCGTAGCGGATTTGAAAGGGAAAATATGCCGACACAAGATTATATTGATTGCGTTCTGAGTTTGGATAATGCAGGACAGGCTGAACTCTTGACGGGAAACAAGAAGTACACAGGCAAACCAATTCTTACAACCGAAACTCTTCAGCTTTTAGAAGCGCAAAAGCAAAATCACAAAGACTACGGAAAGATGCTTTTCGATGCTCTTTTTTCAGATAGCAATTTAATGATTGGGTATCGAACAACACTTAACGAAGCACAGGGAAAAAAACTACGATTTCATCTTGAAATCCCTGATAACGCGCAGAACGCCAATATACTCAATCAACTGAATTGGGAACTTCTCTATGATGCAAATGCGCCTAAGGGGGCGGAATATCTCAGCCGTTCATCAGACATTATTTTCTCGCGTCAACGGAATGTTCAAGGCATCCCTGCACGGACTGCAAACACTGAGACTTTGAAGATGCTGGTTGTAATTTCTTGTCCGAATAATCTGGGCGAAGGTTACGAAGAACTTGACCGTGAAAAACTCAAAAACAGATTCAAAGAGACGCTTGATTTTTTGTCCGGAAGAATCGAGTACGACATTCTTGAAAAGGCAACACGTGCAGAGATTCGTGATGCTTTACTGAGTGGCGGGTATCAGGCGGTTCAGTTTTACGGACACGGTTTTAAGAGCAAAACCAGCGGCGAGACGGGCTTGGTTTTGGAAAAAGAAGACGGCACTGCCGACTTTGTTGATGAGAAGATGTTTTTGACTATTTTCAACGGAAAGGAACTTCTTCTGATTGTTGTTATGGCTTGTTACAGCGGGGCAATGAAAAATGACGACGACCCGTTTAGCGGTTTGGCTCTTGGACTTGTCAGACAAAACCATCAAACCGTCATTGCAATGAAGCGGACTATAAAAATCACTACGGCTGATACTTTCCTCAAATACTTTTACAAGAGTTTGAAAACATTTGACGGTGTTGTTGATACAGCCGTCGGCGAAGCTTGGTTACAACTTTCCATAAACGGTGATGATGAATGGTCTATTCCAACCTTGTTTATGCGTCTTTCCGACGGGCGTTTGTGGACGGAAAAAAAGACGACCATCACGATTTCTAACGGAAACGTGAATCATTCCAACAGCGGAAAGACCGTTATTAAAGATGGGATAATCGGCTATTTTCGCAAAGGTAAGGTTGTGCCGATAATAGGTCCCGGAATATTAAAAGGAATTTTGCCTTCCATTTTTGAAACAACAAAGCACCTTGCGGTGAAGTATGGCTACCCGACCTACAACCCACAAACCCGGCACAACGATTTACCGCGAATTGCACGATTCATAGGTATTCAAAAAGGCTCTCTCTATTTGCCGCACGAACAACTCATAGAGTTTTTGAAAGAGGAGTTGATAAACCGAAATAATAAAAATTCAAACTGGATGAAAAAATCGCTTTCGGAAATTATTGAGGGAATAGCACCAGACCATTTCAATGAAGATGAACCGCACTCGATTCTTGCCAGGATGAAACTAAAAACTTACATCACTACAAATTGGGACGGTTTTATGCATGCGGCACTTTTGGAAAACGGATATGATGCAATGAGAATGCGTTGCAAATGGAGGACAAAAGAAAAGCAGGATTACGAAGTTTCATCTCCGACCAAACCAATTGTTTATCACATCTACGGATTCGACGAAGAACCGACTTCGCTTGTTTTGACCGAAGATGACTATCTTGAATTTATACGCAACATCTCAATTGATTGGAAACAAAGCCTGAACGAAAACGAACGTCCGCGAATACCTCACTATGTTCAAAGAGAATTAGGTAGTTGTATGTTGTTATTTTTGGGTTTTAATCTGCACGATTTGGATTTCCGCATACTCTTCAGGGGGTTGGTTGAAAGAGTCGAAAGCGGCGACGATGTTGACCCGAAACGAATGGCTGTTGTTCTGGACGATGCCACAAGCCCACAAGAAATCCGACAATTTATAGCAGGTGATGCCAAGAAAATGGACATAGAGCTTTTTGAAGGCAGTGTGCAGGATTTTCTTATCGCCGTGCGCGACCAATTGTAAGGAGAGATGAAAATGATAGATGAGCAAGATAAACCCACAAGCCCGTACATTGGTCCAAGCCCTTTTGAAAGTAAGCATCAAACAATCTTTTTCGGACGTGATATTGAAGCAGACACACTTTTGTCTTTGATGATTGCAGAACGTGTGGTTCTTTTTTACGCGCAATCCGGTGCGGGAAAAAGTTCGCTTGTAAACGCGAAGATAATTCCCAAACTGACGGAACAAGAATATATAGTTTTACAGAAAGCCAGAGTCGGGCTTGATGCCGATTCGATTAAAGATAATATCTCGAATGTCTTTGTTTACAGCGCACTCAGTTCAATCGCCCCGAAAGAAGTAAAACCCGAAAGTTACGCGCAATATAATCTGCCGAGTTACAGAGAATGGATTTCTCTTAAAGATGAATCAAAACGCAGATGGTTGATATTCGACCAATTTGAAGAACTTTTAACAACAAACCAAGACCGTTGGGAAGACCGCAAAGGCTTTTTTGAGCAAATCGCTCTGGCATTGGAATATGACAAACTCCTTTCTGTCATGTTTGTTATTCGTTCCGATTATGTAGCAGGTTTAGACCTCTACACAGACCTGTTGCCAAACAAACTCCGCACACGTTTTTACATGGAACTCTTGAAACGCCAATCCGCACTTGAAGCAATTCAAAAACCCGCAAAAGAGTTTGGCTGTACTTTTGAAGATGATGCCGCGAACAAACTCGTAAAAAAACTCTCGGCTGTTAACACATCTCAAGGCAAAAGGACTGGTGAGTATGTCGAATCGGTTTTGCTACAGGTTGTCTGTCAGGATTTATGGAGTACGGTCAAAGACAAATCTGTGATTAACAAAGAAAATGTAAAAGATTTCAAAGTTGAAGATGCTTTGAAAAAGTTTTACGAAAGCTCTGTTAAGGAGGTTATTGATAATAAAAAGTTGGTGGGTGATGAAAAAAACGTCGAAGAACAAATACGCAAATGGTTTGCAGAAAAATTGATAATTCCACCGGGCATACGCGGACAAGTAATGCGTGAAAAGGATTTTTCGGGTGAAGTTAAAACAAAAATTGCCGATGAATTTGTTAAGAAACATCTTCTGAGAATCGAAGATTCACGTGGCGCAGAATGGTTTGAACTCTCACATGACCGCCTTGTGAAACCCATAATTGACAGCAATAAAATATGGCTGAGCCAAAACGAAAATCAATACCAAAAAATGGCACGTTTATGGGTCGAATCCAATTATTCGGAAGATTTATTGTTAAAGTCCTTTGATTTGTCACAAGCCGAAGAGTGGAAGAGACAGCAGACCGAAAACGTCGGCGAAGGGGTCGAATACTTTCTTGAAAGCTCGCGTGCCTGCGAAGACAAAAGACGTGCAAACGAAGCTGAATCAAGAGCGCAAGCGTTAGCAGAAGAAAAAGAGCGGGTTATCAAAGATGCTTTGGTTGAAAGAGAAACACTGCTTAAACAGGCAGAGTCGGAACGAATCAGACTTTTGCAAATAGCAGAATCTGAAAAAGCAGACCTTGAAAGAGAAACCGAAGAACTACAACAACGTAATGAAAAAATCAAAAAAAGCTTTATAAGATTTAGAGCGGTCATTCTTATCTTGTTAATAGGTGCTTGTGTTGCGGCTCTGATTTATGCAATTGGGTTTTATAAATACAGAGAAATGGCAAATGAAAAATTAACTAAGGAGTTAAAAGACGAGCGAGAGAAAGCCGAGAACGACATTAAATATGAACGAGAAAAGGCAGCTAAGAGACTCAAGCTTTTAAAAAAAAGTTTACGAATTGATGGATTTGAGAATGATGACTTTTTCGTACAAGTCGAAGCTGCAGATAATGAAATAATAAGGATTGAGAAAGATTACAAAGATAAACCGTTTGAAATACATATACCTCAAATGTCACAGGAGCCAAGGTTTGAATATATTTTTGATATTGCCGCACTAACAAGAAGAAGCTATTTTGAAAAAGATGACCTATCTTCTTCTGACTGTATTTATTACGTTTCCGAAAAGCCTACAACGGAGTACGACTGGAAAGTTCAATATGTAGCTTATCTGCTATTACGTGCAGGATTGCCTGTGAGGGTAATCATGCGAACAGTAAGCACGGAAAAAGAAAAATCTGAGCAATCAAAAAAATATCCGGGCGAAGCTATAGGAGTTATCCGCAAAGATTGGAACAAGGAAGTACAGGAAAATGGGGAACCTCTAGAATCTGAAGCGGACGTTAAAAATTGGAAAGAGTGCGTAATAGTAAGTGCAGATAACAAGCTAAAATTGAAAAACAAAAAAGGGGGAGGCTATTGTTCTCTAACTTTGGAGCAGATAAAGAACAAAGATTGGAAAGCTTGTTTTGAGGAAGATAAGCCAAGACAAACGCAATATAACCCTAGACCCTAAAGTATCAACTACAAAGTTAGTCAACTTTAAGAATGCCAACTAAAGGCTGTACTCAAAATTATAATTAGGAGGAGGCTATGCAATACATCATTATCAGCGACTTACATATTGGCGGAGACAATTCGTTGGCTATATGCCATTCGCAGGCGCAATTGGCTTCATTTTTGCGGAGTCTAAATGACGGTCCCACGACGCTCATTATCAACGGAGATTCGTTTGATTTCCTGGCAGTAGAACCTTACGGGATTTTTAGCCGCAAGGCGGCTGAGGAGAAGGTTCAACACATTATCAAAACACCTGCGAATCAAGCATTGTGGCAAGGCTTCAAAGACTTTCTTGCGTTCGATAAAAAGAATCGCGTTGAAATCACGCTTGGCAATCACGATGTTGAGATTGTTTTTGATGAAGTTCAGGAAGCGTTATGCAGCGCAATGACCGAAGAAGGCGAAGAAGACCGTGTTCAGTTTCGCACCGAATCGGTTTCGCTGGCGGGATTTGAAGTCGGCGGAGTGCCTGTCCGTATCGAACATGGTTTTCAGTTTGACCCGTACAATTGGTACGACCTTGCTGATTTACTCAGCACCACACAAAACAGACAAACGGGCGAGGATTTCACTTTGCCTTACGGTTCGCGTTTTGTGTATGAAGTCTTGAATAATTTGACGCCCGAACATCCTTACCTTCCGTTGCTCAAACCCGAACCCGGTGTCTTTTGGGTGATGCTGGCACTGGAACCGCGTGCCGCTTTGCGCCTTGCAAAAGGCGGGGTCGGTTTGCAATTGAACAAATACTTTAACAGTTTTCAATCATGGCTGACGGGCGAACAGTTTGCGGAAACGCCTGTTGACAGGCTTGGCGGGGCAGATGCAATCGAAGACCAGTTGATGAATATGCGTGGTTTAAGCCGCAAAGATAAAGAGACAGTTGAAAGCCTGAAAGCCTTTATTGATAAAGCGCAAAACGAAAGCGAAAAAGATAATACAGAAAACGAGGCAGGCGTTTCGTTTGGCATTATGGAGATGATTGACCCGACGCGCAGAGGACAACTTGCGCTTTTGCGTTCACGTTTACGAAAACTTCAGGATGACCGCGATAACTTTTTTGATTTCAATAATGCAAAGGGCGACGATTTTCAAAGGGGTTATGAATCAATAGTCGAAGGCGGATACAAGGTTGCGGTGTTAGGACATAGCCACGCCCGAAAGATGTCATGGCTCAAACCCGAAGATGATGAGACGGAAAATAAAGGGTTGCTTTATTTGAACACGGGAACATGGGCAAACATTTTGGATTTCGATTTCTTACAACTTCAAACAGATGACGGACTTGAACTATGGCTTGAAAATCTGAAAGAGCGAAATTTCACTCCATCCCTTGTGCTGACCTACGCCCGATTAGCTGAAAATACAAACGGTCGCGGTGTGCGCGTTTCTTTGGAAGAATGGAGCGGCGGAAAGCAAAATCCTGTGGTGCAAACTCAAGATGTTCTGCCTGATTAAACCAAGGAGTTTCTCAAAATGGGCAAAGACAAAGTTTTCTTCAACGGCATCAATGCAGAAACGGGAGAGTACATCTCTACTTTTTCTCTTGAGGAATTAGCCTCAATCGCAAAGGGCTCGAAACTGGACAAAGAGAGCGACTTGGATGTGATAAACAGGGCTGTTTTAGCCCGTAAGCATCTTGGTCTGGCAGAAGGCATTGAACTCTCTGATTTGTCTCAAACAGGTTGGGGAGTGATTTTTGCAGAAAACGCAGACCCCGAAATTAAAGAGGCTTTGAAGCCACTGCTTGATTTACGCCGCAAACAGGCGGGCAAACACTATTTCGAGTTTGGCGGTAAGAAAGGTTATAAAAAAGGTGAGGATAAAAAGACTTTTCTGCGTAATCGAGGCGCAGAAGAGTCAGGTCCCGCAGACCCCGAAAAGGGAATGCCTTATTACCTTTTGATTGTCGGAGACCCTCAGGATATTCCTTACGGATTTCAACATCTTCTGGATGTCACATACTCAATCGGGCGTCTTCATTTTGACGGTGACAACGCAATTGAATGTTATGCAAACTATGCAAATAATGTTGTAGCCGCTGAAAAGGGTTATGTGAAATTAGGTCAGCGAGCCGTCTTTTTTGCTCCGTCGAATGCTGATGACGGAGCAACTACTTTGAGTTCTACAAGGTTGGTTCAACCTCTTACAGAAGCCCTGAAAAAAAAGTTTCCGACATGGCAACAACAAATCATTTTGGATGAAAACGCAAAGAAAGAGACTTTGGCGCAAATTCTGAATGGCAAAGACGCGCCAGCCTTATTATTTACGGCAAGTCACGGAATGGCTTTTTCAAAGGGCAGTTCAAAACAAATTCCGCATCAAGGGGCGTTGCTCTGTGCGGATTGGCCCGGTCCCGAAGAATGGCAAAAAGCTATTCCCGAAAGGTTTTATTTCCACGCGGAGGATTTGCAGGCAGAAGCCAACTTACGCGGTATGATTGCTTTTCATTTTGCTTGTTACGGCGGAGGAACACCCGAAATGGATTCATTCGCAAAACAGGCATTCACAACCCCTAAACCGATTGCAAACAAAGCGTTCGTTGCCGCGTTACCACAAAAAATGTTGGGGCACACACGCGGCGCACTCGCTGTCATCTGTCATATAGAACGCGCTTGGGGATATTCATTTTTGGGAAGCAAAGACCAACAACAAATAGGTGTTTTCAACAACACGGTGCGAAGACTCTTTAATGGAAGACCTGTTGGCGCGGCGGTTGAGTTTTTCAATGATAAATATGCCGAACTTGCAACCGAATTAAGCGACAAAATCGAAGAAAGCGAAGACCTGAACACAACGCTTAATAAACATGAACTGGCAAACCTTTGGACATCGCAAAACGATGCACGCGGTTATGCAGTCATTGGTGATCCGGCAGTTCGTCTCCACGCATTTGAGGAACTTAAAAATAATATTCGACCTGATGTTGTAGAAATAATTTCCCGACCTGTTGGGCAACCATCAAATTTGAAAGAAGAGAAAACAGAGATGAACGAAGTTACATTCGGTAAAGAAAATTCTGAAAACTTCGGTTTGCTGGACTCTTTTAACGACACACGCGAACAGACCGCGGCAACACTGAAAAAGTTATCGGGCAAACTCAATGCATATTTGGAAAATGTAGTTGATGACATGACAAGTTTAGAAGTTGCTACCTTTGTCAGCGAAGATTTGAACACTGTGACACACGATAGAAACCGTTTTACGGGAAATGCAAAACTTCGCGCACTGACACGAATAAATCTTGATGGCGATATGCAGGTTTGCGTTCCAGAGAAAAACGGCGAGATTGATGAAACACTTTGGCGTATTCATTGCGACACGGTCGCCGAGGCACAAAAACAACGAACAGAAACCCTAAAAGCTTTAGGCTCAATTGTAGGAGAACTCTTATCAGCTTTGAAGTTTTTGCCTTTATAGAAAGCTGTTTCTCAAACCGTTTCCAACTCAGGTTCATCGGGCAAACGATAGACTTCTTTTGATGGTTTCAAAGGTCTGAGCAACCAGTAAGGTCTGCGAGTTCTGTCGGGCGAATGTTCCGTTGCAGGTTTTGTTTTCTCAAGCCACTTTTTATAAACCTCATGCGATTTTTTCACGTCAACAAAAATGTCGCCGTAAGAATCTTGGCTTTCGGCACGACGCACGCGAACGGCTTGATGCCAGCAGTGCATACCGGAAACAGGGTCGGGGTGAACGGGGAAAGTTATGTTTTGATGAATGCCCGCGTCCGTCCACCAAATGCGTTTTGTGTCGGGGTCTGATGATTCATAACTCGAAACATTTTTTGTGCGTTTCATTCCCCATTCATTGTCGTTGTGGTCGAGTTTCACAGTTGCCATCATTTGCTTCTGTCCTTCATCGTGAATCTTCCAGCGTCCCATATGATGACTGCACGCGACTATGCCGGGTTTGATTCCTTCCGTGACCCAAGCCTTGACGACGAAGTAACCAATCTCAGTTTCGACGCGAACCAAATCGCCCGTCTTTACTTTTAACTTTGCGGCGTGTGTTGTGTGAACCCAGAGCGGATTTGTGTGAGCGATTTCATCTAGCCATTTTGCGTTTGCGCTTCGCGTATGAATCTGAACGGGAAGACGGAAAGTAGAAATCAAAACCGTTTGGTCGGGGTTAAGACTGTCCTGATGAATGTGGCTACGCATATAGGCGGGAAGCGCGACATCATGCCAGCCCCACTGTGCCAATGTCGAAGAATAAAATTCGAGTCGTCCGCTCGGCGTCGGGAAACCGCGTTTTATCTCACCTTCGATTTCGACGCCTACAAAACGGCGTCCGTCGTTGTCGCCGTCGGGCGTAGGAATCGGGACAACATTTAATGTCGGTGGTTTTGGTGTTCGTGTGAACACTCTCTGGAATCTGTCAACGCGAACGTCTTCCAATTCCGATTCCGGCACGCTTTCTTCATAGACCGCGCCGATTTTTTTCTTCACTTCATATGCACCGTAACGACGCATCCACTCAAACGGCGTCAATCCTTCTTCTGCGGCTTTTTCAGGAAGACCAGGCAGGGAATTTTCAAACATGAAAGAATAATACTCATCAATGTTCAAACATTCGTTCGGGTTCTTTTTGGATTCCGCAAACTTGCGTATTCCCATAGAACCGTCGGGGTCTATGCGCCAAGTCAGTTCCAACCAAAATTCGTTTTCTTCCCAGACTTCGCCAGGATTTACCTGGCGTGTGTCCGTGATTTTTTCGCCCAATCGTTCACGCGCCGCACGCATCACGGGTTGGCGAAAACCTATCCACTGCGAATCGTGTGTTTCGTAAGAATGCGTGTCGTATCGTTCGGAAGCGTGACCCGTTGGCAAGATGTAATCTGCGAAATAAGAAGTCTCGTTCCAAGTCGGAGTGAGCGCAACGTAACAACCAAACGCGCTGTCTTCTTTCGTAAATTCTTCAATCCACGTAAAGCCGTCGGGGTTTGTCCACACGGGGTTGTAAGCACGCGTAAAATAGACCTCTAAACGTCCGCGCCCTTCTTTCAAAAGATGCGGAAGCATGAACGACAATTCATTCATAGCAAGCGGATATTCGTTCATCCACGTCAAATCATTCCACTTGGGCGGATGCGGCGGTGAGTAAATCGGTTTCGGCACATACTTATTCCAAGCGTTCGGATAAACGCCGCCTTCGGTTGCGACTGCGCCCATCAAACAGTTAAGGAAAAATATAGTCCGTGCAACTTGCCAGCCGCCTTCGTTGCCCGCGCTTGCGCTTCGCCAGTTGTGTGTTGAAAGGCGCGTTCCTGCCGTAGAAACAATTTTGGCAATCTCTTCGATTGTCTTTGCCGAAACACCCGATTCTTTTTCCGCAAACGCAAACGTGAAATCTTTGTAGAGCGTTTTCAAAAGTTTCTCGAACGATTCAAACGTGGTTTCAAGTTCGGGATGCTCTACGCTTATAAACTCTTCCCAATTCCACCAACGCTTTACAAAATCGCGGTTGTAAAGATTGTTTTGAATCAGATAATTTGCAATCGCAAGACAAATCGCTGCTTCAGAACCCGGATAAGGCGCGACCCAATAATCAGCGTGCGTAGCCGTGTTTGAAAGGCGCGTGTCAAAAACAATTAACTTCGCGCCGTTTGCTTTTCCGTCAATGACGCGCTGTGCGTGCGGGTTGAAATAATGCCCCGCTTCGAGATGAGAACTAATCAGCAAAATGACTTTTGCGTTTGCGTGGTCGGGACTCGGACGGTCTAAACCCATCCAGAATTGATAACCTGCACGGCTCGATGACGAACAGATATTCGTGTGCGAATTGTGACCGTCAACGCCCCACGCCGCCAAAATTCTTTCCGTAAATCCGTCTTCGCCCGGACGCCCTACGTGATACATCACTTCATTATTGCGCCCTTCCTGAATGGCTTTGCGAATACGTGCTGCTATGTCATCAAGCACCTCGTCCCAACTGACACGAACCCATTTGCCTTCGCCGCGTTTTCCCGTGCGTTTCAATGGATACAAAATTCTGTCGGGGTCTGTGATTTGGTTTATCGTCGCAGGACCTTTCGCACAGTTTCGCCCGCGTGAACCGGGATGCTCGGGGTTTCCCTCAAACTTGCGAACCTGCATAGTCTCTTTATCAATGTATGCAAGAAGCCCGCAAGCCGATTCGCAATTAAAACAGGTCGTAGGCACAAGCATATAACGCTTTTCTTTACGCTGTGGCCACGCTTTTGAATCAAGTTCCGTCCAATCATCCCAACGCTCTTTCGGCGGAAATGACGCAAGATGAATCCGGCTCGGACCCGGATAAAAAGTTTCTCCACGCGCCTCTGTTTCTTTACGCGTTACGCTGACACGTTCGTTAAGTTGTTTTAGGTTCATTTGAAAGAATTAAAATTAGGTTTTGTCCCGCAAGGGACATTCGACAATAGCCCAGCGATTTATCGCTGGGAATAACGATAACGACACAAAGTCCCGTAGGGACGTTTGATAAACAGAAATAATCCAAAATCGTTAATCAAAAATAAAACGCTCGTCATACTCGATACCATGCTTTTTCAAAAATGAAATAAACTCTTGTTTGAAATCTTTGCGGCGATGATGATGCACTTGATTTTGAATGTAATCAACTGTTCTCTCAACATCCGAAACGCCGATGCTAAACGCACCGTAGCCTTCTTGCCACGCAAACAAACGATGCTGCGGAAATTCGTCGTGAATCCATTTTGAAGAACCGCCCTTCAACAATTGCATCGCCTTAGCAATGGATAAAGTCGAAGGCAAAGATAACAATAGATGAACATGGTCTTCGACACCGCCGATTGAAACAGCTTTCATCTTATTTTCGCGTGCAATACCGCCAAGATAAGGGTAAAGCCTTTCTTTCAAATCGGGCGTGATAATTTTGCGTCTTTCTTTTGTGCTAAAGACACAGTGCATTAGTTGGCTGGTGAACGAATGTGACATGATTCTGCAACTCCTTTTTCAGCCATCCCTACGGGACTTCGTTTCATTGCGTGCTTTGTCCCAAGCGATGAATCGCTGGGCTATTGTCGAACGTCCCTTGCGGGACAGATTGAGATTATCCCGCATCATCGCAAGAAAATATCCGCCGCTTGGGTGTCTCTGAGAACAAAGCGATTTCGATGCTTAGTTCAATGTTTTTCATAGATTCTTACGTCTTACAAAATTTTGTTATCTGCATCGTTTTTTCAGACAGCAACGATTCGCTCGGTAAATTTTTAGGTTGTGTTAAATTTTGTATAAGCGTTCTATCTCAAAGTTAATTTCGTCTTCGTTCGTTACGTTATATGAAAGCGTTTCTTTTAAGTCGCTCAATATCTTCTTCACAAGATGATTTACTTTTTGTAAGACGACATCGTTTGGAAAAATAAACGGTATTTTCTTTATGTAATTGGCAGAGTTGTTTGCTGACGGATTTATTGTTCTGATGAGTTTGTTACAAGTCGGTGAATTAAAAAAAGCGAGAAGATAAAAAAGCATCTCTGATTCATTCGGGAATACGCCGACGATAGATTGGTCGAAAAGTCTATTATCAATCAATGCGGCTGTTACTGATGTAGAAGAAACCATCGGAACTCCTACGCCTTGCTTGAAATAAAACTGCGGGTTTTGAAACCTGGATTTACAGTTGCTTCGATAATATCTGACGGCTCCAACACTCCAATCCATAAACCATAAATTGGGCTTAAAGTATTTGCTGTTTCCGCCCTTCATAATCGGGACAAGATGCTTGTCACTTGAAATGCCTTCTAAAGATGAAACCTCATAACAGATAGCATCCGGGTTGGCTAATTTATATTTCGTAGCCCCTCTGATTTCTTTTGATTGTGCATATAGAAACTCTCTGTCATTGCCTGAATAAAAGCCTGTAACACAATGTGCAATGTCGCCGATATATTTTGCCGAAGCGTTGATTAAAAAATTAACTTTGTTATTTTCATTGTCAAAAAAAGCATGGTCTTTGTTCTCTAAAATTTCATTCTGTTTGTAATGAAGAATCAGGTGATTGTTATTTGTTTCAGACAGTTCTTCGACGTTTTTATAATGTTTTGAAAGACTGAATTCGTTTCTCAGGCATAGTTCTTTTTCAGAACATTTTTGCAAAGTCAGAACAGAAAGATTTGCATAGCCAAAACTAATGTCAGGGAAAAATGACGAAGGGAAGCGTTTGATTTCAAGTATTTTAGAATTTGTCAGCAAGTATTCGCGGAGTTTGGTGTGCCTGTGAAGATTCAAATATGTGTCAGGGATAATAAAGACAAGTATGCCGTCGGGTTTCAAGACTTGAAGCGAGCGATAAAGAAAGAGCCCATATGTTTCTTTGACATACAGACCATCATAAAGTTTCTTCAATATCTTTCGTTTCTCGTAATCCTGCCATGCTCCGTAAGGCGGGTTGCCGATTACTCTGTCATAAACACCTCCAAAGCCTGAATATAAATTCAAGTCTTCGCTTAAAAGCGCATCTTGCCGGAACAATTTTATGTTTGGTTGAGTTGAGTATTTTTGATTTAGAACATTGTATGCTTGTGTTGATATTTCGTAAGCGTCAATAAAAAGTTTTGTGTTTGTATTTCTTAAAGCCTCAATAAAGACACCATCACCGGCACAAGGCTCAAGCACTTTAAGCCCATCTTCAACCGCAAGGCTTTTGACCATACAGCTAACGATAGGGTTTGATTTTGTGTAGAACGAGCGATAGATGTCTCTTTTAGTTGCTACCATGACAAATACTGAAATAAATTTTGCTCTTTGAAATAATCAACCGTTGTGCGCTTCAAATCATTTTCCCAATCAATGTTGTTGTCAATCCATTCTTTCAAGTCGAAGCCTGTATATTCAGCGATTTTGTTATAAGCGTCTTCTCCGCAGTAAGCATTCCAAACGCTGGAATTTTTGAGCGTCTTGAAGTAATGATTGTTTTTATCTTCCGCTGACCTGACCAAAATTGTGCAGGTGTAATTCTCTTCCAAATTTTTGTAGATGGTTGCAACCATCAATAGCCTATTTGTGTTTCCTTTTTCATTTGAGCCGAAACCGCTCTTAAAATCAATGTTGACTTTTTCCCCCCCCCGACTTTGAAATGCAAATCAAGTTGCAACTTGATTTCACCTGACGCAACCATGCTCCAAACTTTTTCATAGTATTGTTTTAAGTCTTGCTTTTGTGATTCGGATAGTTTTAGCCCATCAATATATTCGTCTATTTCATTATGAAGCTTTTCTTTCACTTGGGAAAAAAGCGGTGGAATAAATAGTTGGATGTCGTTTATCGGATAGTCGAAACAAAGTTTACAGAAAGGCTCCCAAATCTCGCCTATACGTCTTGAAAAAGCCATGTAGTCATACCGCCAAACATCATTTCGTGTTTCCAACATCACGACGTTTCTAACATGGTTTAGCATCAAAACGCTGTCCAACATTTGTCTCTTGTCCCATTGACGATTTTTAGCTTCTTGCAGCAGTGTTTGACTCAATAGGTCTCCGGTTTCTTTAATTTCTTTGTTAATCGCAGAGGCTCTTTCTTTGAATTGATTAACGCCAAACTTTTGACTAACTTCTGCCAAAGATGCAGTTGCGCTATCTCTAAAATAGTTTAGCAAAACGTCCTTCTGTTGACTGAGGGTTTCATCAAATCGAATCATAACTGTCTTCCACTCAACAATGTCATGCGGGAATCTTCAACCTACTTTTGCATCAATCGCTGATTTTCCACCATGATTTCAGCGAATGCGTTGATGTTATTAGAATCACTGTCTTTGTTAATTCAGGTATATGTTTGCAATGTTGTTCCACACGCCGAGAATTACTTCGACTTCGTTAATGTAGTAACGCCGTTTGTCGAAAATCACCGTACTATCTTCAAGTTTCAGAAATTGCCAAGCCTCGCCTGTGGTGACACAACCAAAAATGGGTTCGGTTTTATTTCCTTCTCTTTCATTGAAAATTTTAGCTCCAACCATCTGAGCTACACATTGACCTTCGCCTGATTCGATGTCGTTTTTCTTTGCTTCGACAATTGTAACGATTGGCGATTGAATAATTGGCAAGGGCGGAGTGTTAGTCAGTATAAAATCACATTCGCCTGTTAAGCCCTGACTTGCATCAACATCCAATCTTTGCCCTGAATAGATTGCGAAACGATTTTGACTAAACTCTCTGCTGGTTAAAAGTATAGGTGCAACAATAAACTCCGATCTCGCTTTTTCACTAATAAGGGCAAGCGACATACCTCGCGCTAAAGTCTCTTGTAACCATTCGGTTGGCGCAATTGCCTGCACATCCGCAAAAAGATTCTCTTGCGTAACTTTCAAGCCAAATGTCTTTTGTGCAAGACTCAAATTAAAATCACTGTATGTCATACCTTTTTACCTTTGATACTTCTAATGCAAACTTTCGTTTGACAGAGGCATATTGACGCTCTCCATCTAAACCTAAGCGGTTATAGATGTAGATTCTAAAGACACGCTTTGTGCAGCCACATACGTTATGTCTTTACGGGTTTGCCCAGCCCGTTTCAAGATTACTTGAGCA
>Ga0187894_10003082_pt1 | contig 19100 bp, 17 predicted proteins | sample GBC1701081metaG_FD_136650 | JGI IMG/M metagenome (GOLD analysis project Ga0187894, IMG submission 136650) | White microbial mat communities from a lava cave in the Kipuka Kanohina Cave System on the Island of Hawaii, USA - GBC170108-1 metaG ...
GCCGAAGACCAGCGCCCCCGCCGTGTCCGAATCCGTTACTGGAATGGTCGAGATCGAAGGAGGGTTATTCGAGCTTGGTTACGCCGGCGCCGATTTCGCCTGGGACAATGAAAAGCCGCAACACACGGTCTTCCTGCAGGATTTCGCGATTGACCGCGCGCCTGTCAGTAACGGCGATTTCCTGGAATTCATCAACGCGGGCGCCTACGACGATTACCGTTGGTGGTTGTCCGCGGGCTGGGAGGCCGTGAACCGGGAGCAATGGCGAGCGCCGCTTTACTGGGAACTGCATGAAGGGAAGTGGATGATCCGCGATTTTCACGGCCTGCGTCGCGCCGAAGAGAAAGCCAATGAGCCGGTCGCGCACGTCAGCTATTTTGAAGCTGCGGCCTACGCGAAGTGGGCAGGGAAGCGGTTGCCCACTGAGGCCGAGTGGGAGAAAGCGGCCTGCTTCGATCCGAAGAAACGAACCAGGCAATCATTTCCATGGGGAGACAGCGCGCCCGACGTCGCCAAGGCAAACCTCTTCGACAGTCAACTCTGGGGCGTCGCGCCGATAGGCTCGCTGCCGCAAGGCGGGGGCGCTTACGGATGTCATCAAATGATCGGCGACGTTTGGGAATGGACAACTTCGGATTACGCCCCGTATCCCGGATTCAAATCCGAATTCGACGAATACAACGACAAATGGTTCGTCGGGCAAAAGGTGTTGCGCGGCGGATCGTTCGCCACGCCGCGGATTCACATCCGGCCAACTTATCGAAACTTCTTCCACCCACACGAACGGTGGATGATTTCAGGGCTCCGCTGCGCGAAGACTTTGTAATGCGATGAAGATTGCCCGCTCACAACTCACTCCGGCCGAACTTATCAACCGCCTCCAAGAAGCCCGCGAGCGATTGCTTGAACTCGTCGCGGATTTAGACGACGAGCAAATGATCGGGCCTCGGCTGCCAACTGTGAACCCGCTGCGATGGGAGATCGCGCACGTGGCGTTCTTTCAGGAATTCTGGCTCCTGCGTCATCTGCGCGGGCGCGACGCGATAAGACCCGCGCCAGGCCGCGATTCCGACGACCTTTACGATTCGGCCCGTGTTCATCACGACACTCGATGGAGTTTGCCGTTGCCATCCAAGCAAGACACGATCGCTTACACGCAGCGGATTCTTGATAGAGTTGTTGAAGAAGCGATCAAGACCGGAGGCCGGAGCTTGCGCGACGCGCGAGGATTCGACGAAGCCTATTTCCTTGAACTCTCATTGCTGCATGAGGACATGCACAACGAAGCGATCACCTACACGCGGCAGACGCTCGGCGTTCGTAGTCCCGGCTTCAGCCGGAACGGCTCGGGGCCGAACATTCCGGCTGAAGCCGGGACTACGAACGCGAAACTCGGCGACGCGAAAATCCCCGGCGGCAGATTCATGCTCGGCGGCGATGATGGTTCGGGCTTCGTTTTCGACAACGAGCAATGGGCGCACGAAGTGGAAATCAACCCATTCGCGATTTCGCGCACAACCGTCACGCAAGCCGAGTTCGTCGAATTCGTGAGCGACGGCGGTTATCGGCGGCGTGAGTGGTGGAGCGATGGCGGTTGGATTTGGCGCGAGAGCGTCAACGCGGAGCGCCCTGTTTACTGGCGCTCCGCGGGGAAAGATAAATGGGAGCGCCGCGTGTTCGATCAATGGGTTTCGCTCGAATCTGATTTTCCCATGGTCCATGTCAACTGGCACGAGGCTGAGGCTTACTGCCGCTGGGCCGGACGCCGCCTGCCGACCGAAGCCGAATGGGAGATGGCCGCGAGTTGTGAACCGGCGTTTGATGGACAAGGCGTCGCCGAACGCAAAAGACGTTATCCATGGGGCGATGAGCCTCCAACGCCTGAGCGCGCGAATCTGGATTGGCGAGCGATGAGATGCGTCCCCGTCAACGCGTTGCCCGCGAGTGACAGCGCGTTCGGCGTTCGCCAGATGATCGGCAACGTGTGGGAATGGACGGCGACCGATTTCGGCCCTTACCCGGGCTTTGAACCCGGCCCGTACAAGGAATATTCCGCGCCCTGGTTCGGCGACCATAAAGTTTTACGCGGAGGCTGTTGGGCGACGCGCTCAAGGCTGATTCGCAACAACTACCGTAATTTTTATCAGCCGGATCGGCGCGATGTATGGGCGGGCTTCAGGACCTGCCAATTGCGGATTGCGGATTGAGGATTGCGGAATAAATACTCCTCAGGCGTTCTCTCGCTCGGAGGTGAATACTTTGGAAAACGAAGAGGATCTTGCGCTACGCAAATCCGCAATCCGCAATCCGCAATCCGCAATCCTGAGGATTGCCATTGTCACACCCGCGCCGCCGCGATCATTACACGGCAACCGTGTGACGGCGCTGCGCTGGGCGAGGATTTTGAGACAGCTCGGACATCGCGTAACAGTCGCGCAAAGCTACGAAGGCGAATCATCCGACATGCTTATCGCGTTACACGCGCGCCGCAGCCACGACTCGATCAAACGTTTCCACCGCGAGCGCCCGAACAAACCGCTGATTGTCGCGTTGACTGGCACGGACCTTTACCGCGATCTCCCGAAAAGCGAACGAACGCGATTGTCGCTGGAACTCGCAACGCGCCTGATCGTTCTTCAGCCCAAAGCGCTCGACGAATTGCCGAAGCGGCTCCACGCCAAAACGCGAGTTATCTATCAATCGGTCAAACCGTTTCCCAAAATCTCAAATCCCCGATCTCAAATCTCGAATTTCAGAGTTTGCGTTATCGGCCACTTGCGCGAGGTCAAAGACCCGTTCCGCGCCGCAATGGCCGCGCGGTTGTTGCCCGAATCATCGCGCATTCAAATCGTCCACGTGGGCGGCGCGATGAACGAAAAGATGGCTGAGCGCGCGCGCCGCGAGACGCAGGTCAATCCGCGTTACAAATGGATCGGCGAACAGCCGCAATGGCGCGTGCGGCGGATTCTGATGCGCAGCCAGTTATGAGTTCATTCGTCCCGCCTGGAGGGCGGAGCAAACGTCGTCTCGGAAGCGATAGTCGCCGGCGCGCCCGTCATCGCATCGCGCATTGCGGGAAATGTAGGATTGCTTGGAGAGGAGTATCCGGGATATTTCGAGGCGGGCGGGACACGCGAGCTTGCGCGGCTGCTTCTGCGGGCGGAGACGGACGCGAGCTTTCTTGCTGAGTTGCAGGCGCGGCGCGAGGAGCGGGCCGCGCTCTTCGATCCGGCGAATGAGAGAAACGCCTGGAGCGACTTCCTCGGAGAATTGAATTCAGTCAATCCGCCGCATCAAATCCCAACTGGGTGAGGATGGCGCTGGCGCTGTGGATGGCTAGTAGACGTTTGAACAGTGGCAACGAGGTGTAGCTGATTGCACGGAGCGTATGATAGAGGAGCGCTGGCAGATACTCGTCGAGGAATGGCGGTATGCGCTCTTCGCCGCAAGCCTGCGCCTGAACTCTTTCGGCGTATTCGCGTAATAAACCGACCAGCCCGAAGCAGAGCGCGACGTTGTTCGTGAAGCAGTGTCGTTGCCGCCATCCGTCCTCCGGGCAATTACGGATGTCCGAGACCAGGTACTCTTCCATCTCTACCCAGATGTCCATTTGTGAATGCGTATGGTCGAGCGCCCTCAAATTCTCCTTTGGGCTGTCGCCCTGACGATCCATCAGAACGAATTTGATCGCGACTTCAAGTGAGGCGATGTCCTGCAGCGCATGTCCCAATGTTTGATAACAGGGGAAATCGATCAGGAAAGGGCGAGCCTCTTTCAACGAAAGCATGATGTTGCTGGCGTTGAGGTCTCCGTGCGCGGGCGAAAGCACGACCGGAAGATGGCGCGAAAAAAAGTCGCTGGCGCCGCGCTTGCCCTCGCGCCAATCCACGAAGCGTCGAACCTGGCGTAATTGCCCGGTCCAGTCGTCGAAGAAACGCCCGCCTATCTCGGCGTCCTGACTGTCGAGGAAGCTCAGAATATAGCCCTTGGTTTTGCTCGCCAACTGATAAGGCGGCATGGGAGGGAAGTCCTGGGCGGGCCTGTCTTCCGCCTGCCAAAGCCGCCGCGTTTCGCGCTTCGCGTATTTGCCGTTTTCATACCAGGTGCGGCACAGCCAATCGAGCATGGTTTTAAGCACGAGTTCACGGACGTTTGCGATTTGCCGCGCGTCAGCGGCGTTGACTTCAAAACCGGCGGCGCCTTTCGTTTTCGCCTGCAACCTTTCCGGTGTGGCGATCAATGCGGTTTCGAGGTCGAGGAATGGGCCGAATTTCGCGCCGCCGAGGAAGTCATAACAGACGGCGCTCCAACTGCCATACTCGGCGATGTAGTTGTCGCTCGTCGCGCCTGCCTTGCCTGAAGGGTCGATCTTTTTCAGCTCCGCCACATGAATTTGATACCCCTGCACGCCTAAGCTCTCACCGGCTTTACCATGCCTGGTGATCTCAAGCCTCAACTTCCAAAGGTCGTTTCTCGGACTGAGTTTGATCACCAGGTCGCCTCTCTGATGGGTGTTCAGTCCGTGGCGTATTCTGAAGACCCTCGCGCCGGATTTCCCCTGAGTCAACTTGGCGACGGCGATCGTGTCGCCAATGGGGAGGTTGAAGTTGCGGATCAGGTATCTGAGATCCTTCCGGCCAAGATCCAGATCACGCTTTTCGTTCAGCGAGCGAATTTGCTCACGCAGGATAGGGTCAGGCGACAGGCGGACTGCCGGGGCGCGGCGGGCGCGCTTCAATCTGCCTGCCAGTGCGAGGGTTGATACGATTAGGTTGTGCTCTTCCCGCGTCGAAGTCCACAACGGGATGGGCAGAAAGAAGAGATTGTTGACATGTTCCAAATCCGGGGGCTCTTCGGCGCTGAAGATGCATCCCAACATGATCCCCATGTTCATCCCTTCCAGAAAGCTGAAATCATAAGGCCGAATCACATCTACGCCGTTGGCGGACAATGGCAGGTCGTACGCCAACAACACCATCCGCCAGGAAGAGGAAGATTGCCTCGCCTCATGCATCTTTGCCGTCAGCGAATTGAAATTTCCCTCAATGACGGCCTCGCGGTTGAATTCGTCGCGGAGGATGTCGCGCAACACGTCTGCGCGCGCCTGCTCCTTGTCTCCAATCAGCACGGTTTCGCGTGGGTCAATCATCGGTCTCCTCCTCGGCGCCGAGCGGCGGGAGCCCGGCCTCTTTCCATCGCTTTCGGAAAGTTTTGCCGTCAACGCCGGTGTCTTTAGCGGCCTGGGTGACGTTGTGACGCCAACGCTCCAGCTTGCGCTTCAAATAGACGCGGTCGAAAGCTTGTATGTATGGCTGGGCTGCTTCGCGATAAGGCATATCCATCCAGTTTTCCGGCATCGACCGAACCAGTTCTTGCAGCAGCGTCTGTTGCGCCGGGGCCAATTCGCGTTCGGTTGTTGGCTCCGCGTTCGATGCGATGGTCCGGTCGCCGGTTGTGAGCAACGTCCCCATGCTTTGCAATGGCAGATGCCGCGGCAGGATCGATGCGCCGTCGCACGCGATCAACGCTCCTTTAACCGTATTCTCCAGTTCGCGCACATTGCCGAGGAACGGGTAGCTTCGCAAGATCGTCAGCGTCTCGCGAGCGAACCTTAGCGGACGATCTCCTCCGTTGGCGTCGAGGAAGTGATTCAAAAGCCGATCCACATCGCCTTTCCTTTCGCGCAGAGGCGGAATATGGATCATCACCTCGGCCAGACGATGAAACAGATCGCGACGAAATGCCCCCACATTGACAGCCGCGGCCAGGTCGCGGTTGGTGGCGCCGATCAGCCTCGCCTTAAACTCTATCGCGCGGTCTCCCCCGACGCGGCGAAACTGTTTCTCCTGAATTACTCGCAGCAGTTTACCTTGCAGGTCTAAAGCCAGGTCACCGATCTCATCCAGAAAGAGCGTTCCCTCGCCGGACTCTTCCAGATAGCCTTCGCGCCGCCCAACCGCGCTGGTGAAGGCCCCGCGTTCGTGACCGAACAACGCGCTCTCGATCAGCGTGGGAGGAATCTCTCCAACGTTGACCGGGACCAACGGCTCGGAGGACTGAGGCCCCAATCGATGGATGGCCTGCGCCAGCAACTCCTTGCCAGTGCCCGATTCTCCGATGAGCAGAATGCGCGTGTCGGCGTGAGGAATCACCTTCGCCACCTGCTTGAGCGTGGCTATCCACACGGGCGATTCGCCGAGCAAAGTCCCGCGGAGTTGTTCGACGAGTGGCGATTCCGGATCGCTCGCCGCTATCAGAGCTTGCATGCATGTCCTGATGCGCTCGGAATCGAGGGGTTTCTCAAGAAAGTCCCTGGCTCCCAGGGCGAAGGCGCGCGCGGCGAGCGCCGCATCGAGCGCTCCGCTCATCACTACCACGGGTGTCTCCGGCCATCGCCGACGGCATTGTGACAGAAGGTCGAATCCGAATGGCGGGCCAGGGATGTCCCACAGGATCACCGCCGCCGCGAAGCCGTCAGGGCTGGCGGCAATGGCCGTTTCCGCCGCCGCGCCGGTCAGACACACTTCGACTTCGGCGCTCTCTTTCGCCAGCAGATTGCGAAAACGTTCCACGTCGCGCGGGGAGTTGTCTACGACCAGTACTTTAGGCATGACGCGCCAATGGGATTTGGTAAGTAACGCTGTCGGGATTTTCCTCCCCGCCAATCCGCAGCCGGCCCCCGCCGCGCAAGGCGATATATTGCGCCACGGAAAGCCCCCACACCCGTCCGAAAATCTTGTCCGGCTGCCTTTCGCCTTTTTCGATTGCCGAGGCGACTTCAGGTTCGATGCGAAACAGATCGCCGCTGAAGCGTACTTGCGCGTGCTCTTCTTCTATGGTGACAGTGGCTCTAACCAGCGAAGGATCGCTGTAATCCGGTAACTCGCTTAATGCGCCAACGATGATTTCCCTGATTACTGTATAAACATCATCCTGAAAACTGAGGACAACGGTTTTCTGAACTTGCGGGATTTCCAACTCTACGCCTTTCACCAATAGGCATGGCAGCAACTCATATCTAATCTGGCAAAGCAACTCTTCGACCACGAACTGCTTTGTCATTGCGCCTCCGCTGGATAAAGAGGAGTAAAGCTCTGTCCATTCCTGTTTTGCTTTCCCGACAGCCTCTTCCAGTTCACTAAGATGACGAATCAAAGAGTCTTGGGGCTCTCTTTTAGCATCTAGTCCCAGGCGTTCACCAAACTCGCTCTCCATCTCTTCAGCCACATACATAACAGTTTGGATGAGGCGGGAGAAACAGGCGCTAAACTGATGACCTAACTCCTGTCTATAAAAAGGAACTAAATCCTTGATTCGCTGCCGAGTAATGTGCTCAAAAATTCGATCGCTATCCTTTGCCAACACACGTTTCCAGCATTCTATTATCCGTGTTTGCAGGTTGTCACGCGCAAACGGCTTGGCGATGAAATCGAGCGCCCCGCCTCGAAATGCTTTTGTCATGTTCAAGTAATCAGCAAAGAGAGAGACAACGATGATTTCCCTCGCGCCGCCGCGTTTCCGCACAAACTCCACTAGCTCAAAGCCGGCGTCACTAGATTCTTCCTGATCCCCTTTGTTCAATGAGAGGCTGAGATCCAGGAACAGCAGATCATATGGCGCCTTTCCGGCCGCAGCCAATAATTGTTTGGCCTCCGTGACCGAGCCTGCCTCGTCACTTTCGAAATGACTTATCCCCAAACGTTTTTTTTGATCCTCAGAAAAATTCGCAAGGTCGCTTTTTATCCCGTGCGCTTGCCACTCATCATCCTCAACGATGAGTGCCCTCACAACTCGTGTTTGATTACTCATGGTCATTCTCCTTGCCGTAGCAATGACAGCGTAGCGACAACTTTTGGTTTTTCTCCCTGGTAGGCCAATGGTAAGGTCACGATAGCTCTTGTTCCTGCTCCCTCCTCGCTTTCATACGCGAGAAGTCCGCCTTGAGCGGTAAGCAGGACTGTCGAAATCAAGACTCCAACCCCTCTGTGTCCCTTGGTACTGAAGAAACCGCGTAACGCGTTTTCTTTTCGACTTTTGCTCATTCCGACGCCGGTATCTTCAAAAACGATGGTGATGTCCCTCCTGTCTTCTGTCACTGCAGCCGTAATCGTAATTCCGTTTCCGGATGTGGCGTTTTGGGGCTCGGTCTTATCCTTCTCGGTCTTATCCTTGTTGAGAATGGCTTGAATGGCGTTATTTATAAGGTTGACGAAAGCCTCCCGGGTGAGTTTGGGGTCAACATAGACAATAATATCTTTGGAAATATCCATCGCTAATTCAATCTTTCCGCTTCGGATGTGTTTTAGTTTGTCCGAGTCAATGCCTTTCAACGCCTTATTCACCAATCGATACAGAGGGTATCCCGCGCAAACCTGATACACCACACTTTCGCCAAGCTCCAGGATTGACCCGGTCATTTCTCTGGCTGTCTCGGTGGTCTTCAGCAACTTCCCGATTTTCTCCTCTCTCCCTTTCTCGTCCTTGTTCTCCTTGATTGATTGCGCCAACCGGTAAATCCTCTGCACCACGTTTCCCAGGCGGTGAGCCTGCTGGAAGGAATAGGCTCCAGCGGCTTCCGCCGCGCGCTGGCTTCGCTCGGCCTCCATTTTTATCTGGTGTCTCCGATAGACCGAAGCGATGTCTTCGCCGAGACCGAAGAGATAATCTTTACTGTGCAGCGCATCAATTGTTGACGCCTGTTCAGCGCCCACACGCCATCGCAGATCTAATATGCCAATCAACTCCTTCCCGCTTACCAACGGGATACAGGCGCGTTCGACCAGCCCTTCGGTCGCGGCCAATCTGGGGTTTCCCCGCTCATCTTTGGTTAGCTCCCGGCGTTGAACACGCACGTCCTTGTCGGACGAGGTTTTTTTGACCAGTTCAGGCAGATCCGGCGGCAAATATTTTTCCTCTCTGATCTCCTCCGATCCCGGCGCCCGGCTAAATCCATCTATCCAGATCAGCTTAATTTCTGTCCTTGTCTTCTCCACTTTCTTCTCCACTTTGTAGAAATCCGCCCGGATCGCGCGATATGACCTGAGAACCTCTTGGCAGACTCTCATGGCGAAGGTCCTGCGATCTTCCTGCTGACTCAGAGTGTGATAAACGTCCTTGCGGCGATGCTTTTCCGCCTCTTCCCAACGTTCAGTCCGCCGCGCCAACAGCGCGCTTGCTAAGCCCGCAATGCCTGAGGCTCCTTCCAGGAGCTCTTCTCTGTCTATTGTTGTGAAACCTATAGACTGGCCTTCTTTACGGCGATACAGAGTCAATACGCCAAGCTGATTTGCGCCGACTATTAGAGGCACGCCAATAGCCTCTACAGTAACCTCTTCGGAAAGCGTGAATCCAAACGCTTCCGCGGTGTATCGCTGATCGTATTGGTTGTCCAGGTAATGCTGGTACAGGTCGGGGATATGAATGGGGAGGCCTTTAACCGCGCTTGCGCCGGTCCAACCATCGCTCCTGCTGTAGCGCGCCGCATTGACCCATTCCGTCTTATGCCAACCATATTGCGCGCGTAGGATGTAATATTCCCGATCTTCGTCCCAAATATAGAGTGACCCCCACTGCGCTCTCGCTTCTTCGCAGAACCGCTTAATAGCCTTCTCAAGCTCACCGCTCATGTCATCCAGGTCCTCCACCTCGGCGAGCCTTGGGCTGGCGTTGAGGACAAACTTAACGCGTTTCATGGCGGCTTCTTCGCTCTCTTTGCGGCGGAAATGTTCCACGAGGTAGCCAATCTGTTTGCCTAGCGACAGCAACGCCAGCATGTGGGAGCGTGTAAAGAACCACTCTTTAGTCGAGGCGAGATTGAGAGCCCCGAGCTTAACCCCGGCTTCGTTCTTGAAGGCCACGGTCATATACGATCCCATTTTCTTCAGGGCTGCCAGTAACTGCGGGTTCGAGGCGTAATTCCGGCACATTTGCTGGTAGACGTAATCGCTTTGAGTATCGTTAACAACAGTAACATCGTCTTTTTTTATAGCCCAGCAAAGAGGGGTGACTTCTTCAAATCCGGCGCTTCGTCGAATCTCCTTCGCGCTTTCGTAACAATCGCCAATTCCGGCGGCCAGAATCAATTGACGCGTCTCATGATTGGCCAGCCGCGCGTGACCCATCTTCACACCGAAGACATCGACCGCTTTTGCGATGAGGTGCTGTAATCCCTCTTCGACAGTCTTCTTGGATAAGCTCTCGTTGAGAGCCTGATCGAGTTTGCGGCCAACATCTACTTCCAGCCAATTAAAAAGACGGTTGAGGCTTGCGCTAATAACATCTCCGAAAGAATCTAATACGTCCTCCTCAGTTGGTTTCGGCTTGCGGACGCCTCCCAAATCGACTTGTAAGATGGCCCGGACTTGTCGACCCAACTGCATCAGCGGAATTAAGTACTCGCCTTCGATAGGGCGGGGCTCTCGTTCACAGTAAACAACAGCCAGAATGTCGTCTCCTGAACAAGATCGCCGAGTTTCATCAACTATCTTCTCGAACCGTCTTCCCAAAGCCTTCCGCCCGACGATGAACTGGTCTTCTCTATTTCTCAATATGAGCGAGAGCATGGCTCCGGGGAATCCGGCCTCGACTACGATTTGAAGCGCCGCATCAATCGCTTCATCGATTAACTCAGCGACCGGTCTCTCGTCGGACGGTTTTGCGGTCCTGGTCAGCTTGGGACCGTATTTCGCCAGGGCCCTGAAGCCGCGATGTAAGGGCGTGCGTTCCCGCATCTCGTCACCGAAAACGATTCCCGTCACGCTCCCATTATCGAATAGAGATCGTCCGGTTTCGTCTTCGCCGACTTCGCCGTCGACAAATCCGCCTACGCAGGGAGCGCCGGGAATCTGCTCCTCCATTAACCGCAAGCTCCGTTCGATGTCCAGTCCGGCCTTCTGATAGCGAAGGCGCCAGGCGTTGCAGATCAAGATCAGGCTGGCAGCCGGATTTTGGATCAGTAATCTATCGCGGGGCCAGGTGATGCATCCCAAAGCGGTCTTGAGAATGTTTTCGGGGTCCGGTCTTAGGATCTCGAAGTAATCCTGCTCCCCGATTTCGCGGATCAACTGCGCCGAGCGGTTATCCGTGTCGATGCGCGGTATGGCGGTCATCGGCTCGAGATCGAGAGAAATTCTGCCCAAAAGAACGTGCTCGCCCGCTTTTCGGATGACCTCCGCAGGGAAGCCTTCAACGAATTCTTCGATGGTTCTCCGATCCTGAGAAAGAGTTTTTACGCGCAAGACCTGACCGGTAGGCGTCAAACCGTGAGCGAGACTGCTGCCGATGGGAATTCCGGTGATGATCCTCGCCGCCACCACCGCGTCTTCAAAGACCTCTCGGCCGGCGAATTGAAGTCCGGGGGCGCCGCGATTGGGATCGCCCGCTGAAGAGACTCCGCCCGCAATCCGAATACGCGTCTTCAAACCTTTACGCAACAAGCGCAGGATTCCGGGGGCGGGATAACCCGGAGTTACGCCCTGCGCTCCGAATCCGGGCAGGAAGGTGAGCAACGTCCTATCCGCCAGAGGATTGGGATCAACCTCCTCTTTGGGATTGAGGCCAAACTCTTTGAGCAAAGCCTCAACGGCCGCTTCAGGGTTTTCCCGCGCCATCGGTCCAACAGCCACTTTGGCTTTGATCAATCGCGAAGCCAGGCACATCAGCAGCGCTCCTCGCTCGTGAACCCGGTTGTCCAGAGCAGGATGTTTGAAGAAAACCGCGGCGACGGAACTGCCGATGAGCGGAACATCCTCGTAGTCGGGGCCGCCGAAAGACTCCTGAAATGTTTGGTGGATGCCTTGGACTAACTGTAGGGCTTCATCCTTTGCCAGGTAGGATGGCGATGCGAGCAGGATTAGCAGACGCGGGGGAAATTGATTCGGGTTATCAAGCTTTTTGAGTTGCTCTATGCAATCAATGGCAAGGCGCTTACCGTCTTCTATCGCTTTCCCTGTGTAAGTTTCGATTCCGCTATGGAGGAACGCCAGATAGCTATGCATAAAGTCACCGTTTCGATATTGGGGAGCTTACCGAATTCCCGTCCGGATTCCAGGCTGTAATCATTTGATTGTCTTCGATATTTCAATCAGTGTGATCACATCATAGTCCTCCAGCAAGCTCCCTAACAAGACTCGCTTGATTCAAAACGCCGACCGCCCTTTGCGGCGGCCGGCGTGAGTTCCATCGCCCGCTTCACCTGCGGTGTCGGCGTCGGCGCCGTCAGCCTTGTCAATTGGGGATTTGCTGGTGAAGGGCTTTTTTGACATCGCCGGAATATTCGCGCCGGCAGCCTTGTCAATTGGGGTTGGGGATTTGACCCCATTCCCGCACCAGCTATGCGCATTCTTGTCGGCCATGAATTTCTGATACCTTCTGACCTGCGAACTCACGAATATCTTCATTTTTCTACCTCCTGTCTCGCGGCTTGATTCCCATCACGATGTCGGGCGCATCGGACGTGTAGTTGATGACCGGCCCCGTCCGCGTCACACATACGGCCGTCACACATACGGATAGACGTAGCGGGGACGGTTGTGGCTCACCAGCATTACGACGAAGACTTCCATAACCAGGAGCGCAATCCAGCAGCCAATGGCATTGGCGTTTTGCGCCATAGTGGCTTTGATAAAGCTCTCGTGTCCGCCGGTTGAGGCGTTAATTGGAGCGCCGGTTGAAAGACTGAATGAGACGTTTTCCGCTCGCGCGGGTCTCAAGGGTTGATTGTTCACCAGAGGCTCGGGCGCCAGGAGTTTGCGGAACTCAGTCGCCCGGTCAGCCTTCCTCCGCGATTCGGAATCCGACGCCTCTTCGGCCGTTGTTTCAAACGCGTTCGGGGCCGCGTCGCGGGGTTGACTGAAATCCTCTCGCGATTGACCTGCGATTGGGGGCCGGATTTCCGGCGCGGCGATCTCGTTGTTGCTGAACTCGTACAACCCGAAGGCCGCGAGGGCGACGAATAAGAAGGCCGTGACCAGGTACCCGGCCATTCTGTCCCAACCGGTGTTCATCGCTTGCTCCTGCGGCGTTTGACTCCGGAAGAAATACATCTTGGTTAAGTAGAGAATCGCCGCGACGATCAAACTGATCGTAAAAGGCAATTCTGTCAGGACGCTGAAGCCATAAGCGGCCGCAACGCCCCCGAAGACCGACAGCGGAACGATCAGCAGATATGCCGACGCCGAACCCGAAGGTTGCGGGGGTGCGCTGACCATCTGTCGGAGCGGTTGTTGCATCATTACTGTTCGCGGCATACGCCCCTCCTTTCTCCAACTCTGTCAGCCGATGCGAACTGACGGGGAGTGTTTTTGTTGTTCATCTATCGCATCGTGACCATCTACAAGGCAGGATGCGTGCCATTCATTGAAAGGCGCTGAAAGTGGTTGTCGTAGACGGATGAGCTCACTCGCTGTTGGCTGCAAAACAAGGACTTCACGTTCTCTCGATCCGTCAGGCAGCGACGCTCCGGCGAGCATTGATCGCTGAATTGAGTTGTCAGAGCGGGGAATGAAATCCCCGAATGAGGGAGAATCCTGGCTTATCGTTTGGCTCAGCCCTGTTGATAACTGTGCGCTGCGTATGATGAGCGCGCCGCTCGTTGGTCATCTCGATCTGTTGTTCGTCGGTGTCAACGGCTGGTTTGCCGAGCGGTCTGTGAGCTAAGATTGGCGGCGATGAACGAAAAACTGAAAACAATCCTGTCTGAGTTGCGGCAATACCTCGCGGAACTCTACGGCGAGCGGCTGGTGGACGTTGTGCTGTTCGGTTCGCAGGCGCGCGGCGACGCGGTCGAAGGCTCGGACATAGACCTGCTGATTGTGTTGAAGGGCAAGGTCAGCCAGTTCGCAGAAGTTGCCCGAACGAGCGAATTCAATGCTGGATTATGCCTCAAGTATGACGTGCTCACCTCGCGCATCTTTGTTTCCGAAGATGACTATCGGCAATCGCAAATGCCGTTGTTGGCGAACGCGCGCCAGGAAGGGGTTCACTTATGACAAAAGAGCAAGAGGCTTTGGTCGAAAAAGCGCGCAGAAGTTTGCGGGCTGCAAAACTTCTCCAATCCAATGGCATGCCTGATTTCGCAGCTTCGCGCGCCTACTACACGATGTTTTATGTCGCTTCCGCATTCTTGCTCGGAAAAGGGCTGAACTTTTCCAAGCACGGTTCATTGATTGCCGCTTTCGGTCAACACTTTGTCAAAACAGGAGAGATTGAAGCGAAGTTTCATCGCCGTTTGATTGACGCTCAAGACAACAGAATCATTGGCGATTACAGTTCGATCTCCAGCCTAACCGAAATCGAATCCGCCACAATCATCTCGCAAGCCGAAGATTTCCTCGTGCTGTCTGAACAGATGCTCGGCGCGCAGCCGCCTGCAAAAGATCAATCCGAAACTGAAGATTCGAGTGAGCAAGGTTGACGCCTCTGCTGATTCCCGCGAGGCTTGGCCGATTTCGCGCTTGATGATACCTTTTGCTTTGTGGTCAATCACGCCATCTTAATTTTCAAACATTGGAGAATCCATTCGATATGACAAACGCTGACGCGCCCGCAATCGCTCAACTCAATCCGCCCCGCCGCATTCTGCTCGGCCCCGGCCCAAGCCCGGTTGACGACCGCGTGCTGCGTATGATGAGCGCGCCGCTCGTTGGGCACCTCGACCCGTTGTTCGTTCGCACGATGGACGAGGTTCAGGAGTTGTTGCGTTATGTGTTCGAGACCAACAACCGGTTGACGATGCCGGTTTCAGGCACGGGGTCTGCGGGGATGGAAGCCGCCGTCGTGAACCTGATTGAACCCGACGAAGAGATCGTCATTTGCGTCAACGGCTATTTCGGCGAGCGCATGCATGAAATGGCTCTGCGCGCGGGGGGGCGTCCCGTTCGCGTTGAATGCGAGTGGGGCGGGCCGGTTGATTTGGAAAAAGCTCGCAAGGCCTGGCGCGAATCGAATGCGCGGGTCTTGTTCGCCGTGCACGCCGAGACTTCCACGGGCGTGTTGCAGCAGATCGAGCCGCTTCGGGAGATCGTTGACGAACGGGATGGCTTTTTGATGATTGACGCGGTGACCAGCATCGGCGCGCATTCGATCGGCGTTGATCGAAACCGCGTTGACGCGTGTTACGCCGGGACGCAGAAGGCGCTGTCCTGCCCGCCGGGACTGGCGCCTGTGACTTTCAGCGACCGCGCCGTCGAGAAGATCAAATCGCGCAAAACGAAAGTGGGCAGTTGGTATCTCGACACTAATCTGTTGACGGCTTACTGGGGCGAAACTGCTGGTGGCGCGCGCGCGTATCACCACACCGCGCCGATCACAATGAATTATGCGTTGCACGAGGCCCTGCGCATCGTCGCCGAAGAAGGCCTGGAAAACCGCGCGAAGCGCCATCAGCGCAATCACCGCGCGCTGGTCGCGGGCGTCGAGGCGATGGGACTGAAGATGGCGATCGCGCCCGAATACCGGTTGTGGACTTTGAACGCCGTCGCGATTCCCGAAGGAGTTGACGACGCGCGCGTGCGCGGAAAGCTACTCAATGAATTCAATATTGAGATCGGCGGGGGATTGGGCGTATTCAAAGGCAAGGTCTGGCGCGTGGGGTTGATGGGTGCGGGCAGCGCGGAAAACAATGTGTTGTTGCTGCTCGGCGCGCTTGAGAAATGTTTGAAAGACGAAGGGGGCAAGGTCAAGGATTCGGGCGTGAGCGCGGCGGCGGCGTTTTACGCGGAGAATTGAAGACAGAAATCTGAATTTTGGAGATGAGCCAAATGTATTGCCCTCGTTGCGGAACGCCGAACACCGATACAACAAAATTTTGCCGTCAATGCGGATTGCCGCTGGCGCAGATCACCGGTTATGTGGCGACGGGCGGAACCGGGGCGCTCACACAGCCTCCGAGTTATTCCGCGCCGCCTCCGTTTCAATTCACCGAGACCGCCGAGATGCTGGCGTTGAAGCAGAAGAGAATCTTGACGATCCTCAGCGTCTGCATCGCGCCGGTCATCTTCGCCATCATTGCTAGTGAGGTGTTCAATGCGGACGAAATGGCCGGGATTCCGTTCCTGCTCGTTCCCCTCGGCATCGCCTGGGCCGCGTTTCGATACAAGACTCAGTTGCGGCAGTTGCAGGAGCAACAGTTGCAGCAGTATTACGCGCATCAACAATACCATCAACCAACGCCGCAACAGACGCCAGGGCCTAAACTCATTTTTCAACCACCATCCAATCAACCGCCATCTGGTCAGCCGGAATTGAACGCGCCCAGGACGAACCCGCTTGCCGAACCGTCTCGCGGCAGCGTAGTTGAAGACGAAACCCGGAAGTTCCCGGAACAACGCAAATGACTATGTATTGCCCGCGTTGCGGCTCGCAGAATAATGATCAATCGAAAGAGTGCGGCTCGTGCTCTTTGGCGCTCTCGGAAATTTCGGCGATTGTCGCTAACGGAGGGAAGAGCCGCTTCTGGCCACGGCTTGCGGTGACATTGCTGATCTTCGTCTTCGCGCCGTGGCTTGCGCTCAAATGGGGCGAGGGAAGGGACAGGGAGTTTTACGAATTCTTCGCCGGATTTCTGCTCGTGTTGCTATTGCCAGGATTGCCCTGGGCTGTTTCGGCGATCTTGAATCACTTGCCAAGGCGGCGTTGAAGGCCTGAACGGAATTTCACCCTGTTTTTAGCCCTAGCCCCAAAACCTCGCGGCAATATTTGACGCTCTTTTCAAGCTCGGCCTTTTGAAACTCCTGCTCGGCCGGTTTTCGATCTTTGCCTTCGGGGACTTTGAAAGCCTCGACCGCGCGCCCGCGTTTGGCCATCGCGGTGAATCCGAGAAACTCTTTTGCGCGGATGTCGCGATAAAATTTCCAGAACTCGTCTTTCTGAAAAGGGAAGCCTCGAACCGCGCCTGAAATGATTTCCAGTTGCACGCTTACGCCGGGGCACAGTTCGGCGAACCGGTCGAAATACTTTTGCCAGTCAATCTGCCCATCGCCCATCGCGGTCCAGGCTACTGACGCGCCATCGCTCGTCTCCCAAATCATCGAATCGCGAATGCCGGTTGTCGCGGCGTACGGGCCGAGGATTTCCAGGTTCTCCATCGGGTCTTCAAGCGTCCACGTGGCGTTGCCCGAATCCAGCGTCGCGCCGACGTAATCGCGCCCGCATTCTTCGATCAGGTTGGCGAGCTGCCACGCCTGCATATCGCCCGCGTGGTTTTCGATGGCGATCTTCACGCCCGCGTCAATCGCCTGGCTGCGCGCGACCTTGCAGACGCGGATCGTGTCCTTCCATCTTGCTTCGAGTCCGCCGGGGAGCTTGCGGTCGTCGGCTGTGCCCTGGTAACAGCGGGCGACGCGCGAGCCTAAAGTCTTTGCGACGCGGATCAGCAGCGCCAGATGCTCTTCCGCCGTTCCGAATTTCGCGTTGAAACTTTTCGCCGACGGGCAGATGCTGCCCGTGCCGGCTTGAATTTCGACGCCCAGGTCGTCGGCCTTCTTCTTGATGTCCTTGAGATATGCCTCGTCGTGACTTTCGTAGACGTCGAGGTCGGAGAGGAGAATCGTGTCAACTTTGAGTTTGGCCGCGTAATCGAGCAGTTGCGGCGCTTTCCATCCCATCGCCCGGATCGAGAAATTGTCGAATCCGAGTTTGATGTTGCGGCGTTTGGGCGTTTGCGCGAACCCGGATGGGTCGATTATGGATGTTTCAGTCATGGTTGTGGCTCCGGCGACGGTGAGTGATTTGACGAATTGACGGCGTGATTTCATTTGCGCCTCGGTTTGGGGCGGCGAAGAGAGAGTACGGAAAAGACGGAAATAACGGAACAGACGGAAATCTTCAGATCATTTTTGGTTTTTCTTCCGTCTGTTCCGTTATTTCCGTCTTTTCCGTACTCTCTCTTTCCGGCTCATCTGCGATGAAAAATTTTGTGCGGCGGCGCGGTTTATGACACAGGTCGAAATCAAAAGGCAAAGGATTGTTGGTGAAAGAGCCGCGCGACGACACAATGCGCCGGATTTTCGTGATAGTATGCGCATCTTCCAGTTGATTTCAGAGGGCAAAAAGCAAGAGAGGAGGCATAACGATTATGGCTGTTCCAATGCCCAACCACTCCAAACGTCTTGATGCGGATGTAATCAAGCGCGCTTTGCCGATAGGCGCTTCGCTTGTTATAGATGACGTGACTTGGAATGAGTACGAGGAATTTCTGATTGATCTCAATGATTCATCATACGTGCGGGTTTTTTATGACCGCGGGAGGATGGAGGTTATGTCACCGGCCCAAAGGCACGAGAAATCCAAAATAGTCGTTCATGAATTGCTGATGTCAATTGGTTACGAACTTGGCGTCTTGCTGACCTGCATCGCATCCACCACGCTCAAACGTGAGCCGCTTGAGCGGGGAGCTGAGCCTGACGATTCCTTTTATATCCAAAACGCGGCCCGCGCCATCGCCAATCAGGACGAAAATCTGGATTTGGAAACGGAGCCCCCCCCCGATCTGGTGATCGAAGTTGACCGCACAAGCTCATCGCTCAACAAGTTCGTAATTTACGCTGCGCTGGGCGTGCCTGAGTTCTGGCGTATTGTCGGAACGCGAGTGCGATTTTATCTTCTGCGTAATGGGCATTATGAGGAGTCGGAAATAAGCGGGGCCTTTCCGTTCCTTTCCACGGAGATCCTCGCGCTATTTATCGAGCGGGGGATCAAGGAAGGCGAAATAGCGGCCACACTGACTTTCCGCAAGTGGCTGAACGACAATCGGCAAAAATTTCTCTCTGACCTTAAGCTCGTACCCCAACAACAAACCGAAGAGGACACCGGATCATGATTCAGCTTCCCAATCATCTTTTAGACCGTCGTGATTTCATCAAACAGTCCGCGCAAACAGCGGGCGTCATCGGCCTGGCGGCAATGACCGCAGGGGCCGTCGAACCGTTCGTCGCCGCGCCGAAACAGCTTTTTAAAATCTCGCTCGCGCAATGGTCGTTGCACAAAGCGCTGTTCGCCAAACAGCTCGACAACCTCGATTTTGCCAGGACGGCCAAAGTCGATTTCGGGATCAGCGCGGTCGAATACGTCAACCAGTTCTTCAAGGACAAAGCCAAAGATCA
>Ga0187894_10003083_pt1 | contig 19098 bp, 17 predicted proteins | sample GBC1701081metaG_FD_136650 | JGI IMG/M metagenome (GOLD analysis project Ga0187894, IMG submission 136650) | White microbial mat communities from a lava cave in the Kipuka Kanohina Cave System on the Island of Hawaii, USA - GBC170108-1 metaG ...
ATCTCCGGAAACTTCTGTTTGATCGTGTCGATAAAACCGGCTTCTCTTTCGCTGGTGCTCGCCGATCCTTCCGCGTAGCGCAACACGAGCACTTTGCCTTTGCCGTTAAGCAGTTGGCCCATGCGATCCGCCGCTAGCGATCCGCCTTTGCGATTGTCCGTAGCCACGAAGCTCACGAAGTCGGTCGATTGCAAACCGGAATCGATGATCACGGTCGGCACGCCGGCCCGCTTCGCATCGGCGACCGGACGCGCGAGCGCCCGATCGTCAAGCGGCGCCAGCACGATCCCGTTCACACCTTGCGCCGCAAATCCTTCGACGACCTGGATCTGCTGTTCGCGATCGTCTTCGCGCAGCGGCCCTTTCCAAATGACTTCGACTTCAGTTCCCTGCGCGGAGAGTTCACCCGCGGCCTTGTTGCTGCCCGCGTGAATGCTCTTCCAAAATTCGTGCGTCGTGCCTTTCGGAATCACGGCGATGGTGAGCTTTTTGGCGGTTGGAGCTTCAGCTTTGGTGCAACTCACGGCGGCAACGGCGAGCAAGATCAAGAACAAACTTAAGAGAGTTTTACGCATGTCAGTTTTCCTGTTCCGCAACGACTGGGTTTCCTAAACCTCCCATGCCTTCAATCAAAACTTCCATTTGGTCGCCCGGCTTCAGAAACACCGGCGGCTTGCGCGCGAAGCCGACGCCGGGCGGAGTTCCGGTCGCGATCACGTCACCAGGCTCAAGCGTGATCGACTCGGAGATGAACTCAATCAATCGCGGCACACCGAAGATCAACTGGTCCGTGTTTGAGTCCTGCATGATCTCGCCGTTCAAAGTCAATTTGATCGAGAGCCTGTGCGGGTCGGTGATCGTGTCGGTGGTCACAATCGTTTGGCCCATCGGCGCAAACGTATCGCACGATTTTCCGCGTTGCCACTGCCCATCGGCAAATTGAAAATCGCGGGCGGTGACGTCGTTGAAAGCAGTGTAGCCGAGCACGTAATCGTAGGCGCGATCGGCGCTGACGTTCTTCGCGCGGCGGCCGATCACGACGGCGAGTTCGGCTTCGTAATCAACCTGTTGACTCGTGGCGGGAATAACAACCGGCTCGCCCGGCGCGATCACCGCGCTGGAAAACTTCGAAAACACAACCGGCTTTTCCGGCAACGGCAGGTTGCTTTCTTTCGCATGGTCGCGATAGTTGAGGCCGATGCAGATCAGTTTGCCAGGACGCGGTACGGGAGCAAACCAGTACGCGTCTCTGCTCGACACCAACCAGCCTTTTTCCTTAGCGTGGTCCAGCGCTTTGATGTCGCGCTTTATGCTGTCGAACACTTCGCGTGCTTTCTGAAACCATGGGCCATCCATGTCAAACCACGACAAGGGATTTGACGGATGTTCGGCGGGATCGAAGAGACGTTCGCAGTCGAGACGATAGCCAGTGTCGCGGCCGCCGTGAGACAGGATGAGGCCCATGCGCGGCACTTTCCAATCGGATTCCTCGGTGGCGAAAGAGATGATGTGCATTAGTTGTTTTGATTGATGATGACGTAAAGCTCCTGCGGGCCGTGCACGCCGATAGCTAATGTTAGTTCGATGTCGGCAGTGCGCGATGGGCCGGTGATGAACGTGATTGCCGGGCTCACTTCTTCGCCGCTTTGCAACGTGGTTAGTGCGTCGCTCAACGTCCGGTAGATTCGCGAAGCATTGAGAATTGCGATATGCACCGGCGGCACAAGGGAAACGAGCCGGTTTCGTTCTACTGATGAATCGAGCACAAGGGTGCCTGTCTCTGCGATCCCTGCCTGTGCACTCGTGATACCGACGTCATACTTAAAAAGATCTCCGGTTGCGGGTGGCGCATCTGAAGTCGCAACTCTTCTACCGTTTACGATTCGGTTTACGGCTTCCGAGAGTTCAGCCTCGTTGTAAACGACCAAACAGTGGCCGTCGACGGCTTCGAGATTCTGCTTGAAAAGTTCGACGACCGAGGGCACTGCTGTTTGGACCGGAGATTTAGACGGATTGGTGTTGATTGGTTTTTCAGGACCGTCATAAGGCGCACTCATCGCCAGGTGCGTGCGGATGGAGCGCATGATCTCAGCGCGTGCGTCGCCATTGTTCACGAAAACTCTCCGCTTCTATCGGACGCAGATCGCGTCCGCTGGTCCAGGCCTTCACCGGCGGCTTGAGCCATCGTTGGAAAAGCCGCGCGGCAGACGCCGTCTTCTCGTAAAGCCACGGCCGCGTCATGATCGCCGCCCACAATTTGAACAGGAGCCGTTCTTTCCGGCGACCGCTCGGTTGTTTCTCGCTGATCTCACTGCGAAGATGTAACAACAGTTGTGGAATGTCGATCTTCACCGGACACACTTCCCGGCACGCGCCACACAAACTCGACGCATAAGGCAACTGCGCCGCCTTTTGCATTCCTATTAACTGCGGCGTGATCACCGACCCAATCGGTCCCGGATAAACCGAACCGTACGCGTGACCACCGATCTGCTGGTACACCGGACACGAATTCAAACACGCGCCGCAACGAATGCACGCCAGCGATTGCCGCGTGACCGGATGGGCCAACATGCGCGAACGCCCGTTGTCGAGCACGATGATGTGCAGTTCCTCCGGTCCTTCATCACTCGCGTTGCGCTTCGTTCCCGTGATGAACGACTGATAGGTGCTCAACGCCTGGCCGGTGCCCGAACGCGGCAGCAATTTCAAAAACACGTCGAGGTCGTCAAAACGCGGTAACAACTTTTCGATTCCCATCACCGCGATGTGCGTTCGCGGCAGACTGGTCGTCAAACGAATGTTGCCTTCGTTCTCCACGATCACAATTGTGCCGGTCTCAACAATCCCGAAGTTCACGCCGCTAATGCCAACGTCGGCCGTGGCAAATCTCTCACGCAGCGTTGCCCGCGCCGTGCTGGTTAGTTGGGCCACGTCGTCGGTGGGCGCCATGCCCAATTCAGTCGTAAACAGTTCCGCGATCTGCCGCTTCGTTTTGTGAATCGCGGGCGCGATGATGTGCGACGGAGTCTCATCGGCGAGTTGAATGATGTACTCGCCGAGATCGGTTTCGACCACCTGCATGCCCGCGCGTTCCAGCGCCGCGTTCAGATGAATCTCTTCCGTCGTCATGCTCTTGCTCTTAACGACGTTGCGCGCACCGCGTTCGGTGGTCAGGCGGGTGATGATCGCATTTGCTTCCGCCGCATCGCGCGCCCAATGAATCTTCGCGCCGCGCTTCTCTGCATTCCTCACAAACGTTTCGAGATAGCGATCGAGATGCAATAAGACTTCATCCTTGATCGCCCGCGCCTGGCTGCGCAGTTCCTCCCAATTACTCAGACTCGCGGCTGCTTCACGTCTTTTCTTGCCGAAGAGAGTTGTCGCGTTACGTAGCGCGTCACGCAACTGCGCGTCTTGCAATGCAGCTTTCGCATTCTCGGCAAACGTTTCCGTGTTCATCCGTTTAGTCCGTGGCTGCTAATAACTCCGCCAGGTGCATCACGCGAACCTTTGATCCCGTCCGCGACAACCGTCCGCCGATCTGCATCAAACAGCTCGCGTCACCCGAAACAACCGCCTGCACACCCGCACGCTCGATCGCTTCGATCTTCTGATCGAGTATTGCCAATGAGATCTCCGGATACTTCACCGAGAAGGTGCCGCCGAAACCACAACAGGATTCAGCGTTCTCAAGTTCGACAAACTCAGCGCCGCGCACCTGGCGAATCAACCTTCGCGGCTCCATCTTGAGGTTGAGGTCACGCAGACCGTGACACGCATCGTGCCAGGTTAACTTTCCCTGCCACCTCGCGCCGACGTCTTCGATCTCGAGCACACGAATCAGAAACGAGCTGAGCTCGTGCGTTCGAGCAGCGATCGCTTCAGCACGCTCGCGCCACTGTGGCTCGTCGCTGAAGAGCTCCGGGAAATGATGGACCATCGCCGTGCACGATCCCGAAGGACTGACGATCGCGTCCGCCTTGCTCTCTTCGAAAACTTCAATGAACCTTCTCGCAACCGGCCGCGCTTCGTTGCGATAACCGGTGTTGAATGCGGGCTGCCCACAACACGTCTGCCGATCGTCAAACTCAACTTCACAACCGACGCGCCGCAGCACCGCAACGCAACTCGTCCCGATATTGCTCCAAAGCTGATCCACCAGACAGGTGACGAAGAGAGAAACCTTCATAACATTGCCGATTGTCGATTGTCGATTGTCGATTACGTCTGCTCAAATCGGCAATACGACGACGCCCTTCACGTAATCTTTGGAATGAATCTCACTCGCAAGCGCAGTTTCGACGTCGGCCAGCGAACGATACCGATGGGTGATCAGCGAGCCAACCTGGATCTGTTCCCGCTCGATCAAGCTCAACGCCCGCGCGTAAACCGAAGGACGCCCGTCCGCTTCAAAACCACCCGACGCGCCCGCGGAACTTACCAGCACCGGCTCTTTGAAAAGTATGCCGCTGAGCACGCTCACGTCCGCGCCCGAATGACCATGCCCGTAAAGCAGCACCGTCGCTTGCTTGCAAATCAATCCGGGAAGGCTACGAAAGACCTCACCGGAACCGGAAGCTTCGATCAGATACTCGACGCCTTTGCCGCCGGTGTATTCACGCACCGCTTCAACTACATCCTCGCCAACATCTATCGACTCATTGGCGCCGAAGTTTTTCGCAAGCGTTCGCTTGCGTTCATTCGGATCGCTGACGATCAGAAAGCCTTCGTACCCGAGCACGTTTCGTAAGTATTGAGTGAACAACAATCCCGCGGGACCAGCGCCGCATATTAACACGCTGCGAACGCGAGCAACCGCACTGGCCGCCTTAATCGCGTGCCGCGTGCGTGTTTTTGCAACCGTGTCCGACGAGTGAATGACGCAGCCAAGCGGCTCGATCAACGCCGCCGCAGCAGGTTCGAGCGGCGCGGTGATCTTAACGGCGTTTACCGCGGGCACCGCAATAAACTCCGCGAGCCCGCCCGGCAATCCCGTGATCCCGTGTTCGCGATAGAACTCACATTGATGGGAATGTTCGGTTGCGCAGTATTCACACAGAACTTCGCGCCGCCGGCTGACGCAGTTCAAACCCTGATCGATCACGACGCGATCTCCGGGTTGGAGATCCTTGATCGCGCTGCCCACCTCTTCGACCACGCCGGAGATTTCGTGTCCGAGAATTTGCGGTTGGACGGTGAGCGGGATTGGTTGGTCGTATTCATTCGTGTTGTAGTTTGCGTGACCCGCGAAGATGTGAACGTCGGTGCCGCAGAGTCCGACCGCCGTCGTTCTCACCAACACTTCGTAAGGTGAGATGGCAGGACGCGGAACGTCGCGCACTTCGAGCCGCCGCACGTCGCATAACACACTCGCTTTCATCATGTTGCTCATGTGAGATCGCTGGTGTCGAGCAGTCCGGCGTCGCGCAGCTCCGCGAATCGTTTCATCGTGGCGCGAATGCCGTCGGTGTGCGGCGTCGATGGTAAAGGGCCGATAGAGCGTCTGATTGCAGAATCGTCGATGGCCGGCGCGATTGGAATCGGCGGACCACTGAACGTAACCCAATCGCCTCTCGCCTCTTCATTAATGAAACTCGCGATCTGATCGACAGGTAACGTTTCCCCGTGCAAGTTGAATACGTGCGCGCCTGCTGGAGCACGATCGGCGCACGCAATGAATGCGGCGGCCGTGTCGGCAACGTATTGGAAGTCAGTGGCGCCGCTGAAACGAATGTGAAACGGCCGACCTATGACTGCTGATTTCATTGCTTTGGTGGGATCACTCGTGAGTCCGGTGTCGCGGTTGACACCATAGACAGTCAAAGGCCGGAGCCCGACGCTGGCAACACCATGATCCAGGAGGTAGATGCGCGCATTGCCTTCGTTGGTGAGTTTGAAGACGCCGTAATGAGTGGATGGTTCGCAATGAACGGTTTCGTCGAGAGCGTGGTCGTCGTCATTGAGTCCGTAAACGGCGGCTGAGCTCGCGTAAACCACCGTTCGTGTGGCAGTCCGTCGCGCCGCTTCAAAGACGTTGAGTGTGCCGACGACGTTTACGAGCGCGCCGCTTACCGGATCGGCTTTGCACGACGGCACCTGAAGACCGGCAAGATGAATGACGCGCTGTGCATCGGATGCTCGCAACGCCGACAACACAGCCGCACCGTCAGTGATGTCGCCCGTGATGAAACGAACTCGGGCCAGGTCGTCGGCGGTCATGATAGCGCTGAGACGGCGCGAGTCGTCGCTGCGATCGAAAACAATCGCCTCATCACCGCGTTCGATCAGAGTCTTGACGATCCACGAGCCAATGCATCCCTGTGCGCCGGTAATGAAGTAACGCTCACCCATCCTAATTCAGCCGGTAAAACCGGACGGCAGTGCCGCTGAAGACCTGCTCGCGTTGTTCGCCGTTGAGATCTTTCAGCAACTCCTGAAACGACTCGAGCACTTGCCCGTAAGAAGCAGCTAACAAACACACTGGATGATCGCTGCCGAACATCAAACGTTCCGTCCCAAACAGCTCCAGCGCGTAATCAGCGTATGGCCGCAAATCATTCGTCTGCCACGTGGCCCAATTTGCTTCCGTCACCAATCCCGACAACTTGCAATACACATTCGGAAACGCAGCAAGCGGCCGCAGTTCCCTCGCCCACTCGTCAAACTCCCCTCGCGCAATTGGTGGCTTACCTAGATGATCAATTACCAACGACAACTCAGGACAGCAGTCCGCAACTACCCGCGCGTACTTCAAGTGGCGAGTATGAACGAGGAGATCAAAAGACAGATTGTAAAGGGCTAGTTCCTTTAGTCCCGACAAGACCTTTGATTGCACCAGCCAATCGTCCGCAGGTTCGCTCTCAACCAAGTGCCTGATGCCCTTAAACTTTGGATCCGCCGTCATCTCTCGCAACTGATCCTTAGCTTCATTCCTCATCAAGTCAACCCAACCCACGACGCCTGCTATAAAACTATTCTCTTCCGCAAGCTGCAAAAGCCAGCGCGACTCCGCCACACTGTTGCTCGCCTGCACCAACACCGTCTTATCGACACCATTCTCCTGCAACACAGGTTCGAGCTGCGCCGGCAGATAATCGCGATAGAGCACTTCGTTATCGCTCTTCATCCACGGATAATCGAACCGTCCCACCTGCCAGAAGTGTTGATGAGAATCGATCATCGACAATCCAACCACAGATTACACAGAGAGGTTTGTTCTGGGTAATCTGGGTAATCTGTGGATAAGCTTTATGCTTCACCTCCCTTGTCTTAGAGGTATTTCTCCCAGTGGCCGAGGATGGTGCGAAGCTCGTCCAATTCTTCCGGCGTGACGTTTACGAGCGGCGGCCTGACCGGGCCACCATGCAAACCAATCATGTCCATCATCGCTTTCATCGTCGACACCTCATAACCCTTGCGCCGCGAACGAAGCGCGTAAAGCGGAATCACACAAGTCTCTAACAACTCCGCCAGCGCTTCACCATCGTCCGCCGCCGCAAGCTCATGCAGCTTGAGTGAAAGCGCGGGCGCAATCGTGGCGATGCTCGAACTGAAGGCGCGGATTCCGGTGCTGTAGTAGGCGCCGACCAGGTCGTCACCGGCGCCGCCGATCCAAACCAATCGTTCGCCGACGTGATGCATGATCGATTGAAGCTGACGAATGTCACCTTGTCCGTCTTTCCACGCGACGAGACTTTGTATGGTCGTCAATCGTTCAACCATCGCCGGACTGAACCTGGCCCAATCACGACTGTAGATGATCAGTCCCAAACGCGTCGCCGAGCCGATCGACCGGTAGTACTCAAACAAACCTTCGTCATCCGCCTGCGGATAGTAGGGCGGGAACACGAGAATGCCATCTGCACCGGCCTTCTCAGCAGCCTGGACCATCTCGATCGCCAGCCGTTGACCAAAGCCGACGCCGGCAATGACCGGAACACGATCTTCAACCGCGAGGGCAGTCAATTCGATCACGCGCAAATACTCAGCCGGCGTCAACGAATAAAGCTCGCCGGTGCCACCGGCGGCGACGAGTGCCGAGATCGGATACTCCAACAACTTGTTCAGGTTCTCATGCAGACCCGGAAGATCGAGTGAGAGATCGTCTTTGAACGGAGTGACCGGAAATGCGATCACGCCGGAAAGCTTATTGCGCAGTGTATTTGGGTGCATACGTTTTCGTGGTAAAGCCCATCCACAGATTACGCAGGAAACTTTAACCTGTGTAATCTGTGGATGGTTTTGTGTGATCGTGTTAATTTAATTGCTGCCACCAGCGACAATTTGGTTTAGGGTCTGGACTGTTGTCCTGTCAAGGACTACTGGAGAATAGATTATGAACCCAAGTAGACGAAAGTTTCTGAAAGGCGTCGGTGTTGCGGGCGCAGGGGCAGCGATTGCGGATCACCTCTGGATGGAGACGCAGGCCAAAGAGTCAGAAGCTGCTCCGCAAGCGGTTTCCGGCGCGACGAAGATCACCTTGCAGGTCAACGGCCAACCGCGGAGCGTCGAAGTCGAACCGCGCACCACGCTACTAAACGCGCTGCGCAATCATCTCGAGCCTGCGGTCACTGGTCCAAAACTCGTGTGCGACGTCGGCACCTGCGGCGCCTGCACCGTGCTGCTGGACGGCAAGCCGGTCTACTCCTGTCTCGTGCTCGCGGTTGACGCGACGAACAAGAAGATCACGACTGTCGAAGGACTTGGCTCGCCCGAAAACCCGAACGCGGTCCAGGCTGCGTTCGTCGAACACGACGCACTGATGTGTGGCTTCTGCACGCCGGGTTTCGTGACCACCATCTCAGCTTATTTGAAGAAGAACCCGAATCCATCGCTCGACGAAGTTCGTGAGGCGTGCAAAGGAAACTTCTGCCGCTGCGGCACCTATCCGCGAGTCTTCGAAGCCGCGCTGGCGGCAGCCAAGTCTTCTTCGTCGTCGCAGGTTTGAGGAAAGATCATGCCACAACAACCACAACCATCGCCTTCCCCGAAACCAAAGAAGAAGATCCGTGTTCCGCGCGTCGTCAACGGCGTCGAACAGATGGTCGAGATCGAAGTCGACGCGGACAGCGGACCAGGTTGGGGACCAAACGATAAGCACACGCTGCTCAATCACCGGATCACACGCGTTGATGGACCACTGAAAGTTTCGGGCGCCGCACGTTACACCTACGACCAGCGGCTGCCCGGCATGCTCTACGGCCGCATTCTTCGTTGCCCGCACGGCCACGCGCGTGTCACCAAGCTCGACACTGAAGCGGCGTCGAAGATTCCGGGTGTGAAGGCGATCGTGCCGGCGCCGTTGACAGAACTCAGATTTGCCGGCGCGCCTGTTGCGGCGGTCGCTGCGGTCACGCCTGAGATCGCGGGCGATGCACTGCGTGCGATCAAAGTCACTTACGAGGTCCTGCCGCACGTGGTCCATGCTGACGCGGCGATGCGTTCTGACGCGCCGAGGGTCCTCGACGATCCGAAAGAGAACAACGTTCAGGAAAAAGCGAAGAACGGCGATCCGGCCAAAGCCGAGGCCGCCTTCGCGACTGCTGACGCGATTGTCGAAGCCGAGTACATCACGCCGCGCATTCATCACGCGTGTCTCGAAACGCACGGCATGGTGGTCGATTATCGCGGCGGCGACTCCGCGACGATTTACGCCTCCACACAGGGAACGTTCACCATCCCGGCCGACGCCGCGAAAGAGTTGGGGCTCGAACAAAGCACGGTCGTGTCGCGCGTCGAGCATATGGGCGGCGGTTTCGGATCGAAGTTTGGCATCGGCACTGAAGGCATGTTTGCCTGCCGGCTCTCGAAAGAAGCCAAAGCGCCGGTGAAGTTGATGCTGACGCGTTACGACGAATTCGTGATGGCCGGGAATCGCTCCGGCTCGTGGCAGAAACTGAAAGCAGGCGTGAAAAACGACGGCACGATCGTCGCGCTGCAAGCAAAACAGTATCGTTTAGGCGGTATCGGCCAGGGCTCGCAGGCCGGCCAGCCCTACATCTATCGCATGGGCGATACTTATCGTGAAATCTACGCGCTACATACAAACGAAGACTCCGCGATCGCGATGCGCGCGCCCGGTCATCCCCAGGCGTCTTTTGCAGTTGAGTCATTGGTCGACGAACTCGCCTACAAGATCAAGATGGATCCGGTGGCGTTTCGCAAAAAGAACTTGCGCGACGAGGTCTATCACCGGCAGTTGGACCGCGGCGCGAAAGAGATCGGCTGGTCGCGAAGGAATCCGGTGGCGGGCGGTAATCCCGGTCCACTAAAACGCGGCCTGGGTTGCGCAGTCGGCACGTGGGGTGGTGGCGGCAACGACCAGTGCAAGGTTGATTTGACGATCTCACGCGACGGTTCGGTGCTGGTGGCCGTCGGCACGCAAGACCTCGGCACCGGAACGCGCACGTTTACACGCGCGATCGTCGCCGAAGAATTCGGTCTCGGCATAAACGACGTGAAGGAACAGATCGGGAGCTCAAAACTCGGGTCTGCAAATCCTTCCGGCGGATCGACAACCGCTGCATCGCTCTCGCCGTCAGTGAAAGATGCTTCGATCAAAGCACGGATGATGATGGCCGAGCGGGTCGCGCCGTTGCTTGGCAATCCCAAACCGGAAGAGGTTGTTTTTGCCGGCGGCAAGGTCAGCACTAGTGGTCAGTCGCTCACGTGGAAGCAGGCGTGCGCGGCGCTTCCAGCGGCAGGCGTCACGGCGCACGGTATATGGCGCTCTGACTTGCAGTCGCGCGGCATTCACGGCGTCTGTTTCGCCGAAGTGGAAGTGGACGTCGAAACCGGTCACGTCAAACCGATCAAGATGGTCCACATTCAGGATGGCGGATTGCCGTTGAACCGGCTGACGCTGGAAAGCCAGATCAACGGCGGCATGATCCAGTCGCTCGGGATGGCGCTGTGGGAAGGGCGCGTGATGGATGCGCAATTGGGCCTGCAACTTAATCCGGGATTTGGCGATTACAAGCTGCCCGGCAGTCTCGAGATGCCGGAACTCGTGCCGATCATCGACGACGACGATAAACGCGAAGCGGTGATTGGGATCGCCGAGGGTTGCATCATTCCCGCCTTGGGCGCCATTGCAAACGCCGTGTTCAATGCGACCGGCTTGCGCATACGTGAACTGCCGATCACTCCTGACAGACTTTTGCTGGGGACACAAGTATGAAATCGTTTGAATGGACCAACCCGAAAACGATTAATGAAGCCGTGAAGTTGTTGAACCTGCCGGCAACCGGCATGGACATCGATGAGGCGCCACGGCCGATTGCCGGCGGTCAGGATCTGTTGACCACGATGAAGGATTACACGTCGCGGCCGGCACGGCTCGTGAATCTCAAACAGATTCGCGGACTCGATCGCCTCACCCTGAATGCACGTGGGTTAACGATCGGCGCGCTCGTCACCTTGACGGAACTGGAGGAACACGGCGGCGTGCGCAAGAGCTTTCCCGGTTTGAGCGAAGCGGCACATTCAATAGCGACGCCGCAGATTCGCAACCTCGGCACCGTCGGCGGCAATCTATGCCAGCGTCCGCGCTGCTGGTACTTCCGGCTGGAAGAAGTTGTCTGTTTGAAGAAGGGCGGTTCGGAGTGCTACGCGGCGAAAGGCGAGAACAAGTACAACGCGATCATCGGCGGTGGTCCATCGTACATCGTGCATCCGTCGGATCTCGCGCCGATGTTGCTTGCGCTCGGCGCACGCGTGACGGTTTCGGGCGCCGCAGGACGGCGCGTGATTCCGCTCGACAAGTTTTTTACGTTGCCTTCGGAAGGAAATATTCGCCGCGAGAACGTGCTCGGCAACGACGACATCATCACGGAGGTTTTTGTGCCGGCTTCGGCTCTTGCAGCGCGTTCGACTTACTTGAAATTCAAAGAACGCGAATCACTCGACTTCGCACTGGCTTCGGTCGCCGCCGCCGTGCAACTCGCGCCCAATCGCACCGTGCGCGACGTGCGCCTGGTACTCGGTGGCGTCGCGCCGATTCCGTGGCGCGTGCCGGACGCGGAGAAGTTTCTCGTTGGCAAAGAGCTCAAACCCGACGTGCTGGTGGAAGCCGCGAAGATCGCGCTGGCGGAGGCGAAGCCACTGGAGAAGAATGCATACAAGGTTCCGCTGGCGCAGACGCTCGTGCGGCGCGCGCTCGCGAAGGCCGGAAACGTTTGATTCTGGGAGATCAAATCATGGCTGAAGAACTAACTGAAATAACCGCAACGCCAGTTCAATCGCCGTTCTGCGGTTCGCTGCGTTCGAAGAAATTCTTTTTGCTCGACCGGCTCGCGGCGAGCGCCGATGATTATCTCGACGCCGCTAACCACGTGTGGTGCTGTGAGACGCAGGAGGTAATCGGACCTGACAACGGCCGCGTCGATCCCGATCGCTGCGGGCCGGGACGCGCGTGCTATAGTTCCGCGGTCAAAGGCGTATAATGCAATCCCCAGATTTCTGCGTAATCTGTGGAGGGTTTTCGGAGGTGAAAGATGCGAAGAGTTCTATTTGCAGTGGCCGTGATGATCGTAGCAATTTGCGCGCTGGTCTTTGGTTCGCAAGCCGAGAACGTTAGCCTGCGCGGCGATTATGTTGAAGTGCGCACCGCGAGCGTGTTCGCCGGGGCCTGTCACTACAACGGCGAAGTCGTCACGACCGGCCGCGATGCGATGATGGCCTGGAACGTCACCTCCGGAAAATGGCAGGGCGTGGATCTCACTGGCGTGCGCGCGCTGGCGATTATCACCGCGGACGCAAACCTCTCCGACGACAAGGCCGCTCGCCAATCCGAAATCATCATTGACTCGCAAGCGTCAGACGCTCAATCAAAAGCCATGATCGCGGCGCTGAAATCGAAGTATGCCGCAGCGCTCGGAAACGTTGCGACAGTTCGAAACACTGCGATCAGTTTCAACCGCAACGGCCGCAGCTATTTGGTACAAGCAGACGACGCGACGATCGATGTCGAAGCCATGCCTAACGATCTCTGCTGCAAGATGCCAAACCTCGTCTGGTACTCACCATTAGTCGGACTGGAGAACCGGAAAGTCGGCTACACCGTTCGCGCCGGCTATTCCGGCAAAGCGATCGGCACACCGTGGTCGCGCTCCGGCGAGAACAGCGCCTTCTACGGCAGCTTCTCGTTGTAGTATTCTCCGACATGCCCTGCATCACATTCTGTCTTTTTACACTTCTGTCCTTTTTATCTGTGGACCAGGACCTTCGGAAGACGGCCCTGAAGTCTCCCACGCCCGACGACGAAATCGTTCGTCTCGACATCAACAACGACGGCCAGCCCGACATCCTCGAACGCTGGTGGAACGGTAAGCGGGTGCGCTGGCTCGACGAAAACGGCGACATGCTCCCGACCGACACGCGCGGAGATCAGGTCGCGGACGTCATGCAAATCGATCGCAACGGCGACGGCATCTACGACACCGCCCTCGACATCAACATCAAGTGGGCCGACAACGACGGTGACGGCCGCGCAGATCTGCAAGCATTCGTCACGCAAGGCCGCGAATGGTCCAACGGCAAATGGGATCCGGCTAATTCACATTGGATGGTGTTCATCGACGTCGAAAAAGACGGCGTGCTCGGCTGGCTCGACTGGACCAAGTTTGACTTCGACAACGACAACTGGGGCTACACCGGTCTCACCGACTGGCTTCCCGACTACAACGGCGATGCTGTCTTTCTGAAAGTTCATCGGCCGCCGCAATCGCTGCCCGATCCGCGTCTCAACTGGGAAAACCCCTTCGCCTTCTTCGATTTTGACAACGATGGCGCGAGCGAAATGGCCATTCGCTGGCTCGATCCGGTGCCGCCGCTCGACAAGGACCTCACCAGGCTTTCGGGTGTTCTTAACGAGGCGTTCGCCACCTTCGACGTCGATAACGATTCAACCAAAGGCAACGAAACCGATTACGACATGTCGTTGCGTGGCGCGGGCGGTCCGGGCATTCCTTATCGGCAATTTGTGCACAAGTATCCCGCGTTGAAAGGCAATCCGAAGTTCGATCAGTGTTTTCAGTGGAACAACTGGCGTCAGATCGATGAGCTGATCTACATGCCACACGAGAAGAGCTTCGACAGTTTCTTCAACGCGCGCTGGGGATCGATGTATTTCGTGTTTGACGAAGACGACGACGATCATCGCTGGGAACGCGTGGAGATGTATTACCCGATGCACGGCTTCGGTGGTCCAAAGGAGATCGATCTCTATTCGACGAAGAAGTGGCGCCGCAGCAATTACGCTGAACTGGCAATGGTCGGCCCCAATGAGCGTCCGGGAATTTCCGGACATCCGCAGGCTGATTCAATTGGCGATCGCGGTGAGTTTGACGAAGACAATTCAGGCGCCGGCAGACTTTACATCGGTATCTTTGATAGAAAGCTGCACCTCGCCGGTGCGGAGTGGGGCGCGTGGACAGTAGACAAGAACGGCGAATTTCATGGCGGCAACAAAACGCCTTCGCCGCGACCGATTGCGCCGCGCGTTGAAGAAGTCGTTAAGTACACCGACACGGACCACAACGGATTTCTCGACACCGTTGAATACGACTACGATGGCGATCGCACGATCGATTTCCGCGTGTCGCTGCTTGATTACGTTTCTGCGAGCAATCCGCATCCTGACGTTGTGCCGCTCTTCGACGTTCACAAAGAAGGTTGGAAAGGGCTGAACGAGTTGTTCACCACGATCTCGAACCAGTCGTTTCAGGAGGCATTGACCGTCTATCGTGCTGCCTGGCGTCGTGGTCTAACAACACCGGAGACCGACAAGCTCGCTTCGGCCTCAGCCATCGGCGAACGTTACGATCAAGGTTACTGGTTGAAGGAAAAGATCTTTCGCGAAATCCGCGGGCGCCTGCGCCAAACCCGACAAACCCAACTCGAAAAAGAGTTGACCCGGCTCTACTACACGGGCCAATTCGAGGCCTACGCCCGCCTCATCTCACAGATCCCGGGCCGATAAAAAGCATCCACAGATTAAGCAGACTTTTCTAAAGGAATCTGCGCCAATCTGTGGATAAAAACTTCTTATCTTTCTATAAAGATTATAGCTTTGACTCTCGGACCAACTGTCCTTAGCATCCTCCCTTGCCCACAGGAGGAATCCCCATGCCCAGAATCAGCATCTTCGACACCACTTTGCGCGATGGCGAACAGTCGCCCGGGTGTTCGATGGACCTGCGAGAGAAGGTCAGGATGGCGGAAAAGCTTCAGGAGCTCGGCGTCGATATCATTGAAGCCGGATTTCCGATCGCGTCTGAAGGCGACTTCGCCGCAGTACGCGCGGTGGCTGCTCAGTGTCGCGAAGTAAAAGTCGCAGCGCTGTGCCGCACTGCCGAGCCCGACGTGGCGCGTGCTGCCGAAGCGTTGGCACGTGCGGCCCACCCGCGAATTCATACCTTTTGCGCAACGTCTGACATCCACCTCGAACACAAACTGAAGAAGTCGCGTGCTGAGGTGCTCGAGATGACTCGCGCCGCTGTCAGCCAGGCGCGCGGTTACGCTGAGGAGGTCGAGTTTTCAGCCGAAGACGCCACGCGCAGCGACATCGACTACCTTTGCGAAGTGCTCGATGTAGCTGTCGATGCCGGCGCTTCGGTGCTGAATGTGCCGGACACCGTCGGTTACACAACGCCGCCCGAGATGGCGCGTTTGGTTCGAGAGGTACGCGAGCGGGTCGTGAGAGACAGGGACGTGATTATCAGTGTTCACTGCCACAACGACCTCGGTCTCGCGGTGGCCAACAGTCTGGCGGCGTTTGAAGCAGGGGCGCGGCAAGTTGAATGTACCATCAACGGCATCGGCGAACGGGCGGGCAATGCGTCGCTGGAAGAGATCGTGATGGCGTTGCACGTACGCGCGGATCGGCTCCCTTTCGAAACCGGAATCGCCACCACTGAACTTTATCCCGCTAGTCAGTTGCTCTCGAGTATCGTCGGGTTCGAGGTGCAACCAAACAAGGCGATTGTCGGCCGCAACGCGTTTGCGCACGAGGCCGGCATTCATCAGCATGGCGTCATCAACAATCCGCTTTGCTACGAGATCATGACGCCTGAATCAGTCGGCGTGCCGGCGAATTCGCTGGTGCTTGGCAAGCATTCCGGACGTCATGCGCTGTCGCTGCGTTATCAGGAATTGGGATTTAAGGTTAGTTCGAACGAGCTCGAGGCAGCCTACAAGAGGTTCACGGATTTAGCGGACAAGAAAAAACGGATTTACGATCAGGATTTGATTTCGCTGCTTAGCGCAGCCGCGTAAAAGATCATGAAATTAAGAATTACGGTTCTCCCAGGGGACGGCATTGGACCAGAGGTTACCGCGGAAGCGGTTCGGGTACTGCAAACGGTGGCGTCGATTCACCGTCACTGGTTTGAATTTGAGGAACAGGCTATCGGCGGCCGGGCGATTCGAGATTTCGGTTCGCCGCTGCCTACAAAGACACTAGATGCGTGCTTGGCCAGCAACGCAGTGCTGCTCGGCGCAGTCGGCGCTCCTGAATACGACCGGCTGCCGCCGAACCAGCGCCCCGAAGCGGGATTGTTGTTGCTGCGGCGCGCGTTGGGCGGTTACGCAAACCTGCGCCCCGCAATTTCATATTCGGCAATCGCGGGCTGTTCGCCTTTGCGTGAAGACGTGAGCGGCGGCACGGACATTTTGATTGTTCGCGAGTTGCTTGGCGGGTTGTACTTCGGCGAGCCGCGCGGATTCACTGGTTCGAACGGAACCACCGTCGCCAGCAACACAATGTCGTATTCAGTCGAAGAGATCGAGCGCATCGCGCGAATCGCTTTCGAAGCCGCGCGCACGCGGCGGGGCAAGGTCACTTCAGTCGACAAAGCAAACGTGCTGGAGACTTCGCAACTCTGGCGGCAGACAGTCACGCGCGTCTCGCACGACTATCCGGAGGTCACGTTGGACCATCTTTACGTCGACGCCTGTGCGATGCACTTGATGGTGAATCCGCGCCGGTTTGACGTTCTGTTAACTGAAAACCTGTTCGGCGACATTCTCTCCGACGAAGCTGCGGTAATTGCGGGTTCGCTCGGCATGCTCGCTTCCGCGACGATCGGCGGCGAAGTCGGGCTCTACGAACCAGTGCACGGCTCGGCGCCGGACATTGCAGGCCAGGGCATCGCGAATCCTTGCGGTGCGATTGCGTCAGCGGCGATGATGTTGCGCCACTCGGCGGGTCTCGATCAGGAAGCGACGGACATCGAAACGGCGATTCAGCACGTGCTCGAAGCCGGCTATCGCACGCCCGACATCGCGCCAGGCACCGGCGGTTATCTCGCGAGCACGAGCGAGATTGGCGAACTGGTCTGCGAGGCGGTAACTGAAATCGCCGATATGCGCCACGCGTATCACGCTGTATAAGGTATCCGTGAAATCCCTGTTCGATAAACTCTGGCAAGCTCACGCCGTTCGTGAGGCGGAGGGCGAGCCGACGCTGCTCTACATCGATCTGCACCTCATTCACGAGGTCACGTCTCCCCAGGCATTCGATGGTCTGCGGCAAGCAGGCCGAACTGTTCGCCGTCCCGATCTGACTTTCGGGACGGTGGACCACAACGTGCCGACGACGGATCGCAGTCTGCCGATCGCTGACGCCGTCGCGGCCAATCAAGTCGAAACACTGCGGCAAAACTGCAAAGAGTTTGGGGTGCAGTTGTTTGACATTCACTCGCCTGAACAAGGCATCGTGCACGTCATCGGTCCTGAGCTTGGACTCACGCAACCGGGCATGACGATTGTTTGTGGCGACAGCCACACGAGCACGCACGGCGCGTTTGGCGCGCTCGCTTTCGGCATCGGCACGAGTGAAGTCGAACACGTGCTCGCGACGCAGTGCCTGCCGCAAAACAAACCGCGCACGATGAAGGTGCACACAAACGGCGCGCTGCCCGAAGGTGTCACGGCGAAGGATCTCGCGCTCGGCATCATCGGCAAGATCGGCACTGACGGCGCGACGGGCTACGTGATTGAGTACGCGGGTGAAGCGGTGCGCACGCTGTCGATGGAAGGCCGCATGACGCTCTGCAACATGAGTATCGAAGCGGGCGCGCGCGCGGGCATGATCGCGCCTGACGAAACAACCTTCGCGTATCTAAAAAACCGCCGCTTTGCTCCCGCTGGTGAGCGTTGGGAAAAGGCGCTGAGTCACTGGCGCACGTTTATGAGTGATGCCGATGCGGTGTTTGACACGACAGTGGAGATCGATGCATCGCGACTCGAACCATTTGTGACGTGGGGCACGAGTCCGGGAATGGTCGTTCCGGTAACCAGTTTTGTTCCAGACCCGGCAGACTCGACGAACGCCGCGGACCGCCACGCTGCGGAGCGGGCGCTCGAATACATGGCGCTCAAGCCGCGCACCAGCATTCAGGACATAGTGATCGATCGTGCTTTCATCGGCTCGTGTACCAACGCGCGCATCGAAGATTTGCGCGCGGCGGCACGAGTGGTGAAGGGTTATCGAATCAATTCGTCGGTGAGCGCGATGGTGGTGCCGGGTTCGCAGGAAGTGAAGCGCGCTGCTGAACGCGAAGGTCTCGATCGCATTTTCAGCGAAGCGGGTTTTGAATGGCGTGAAGCCGGCTGTTCGATGTGTTTGGGAATGAATGCCGACATACTGCAACCGGGCGAACGTTGCGCATCGACCAGCAACCGCAATTTCGAAGGACGCCAGGGACGCGGCGGGCGCACACATCTCGTGAGTCCGATGATGGCCGCGGCGGCGGCGATAAAGGGCCACTTTACCGACGTGCGCGAGTGGGAGTTTAAGTGATGCAGCCGTTTCGCCAACACACCGGGCTTGTCGCTCCGCTCGATCGCGCGAACGTCGACACCGATCAGATCATTCCGAAGCAGTTTTTGAAACGGATCGAGCGCACGGGCTTTGGTCAGTTTCTTTTTTACGACTGGCGCTATGGGCAGGATGGGGAGCCGAATCCGTCATTGGTGCTGAATCAACCGCGCTATCAGGGCGCGTCGATTCTCGTGGCGGACAAGAATTTCGGTTGCGGTTCGTCGCGCGAGCACGCGCCGTGGGCGCTCGGCGAGTTTGGCTTTCGCGTGATC
>Ga0187894_10003084_pt1 | contig 19097 bp, 10 predicted proteins | sample GBC1701081metaG_FD_136650 | JGI IMG/M metagenome (GOLD analysis project Ga0187894, IMG submission 136650) | White microbial mat communities from a lava cave in the Kipuka Kanohina Cave System on the Island of Hawaii, USA - GBC170108-1 metaG ...
ATTCCGCTTTGACGGTCTGCATCAGCGCGTCGAAGGTGATTTTCTCTTGTCGTTTCTTGTAGTTAACTGGCATCCGCTAAACATACAACGGACGCCCAATTTTCCAAACCGGGAATTGCTGGCCCTTTGCGGTGTTTCTGGTTTACCTGGCCAGGCGGGAGAACCTATCGCCGCCGATGGTCTGGGCGGTCATCGTTTTGAACCTGCTCTGGACGGCGGACAGCATTCTGCTCCTGCTGGGCAGATGGATCGAACCGAACGGACTCGGGGTCGCCTTTGTCGTCTTTCAGGCCTTTGGCGTGACGGTGTTTGCCGCGCTGGAGTACTTAGGATTGCGGAAGTGGGCGACGGCGGCGGTCTGATGCGCCGATCAAGATTTATGTCGACAATGCGCCCGCCGCCGAGGCGGCTTTTGCTGGCGGGAAGATTACTTCCGATGGCGGGGCCTTACGGCTGCGCGAACTCGAATTGAAGCAGCACCTCGTCGGCGATTTTGCCGGCTGCTTTATTGATCACCGCGATCCGGGTTCGATCGAATTCACGGTGGAAGAGTTGGTGCGGCAGCGGGGGTTCGGCTGGGCGCTCGGTTACGAGGACTTGAATGATCACGACAAGCTGCGGGTGGATCCGCTGTTGGCGTTATGGTGCGGGCGTGCGGATGTGACAGGCGAGGATCGGCGTTGCGCGGCGGACAAGGGCAAACCGCTGGCCGGTAAAAGCACGCTCCATCGGCTGGAACTCTAGAGCGGCGATCCCGAGCGCGATGGGCCCTACAAGAAGATCGCAGTGGCTGAAGAGAAGGTGAACCAATTCTTTCTCGACCGGTTCTTCCGGTCGCAGCGGACGATCCCGCCGCGCATCTATCTGGATTTGGATGCGACCGATGATCGGATTCACGGAATGCAGGAGGGCCGCCATGATCACGGCTACCCGGATCGTGGTCAAGAGCCAGAAGCGTTTGGCGGTGATAAAAATGCTCGTCCAGCGCTGTTGCTTTGCGCCCGGCGGCATTGGCCTGCCGCTCGATCAGATGTCGAAACAGCGATAACGCAGTCGTTCAAAAATCAAAAGGCAAAAGGCAAAAATCAAAAGGCAAAAATGTAGAACCTGCTTTTGTTGTTCAAAGCCTGGCTCCGCACTTTTGCCTTTTGATTTTTGCCTTTACCTGATCCTGAGCTGGACCGGATTGCTGGTCTTGCCGTCAAGCGTGAAGGTCAGATTGACATTGCCCGCGCCCGCCATTGACGCCGGAATTTGCAGGTTGACCTGGTCAAGCCCGGCGAAATCCGGTTGCGCGCCAAAGAACAGCGGCGTGACATTGGTTGTGCCAATCGTCATCGTCATCGCGGCGGTCGAAGCGTAACGTAGTCCCGTGCCGAAGAGCACGACGAAATTGCCTGCCCCGACCTCTCTGGGCGTGCCATCGGGATTGCCCATCAGGATGTTGAAGACCTGACCGTTGGCTGAAGCCACTGCGGCTGGCGCGCCCGTGCCCGCCGAATTCGATGTGAAGATTCCCGGCGTGGTCTGCGCGACGTTGAGAGCGCCGCGCGAGACAGTTCCGTCTCTCGCCAGGACGACAACCTCGGCAGGGCCGACTATGGTGCCCGCGGGAACTAGGTAGTTGATCTGGCCACGGGAAACAAAGAACAAACGCGCGGCGACGCCGTTGATGTAAACCGAAGTGCCGTCAAGCGTGGTTGGCAGCGGCAGGGTTGTCGCCACGGCCGTCGCCGAAGCCAATCTGGTTCCGAATCCCACGGCGATCGCTTCGGGCGCGGCCAGATTGCCGAATTTCGCCGCGTCGGTCGTCGCTATCGGAACGCTGTTCACGCTCGAGGCCGCAGCGGCGACGATTGTCAGCGGCGCCGACATCAACCTCTGGCCATTGCGAGCCTGAACAAACAACGTGCCTGCGTTGGCTCGCAACGCGGCGGGGATGGTGACGGCCAACTCGCCGGTATTGACGTCGAGCGTAGCGGGAACCATCTGTCCGTTGAGGTGCGCCGTGCCGGCCGGATCAATGCCGGTGACCAACAACCCGATCGTGGCATCGGCTCCGCCGGTCTCCAGGAAGTATGTGTTCGACCGCCAGATTATCGGTGGCTCGGCAAGCTCGGAGAGCTGCGCGCGAATCGCCCCCCCCGGATTCATGCTCGTGTGCAGGTTGACGTAAAAAACCGCGGGGTTCGCCACCAGCCTCTGCAAGGCAGCGATAGCGACGCCGGTAGTGAGCGGAACTTCGATTCTGATTGAAGCTCTGCCGGTCGGAAGCTGGACCGGGTTAGAGCTGCTGATGCGGGTGTCAAAAACGATCCCGCCGTTGACGCCGGCAGACGCTTCGTGAATGTGCAAACCCGTCACTGTGGTGTTGGCCGGAAAATCCTGCGCGAGTACCGAGAAGATCACCACTCCACCAGTGATTTCACCCGTATCGGGGTTGCGAGTCGGGTTTACTGTGATGGTCCCTGCGCCGGTGGCGGCGAGACCTGTGATTGGCGGGACCTCATTCGCCGGGCTCATCTGAACTGTCACGGCTTGTGTTTCGACCAGCCTGACGATCTGTCCGCGCATGGCTCCATTCGGATTCACGCTGGTGTGCAGGTTGACATAAAAACCTGTGGGGTTCTTCAGAATCCTGCTCAAAACCGCCGCGCTAGCATTCGTATTGGTGACATTGATCAGACCGGAGCCGGTTGCTAAAGTGAGCGGGTTAGCGTCGCTAATGCCCGATTCAATAACGATACCGCCATTGGTGGTGACACCGGCTTCGTGAATGTGCAATCCCGTGATGGTCACGCTACCGGGAAAGCTGACTGTGCCCAGGAAATTGACCGCGCCGCCGATGATCGCGCCGTTGGCTCCGCGGTTGACCACAAGTTTTACAACGAAGCCTCCGCTCGCATTCAGACCAGTGATAGGCGGAATTTCGTTCGCTGGGCTCATCGTCGCTGCCGCCGCGAGCGCCTCCGCCGGAGTCGTCCTCGGGTTAATCGTGAAGCTCAATGCGTTAGACGGGCCCCCGCCTGGCCCCGGATTGAAGGCCGTCACACTGGCCGCGCCTGCTGTTGCGATGTCTGCCACCGCGATGTCTGCCGTTAATTGCACGCTGCTTACAAACCTTGTCGGACGTGGTGAGTTATTCCACATCACCACCGCGCCACTGACGAAGTCTTGCCCATTCACTGTCAGCGTAAATCCTGCTCCACCTGCTATCGCCGAGTTTGGATTCAGGTTTGTGATCTTCGGCACTGGATTGGGCGTCGTCCCAAGCGTGGTGAAGCTGAGGATCGCGCCTCTCGCCGTCCCGGCGCTGTTAGCGCCCGCCAGCCGGAAGTAGTAAGTCGTCCCAGCCGTCAGCCCGCTCAAATTTGCGCTCACAGCCACGCTCGTTGTTCCTGACCCAACCGCCTGCATCGGAGTTGTGTTGAAGCTCGCCAGCGTGCTGCTCGTCCCCCACTCAAACCAGATGTTGGTAGCCAACCCGTTCGGATTGACACTCCCATTCAGCGTCGCGCTCGTGTTCGTGACTGAGGACGCCGCTGACGTTGTTACAGCCGGCGGGCCTGACGGGCTGCTTACGGTGAAGCGCCCATTGACGAGGTTGGTTTGCGCTTCCTCGTTGAAGAGGAATCTCTGCCACGTCAGGTCGGTCGAGGTTCCTGGCGCTCCGACGACATTGAACTTGAGGTTTAGCAGCGTCCCGGCCGCTGCCAGCGCGGCTGTGCCAAACGCCGAGACCCGCAGACGGCCAGTGGTCGCATTGGGTGTGATGTTCATCCCGCTGCTCAAAGTGCCTGCCGCGTCATAGGGCGGCTCCTGAAGCCGCAAGACGTCATTGTTGAAGGTGATGTCGAAGTCGTAAGCGACGTATCCGCGCCCAGTCAGATTGCTTACGGTGATCGGGATGGTCAGACTCGATCCGCTCGTCCCGGAAGTGGTCGGTAAGGAGATCGCGACCTGAGCCACCTCATTAGCGAGATTGGCTTGCAGTTCAGCCACCGGCACCAAGCTACTCGCAGAGGGCGACCAGTTGCCGGAGACATCACCCACCAGCACCGCATCGAAGTTTTGATTGGTGAGGTTGCCAGTCACGCTGGGATAGCTGCGATTGGGCGGCATGAACCGCCACGTCCCAGCGATCCCGGAGTTGGCGATCCCCGCCGCAGTTTGCGCGATCAGCGAAGCGTCGAATGAAGACAGGCTCCCGTTGTTGCTGGCGTCTCCGGCCAGTTGCTGGCAAGCAGTGAGTGTGATGAGACCGGCAACGTGCTGCGCAACGAGCGAAGCGTCAAACGAACTGATGCTGCTGTTGCCGGCGCCGTCGCCCGTCTTGGTTGGCGTCACGGTGTACGATCCGCTGCCCAGTTCCATCAGTTGGTAGTTGCCCGCGCTGTTGGTTGTACTCGTCTTCGGAGGCGTGCCTGCGGCTGTTACAATCACTCCCGGAACCGCTTTCGGTGAGATGCAGTAGCTGATCGTTCCCGCAATTGAGCCGCTGTCCGCCACACAAACACGCCCGTTAGTTGTCGTTGCGCACGGAGTACCTTCATTGAACCTGAAACTTGCCCAGGTCAAGTTGCTGCAAGCGGAACTGGAACCGATCAAATCAAACTTGAGATTGAGAAGCGTCCCTGCGCCGGAGAGCGGCGCAGTGCCAAAGCCGGAGACAGTCAATCGTCCGGGTGTGGCAGTGTTGGTGGTGATCGTCATCGCGCTGCTCAAGGTACTGGTCTTATCCACCGGAGGGTTTGACGGGCGCAGAACGCTGGGATCGAAAGTGATGGTGAAATCATACGACACGATGCTTCTGCCGGTGAGGTCCGGAACCGTGACAGGAACCATGAGGCTGCCATTCGCCAGCCCTGACAATTCGCCGGGAAGTGACACAGGAATGCAAGGACCAGTGATAACAGTGAATGACTGGCTTGGCACATCGGGACAATTGGGTTTGCTGATAGTGATTGGGCCATTGGCTGCTCCGTTTGGCACTGTGGCCGTGATTTGAGTGTTGCTGTGAACGGTGAAGTTGGCAGTGATGTTGGTGGAGAAGAATCTGACTGAAGTCACGCCGATAAAGTTCGCGCCAGTGATCGTCACGCTCGCACCAACTGCGCCACTCATCGGGCTTATTCCACTGACGGTTGGGCACTGTGGTTGTGGGCATTGACCTACACACTGTAGATCAACGCTATAACTCATTGTGCCATTATTCCAGGCGCTCACGCGGATGGTATAAGTGCCCGTGCTCTCCAGCCGTTTATCAATCCGGGCGCTAAAAGCGTTAGGACAGTGTGAGCCAAGCGGCACACCGGCCGGATCAAACAATTCAAGGCAAGGCCGCCCGGAGCCGGATTGATGCGTGAGTTGGATGGTCACCAGATCGTTGATAGCGCCAGTGAAGAAATAGAGGTCAATATCCCCTGTCGGATTGATCTCGTCAGCGAGGTTTTGGTTGAACCTTAAGAGCCTCGCTGAAGCCGAGGGTGGGGCGATCCGTTCCAGGGAGAGCGAGTAATTCATCGTGCCGTTATTCCAAGCGCTAACGCGGATGGTGAAAATACCTGCTCTCTCTAGCCGTTTATCTATCCTGGCGCTAAAAGCGTTAGGACAGTGGGAGCCAAGCGACACACCAGCCGGATCAAACAACTCAAGGCAGGGCCGCCCGGAGCCGGATTGATAGGTGAGTTGGATAGAGACAACCTCTGTGGCTGAGCCTTGGAAGCGGTAGACATCAATGTCCCCGCTAGGATCAATGCCGCAAGTTATCAGATCACCATATCCAATGAGCATATTAGTTGGTTCTGGGTCGCAGGGTCTCCCCTCGACATCCGCCTTGGCCGAGTGAGTAGGGAAAAGAACGAACGATTCCGGAACGAAAAGCAGAACTTGGTTAATCAACCTCTTCGCTAACCCAACTGACTCAATGACAGATTTGGATTCAGTAGACTGGCTGGGGGAAGCGCCAGCCAGTAACTCAACGCTCTCCTTGAGCGCCTCAACAACCTCAAGCCAGTTTCCGTCATTAAGCTCCTGCTCCGCCTGATCTAAAAGCGCGATTTGCTGGTGCAGGCTAATTTGCTCCAGCGGCAATTGAACGAGCGCAGCTCTGATTCTTCCGAAGAAATCTTCGTAGGAAAGAGTGGCAGATTCCCCAAAGACTGCCACTTGTCCCTCAGCCGCGGCAGCCACCAGATTGTTTCCGGGCAATTCTCCGAGGAAGAGCGCGCGACTTGCCTGCCCCCGCTCGTCTGTCGTCCGCGTGTCGTTCGCTTCCAACTTGCCATCTCCATGCAGCATCGAGAATGTGACCTGTCTTCCTGCTCTCGACGATTCGCCTTGCTCGCCGACCTCGATAACTAATGGTTGAGGTAAGGCTGTATTTGCCGGGGCCGACTGCCCTTCGCCAAAGAGCTTCCTGAGGAGGCGCGATTCGCCTGACAGCCGAGCATCACTGGCCAGCCCCTGGCCGCGCTCAGATGAAATCGCCGTCGCCACATCCACATTCCCGGCATCCTTAAAAGCCCCGTCGCCTTTGCCGGTGAAGAGCCGAGCCTCTTTCTCCGAGGCGCCGAAAGCGACCAGATCCTGCAACCCATCACGATCAAAATCGCGGCTGAGGATGAGCGTGGGCGACTGGACTTGCCCGATGACGACTTGTGTCTCGAAAGAGCCATCGCCCGATCCTTTCAAAAACACGATCTCGCCGGAGAGGAAAATCGCCGCCGCCAAATCGAGAAGGCCATCGGAGTCGAAGTCTTCGGCAATGATAGAGATCAAAACCACGTTGAGCTTGACGGGACGCGCTGGTTGAAAGCCTCCATCACCCCGGCCCAGGAAGATTGCCACATCGCCTGAAAAGAAGCCGGCCACTGCCAGGTCAATTGCGCCATCGCGATTGAAATCAGCCGCGACCATCGCTCGTGGCCCGCCGCCGGAAGATAGCCTGGCCACTGAATGAAAATAGCCTGCCCTGTCGCCGGCCATCACCAGCACAGCATCCGAGATGAAGTCCGTCACTGCGACATCCGTCAGGCCGTCGCTGTTGAAGTCCGCCAGCGCGTAAGTCTGTTCCAGTTTCGCCCCCAGCAAATTTGTCGCCGCGGGTGTGATTTGGGTGATTTGATCATTGTCGTTTGCTCCGCTCGCCCCGCGAAGGAAGAAGCCGGACGCCAGGATGATCAGCGCGAGGCTGACGCCAACAACTGAAATGAAGCTACGATGTATGTTGATCATTGTGAACCTCCGTGAACGCTGCATTGAATTAGTTGATGCGGAGGCAAGGCGTTCCCCGCTTGGCATTCAAGCTTCCGCTTTCCAATGGCAGCCTTGCCTCAACTGTGCGAATCAGTTTTGCATGCTTCGATGGAACTGCTGTCCGGCTGCGGGAGCTACGGACACCGCCATCGCGATCCACGATCGTCAGTGAAGTCATTGTGTCCCCGGCAGACATGTATCTCTCTCAGGTGACACCAACCCACGGATTCATTGCCGCATATTTGACAGACCCTTCCGCCACTGCTCGGCAAGAGTTGAGCCAGGCAAGCCTCTGAAGTCTGGCTCTCAACGCCGCTCTTAACGGCTGCGATGCGGTAGTACATCGGCAGCTTATTTCTGTTTTCGGCTTGCCGCTCTTTGTGGTTGAAGAAGGTCGAACGGGTCGTGGTTGAACCGGCCTTTTTCTTGTCGAAGTTTCGTTGCTGCGACCAATAAACCACGTATGAGTCGGCTTCCGACACTGCCGCCCAACTGAGGTTTACGGTCAAATTCGATTGCAGTTGGCAACTGGGCTTTTCGGGAACGACAGACTCCCATTTCTGCTCTGTTTGGGACGGAGCAGCTTGCCCGGCGCCCTGTTGGGATTGACTTGTTTTCTGATGGTTCGCTGGTTGGGCTTCGCCGTGAAACGTCGGAGCGAAGCTGAACCAAATGACGGCGACTGACAAAATCATGCGCTTCATGACATTCTCCGTTTCTGTTTTCATTGGACTCAGATTGAGCGCCTGGCCCGACCGCTGGCAATGGTCGTTCATACGGCCGGGCCAGACGCAGTGAAAGAAATTTGAAGCCCTCACACGAAAGAGCTTCACTTGATCTCAAGCGCGGCAATGGAAGCGCCATCAGCGGGTTCGGCTTGCTGACCGCCCTGAAACCGGACCTTGATCTTCTCTCCGACGACCGGCGGCTTGCGGATTCGCGTCTCCGGCCTGATTACGAATTGCCATCGTTGTTCTTTGGAGCCTTTGCCGGTAACCACAGTGAGTGAGTCCGCATTCGACTCCGCCACGCGGCCTTTGATCTCGTTCTTTGCGCCTGACGACTTCCCTTTACCTGCAGCGACGCTCACTCCATGGGCGATCAGAAACACAGCGGCCAGGGTGACGGCGAAAAGGCCAAGCCCTAATTTGTAGTAGCTGGTATCCTTTGTTCGCTTCTGCACTGGAGGCTGATTCTGAGCATAAGAAGCAGGCGCGAGCGCCGTCGTCAGGGAGAGAGAAATTGCCAGGATTGTGGCGAGAAGTTTTCGTGTCAATTTCATTTTCGACCATCCTTTCTGGTTGCTCAGCCTCGCGGCTGATTTTCGAGTTGGAAAAACGCGAGGAAAGATCAAAGGCGGCTACATCCGCCGGAACCCAGCCACAGCCACGCCCAAACCTAAACCGACGAGCCCAATCCCCATCCACATTCCAGGGTTGGCTCCTGTCTTGATTCTTTTAGTTGGGATCTCCAGGCATTGCCCGTTAGGCGTGAGGCCGTTGCATGGAAGGCCGGGAGTTACGATTTCATAAGGCTTTGATTTGGCCCCCAAGTATCCACCCGCTCCGGCGATAGCCAAGCCGAACAGACCGAGCGCCAGCCCACCAGCCTTGCTCTTCTTGCCGGAAGGAGTCTGAGGTTGAGGCTCAACAGGCAGGCGGAAATCTCTTATCGCCTCGCGAGAAAACCTGGGCCGGGTAAGCGTGCTTGGGAACCCGGACGTATTCAGCAATGACAAACTTTGCCGAACAGATGTAGCGGTATCTACATCCCCGGCTGATTCCAATCTCAGAATCCCGAGGTCTAACGCAGCGGAAGAAACAATTTGAGGTTTGATTGCCACAAACCCACTTCCCGCGATCTCATTTGCCGGCTGTTCCTCCCGGTCGCGCGGTTTTGGCGCTTGATCCTGCGCTCGGGCCACGGGAGCAAGCAGGGTGGAAACCAAAAAACAAATTGCTGTTATCTTTGCCAGAAATCTTCGATTCTTCATCTTGTCGTTCCTTTCTTGTTGTATGTGGGATGTGATTTTCTATTTGCCATAACCACTTTTGTCCTTCATCTGTCTGTATTGGCGCCGCAGGGCGTCACATATTGCCCAGGCGACAAAATTTATTTTTCGGCCTTCGACCAGCGTTGACCCCATATGGAGTGAGTGATACAGTCCGTGCCCGTCCAGGCGTTGCGGCTTGGATTCTTCAGGCTGAGCGGTCAATCAAACAACCATTCCAACATTTCGATCTCCATTCGCCGCAAAGGAGGAGTTATGAAATCGCACGCGAAGCTTCATTGGTCGCGGGTCCTCGTGGCGGTAGTGTGCCTCGCATTGCTTGGCTTGGCCCAGGACAAGTCCGGCTTTGTGAATGCTGCCGCTGCGCAAGCGGAGGAAGCCGCCCTGCGCGCTGTAGTTGAGAGGTTTTTTGCCGCTTATGGCAAGAAGGATTTGGCCGGGGTGATGGCGCTGTGGAGCGAGAAATCACCGGACTTCGCTTCTCAGAAGCAAGCATTGCAGCAACAGTTTACGACTGAAGACTGTGGCTTTGGCAACCCAACGATCTCGCGGGTCAAGATAGAAGCTGAGAAGGCAAGCCTGCGGGTGATAGTTGATTCCACTGCCATTAACATGCAGGGCAAACAGAAACGCGAGGAGCGGCTGGCGCGTAACTTCGGTTTTGTCAAAGAGAGTGGGGAATGGAAGGTATGGCAATATGTGTCTGCAGAGAGTGATCTCGCGGAAGCATTGGTGAAGGCAAAGGTAGAGGCGGAGCGGTCAGCATTGTTGGCAGAGGAGAAGGAATTGATAACGCCAGAGTTAGTGCAGGCATTGTTCAGGCAAGGCAACCGTTTCTACTATCAAAGGGAGTATCCGCAAGCTATGGCTGTCTATCGTCAAGCGCATAGTATCGCCGAACAGATTGGTTACCAGAATGGGGTTGCCATAGCGCTGAGTAACGTAGGACTTGTTCACTATTCACAAGGCAACTACGCGCAAGCGTTGGAGTATTACCAGAAGAGCGTCGTGATAAATGAAGCCTTGGGCGATAAAGCCGGGGTTGCCAATACGCTGCTCGGCATCGGACTTATCCATGCTTTACAAGGCAACTACGCACAGGCGTTGGAGCATTACCAAAAGAACTTAGCATTGCGAGAAACCCTGGGCGACAAGGCCGGGGCCGCCCGCACGCTAAACAACATCGGAAATGTTTACAAGGATCAAAGTCGCTATGCAGAGGCGGTGGAGTACTTCCAGAAGAGCTTGGCGACGCTAGAGGAATTGGGCGACAAGGCTGGCGTCGCCTATGTGCTAAATGGAATCGGGCTTGTCCAGTTGCAGCAGAGCAACTACGTGCGGGCGTTAGAGTACCTCCAGAAAAGTCTGGAGATAAAAGAAGCTTTGGGCGATAAAGCTGAGGTTGCCTCTACACTGAATAATATCGGGGATATCCACGGTTCACAAGGCAACTACAGGCAGGCGTTAGAGTATTTCGAAAAAAGCCTGGCGATCAGCGAAGCCCTGGGCAATAAAGCCGAGGCTGCTGTCATCCTGGGCAACATCGGAGATATACACTCTTTTCAAGGCAACTACGCGCGGGCATTGGAGTATTACCAGAAGAGCCTGGGGATGAAAGAGACCTTAGGCGACAAGGCTGGAATTGCTTATACACTGAACGGGGTCGGGAATATTCACTATCGGCAAGGCAACTATGTGCAGGCGCTGGAATACTACCAGAAGAGCTTGGCGTTACGAGAGGCCCTGGACGACAAAGCCAGGATTGCCGACACCTTAGGTAATATCGGGAGCGTTCATGGTTCACAAGGCAACTACGCGCGGGCGCTGGAGTATTACCACAAGGGCTTGGCGATCAGCGAGACCTTAGGCGATAGAGCGGGGATTGCCTCTAAACTAGCCGAAATCGGGAGTGTTCATGGTCTACAAGGCGACCACGCGCAAGCGATGGCGTATTACCAGAAAAGCTTGGCGGTGCAAGAGACGGTGGGGAACAAAGACGAGATGGCCTCCACACTGCGCAATATTGGGGATGTTCACAGGGGGCAAGGCCACTACACGCAAGCGCTGGACTTCGCTGAGCGGGCGGCGGCAATGGCTCGCCAGATCGGCAGCCTCGATACCCTCTGGCAAGCGTACCTCACTGCTGGCATAGCTCATCGCACCCTCAACCAGCCTGCCCAAGCCCGCCAAGCCTTTGCCGATGCGATTAACACAATCGAGACTATGCGTACTCAGGTCGCGGGAGGCGAGCAGGAACAGCAGCGATTCTTTGAAGGTAAGCTCTCCCCCTATCTTGCAATGGCTGACTTGCTCGTGGCTCAAAACAACGCAGTAGAAGCCCTGACCTTCGCTGAGCGTGCCAAAGCTCGTGTGCTTTTGGATGTACTGTACAGTGGCCGCGTCAATGTTTCCAAAGCTCTGACCAGCCAGGAACAAGAGCAGGAGCGCAAGTTGAATAACCAGCTTGTCTCGCTCAATGCTCAGATTTATCGCGAAAAGCTCCGATCGCAACATGACCAGGCTCGCTTGACTGAATTGGATGCTCAATTGCAAAAAGCTCGGCTCGACTATGAAGCCTTTCAGACCAACCTCTATGCTGCTCATCCCGAATTAAGAACGCAACGCGGCGAAGCGCGAGCGCTCACGTTGGACCAAGCCGGCGCGCTACTGCCGGACGCCAAAACCGCTCTGCTGGAATTCGTCGTCACCGAAGACAAGACCTTTCTATTCGTCATGACGAAAAACGCTAACCCTCAAACTCCTGTTGCGCTCAGAGCCTTCCCTATCGCAGTCAAGCAGAAAGAACTCGTTAAACAAACCGAACAGTTCCGCCAGCAACTCGCCCATCCGGGCAATCCGGTGAACAAGATGGCTCGCGAATTCTTTGACCTACTCTTCAAAGACGCATACTCGCTCATTCAAGGCAAAAATAAACTCGTCATCGCGCCGGACGGGCCGTTATGGGAGATGCCTTTTCAGGCGCTACTCTCGCCGCGCAACCGCTATCTGATACAAGACCACGCTATTGCTACCGTACCGTCGTTGACCGTGCTGCGCGAGATGATCAAGCTGCGCCAGCGCAAGTCATCGGAAGATCAAACGCTGCTGGCTGTCGGCAATCCCGCGCTCGGCGCAGAAGTCGTCGAGCGCCGCAAAGTTCTGATGGACGATCCGCTCGATCCGCTGCCCGATGCCGAGAAGCAGGTGCAAAGCCTGGGCAAGTTTTATGGCCCGCGCCGCAGCAGAATCTACGTCGGTGCGGCGGCGACCGAAGAGCGCGTCAAGGCCGAAGCCAGCCAGCACGCCATTCTGCACCTTGCTACACACGGCATTCTCAACGACCGCAGCCCGATGTATTCGCACCTCGTACTGGCGCAAACTGACGAGAAGGATAAAGAAGATGGTTTGCTGGAAGCCTGGGAGATTTTGAACCTGGATTTGAAGGCTGATCTCGCGGTGCTCTCAGCGTGTGAGACGGCGCGGGGGCGGGTTGGCGCGGGCGAGGGAATGATCGGGCTGACGTGGGCTTTGTTCGTGGCGGGCGTGCCGACGACGGTGGTCAGTCAATGGAAAGTGCGCTCCGACAGCACGGCGGAGTTGATGGTCGAATTTCATCGCCTGCTTCAGGCGCGCGATGCGAAAGGCGCGCCACGATGGTCGAGAGCCGAAGCATTGCGGCAGGCGGCGTTGAAGCTGCGCAAGAGCAACCAATATAGCCACCCATTCCATTGGGCTGGATTCGTGTTGGTGGGAGATTGGAGGTAAGACAGAAAAGGAGGCAATCAGATGTTACGCGCAAAGGTTCGCAGGTCATTGCTCATCGCGGCAGCAGTGTGCTTCACGTCATTTGGCCTGGATCAGGGCATCCTGAATGCGACCGCGGCACAGACGGAAGAAGCGGCTCTGCGCGCCGTGGTCGAGAAGTTTTACGCCGCTTACGGCAAGAAAGATCTGACTGGAGTAATGGCGCTGTGGAGCGAGAAGGCGCCAGACTTTGCGACAACCAGACAGACGATGCAGCAACAGTTGGCGAATGAGGACTTCACCTTTGGCAGCCCCTCTATTTCAAGGATCAAGGTAGAAGGTGAAAAGGCCGGTTTGCGTGTGACAGTCGAACTTACTGCCATCAATACAAAGAGCAAACAGCAGCGGCAGGAACGGATGGTACACAACCTCGCCTTTGTCAAAGAGAGCGGAGAATGGAAAGTATGGCGATACGCGGCTGCAGTAAATGATCTAGCTGAGACGCTAGTGAATGCAAAGAGTGATGCAGAGCGTGGGGGACTGCTGGCGGAGGAGAAAGAACTGGTGACGGTGGAATTGGTCAGGGCGCTAAATATGCAAGGCAATCGTTTCCAAGATCAAGGTAACTATCCTCAGGCGCTTGGTGTCTACAGCCTAGCGCAAAGCATTGGGGAACAGATTGGTGACAAGGCAGGAATTGCCGGCGCTCTGCACAATATCGGGACAGTACACGGTCGGCAAGGCAATTACGTTCAGGCGATGGAGCACTTTCAGAGGAGCCTGGCGCTGAGAGAAGAATTGGGTGACAAGGCCGGGATTGCTTCCTCCCTGAATAACATCGGGATCGTTCACAAATTACGAGGTAATTACGCTCAGGCAGTAGAGTATTACCAGAAGAGCTTGGCTATAGAAGAAGCCGCTGGTAATAGGGGTGGGATTGCCTCCGCGTTGATGAACATCGGTAACGTTTATCAGTCACAAGGTAATTACTTGCAGGCGTTGGAATATCACCAGAAGAGCTTAGCGATACAAGAGGCTTTGGGCAATAAGCAAGGTATTGCTTATTTACTAAACAACATCGGGATCGTCCACAAATTACAAGGCAACTATGCGCAAGCCGTAGAGGCTTTCCAGAAAAGCTTAGCGATGAAAGAAGCCCTGGGCGATAAAGCTGGGATCGGCAACTCCCTGACTAATATCGGGGTAGTATACATGGATCAAGGCAACTACGTTCAAGCGCTGGAATACCTCCAGAAAAGCTTGGCGATCAAAGAGGCCATTGGCGACAAAGCCGGGATCGCTACCTCCCTAAATAACATCGGACTTGTCCGCCATGAACAAGGCAACTACTTACAGGCGTTGGAGTATTACCAGAAGAGCCTGGCGATCAAGGAGACTATTGGCGACAAAGCCGGGATTGCCGGCACCCTAAATAACATTGGGAAATTCCACCATTCACAAAGCAATTACGTACGAGCGCTAGAATACTTTCAGAAGGGCTTGGCGGTGAGCGAGTCCTTGGGCAACAAAGCTATGGTTGCCCTCACCTTAGGCAATATCGGAGTTGTTCATGGTGACCAAGGCGATGTCGAGCAAGAGCTTGCATATTACCAGAAGAGCTTGGCGATCAGAGAAGCCATGGGCGACAAAGCTGGAGTCGCCATGACCCTGAACAACATCGGGGTTATGTATGATTCACAAGGCAACTATGCTCAGGCACTGGAGTATCACCAGAAGAGCCTAGCCATCAAAGAGACCATTGGCGACAAAGCAGGGATCGCCGCCTCCCTAAATAACATCGGGATCGTCCATGAATTACAAGGAAACTATGAGCAAGCACTGGAGTATTACCAGAAAAGTCTGGCGATGTGGGAAGCTGTAGGCAACAAAGCTGAGATTGCTGAAACGCTTCACAACATTGGGTCTGTTCACAAAAATCAAGGCCGCTACTCGCAAGCACTGGGCTTCCTTGGACGCGCTGCCACCATGGCCTATCCGCTCGGTGGCTTCAAGACTCTCTGGCGTTCTCATCTCACAGCTGGCATAGCTTATCGCGCACTCAACCAATCTGCCCAAGCGCGCAAAGCCTTCGATGAAGCGACTAAAACGATCGAGACTATGCGCACTCAAATAGCTGGCGGCGAGCAGGAAGCACAACGCTTCTTCGCTAACAAACTGTCGCCCTATCTTGCAATGGTTGATTTGCTCGTGACTGAAAACAAGGTGGCTGAAGCCTTGACCTATGCTGAACGCGCCAAGGCCCGCGTACTTCTGGACGCGCTGCACAACGGTCGCGTCAACATCACAAAGGCGATGACCGCTCAGGAGCAGGAGCAGGAGCGCGGGCTGAATAACCAACTCGTCTCACTCAACACTCAGATTTTTCGTGAGAACCAGCGCGAGAAACCGGATAAGGCCCGCGTGGAGGCTCTCGAAAAGGACTTACAGAAAACGCGGTTGGAATACGAGGCCTTCGAAACCAACCTCTACGCCGCTCACCCTGAATTGAAGGTGAGGCGCGGCGAGGCAGAGATACTGACTTTAGAGGAGGCGCGGGCGCTGTTGCCTGACGCCGGAACTGCGGCGCTGAAATTTGTCGTAGCGGAAGAGAAAACTTCACTGTTCGTTCTGACTAAAAGCGCGCCGGGCAGTCATGCCGCAGTTGAGGTCAAGGTCTTCCCGATTGCGATTAAGCAAAAAGATCTGGAAGAGCGCGTGAAGCAGTTTCGTGACCAGGTTGCGGAGCGCGATCAGGCTTTCGCCAAAAATGCCGCGGCGATGTTTCAACTTCTGATTGCGCCAGCGCGCCCGCTCTTGCAGGGCAAAACCACGCTCATCATTGTTCCCGATGGGCCGCTGTGGGAATTGCCTTTTCAGGCGCTGCAGTCGCCGGAGAATCGTTACCTGCTGCAAGACTACACGGTCTTTTACGCGCCGTCGCTGACTGTGCTGCGCGAGATGGTCAGGCTGCGCCGTCAGAATCGCGCGCCAGCGACGACGCCGACTCTGCTGGCGGTGGGCAATCCGGCGTTGGGGCAGCAGACGGTCAAGCGCATTCAGGACGCGACGATGGATGAAAAATTGGGTCCGCTGCCCGCAGCGCAAAGGCAGGCCGAGGAGTTGGGCAAACTTTACGGCCAGCAGCGCAGCAAGGTCTACACCGGAGCCGATGCGACCGAAGAGCGCGTGAAGACCGAATCAGCCAATTACAACATCCTGCATCTGGCGGCGCACGGCGCGCTCAACAATCGCAGACCGATGTATTCGCACATCGTCCTTTCGCAAATGGACGAGAAGGGGAAAGAGGATGGATTGTTGGAAGCGTGGGAGTTGATGAAGCTGGATTTGAAGGCCGATCTGGCCGTGCTCTCGGCCTGCGAGACGGCGCGTGGCCGCGTGGTCGGCGGCGAAGGCGTGATCGGGTTGACGTGGGCGCTGTTTGTGGCCGGATGCCCGACTACGGTGGTGAGCCAGTGGAAGGTGAATGATCGGAGCACAGCCGATCTAATGGTCGAGTTCCATAAGCAACTCAAAAAACGCTCGGCGTCATCGGATTCGCAGAATTCAATCGCGCAGGCGCTCAGGAAGGCGGCGCTGAAGCTGCTCGACAAGAGCCAGTACCAACATCCGTACTACTGGGCTGGTTTTATTGTTGTGGGAGACGGGTATTGATTCGATGCGGTACAGGAAGAGGTAGCGACCTGGTGGACTCGTGAGGCCCGCGCCCAGAAGGCGACCAGGTCGCTACCGCTTCCTGTACTGCGCCAATGCGCGTCGTTTGGCGCGGACATCGCGCAGCAGATTCTTCGCTACATCAGATTCCAGGTTGGCCTTGACCAAAGCCTGAAACTCGCGTTCGGCTTCATCCAGCAAACCGGCTTGCGCGTAGAGCGTCCCTAACGTCAAATGGCTTCCGGCGTAAGCTTTCTCAGCGCGCGCCAACTCATCCGTTTTCGCTTGCTCCAACACTTTGAACTTCGCTTCCGGCGCGTTGAGAGCCGGGGCTTTGACCTCTCCACTCTCGGTGCGCGCGGTCACCTGCCAAGTGTAAATATGTCCTCGTTTGAGTGGGTGATCTATTGTCCATTTAGCGTCCGACAGCGCGGGACTGACGGCAACCTCTTTGTAGTTGGCTCGCGGGTCGGTGATCGTGACTTGGTAGTTGATGGCTCCGCGCAATGGCTGCCAGCGAAGCGTCGGGCGGTTGCTGGCGACGATCTTGCCGACGGGGCTGAGGAGTGCAAAGGAAGCCTCAGTCGGACTGCCCATCACATCGCCTGACGCGCTTTTGAGTTCTCTCAGCGTCCTCGGCGTCACGACTTTCTGCGTCGTCAACGCCGTTTTGACTCTTTGCTGATCAGCAGGCAAGAGCGATTCCAGCCCTGTCAGATTGCCCTGCGCGTCGAGCGTCACTCGCCCGGCGCCGTCATTGAGAGCAAGCAATGTGTCCGGCGCCGGATTGACGGACGGTTGCGGGATTGGAGACGAGGGAGGCGGCGAGGGCGTGATGACGATGTCGCCGCGTTTATCCGGCCAGTTCCGCAATAATAGAATCAACGCCACGATGAGCAGAGCCGTCACAGCCACGCCGGCTAAGCGCAAGGACATTGGAGAAAACAGGTCAGCGATCCTCCACCATGAACCTGGCTGCGCCGCCGCGTCATGCAAATTCGCTTGCAACGCCAGAACCGTAGACCGCGCCCCGGTCGCCTCGCGCATTTGACGGCGGCACGCGGCGCATTCCGCCAGATGATCGTCCAGCGCGAGCAGTTCCGCCGGTTCCAGCGTCCGCTGCCGGTAGCCTTCGATTTGCCGGTTTGTGAGATGTTCAGACACGTTGCGACGCAATCCTCCTTAATTTCTAAAGGCGCCCGTGAAAGCCGGATATTACCCGACTCACAAAAAAAACCACGATGTTGGGCGCAGCCCCGCCATCCGCCGCGCCAGACGGTTACCAGCCCTGTCGCGCGCGCTAATCACGTTTTGCCGAGTCGTGCCGAGCATCCGGGCGATGATCAGATCCTCAAGCGGCAGGTATCGCCACAGCAGCGCGAATTTCAGATCGTAGCTTTCCAGCGATTTAGCGAGGCGGAACACGTCATCGCTCAACTTCAACTCCGGCCACAGGCGCGCAAAATGTTCATCAGAAAGCTGCAGCATCGCGCCGATGCGCCGGATGCTGGCGACGCCGTAAAACACGAACAAGTCCAACTGACCATTCCCATCGGTGAAGTTCAACAAATAAGCTCTGCGCTGGCGTAGTGGCAGTTGTTCAATCTCCGCCCACAACTTTTCGAGAAACTCCTTCCATTCCGCTTCCTCATCGGGCTTCGGGTCGGACGATGGCAGTGAGCAATCGTCCTCTTCATTATCATCGCTGACGCCGCCGGCTTCTCGCTCTTTGATGTCTTCTCCCATCACGACACGCTTGGCGAGAACTGCAACATAATGTTCGAAATCTTCGATGGCCCTGCCCACAGGATCAGCCTTGCAATCCCACAGCGCTTTGAGCGCCAACTGGACAGACTTTTGGAAATCGTCTTCGTGGCGGCGGCTTCCTCCCGTAATCTTTTTGATGAGCGGTGTTACGCTCTCAATGAGCCGATCCCGATGTTCCTGCGCCTTGGCCTCGTCTTTCTCTTCTATAAACGGGATCAACAGAAGATCCATGGGGCGTTTGGCTTTTTGTTTAGCGCCTTGTTCGGCTTCTTGCCTGTTCATCTGGGAACCATCGAGTTCGTCAACAAATTTGGATAATGCGCTAGGCGTTTTTCAGGCGCGATCATACTCACAATTCCGCCGCGCACCAATTAGCGCGGCCTGCACGCAGGAATTCCCGGTCAGGCCACACGTGAAAGTTCAAGCGAACCGGCGTTCTCCAGTTTAGAGCAGTCTGTAGACATCTTCTCCTTATCTTCCACGAAGAACATCGCAGCGCTGGCGCTGCGGCTTGTTTCAGTCTCGCTAGCAGCCTGTCGGAAAAAGGGGAACCAGAGGCTCTCTTTCCCTCCATCAGAGGGCAAATTTGAATCCTCTCTGGCCTATCTCAAGCTCAATGCGAATCCGACAGGAAGCAGTTTTGTAC
>Ga0187894_10003085_pt1 | contig 19094 bp, 17 predicted proteins | sample GBC1701081metaG_FD_136650 | JGI IMG/M metagenome (GOLD analysis project Ga0187894, IMG submission 136650) | White microbial mat communities from a lava cave in the Kipuka Kanohina Cave System on the Island of Hawaii, USA - GBC170108-1 metaG ...
CGAGCCGCTCGCGGCGCTCGGCGAGGTCGGCCGTCTGCTCAAGGAGGACGGCGTGCTCCTCGTGCAGGTGCCCGACCTCGAGGAGACGGTGTTCGACACCGTGATCTTCGATCACGTGTTCCACTTCTCGCCGGCGACCGCCCTTGCGCTGCTCGGCAAGGCATTCCCGCTGTGCCTCGTGCCGGAGCGCAAGATCCACAACGAGACCACGGTGCTCGCCGGACGGGGCGCTTCCCCTCTCGCGCGGACGGACCGGTCCTCGCCGTCGCCGCGGCCGATCGATCTCGCGCGGGTCGCGCGGGTGGTGCGGTTCCTGTCCGGCGTAACCGGGCCGATGGCGATGTTCGGCGTCGCGCCGATGGGCACGTTTTGCGGCGCGCTCCTCGGCGAGCGGCTCGCGTGCTTCGTCGACGAGGACGCGAAGATCCAGCACAAGCGCCATCTCGGCCGGCCGATCCTGCCGCCGGCGGAGGTGGCGGCGGGCGTGAAGGTCTTCCTGCCGACCAACCGGAACTCGGCGGCAATCCGGTCGCGGCTGACCGGCCTCAGCTTCGTCACGGAGGACGATATTTGACGAAGCCGCCGGCCCGGCTCCTCATCCCGGTCTGGGGCGAGCGCTACATCAGGCTGTTCGCCGACCTCACGCTGATGTCGCTGCTCGCCCCCGGCAACGTGCCGGCGCTCGCCGAGGCGACGGACCTGGAGATCGTGCTGCTCACGGCATCGTCCGACCACCGGTTCTTCGACGAGGAGCCGGCGTTCGCCGCGCTGCGCCGGATCGCGCCGGTCCGCTTCGAGGCGATCGACGACCTGATCGGCGGCGGCCTCTACGGCGTCACCCTCACGCTCGCCTACCTGCGCGGGGTCGCGGCGCTCGGCGAGAGGATGGTCGATACCTGGTTCGTCTTCCTCAACGCCGATCTCATCCTCGCGGACGGGTCTCTCCGATCGGTTGCGCGGCGGATCCTCGCCGGCGACCGCGTGCTGCTCGCCTGCAGCATCCGCGCGACCTCGGAGGATCTCGAGCCGCGCCTGCGCGCGCTGGTGGACCCGGAGCGGCGCGTGCTCGCGGTGCCGCCGCGCAAGCTCGTTGGCATGGCAATGGAAGCCATGCACCCGACGCAGATCGCCAAGATCGTCAACAGCGACCTGTGCCACTCGGCCCACGTCAACCAGTTCTACTGGCAGGTCGACGCGCACACGCTGGCGAGCCGCCACTTCCTCATGTTCATGCTCTGCCTGCGGCCGGAGCGGGCGGTCACCGAGGTGCGCGCTTTCTGCGACTACGCGTTCGTGCCGGAGATGTGCCCGACATCTCCGACGAAGGCGATGGAGGATTCGGACGAGTTCTTCTTCCTGGAGATGCAGGCACGCGCCTCGGAGCGGGACTTCCTGCGCCTCGGCCGGGCGACCATCGGCGAGATCGCCGAGAGCCTGTCGCGCTGGACGACGAAGGGCCACCGCGCGTATTCACTCGATCACACGCTCACCTTTCACGGCGCCGAACTGCCTGCGACGACGCCCGCCGTGTGCGAGGAAGCCGATCGGTATATCCGCGCGATTCATCAGCAGCTCGCGCCCGAGCCGCAGCCGTTCCGCGATCATCCGTATTGGACCGGGACCTATGAGCTGTGGCTCGCTCGGCGCAAGCCGGCGGAGGGAACGGGACCCGGCACCGGGCCCCCGGCCGCGTCCTTGCCCCGACTGCCGGCCCGGATCGCACGCGGCGTCTATCGCAGGCTCTTCGGCCGTCCCCCGCGGGTCAGCATGCTGCATCCGGACTGGATCGAGTACCGGGCGGTGAACCGGCTGCTCGATGTACATGCCGCCGTGCCCGGGAGACCGGTGCTGTACGTGAAGGACGGCGCGGGGCTCTTCGCCGATTGTCTCGCCGCGCCGGTCGTCCTTTCCTTCGACGAGGCGATGGCCGGGGCGCCGATGCCTTCGGCCGGCGGACAGGACAGCTTCGGGCTGGTCGTGGTCGAACTGGCCAAGAGCCGGCTCGGTCGGGTACGCGCGGCGATCGACCGCCTGCGCACGCTCACTGCGGACGGCGGCACGATCGCAGTGTTCGTGAAGGTCGCGCCCGGCGAGTCCGCCAACCTGGGCGAGCAACTGCTGGAGAACGTCGGGCTGGTCGCGCCCCAGGAGCTGAAGCGGTTGACCGTTACCCTCGCCGGAGGATCCCTGCGCGGCGCGATCCGCAGGCTGCTGGATCGCTGCCGGCGGATGCACGCGCGGCACGGCTGGAAGTCGGCACCCGTCGTCGGCCCGATGCTCCTCCTCGCGAGCCTGCTCAGCCTCGTCGCGAACTGGCGGCAGGCGTCGAGGCAGGATGCTCGACGGCCGGTCGACGACTGCTCGGCGGTGACGCTCGTCTTCCGCAACTGAAGGCGGATCGAGAACGAACCCCGCGAACGCCGATCACCCGAGCGCCACCGTGAACTCACCGATCCCGCTGCATTTCGTCACCCCGGTCTGGGGCAGGGAGTACACGCGGACGTTCCTCGAGGTGACGCTCCCCTCGCTGCTCGCGCCGGGGAACATCCCTTCGGTTCCGAACCTCGCGGAGTGCGTGTACCGGATCTACACGACGCCGGAGGACGCGGCGGTCATCAGGGGTTCAGTCGCGTACGCGATGCTGGGTGAACTGGTCGTGGTGGAGTTCGTTCAGCTCCGAACGCGGAACGCGAACAAGCATGTGGCGTCGTCGGATTGCTACCGCGACGGGTTGCTCGCGGCCTCACGCGCCCGCGCGGCGGTATTCACCGCGGTGCCCGACGTCGTGTTCGCCGACGGTGGACTCTCCTCCATCGTGAAGCTGTTGCGGGCGGGCAAGCGCGCAGTGCTCGTGATGGGGCTTCGAGCCGTCAAGGAGTCTCTCGTCCCCGGGCTGCTGGCGCGGTTCGAGGAACGGGGAACGATCGTCATTCGGCCACCGCAGCTGGTTCGGCTCCTGGCAAGCCATCTTCATCCGATTGCCGAAGCTCACCTGTACGAAGGCGATACTGCGGGGTTTCATCCCGCGGTCCTGTGCTGGAAGATCGCTGACGAAGGCTTCCTTTTGCATAGCTTTCATCTGCATCCGATTGCGGTGTACCCCGCAGAGATCCCGATGAATTTCTCGGGAACGATCGACGACGACCTGATCCAGGCGGCCGCGTTCCGCGATGACGAAGTCCACATCGTTGCAGATTCGGATGAGTTTCTCTGCGTCGAGTTGAGCGCGCGGAATCAGATGATCCCGACCCCTCTGACGAGGAGGACCCGGGACATTGCTTCCTGGGTCGCCCGCACGACCAGCGCGTCTCATCGCTCGTTCGTCCGGACTCCGATGAGATATCACACCGGGGGAACTGCGGGCGCCGCCTGGTTGACCGGCGAAACGCGCGCCCGCCAGGCGGTTGCGAACATTCTGGGTGCCTACGATCGGCACACTAGTGCGGCGAGGGACACAATCCCGCTGCACTTCGTTACGCCCGTGTGGGGTAGGGAGTACACACAGCTATTTCTCGAGTTGACGCTGCCAACGCTCTTGTCGCCGGGGAACATTCCGTCGGTGGCCAACCTGCACGACTGCGTCTACAAGATCTATACCACCCGATCTGACGCCGAGGCGATCAGGGGCTCGGCCGCTTACTCAAGGCTAAGTGCCCTGCTCGCCGTTGACTTCGTCTACCTTGGGGACCTCCACCAAAGCAAGTACGCGACCTCCTCGGATTGTTACCGCGCCGCTATACGTGATACAGCCTTCGAACACGCCGCAGCGATCTTGCTCATCCCCGATATGGTTTTCGCCGACGGCGGCATCCGGTCGATCGAGCGGCTGCTGCGAGCCGGGAAGCGCGCCGTACTGGTGATGGGTCTGAGGGCATTCAAGGAGTCGCTCGTTCCGGCGGTGCAAGCGGCCTTCTCGAACGGTGGCAGCATCTGCGTTCCTCCACGGGACCTGGTTCGTCTAGGGACCGAGCATCTCCACTCGATCGTCGAAACCCACATGTACGAGGGAGACTCCGCGGCGTTCAATCCCTCGCTGATCTGTTGGCGCGTAGCGGACGAAGGATTCCTTCTTCACGGCTTCCATCTGCATCCGATCGTCGTCTATCCCCGCGACGAGACGACGGAGTTCTTCGGAACCATTGACGACGATCTCGTCCACGCTGCCAGGTTCTCACCGGACGAGATCCACGTCGTCGTCGACTCCGATGAGCTCGCCTGGTTCGAAGTCAGCGGACGGGACCACTTCGTCCCGACCCCAACTCGACGGGACGCCCGTGACGTGGCGAAGTGGATGGCCTGGACGACGAACGACCACCACCGCCAGATCGTACGGACCGCGATTCGAATCCACTCCGGCGCAGGGTCGGACTCGGCATGGCTGGCCGCGCAGAGGCGAGCGGAGGGGGTGATAGGGCGCTTCGTGTCCGAGTACGCTCACTCGCGGGCCGGCGTCGGGGCTCGCGTGCACGGGCTCAAGCGCCGAGTATTCCGATTCGAACGGCGCGCGAATGCCTATCTCGACTCCCACCGGGTCCAGCCCAGCTCTTCGGTTCAGGCTGGCCTCAAGCGCGGTATCGCGACTGCGGTCGTGGATGGCCTGCGGATCGTCCGAACGGCCTATCGCGTCATTCGCGGCCGTCGCTTCCCCGGCTCTTGACCATGCGTCGGGCCGGGGCCGCGGGCCTCATGCCATGCGCCGAACCGCATGCTTGGATGACAGCGAGCGCACCCGATGTTCTCTACGGTAGAAGTCCCCTGATCTCTTCGGCATCCTTCAAGCGACAAGTTTGATCCTGAAACGGCCCGGTGAAGTATCGGATCGATGCGGCGAGCGTCGAGTCGAACAGGATGGCCGCCTGAAGCAGGTTCGCGCGAAAGAGCGTCGGCGGTTCCTTCGATTCGCCAGTCGGTTGAAGCCTCAGGCAGTGACTGAACTCGATCGGCAGGAGGATCACCGATCTGCCCGCGCTCTTGGCGTCGACTCTCAGCTCGCTGCGGTCGGCGATGATGCGAACGCTGGAGGCCCTGGTCAGATCGCCGGGCGGCGCGATCGCTGAGACGAAGCTGCGCTGCGTATCGAACTCCCGGCGGGCGAGCAGCGCCAGCGTCTCGGACGCACTGCTCGAGCGAACGCCGATGGTGGGGGAGTACTGCCCGAGGTTCGGTGAAGGCAGTTCGTAGAGGTACAACTCGCCCAGCTCGTCCAGTGACGCTCTGGCGCGCAGGGTTCCTTCCGCCAGGAGCGAATCGGTCAAAACGAAGCGCACTCCGATGGCCGCAAGCATCGAAGCGTGTGCCTTCCGCAGGGTGACCACGTTCCGGACCTGCCGATCGCCGGGCAACGCGAAGAAAGTTCTGGCGAAGAGATGAAACGGCGGGGTGATGAGGGGGCTGTACTCGATCAGGGTGGGGACGTCGTAGTACCAGAGCCCGACCATCCTGTGGTCGTTCCCGAGCTTCTGAATCAGACGGGCATCGAGGGCGTGCAGGTCGAACCACGAGTACGGACGATCCACGTTGCCCCGGCCGGTCAGCGTGGCGACGCGACCGCGAAACTCCCTGCCGGGGGCCAGCCCGACCTCGCGCTCCAGGGTCGCAACGATGGGGCTCTTGACCGGCGGGTAGGGATGGAATCGGGCCGAACCCGGGTTCGCCGAGAGGAGAACAACTGCCCACGGAGCCAGCGCAACCGTTCCCATGACGGCAACTCCGCGCTCGCGGAAACGCGCCGCGCTCGCGGTCGTCCCCCTCGACGCCGCCAGCCTCCAGCCTAGATCCAGGGCGGTGCGAAGAAGGACCGCGGCGAACACCGCGTAGAACGGCCAAAGCAGGAACTCGAAGTAAAGTGGTGACGGCCCGCGCCAGAAATCGAACTTGAGCGTGATCAGGCCAAGAACGACGATCAGTCCGGCGCACGCCAGCAGGGCGCGCCCGAGTGTCCGGGCTCTCCGTCCGCCGTGGACGGCGGCGATGGACGCGCCGAGGCAACCCAGCACGAACAGGGTTGCGCCGGCCTTTCCCTGAAAGGCGATGGATACGAAGCCCGCCGTCATGCGATCGTTCAGGAAGTCCGACGGAAAGAAGTAGACCGCCGTGAACTTGAGCAAACCGAGGACGAAATGGGCCGCGCCGGCCAGCACGAACAGTCCGATCGCGCAGGCGGCGCCGACCGTCTTCGCGATCATCTCCCGACGCGACGGCGCCGAGAAGAGCTGGCAGAGGCCGAACAGGGCGAGGATCGGTGCGATCAGCAGGAAGGCGGTCGGCTGCGAGATCGCCAGATAGAGCGCGGACGCGACCATCCAGAGCAACGCGCCGAGCGATCCCACGATACTGCGATCGTTCACTTCGCCGAAGGCGAGGATCAGCATCACCGTCACCGCGACGACGGTCCCGAACTGCGGGACCAGCGCCATCAGCGCGTATAGAACGGGCAGCTCGAAGAACGGATAGGCGAGGAGCGCGAGCGACCAGGCCGCCACCGTGGCCAGTGGCCAACCCAGCCCCACGTAACGAGCCAGCGCGAGGACCGTGACGAACATCTCCAGCGCGAAGACGACGTACGGAGTGACGGAATCGACGCTCCCGCGGTTGATCAGGTCCGCGATCGCGTAGCCGGGAATCGCGGGCGCGTTCATCGGAAACCAGACGTTCCCGAGCGATTGGAGGAAGTTGCTCGTGAACCCGGGTTGCAGGCCGGCCCAGGTCAGCTGCTCGTTCGCGAGCGTGAGCACATAGCTGCCGTCCAGCCCGTGGAAGAGAAACGGCTCGTTTCTTCCGAAGGCGATCGCGCAGAACGTTCCGAAGGACGCCACGTTCAGCAATACGAGCGCGGCCGCGGTACCGGGGCTGAGCGACGCGCCCGGCGTATGCGAAAGCGCGCTCTGGACGGCGGCGCGGAGCATGCTTCGGGCGTTCGCTAGCACCGCCTGGCGCGAAGGCGCACGATCGCGTCGACGCGGTTGCTGATCGGAAGCCCGGCGAACTCGAACCGGAGCGGCTCGGGTCCTGCCGCGAGCATCATACTGCGGGTATGCCGTATCGGGATCGTGGGCCGGGTGCAGAGCCGCGATCGCGGCAACGGCCCTCGCCCGCCGGCAGAGGCCGCTTCAGAGGAGCTTTCTGACAACGCTGCGGGTCACGTCGATGACCCAGTCGATGTGCTGCTCCATGCCGACCCACAGCGGGAGTCTGACGAGCCGCTGGCTCGCATCGTCGGTAACGGGGAGCTCGCCGCAGGCCCGCCCGAACGTGCGGCCTGCGGGGGAACTGTGGAGCGGCACGTAGTGGAATACCGCGTTGATCCCCTCGGCGTTGAGGGTGGCGATCAGCCTTGCGCGGGCACCGGCGGTCGGCATCAGCAGATAGTAGATGTGGCCGTTGTGCTCGCAGTGCGCCGGAATGATGGGTCTGCGCAGGGTTCCCTGCCGCTCGAGATCCGCGAAACCCGAGTGGTACCGGGCCCAGAGCTCGAGCCGGCGGCGCATGATGTCGCCGGCGTCCTGCAACTGCCCCCACAGGAAGGCGGCGGTCAGCTCGCCCGGCAGAAAGCTCGAGCCGACGTCCACCCACGTGTACTTGTCGACTTCACCGCGCACGAACTTGTTCCGGTTGGTGCCCTTCTGCCAGACGATCTCGGCCCGCTCGAGCAGTTCGCCGTCGTTGATCAGCAGCGCGCCGCCGTGCCCGGAGACGACGTTCTTGGTTTCGTGGAAGCTCAGCGAAGCGAGCTTGCCGAAGCTCCCCAGCGGCTTCCCGCGGTACGAGGCCATGACGCACTGGGCAGCGTCCTCCACGACCATGAGTCCGTGCTTGCGGGCAAGCTCCATGATGGCGCCCATTTCGCACCCGACGCCAGCGTAGTGGACGACGACGATGACCCGGCTTCTCGGGGTGATCGCCGCTTCGATCCTGCGCTCGTCGATATTCAGCGTGTCCTCGCGCACGTCGACGAATACCGGTACGCCGCCGCGCAGCACGAACGCGTTCGCGGTCGACACGAACGTGAACGAGGGCATGATGATCTCGTCGCCGGGCGCGACCGCGGAAAGAATGGCCGACATCTCGAGCGCAGCGGTGCAGGAATGCGTCAGCAGCGCCTTCGGACAGCCGACGCTGCGCTCGAGCCACTCTTCGCAATGCCGGGTGAACGCTCCGTTCCCCGCCAGGACCCCGTTGGCGCACGCCTGCTGAAGGAACGGGATCTCCTTCCCGGTGAGAAAGGGCCGATTGAAGGGAACGCGCACTGCTGCCATCTCAGCCCTCCCCCCGAACGAGTCCGCTCAGCCCTGGCTGCTCACGGCAACGCCGCCGACGATGAGCGCCACGCCGACGATCTTGTACCAGTTGAGCGGTTCGTGGAAGACGAGGGCGCTGAGCACGAGCACGAGCACGAACGACAAGCTGACGAACGGGTAGGCATGACTCAGATCCAGCTTCGTCATCGCGAGCATCCAGCACAGTGCTGCGAGCAGCGCGGCGACGAGCGAGCTGACGATCCACGGGTTCAGGAGAAGGTGCAACAGCAGGTGAACGCGATCGGACCACGTCTCGAGCGGTCTCGCGACCGCCATGACCTGCCACTTGACGACGATCTGGCCGTAGACCGTCAGGAGGACTGTCGCGAAGACGTATGCATAGCTCATGCCGCTCTCGAATCCCCTTTGCCTCTCTCCGGCGATTCCCGCAACCCCCGTCGGACTATAGCACCCGAAGACGGTCGGGCTTCCCGTCCCGGACGTGTCGTAGAGCGCGCTCGCCCCCGAGGTCCGGAAGCTCGCTCGTCGTCCACCGGCGTCTGATCGATCTCGCGGCGACTCGGTCTCCGGAGAGGTTCGGTCCGCAGAGCGGCTCCCTCGTGTGGGTATAATCGCCCGCTCCGAACAACGCCTCCCGGCAGGGCCAGATCCACCGGCTCGCGGTGCAATCGCGACTCTCGCCCAGGATGGCTCGGTGGAACCCTTTCGATGGACGGTCGCCAGCTAGTCGCCGAGATTCTCGAGCAGGCCCTACCGCCCGTGGCGGACGACACTCGCCTCCAGGACCTGGCGGGCTGGGACTCGCTGAAGACGGTCCATCTGGTCGTCCGTCTCGAAGCGATGCTCGAACGTGAACTCGCGGAACAGGAGCTCGAACAGCTCAACACCATCGGCCACGTCGAGAGGTTCTTTCGCTGAGCCGTCGCGATGACTGAGCGTGGCGACGATTGGGTCATCGTTTCCGGCGCGAGCGGCGCGATCGGGCCCGCGATGATCGGACATTTCCTCCGGCGGGGACGGCCGGTTCTCGCTCTCGACCGCAGCGACGCCGGTTTCGCCGGGCTCGGAAACTCGGACCGCCTCAGGGCACGCCGGGTCGATCTGGAGTCGGAGCACGAGGTCGTCGCGGCGCTCGACGACGCGATACCGCGTGACGCGCGGATCGGCCTCCTGGTGAACGCGGTCGGCCTGATCTGGAGCGAGCCGGCCATCTCCCTGCGCGGCGGAAAGTTCTCGTCCCACCAGCTCGACACCTGGCATCGGGTCATCGAGTCGAACCTCACCGCCGCCTTCGTGATCGGATCGCGCGTTGCGGCGCGGATGGCGCGCAAGGGCGGCGGTGCGATCGTCAACTTCAGCTCCATCGCCGCCCGCGGCAACGCCGGGCAGGTGGCCTACAGCGCTGCGAAGGCCGGGATCGAAGGGCTCACGCGAGCGATGGCGATCGAACTGGGACCGGTCGGGATACGCGTCAACGCCGTCGCGCCCGGCTTCATCGACGTCGCTTCGACCCGGACTGCGCTTGCCGAGGGTCAGTTGCAGGCGCTCGCAGCAGAAACCCCGCTGCGTCGGCTCGGTGCGCTCGAGGAGCTCGTCCGGGCAGTCGATTTCCTCGCCGAGAGCGGGTTCGTCACCGGGGTCGTGCTGGATGTCAATGGTGGCTTGAGGATATGACGGCCGAGATGCCCGTACGAGTCGCCCGGATGGAAACGCGCAACGTCACGCCGCCGAGCAATCTTTGGGAAGCGTACCTGGCCGCGGCCGCTGTCAACCCGTCGGTACCCGCGCTGGTCCTTGCCGAGGGAATGGTCACCTTCGCCGCGCTGACTGCGCAGGCCGAACGCTGCGCCGCATGGCTCGCGGGCATCGGTCTGCGGCGCGGAGACGTCGTGGCGATCCAGCTTCCGAAACGCCCCGAGACCTACCCGCTGTGGCTCGCCTGCCTCCGCCAGGGCTTGCCGTATGTCTTCCTCGACCCCAGGAGTCCGCCCGAGCGCGGTCGGCGGATACTCGATCGCGTGCGGCCCGCGCTGCTCGCGACCGCAGGCACGGAATCGAACCGGCATGGGCGCACGATCTCGCTGCCGGGCTCCGATGATGGGCGCGGCTGGATCGAGACGCTGCCCGGCTCCGGCGCAGCGCCGCGTGCCGAGCCGGTTCACGGCCTCGATCCGGCCTACATCATGTTCACTTCGGGGTCGACAGGGGAACCGAAGGGCGCCGTCATCCCGCATCAAGGTGTCCTGAATCTCATGCACTGGGGACGGAGCATCTGCGGTCCGGGCGGTACCCGCGTCTCGAACGTCAATCCGCTCCACTTCGACAACTCGGTGTTCGATCTCTACTGCGGGCTCGTCAACGGCGCGACGCTGGTCCCGGTCGAGACGGGCGCGATCAGCAATCCGGCGGGCTGGGTCAAGCTGCTCCGGCAGGGGAAGGCGGAGGTGGTGTTCGCCGTGCCGACGCTGTTCCTGACCCTCGACCGGCTCCGGCTTCTCACGCCGGAGGCGTTGCCCGACGTACGCTTGTTCGTCTTCGGCGGCGAGGGCTATCCGATCGGAGCGCTCCGGTCTTTCCACGGGAGGTTCGCCGGGCGCGCCCGCCTGATCAACGTCTACGGACCGACCGAAACGAGCTGCATCTGCTCGAGCCTGGACGTCGGCGCCGCGCAGCTCGAGACCGTGCCGACCGCCTTTCCGCCGCTCGGCCGCATGCATCCGGGGTTCGCTCATCTCATCCTCGACGAGTCGCTGTCGCCCGTACCACGCGGGGCAGCCGGAGAGCTGTGGATCGGGGGTGTCGGCGTCGGCTTGGGCTACTACGCGAACCCGGCGGAGTCTGCGGCGCGCTTCCGGCAGGACCCGCGGCAGGACGCCGTCCGCTCGATCTGGTATCGCTCCGGTGATCTCGTGCGCGAGGACGAAAACGGGCTCCTGTGGTTCCTCGGCCGGGCCGACAACCAGGTCAAGATCCGCGGCCATCGCATCGAACTCGAGGAGATCGACCTCACGGTCGAGCAGCTTCCCGAGGTGCGACGCGCCGTCTGTGTTGCCGCCGAAGGGAGCGACGGCCTCGAACTTCGCCTTGCTTTCACTGCGGATTCCCCCGTCCCGATCGAGAGGGTTCGCAGGATCTGCAGCGACCGATTGCCGTCCTATATGCAGCCGACGAAGGTCGTTCAGCTCGACCGCCTGCCCGAGAACGCCAACGGCAAGGTGGACCGCAAGGCCGTGCGGGCCATCATGGAGCCGGACGCGTGATGCCGCCCACCCAGGCTTTGGCCGCGGACCGGCCGTCCTCCGCGCCCGCGCGCGAGGTGCCGACCAGGCCGGTCCTGTCGATCGTCACGACGCTGTTCAATTCGGCGGGCACGATCCGGAGCTTCTACGATCGCATGGTCGCAGCGGCGGAAACGCTCACCGCCGGGTTCGAGCTGATCATGGTCGATGACGGTTCGCCTGATTCGTCGCTTGCCGCCGCGATCGAGATCGCCGAAGGCGACCCGCGCGTCAAGGTGATCGAGCTTTCGCGCAACTTCGGTCATCACAAGGCGCTGATGACGGGGATGATGCACGCAGCTGGCGAGTACTGCTTTCTCATCGACAGCGACCTCGAGGAAGACCCGGCGCTGCTCGCCGTCTTCTGGCAGAAACTGCAGGGCTCGGGCATGGACGTCGTCTACGGCTACCAGTCGGCCCGGGCGGGAAGCGGCTTCCGCAGGGTGAGCGGTAGGCTCGCCTACGCGCTCATCGCCGCCCTGATCCCGTACAAGATCCCTCGCAACCACATTACGGTGCGGCTCATGCGGCGGGACTACATGGAATCCCTGCTGCTCCACAAGGAACAACAGACGGTGATCGGCGGCCTCTGGGTCATCACCGGCTATCGGCAGACCGGCATCGCAGTGGACAAACTGTCGCGCAGCGAGACCACCTACAGCTTTCGCCGGCGCTGGTCGCTCCTGCTCGACTCGATCACGTCGTTCAGCGAGCTTCCGCTCGTCGCCATCTTCTACGTCGGCATCGGCATCTCGGCGCTGTCGGTGCTCGTCGGCGTGACCCTGATCGCGCTGCGCGTATGGATCGACATCGCGATCGCCGGCTGGATATCCGTGATGCTCTCGGTATGGTTCCTGGGCGGGCTCGCCATCTTCTGCATCGGCGTGATCGGCATCTACATCGCCAAGATATTCATCGAAACGAAGGGCCGTCCGTACACGATCGTGCGGATGGTGCATCGTTTCGGCTCGCCGGATGGCGGGCCCGAAAGCTACGGCGGGCGCTCATGAGCCGGCCATCGCCGATCGCGGCCGCCAACGTGCTGCTCGAGACGTCCGAGCCGCTCACGAACGCCCAGAAGGGTCTCTTCGGCTACTTCGGCGTGAATGCGAAGATCGTGCCGCCGCTGCGCGTCCTCAACCCGCAATGCGTGTTCATCGGCGACGTCACCGCGATCCGCGAAGGCTGCCACATCAACGCCTTCAAGGACCTGTCCTTCCTGCTCGATTACGTCGATCCGCGCTACCGCGGCGAGTTCGATCCTGCGCAGTACCGCTATGATCCGAAGATCGAGATCGGGCGGGAAGTGCAGATCGGCCGCTTCGCGTTCATGTCCTGCACGCGCTCAATCGTCATCGAGCGCAATGTCGTTCTCTCGGAGCGGGTGTTCGTCGGTGACAACAATCACTCGTTCTCGCATCCTGAGGTGCCGATCGTGCAGCAGCCGAACCAGCGGGGGGAGCCGGTTCTCATCGGCCACGGCAGCTGGATCGGCGTCGGGGCGGCGATCCTTTCCGGTACCCGTCTCGGCCGCAACTGTGTCGTCGGGGCGAACAGCGTCTGCCGTGACTTCGAGTTCCCGTCGCACTCGGTCATCGGACCCGAGCCGGCCAAGGTTCTCTATCGGAGGCACACGCTCGATGACTGACGACATCGCGCGGAAGTACAGCGCCTTCTACCACGCGCGCGATCCCGATCACGTGTATGCGGTGGAGTTCGTCGTCCGGGCGTTCCTCGGCAACTATCCGCGGCTCGCCAACCGCGGAACGAGCTGCGCCGGCGCCCGCGTCCTGGATCTGGGGTTCGGCGACGGCCGGAACATGCCGCTGCTCTCCAACCTGGGCATGGCCGTCTACGGCGTCGAGATCGCGCAGGAAATCTGCACGGCGACCGAAGAACGGATGCGGCGCCTCGGCGTCACCGTCGAGAATCGCGTCGGCCGCAACGGCAGCATCCCGTTCGACGACGGCTTCTTCGACCACGTGCTCGCGTGCCATTCCTGCTACTACGTCGACCCGGGCCGGGCGTTCGCGGACAATGTGCGCGAGATCGCGCGCGTGATGAAGCCAGGGGGGCGATTCACGTTCTCCGCGCCCATCGGCTCGAGCTACATCATGCGGGGAGCCCGAGACCTGGGCGACGGTCACATGGAGATCGCGAACGATCCGCTGCGGCTTCGCAACGGCTCGGTGCTCAAGAAGTTCGACAGCGAGACCGAGATTTCGGCTGCGCTCGTGCCGCTGTTCGGCGATGTGCGGATAGGTTCGTGCCGTAACGACTTCTGGGGCATCGAAGAGCACGTCTGGATCGTCGTCTGCCAGCGGCTCTAGTGCTGCAGGCGGAGTGGCACCCACGTGCACAATGAACGACTGACCACGGTACCAGACCATGCGTGCTGATCGCGTCGCAAGTTTCCGCTGCCCGAAGCACGGCTCGGCGCTTAGGCTGTCCGGAGTCGTCGGGGCCGACGCCGAAATCTCGGCCGGCTCGCTCGTCTCGCCCGAAGGCTGTGTCTATCCGATCGAACAAGGCGTGCCGAACTTCCTCGACGCCGGTCGGCTGACTCAGATCGAGGCGAGCACGATGGTCGAATACGACCGGGTCGCCGATGGGATCTACGACGTGGCCGTGGACTGGCAGTTCGCGTCGATGTACGAGGACGAGAACGAGGTGCGCGAGTCGATGGTCGACATGCTGCATCTCGCGGCCGCGCACAACGTGCTCGAGGTGGGCTGCGGCACCGGACGCGACTCCTTCCGGCTCGCCCGTCGGCTCGGGGCCGCCGGCCATCTTCACATGCAGGACATCTCCGGCGGAATGGTGCACGCCTGCGTCCGGAAGATGGCCGAGTATTCGGGGAAGATGAGCCTCGCCTGCGGCCTCGACTATTCCGTTTCCAGCGCGCTGGCGCTGCCCTTTCCCGACGACGTGTTCGACGCCGTGTTTCATTTCGGCGGCTTCAATCAGTTCGGTGATCTGCCGCGCGGTGCCGCCGAGCTCGCGCGCGTGACGCGCCCCGGAGGCTACGTGCTGCTGGGCGACGAGGCGGTTGCTCCCTGGCTGAAGGGCACCGAGTTCGAGGCGATCGTCACGACCAACAACCCCCTCTTCAAGGCGGACGCGCCACTATCGGTCCTTCCCGCATGCGCGCGCGACGTGACGGTGCGATGGGTCATGGCGAACTGCTTCTACGTGATCGCCTTCCGCAAGGGTGCAGGCTTACCACCCCTCAACCTCGATCTGCCTCACAAAGGCTGGCGCGGCGGGACGATGCGCAGCCGCTACTTCGGGCAGCTCGAGGGGGTCACGCCGGAAGCGAAGGCTTTTGCAAGACAGGCGGCGGCTAGATCCGGGGTAAGCGTGCACGAATGGCTCGACCGGCTGGTCAGGAAACAGGCGGCCGACGATCTCGGCGCGCCGACCGGGGGAAAGGTGCGGGGCTCGTGAGCAAGATCGTTCTCTTCGGCACCGGCCGAGGTGCGGATGTGGCCTTCCGCTTCCTGTCCCGCGACACCGACCACGAGATCTGCGCATTCACGGTCGATGCCAAGTATCTTGATCGCGACAGCTTTCGTGGACGCCCGGTCGTCGCATTCGAGGAGATCGAGCGACGTTTCCCTCCGGACGACCATCGAATGCTGATACTGCTCGGGTATCAGGGCATGAACGGATTGCGCGAGGCGCGCTTCAATCAGGCGAAGGCAAAAGGCTACACGCTCGAAAGCTACGTGGCCTCCGACATCTTCCGGGTCGAGGACATTGCGGTGGGCGAGAACTGCTTCATCCTCGACAACCAGTCGATCTCCCTCGACGTCAGGATCGGAAACAACGTCGTGATGTGGTCGAGCAACCATATCGGCGACTGCACGACCATCGCGGATCATGCCTGGGTAACCTCGCATGTCACCTCTGCGGCGAACGTCCGGATCGGGGAACGGGCTTTTCTCGGTATCGGCGCGCGGGTATCGAACGGGGTGGCGATCGCGCGCGAAACTTTCATCGGCGCGAACGTGCTCGTTACTACCGATACCGAGGAGCGGGGCGTTTATGTTGCCGGGAACAAGGGAAAGCTCGACGTCGACAGCGGATCCTTCATGCGCGTGATGATGGCCGGGCGAAAGCTATGAAATGGCGAAAGCTCGGACAGATCCACATGCCCGACGGCTCCAGACCATGGATGCTTTCGCATGCCGCGAACCCCGTCGCGGAGGCGATCGGAGGCGATGAGTTCCGGATCTACTTTTCCACCCGCGACGCCCGAAACCGCTCGTCGATCGCCTACGTCGACCTCGACCTTAACGCTCCCTCGAAGGCGGTTCGCGTCTCGGAACAGCCTGTTCTGTCGCCCGGCGACCTGGCGATGTTCGATGACGCGGGCGTGTCGATCGGCTGCATCCTGCCGGTCGGCGGGAAGCGATACCTTTACTACATGGGCTGGCACCTGACCGTGTCGGTGCCTTGGCAGAATTCCCTCGGCCTCGCCGTCAGCGAAGGACCCGGGCAGCCGTTTCGTCGCGTATCCCGCTTCCCGATCGTTCCGCTGAACGAGGTCGACCCCTATACGATTTCCTACCCTTGGGTGATCCGGGAATCGGGGAAGTTCCGCATGTGGTACGGCTCCAATACACAATGGGGTCCGGAAAAGAAGGACATGCGGCATCTGATCAAGTACGCCGAGTCCTCCGACGGTATCCACTGGCAGCGCGAGAATGTGATCGCCATCGACTTCGCTGCGCCGGACGAGTATGCGATCTGCAAGCCCTGCGTGATCGGCGATCCGGACGGCTACCGGATGTGGTTCTGCGCGCGCGGACCTTCCTACAGAATCCGTTACGCCGAGTCGCCTGACGGCATCGCCTGGACGCGGATGGACCGGGACGCGGGGATCGATGTTTCCCGCGAGGGCTGGGACTCGGAGATGATCGAGTATCCCTGCGTCTTCGACCACAGGGGAGAGCGCTTCATGCTGTACGCGGGGAACGGGTTCGGTCGCACGGGTTTCGGGCTCGCGATCCTCGAACGCAACTGAGGCGGAACCCTATCCCGCGGCGCAAGCGCCGCGTTCGGGAACGCCGTCTCGATCACCCTGAACCGTCCTTCTTCGCCACGACAACCTGGCTGCCGCCGATCGGCAGGCGCACTCGCATACGGATGAGCAGGCGCTCGAGGTCGAGGAGCGCTTCGAAGGACTTCTCGACGACCGCAGGCAGCGCGAACTCGCGGGCCGGGTCGTAGCCGCGTCGACGCCCGGCACCGAGGCGCTGCATGATCATCAGCGGCAGGAGGAAGAAGACGAACGACGTCTCGCGCAGGACCTGGAATCCTTGCCGGCGCAGAACATGCGCAAGCTGCCCGGGCGAGTACCGGCGCCGGTGGAACGACTCTTCGTCGAACCGGCTCCACAGCCAGCGATGCTGCGGCACCGTGATGAGCAGCCCACCGCCGGCCCGCAGGGCCCGCCGCGCCTCACCGAGGACGGCACCGTCCTCGTCGATGTGCTCGAGGACGTCGAACGCCCCGACGAGATCGAACTCGCCCGAAAACGGAACGGCGCGCGCATCCATCTGGAGAAACTCGCACGGCGGCGACACGCGTTTGGCGGCATAGGGAAGGCCGTGCGAATAGGCTTCGGAAGCGACCAGCTGAGCCTCCGGCAACACCTCCCTGATGCCGCTCAGCACGAAGCCGGTGCCGCAGCCGATCTCGAGAACATTCCGCGCATCCGCGAAATAGCGCCTGACGAGATCCTGAATCAGCCGGTTCCGGGCACGAAACCAGAACGACTTCGCCTGCATCTCGTCCAGACGGTGATGGGCGCCCTCGGGGGCGCCGTCGTTGGACAGCGCGAGCTCCGGGGCGAAAGCGGGAAAACCGTCCATCGCCTTCGGTTCGAAAGCGCAGTGCGGGCAGACCCAGCTATCGCCCGAGAAATCTCGCCGGCAGGAAAGGCAGAGCTTCATCCGCGAAAGCGAACTGTCTTGTCGGAGCGTCCGCCCTCCTCGGCGAGACGACGGCAATCAGCCAGCGTTCATCTCCCGACTGCGTCCGAGGTAGCTACGCGCATCCGGGCCAGTATTGAAAAGCAGGTCGAGCACGCTCACGCCGTGGGCGAAGCCGCCGTGCAACTGGGGATACTCCCGGTATCCGGAATAATCCATCCACTCGACCGCTATTCCCGCGGCGCGAAACGCGCTCTGGTCGAGGTAGTCCCTGGCAGCGGGACCCGAAACATAGCAGGTCGCGCCGACACGCTCGCACAGCGCGATCAGCCGACCGTTGCGATCGCCGCCTACCTCGTAGTCCGACGACCACGAGATTCGCGTCCGGATGTCGAGGTAGGTGCAGATCGCGCTGATGAATCGGTGGTTGATCCGGCTGAGCAGCCGCTCCTCGCAGTCGAGGTACAGCGGCTCGAGCCAGCTCCTGCAGTCGGAGAAGCACCGCGCCTTCGAGTAGTACTGGCGAAGCATGGACCAGTGAGTCCGCGCCCAGCCCATGTCCGCGACGCGCGTCTCGAGAATCTTCTGCAGATACTTTCCACTCACCTCCACCGGGATCGTGAGCCAGCGGAGCCCGGCGGGAGTCTTGATCAGGTTCCGGTTGCGCCAGTCGCGCCGGGTGTATTGCACGTCGTCGTACAGGATGAACTCATCGACCCGCCCGATCAGATCGAAGTAGCCCTTCCAGGGGATGTAGTTCGACTGGACGATTGCGGCGCGCTTCTCCATGCCGCCGGCGCTCGTCAGGCGTGCTGCGGCAGCGCGGCGAAGCGATGCCGGCTCTGGTGCATCCACACGGCGAACGCGTCGTACGGCGTCACGTTAGGCCGCGCGAGCAGCGTAGGGCCCGGGACCGCCTCGAACGCCGCGCCCTCATGAAGCACGAATCGCCCGAACGCCCGCGCAGAGACCCGCACCTCGAAGTAGATCCGGTAGACCCGGGGCTGTCCGAGCCGCGAGAAATCGAACTCGAACCGCGTGAACTCCGTCGCCGACTCGACCGCGTACTCGAGCTCTTCCCGCAACTCGCGCTTCAGCGCATCGAGCGGATCCTCGCCGCGGTCGACCGCGCCCCCGAAGCACCCCCAGTGATCGGGGTAGAAGATGTTCGGCAGCGCATCGCGCAGCTGCATGACGTAGCGCCCGTCGTCCAGAACGAGCAGCGCGGCGACTGCGTCGGCGGGGCGGAGCGGCCCGTCGGCGGTGACGAAGAGGTCGGAGCTAGCCGGCAAGGACAGGATCTCGTGCCGAGCGGCGACGGCAGTGCCCGAACGCCCGCCCCGCGCAGGGGATTCCCATCCCCGGCTCAGGCGCTCTCCAGCGCCCTGACCAGCGCCGCCGCCGACACCCCATGCGCCGCCAACAACTCCTCGTGCTTCCCGTACACGTGCACGAACTCGTCCTTGAGCGAGATGCAGTCGATCCTGCACTTCGCGCCGCTCTCCCACGCGATCGCCTTCACCGCGTCGGCCAGCCCGCCGCGCGGCACCATCTCCTCGAACACGACCACGCGCGGATAGCGCGCGAGCGCGGCCGCGATGCCCTCGCGGTCGAGCGGC
>Ga0187894_10003086_pt1 | contig 19090 bp, 12 predicted proteins | sample GBC1701081metaG_FD_136650 | JGI IMG/M metagenome (GOLD analysis project Ga0187894, IMG submission 136650) | White microbial mat communities from a lava cave in the Kipuka Kanohina Cave System on the Island of Hawaii, USA - GBC170108-1 metaG ...
AACAACCCAACCAGGATCAATAAGCCGCCGAAGAATTCCGGCACTCCGGCAAACCATATCTGAGAGAACAACGGAGGCGGTCCGCCCGGCCTGGCGCCCAGGAGTCCGAAGAGCTTCTGCGCGCCGTGCGGCACGAAGAGAAATCCCGTAATAATACGTAGGACGCTGAGCAGACGTGGCGCCCATTGCTGACAAAGCGAATCCAGTTTGGCCATAGGGTTCTCCAAAATTCTTTTCTCGGTTGTTCAAGACGTGACTGTTATACGCGGTTGAATGCGGTGAGTTTCTTCGATCTCGCCGCGTAACGCAATGGCGTGACCCCGTTTACAACGGCACGGCATGCTGTTTGATGTAATCGTCCAGCATTGATGGTTTGGGACCGATGTAGTGAAACGGCTCAGCGTAAGTCAGCCCGTGACGGCGGCCCAGCTCGGCGTCTTCGTGTAGCACGATGTGTTCGATGTATTGCCGATTCGCAGTCGCGTCATCATCGCCCAGGATCGGCAGCTTCAGATTCTGTTCCACCAGCCGCTTCCGCAACGCCGCCCCGTTCTCCCCTGCCGGCCCTTGCGTGACGTTGGCCAGATTGGCCTCGACCTTCCGGTCGAATACGGAGCTGATGTCTACGACTCTGTTGACCAGTTGCGGCCCGCGCGCGAAGTAGTATTTCTCTTTCACTGCGTGCGGTCGCAGCCCCGCCTCGAAATGCTCCGGCAAATCCCATTGCCCGCCGGCCATCCAGCAGGCCGCCTCTACACATCGCGCCGTGACGTAATGGTCGGGGTTCTCCTCGTAATGTCCCCACGGGTCGTAGCAGAAGACCGTGTCCACCTTCATCAGGCGGAAGATGAAGATCAGCCGGTGGCGCAGCTCGGCTGCCGCGACCGCGTCGAATTCGTGATTGCGGTAATGCAGATCGAAAACTTTCTTCAAACCCAGGCGGCGTCCGACCTCGAAGTTGTCGCGCTCGTTGTTGAACACGACTTCGCCCATCGTGGCCCCGCGTCCGGCCATCTCGTCATTGCTCGTGCGGATTAGGATGCCCGTGTAGCCTTCGCGAATCAGTTTGAGGATGGTTCCGCCAGCGAACAGCGGCAGGTCGTCGCAATGCGGCTGGATAGCGGCGAGCGTCTTGCCCTTATGCGGCTGCCCCGTCTGCTCACGCTCGATCACCACGTCGGTTTGTTGCGCATTCTCGCGCATCCGGGTCTGCGCAGGCATGGCGGCGCCCGCGCCTATCCAGACGCCGCCGGAGAGAGTTCCACCAATGAATCTTCGTCGGTCCATGCAAATCATCCTTTCCGAGTTGTAAAGAATTTCAGCCACGAATGAACACGAAGGATTATGAACACGAAGGGTTACAAAACAAATGGATTATTAAGATTCGAAGTTGAAAGTGTCTCTGTAACATTAAATGTGAACCTCGAGTGTCTAATGTTGTTTAATCGTTGCGATGGCGATTTTAATCACTGGTTATCGCCGCGCCGAGCGGATTTGAATTTAATTCGAAAAATCAACACGCCCATAAATCCGAATATGAATTGAATCCGTAGGATCGAATTGACCGCACAGTGCCTCACTCCGAGCTGAATTGCCCAAAGAATAATCAGACTGGATTGCCCAAAGAATAATATAGATAAATCGTGATAGCTTGATTAATAGCTTGCGTCACTGTTTGATCGCCCTTTACCTCACCATCGCAAAGCTCTCCACTTTGTTCCACATTTAAAACTTCACAACACAGGCGGAGATTGCCTATTGCCGTAGGTGTGTTTGGTCTTCTCCACTCGCGGCGAATTGGCGCCTCTTAGTGTAAGGAACCTTCTTTTAACGGAATGAACCCCTTGTATCTGGGAAGGGTAAAACTTATGAGAAAACCAAATATGAAAAAGTCACTTACTACACTAACGTTCACCGCGCTGGCTCTAGCTGCCACATTGATCCCCGGTCTTATGAGCGCGTCTTCGGCCAGCGGCAAAAGCGAACTTGACCCATCCTACAAGTCCATCTCAACTTTGCCGACCGCGGGCTTCGCCGCCGCGCAAGACCCGACCACCTTCGCAAGCACTGGCATAGTTATGCCGAAAACACCTATTTACGCCCTGAACGTTGACAACACCATTCTTGTCCTCGCGCCGGGCGCCACCAGTTTCGTCCGATTGGTTCGCGTCGCAAACGCCTCGGTGGATGGCAATTTGATCGGGATTGATTTTCGCCCGGCTGACGGGAACAACAACTCCCTTTACGCCGTGACCGACACCGGCAAAATCTACACCATTAACCTGACTGCCAACGGATTGGGCGCCGCCACTCTGGTGTCTAGCTTGACGACTCGTTTTCCCTCAGGGTATCAGTCGCTAGCGGACTTCAACCCGGTCGTCAACGCGCTGCGTTTAATCGGAAGCGACCGCCTGAATTACGCGGTCGTCAATTCGGGCGGTAACCTCAACGCGATGGCGGTCCAAACCTCCCTTACTTACGATCCGAATGACGTTAACAAAGCGGTCTTCCCGCACATCTCCGCCGGCACATATAACAACAACGTTGTCGGCGCGAAGGTCACTCTTTTCTATGGGATTGATTACGACACCGACTCGCTCGTGACGATCCAGCCGGCCACCCCCGGTGGCAGCTCGGCCACGGGCGGAGGTGTATGTCAGACACTCGGACGTCTCGTCACACCCACCGGCGTTCCGGTCAATATCAGTTCGACGGCGGATATTGACATCTACACTCTCAACAACGGAGTTAATAATCTCGTTGGTGTTAGTGGCCGGACGTTTTTCACCATTGATCTATCCCAGGTCAATACGGTCGTGGCGGCCGGGACAACGCAAAACGTGGTCACCAGGGGAATTGTGGTGGACACCGGGGGGGGTAGTATAGTTGACATCGCCGCGGCCCTGACGTCCTACGAGGCCGAAAACGCCACGATAGGTGGCGGTGGCAAGGTAGATACAAATATCCCAGGGTTTAGCGGGACCGGCTTTGTGAATTACGCCGACAACGTCGCCAACTCCTTTGTTGAATTCGCGGTAAATCAGGCTGGCCAGCAAACGCTCATGTTCCGCTACGGCAATGGCAGCGCGGCCAACCGTACCTGTAACGTAACGATCAATGGAACCAGCGTAGGGACAGTAGCGTTCCCGCCGACCGGATCCTTTGGGACCTATAAGACGGTCACGCTGCCCGTTAACCTTGGTACCGGTTCAGGTTTCAAAGCGGTGCGGGTGACATCCACCACCGCCGCCGGTGGGCCAAACCTCGACAAAATGGACGTTCAATAGTTAGCGCCCGGTAAAACAAATAAACTATAGTCTATGGAGCCGGATATGAACGGCTCCATAGACCGATGAAATACGCCCGGCAAACTTTCCGATTGGTCGTTTGTTCCCGCAAAAGTCATTCCAGTATTCGTAGAATGTCTCGTGGTATAGATCAATGGATCAATTGTTTAAGTCGCCCTCTGCCTCACCAATTACAAAGCTCTCCACTTTGTTCTGCGTTTGCAGCGGTTTCATGTTGGATGTTCAGGGGCAAAAGCCCGTCAATATTGGCGGCAATGTGTTTTCTACTGAACACGCGAGTTGAAACCGCTGTTAGGCTTCACAACATAGGCAGAGATTGCCTATCGCCGTAGGTGTATTTTGTCTTCTCCACTCGCGGCGAATAGGCGCTTCTCAGCGAAGGAACCTTACTTTAGACATGAAAAAACCAAATTTGAAAAAGTCACTTGTTACACTAACGTTCACCTCGCTGGCTTTGGCTGCCACATTGATCCCCGGTCTTGTGAGCAGGTATTCGGCCGACGCTAAAAGCGAACTTAACTCACCCTACACATCCACCTCAACATCCACCTCAACATCAACGGCTGCGAGCGCCGGAGCGCAAGACACGGGCGTCGTTATGCCGAAAACAAGCATGTACGCCCTGAACGCTGACAACACTATTTTTGTCCTGAACCCTGGAGCGACCAGCTTCACCCGGCTGGTTCGCGTCACACAAGCCAACGGCAATTTGATCGGGCTTGATTTTCGTCCGGCTGACGGGCTCTTGTACACCGTGACCGACACCGGCAGTATCTACACCATTAACCTGAGTCCCGCTAACTTGGGGGGTGTTACTCTGGTGAGTAACATAACGGTCAATGGCGCGCCGACCCGTTTCCCCTCGGGGTACCAGTCGCTGATGGACTTCAACCCGGTCCTCAGCGCGATACGTTTGATCGGAGGCGACACTTTAAATTACGCGGTCGTCAATTCGGGCGGGAACCTCAACGTGAGCGCGATCCAAACCAACCTGACTTACGGTCCGAATGACGTCAATAAAGGAGTGGTCCCGAAAGTCGCCGCCGGTTCATATACCAATAACGTCGCCGGCGCGACAGTCACTATTTTCTACGGGATTGATTACGACCTCGACACATTTGTGACGATCGCGCCAGCGACTCAAGGCGGCAGCTCCGCCACGGGCGGAGGTGTGGTGCAGACAATCGGCCGCCTCGTCACTCCAACCGGTGATCCGGTCAATGTCGCCGCGACGGCGGACTTCGACATCTACTCTGACGCCAACGGAGGTAATTTTCTCGTCGGGGTCAGTGGCCGGACGCTTTTCACCATTGACCTGGCGCAAATCAATCCATCCTTGGCCCCAGGGACCACGCAAAAGGTGATTGCCCGTGGGGTCGCGATGCCTGACGCGGGAGGCGGTTTCGTTGACGTCGCCGTCGCAACCGCCCCAGCGGCGCCAGCGGCAACGCCAACTCCGGCTCCAACTCCGACTCCAGCCCCGGGCCCGGCGACTTACGAGGCCGAACGGGGCCTGCTGGGTGGCGGAGCCCGGGTTGACACAGTCCACCCGGGATTCACCGGGACCGGCTTTGTGGATTACGCCGACAACGTCGCCGGATCCTTCGTTGAATTTTTGATAAAACAGACTGGGACCCGGACGCTAGCATTCCGCTACGGCAACGGGAGCACAGTCAATCGTCCTTGCAACGTAATGGTCAATGGAGTCAGCGTAGGAACGCTGAGCTTCCCGCCGACCGGCGCCTGGCCGACGTATAGGACGGTCTCGCTGCGCGTCAATTTGGGCGCCAATACGGGCGCAAAGGTGCGAGTGACATCCACCACCGCCGCGGGCGGACCAAACCTCGACAACGTGACCCTTCAGTAACTGGCGAGGGGTTGAACAAATGAGACCTTAATTTCAGGGAGACGAGCCTGCTCGTCTCCCTGAGCCAATGATCAGCGCTCCATTTTCCATTTTCCATTTTCCATTTTCCACTTGTCATTTTTCATTTGTCATTGCCGGATGAGACGCAACTCCGGCAATGACAAATGAAAAATGACAAGTGGAAAATGGAAATGAAACCGCCTCGAAATCTCCGCCTTACCGCTCAGATTATCTGCCGGGCGCTTCCGCCACTGCCTGATTGGCCGGGCGCCGAACCACTTCTTCCGGAATTCCAATCTGTTCGATAGCAACTGCGCGCGGGGGATCGTCGGATCGCCGAGGCTGGAGTTGCGCGGGATTTGTCCGAAGAAGGGATTGGTTAGCGGAATCTATCTTATGCGGTCTTGACCGCGGCCTTGCGCGGCCTAAGCTCAACCTTGATCCATCCGGGCTGCCGTTCGTCGAACGCCTTGTAAGCGTCAATCGCGCTGGTCAGCGGTTCGCGCTGCGTCAGCACCTGCAGCGGGTCAATCTCGCCGCTCAGGATTTTGTTGACCAGGTCGGGAATGTATTTGCGGTGATTGCAATTGCCCATCTGAAGCGTCAGGTTCTTGTTCATCGCTTTGCCGATGGGAAAATGGCGCGCCTTTTCAGGGTAAACGCCGATGATCGCAAGCGTGCCCGCCTTGGCCAGAGCCTCGACAGCCCACATCAGAGCCTGCGACGGCGCTTCGCCCGGGATCCAGTTATGGCCGTCGGGATGGGCCTCGGGCGTGATCTCGCTCAGCTCCTGCTCGAACTGCTGGCGGTTTTTCCGCGCCGACCGCGCCGCGGGACCGTGGTGAGCGGTGACGGCGTCGACACCTACCGCGTCAATCGCTCGGTCAACGCCGATCTTGCCCGTCAGACGATGAATCGCCTCGACCGGATCTTCCTGGTTGAAATCAATCACCTCGGCGCTCAGAGCGCGCGCCATCTCCAACCGCGACTGCTGGGTGTCAACGGCGAAGACGCGCCCCGCGCCCAGCAGCTTCGCGCTGGCGATGCAGAAAAGGCCTACGGGGCCACAGCCGAAGACCGCGACGGTGTCACCGCTTTTGATCTCGGCCAGCTTCGCGCCGAAATAGGCCGTCGGGAAGATGTCCGAGAGCATGATCGCTTGCTCGTCGCTCACTTCCTCGGGGAGCTTGACCAGCCCCACGCCGGCGAACGGGATGCGCGCGTATTCGGCTTGCAACCCATCGAACGGGCCTGAAGATTCGGGACCGCCGAAAAAAGCCGTGCCCCCGCGCGCGCCATTCGGGTTGGCCACGTCACATTGCGAGTAATAGCCCGAACGGCAATAGGCGCAATAACCGCAGGCGATAGTCGAAGGGATCACCACTCTGTCGCCCGCGTTTAGATTGCGCACGTCTTTGCCCACTTCTTCAACAATGCCCACGCCTTCGTGCCCCAATACCGTGCCGGGTTTCATCGGCCCGACGGCGCCGCGAACCATGTGCAGGTCGGTTCCGCATATCGCGCTGGCGGTCAGCCGGACGATGGCGTCGGTCGGTTCTTTGATTTGCGGCTCCGGTCTGTCATCCAAACGGATGTCGCCTATGCCGTGAAATACAACTGCTTTCATTGCCTATCCTCCTCCCTCTTGATCAGGATATTTTCCTATCCCACATCTCCTCCCTCTTGATCAGGATATTTTCCTGTCCCACATCTTCCTGTTCGACTTTCTGCCAACAGAAAAATGCGGGACAGGAAAATGCCTTAACTAAGGGGCGGTTTACTTTTGAAACTGCCCGCTAGGGTGCAAACCTGGCGCCTGACTGAGTAGTTATTCCAGACCTCGGTAAATAACAGTACCGTTTTCACACAAAATTTTATCGCGATTGATTGAATAGGGAACAAAATGGCAAACTATATGTGTGGGCAGAGATTATTTATCTCACTGCAAACAATTAAATAGCATTGACTGTAACCGCTTGCGGCGCGCCTTATAACCGAATTCGGAGCCGCGCAGGTTTGCGGTTTACAATTTGCATGGTGAATGACTGATAAGAAATGAACTTGGCTGATACAATTTGAATTTGAATCGGACGAGTGAATATACTCGGATGGGGGTGTTGAGATTTCTTGACAAAGGCGCGCGGCAACTGAGCGGTCGGTTGCGCAACCGGTGAAAAGCATAAGGCACGGCTATTGCGCTAGGCCCATATCTCTCACGTTTAAATTGCAGAAAATTGAATTATCAACTGAAAGTGAAACCACAATTCAAACCAATCGCCAGGAATCTGGGAGGAATAAGTATGAGAATCACTAGAAGATTGAATTTGCTGCTCGTCGCAATCACGGCGCTGGCCGTGGCTATCCCGGCGGCAGCGCAAGATAAAGAGCGGCAGGCGCCCGCAAACACGGAAAACTCGGCGCAGGCCACAAATCAGAACGCGGCGCAGACGACGCGTGTCGCGCCTGGGAAAAAGCAGAAGGTCAACGGTGTCATTGTCAGCCGTGAGGCGGACAAATTGGTTGTCCGTGACATTAGCGGAGCCGACCTGGTCGTGAACCTGACCGGCTCAACCAAAGTGACCGAACGAAAGGGCAATCCATTCCGCAAAGGCAAAACCTATCCGGTCACCGCCTTGTTGCGCGGGCTGGAGATTGAAGTCGAAGGGCGTGGCAGTGATACGGGAGCGTTGATCGCTGACCGGATCAAATTCAGTGACGACGAATATGGCGTGGCGCGTTCAATCGAATCCCGCGTCACTCCTGTCGAAACGCGTGTGACCACCACCGAAGGTCGTGTGGACACGGCTGAGAATCGGCTGTCCGCGGCCGAGCAAAACGCCCAACGTCTGTCCGGCCAGCTTGAAGAATTGTCCGCCGTCGCCAACACGGCGAAAGGCGGGGCCAAGGCCGCGCAGGAGACCGCCGATAACGCGCTCGCCGCCGCCAAGGCCGTCAGCGCCGATGTCCAGGCCACCAACGACCGCATCTCGCAGATCGACAACTACGAGGCCCGCAGCAACATCGCGGTGAACTTCAAAGTCAACAGCTTCGTGCTTTCGCCGGAAGCCAAAGCGGCTCTCGACGAGATCGCTCAGCAGGCCAAGAATGAGAAGGGTTACCTCATTCAGGTGACTGGTTTCGCGTCAGCCGACGGCGGCGAGTTAAAAAATCGCGCGCTCAGCGAGCGCCGCGCCGAAGCCGTGAGGCGGTATCTGGCCGAGAATCACGACATTCCGCTCCACCGCATGATCAACCCGTTCGGATTCGGCGAGCTTAAACCCTTGGCCGACAACACCACGCGTGAAGGCCGCCAGCAGAACCGCCGCGTCGAAGTGGCGATTCTCATCAACAAAGGGCTGACGACTCCTGTCAGCGCATCCGCTCCCGCGCAAAGCAGCCGAAATTAACTGCAAAAGCGCGGATCAAAAACGACAGAGGGACAGAGAGAAAGAGGATGGAGCATTAATTGGCTTCTCTTTCTTTCTGTCCCTCTTTCTTTCTGTCCCTCCATCTACGCGAGAATCGGCTTCACAATATTTCCCTCAACATCGGTCAGCCGGAAATACCTGCCCTGGAATTTGTAAGTCAGCCGAGTGTGATCAATGCCCAGGCAATGCAGGATCGTCGCGTTCAGATCGTGGACGTGCACTGGATCGCTTGTGATGTTGTAGCTGAAATCATCCGTCTCGCCTATCGTGACGCCCGGTTTGATTCCGCCGCCGGCCAGCCACACGGTAAAGCAGCGCGGATGATGATCGCGCCCGTAATTGGTCTCGGTCAGCCGGCCTTGTGAGTAAACAGTGCGGCCGAATTCCCCTCCCCAGATGACCAGCGTGTCGTCGAGCATCCCGCGATCTTTCAAATCCGTAATCAGCGCAGCCGAAGGCTGATCGGTATCCTGGGCCTGTTTCGTGATGTTCCTCGGCAAATCCCCGTGCTGATCCCAGCCGCGGTGGAAGAGTTGAATAAAACGGACTCCGCGTTCGGCCAGCCGCCGCGCCAGAATGCAGTTGAACGCGAATGTGCCTGGCGTGCGCGCGTCCGGACCATAACGCTCGAACGTCTTTTCAGACTCTGACGATAGATCGGTCAGTTCGGGCACTGAAGATTGCATTCGATAAGCCATCTCGTACTGCGCGACGCGCGACAGGATTTCGGGGTCGCCGTATTCTTTCGCGTTGATCTGATTCAGCTCGGCCAGGTCATCGAGGAAGCGGCGGCGAACTTCTTTGTTAATGCCTGGCGGATTCGAAAGATAGAGCACAGGGTCGGGGCCATTGTGAAACTTCACGCCTTGATACCGCGAAGGCAGAAAGCCGCTGCCCCAGAGCCGGTCGTAGAGCGGTTGGTCGCCTCCCGTTCGTCCGATGGAGATCATCACAATGAAGGCGGGCAGATCGCGGTTTTCGCTGCCCAACCCATAAGCGATCCACGATCCCAGGCTCGGTCGCCCCGCAAGCTGAAACCCGGTGAGCGAGAACGTGATCGCCGGGTCGTGATTGATCTGCTCGGTATGCATTGATTTGATGAAGCTGATCTCGTCAACGACCTTCGCGGTATGCGGCAACAACTCACTCAAGTGAGCGCCGGATTTGCCGTGCCGCGCGAACTTGAACACCGAAGGCGCGGTCGGCCAGCTCGACTGGTGCGCCGTCATTCCGGTCAACCGCTGCCCCATCCGGATTGATTCGGGCAGGTTTTGCGCGCGAAATTTTTCAAGCTGCGGCTTCGGATCAAATAGATCGAGTTGCGAAGGGGCGCCGGCTTGATACAGATAGATCAGGCGCTTCGCCTTCGGAGCGAAATGCGGCAAGTCCGGCAGACCGATCTTTGCGTCGCCGCTTTGAGCATAGCCGTTCTCGCTGAGCAGCGAAGCCAACGCAGCCGTGCCGACGCCGAGACCGAAGCGGTTGAAGAAATGACGGCGCGTCATCATCAAACGATGTTCAATTTCAGGATTCATTTTGATCTTCTTTTGAATTGTGGGCTTCAGATTCAGGCCCTGGCAGCGACTGTGGTTTAGCGGTCTGCGTTCGGTTGCAGTGGCGAAATCAAGCAGCCTCTTTTCCAGAGCCTTGATCTCCTGGGTGTTCTGTCGTGTGTCCTCCGCCAGCCGCATCACTTGTCAGAGAGTCTCTAAAGCCTCTTTCCACATTTACGCCGCCTTTTCTTCCATCCGGTCAATTATGGCCTGAGTCGCCGCGCCGTACCGTTCAATTTCGAGATGGTCCCTCGCTATCTGTTCCCGCAACTCTTTGATTTTTTCGAGAAACTCCGCCAGGAACTTTTGCAACTGAGCAGCTTCCTCCAAGGTCATTTCAAGTTTGATTGTGTTTTCCATAGCCGCTTACCTCCGCGCCGGATTCTAGCATAGTCACTATTGCTTCGTGATCGTCTCATCCAGATTCAGAATCAAACTCGCGGTCGCCGCATACGCCGCCAGTTCCGGCGCATCAAGCTTCGCCTCATTCCGCTTCTCGCCAACCGACAACAGCTTTGACGCTTCCTGCTGATTGCGGCTGAAGTGATCTATCTGCCCGATCAAATCCTTCAATAAGACCCGCGCCTCTCTTTCACTCGGCTGCCGCGATGTCGCCAGGCGAAACGCCCAGGCGATGCGCGCTTCCGGTGTTGACCCGCCTTCTATCACCATCCTCTGCGCCAGCATCCTCGCCGCTTCGATGTAGGTTACGTCGTTCATCAAATTAAGCGACTGAAGCGGCGTGTTGGTCCGCGTGTCGCGCACCGTGCAGAATTCGCGCGCCGAAGCGTCAAACACCTGCATCGCCGGCGACAGTACGGTGCGCTTCCAGAACGTGTAGAGGCTGCGCCGCCACAAACCTTCGCCTTTGTCGCGGTCATAACCGGTCAATCCTGAAAATGCCATGTCTTTGTACAAGCCGTCCGGCTGATAAGGCTTGACCGAAAGCCCGCCAAGCTTTTCAACCAGCAACCCGGAGACGAAGAGCGCCTGATCGCGGATCATTTCCGCCGGTAGTCTGAAACGAGGCCCGCGCGCCAGCAATCGGTTGTCAGGATCACGCTGTTGCAGTTGTGGCGTATGCTTTGACGATTGACGATAGGTCGCGCTCATAACGATTGTTTTGAGCAGCGCTTTCACGTTCCAACCACTCGATTGCGGATTGCGGATCATCTGATTGCGGATTGTGGATTGCGGGTTGCGGATTCTCCTTGTCTCCTTGTCCCCTTGTCTCCCTGTCTCCTTGTCTCCTTGTCCCTCCGTCCCTCTGTCCCTCCGTCTCTCCGTCTCTCCGTCTCTGAACGTGACGGTCAGCCAGTCGAGCAGTTCCGGATGCGAAGGCAATTCTCCCTGCGCTCCGAAATCCTCCGCCGTCCTGACCAGCCCCGCTCCGAACAGCATCTGCCAGAAACGGTTCACGGCGACGCGGCTGGTGAGCGGGTGTTCCGCGCTGACCAGCCATCGGGCGAAATCGAGACGATTCGACATCGGCGCAATGTGCGCCTCACGGTCGCGGCGCCGTATCGGCGGCAGCGCCGCGGGAACTCCTCGCTCAACTCTTTCGCCTGGCGCGTCATACGCGCCGCGTTTGAGCAGGAACGCGGGGCGAGGCGTGGGCGTCTCCTCCATCACCATCAAGGCCGGAAGATCGTCTTCGAAGTTCTGTTTTTGCCGTTTCAGTTCAACCAGATCGTTGCGCGCTCGCTTCAATTCATCCGGAGCGGCTTGCGCTAAAAATGCGCCGTGAATTTTCAACGCTTGCGCGCGCGCGCGCCTGGCCTCGGGGGTCGCCGCGATCTTTTCGAGCGAATCGGCGCAAGCCAGCGCGGCGATCTCGTCCGCATCGAGCGCGCGGCTGTAGATTCGCGCTTCGTCGAGCGCGCCTTTGAAGCGGAACCGCGGACCGCCGCCCGCGCCGATCTTCAGCGTGTTTTTTGTCCCGCCGAAGAGCAGGAAGAAGTTCCGCTGATTAAATTTCAGCTTCGCCTCTTGCCCGTTGACGAAGACGCGCAGGCGATCTTCCCACGACTTCAAACCGTCAAAGACCACCGCAACGTGGCGCCATCGCCGCGGCGGCAGGGCTTCTTCGGTTTCAACGCGCAGCGTATCCTCGCCCCAGCGAAAGACCATGTTGAAATGGATTTTGCCATTGATGAAATACAGCCCGTAACCTTCAGCGCGCGGGATGCTGTTTTCAACTTCCGCCGGGCTGTCGCTGACTTTGGTGATGATCGAGCCGGCCGTTTCGGATTCGGGATAGACCCAGGCGGCGATCGTGAACCGTTCGCGGTAATCCTTCGAGGTTGATTTGTAGCGGAAATCGGCGTGAATGCCCGCGTCGAAATAGAGCTTGCCGTCAAACGCGACGCCCTGCCCGGCCGGAGACTCGACATAGCGTGGCGAGTCTTCTTTAAACCCGATCTCGAACTTCTGCTCTGGCTCGTCTTTCCGCTTGTCGTATTGGCCGTGATGCGCGCGGTCGGATTCATTGAAGACGGGCGCGCTCCGCTCATCCAGCGGCAGGCGCACGATCAGCCTGTCGTCCGGGAACCATTGCTGATTGGCGTGATCCGAGGCGAGCAATGATTTTTCCCAACGGCGTTGCGCTCCAGCCGATTTTTCAGCCAGCGCGTTGTAACGCTTTTCGGCTTGTGCGATCTCCCGATTGAACTGGCGCAATCGCCGCTGTTGGTCTTTGGTCGGCGCGGCGATCCAGGGCGGCGAGTTGCCCTGATCGAACGAATGCCGTCTTCGTCAATGCTGTTGAAATAGGCCGAGAGCTGGTAATACTCCTTCTGCGTGAACGGGTCGTATTTGTGGTTGTGGCACCGCGCGCAGCCCATCGTCAGGCCCATGAAGACGGTCGAGGTCGTGTCCACGCGGTCAACGACGTATTCGATCCGGTACTCTTCCGGCACGACCCCGCCCTCGGCGTTGATGCGGTGATTGCGGTTGAAGGCTGTCGCGATCTTTTGGTCCAGTGTCGCGTTTGGCAACAGATCACCGGCCAGTTGCTCGACGATGAACTGATCGAACGGTTTATTCCGGTTGAACGCTTCGATCACCCAGTCGCGCCAACGCCAGGCGCTGCGGTCGCCGTCAATTTGATAACCGTTCGTGTCGGCGTATCGAGCGCCGTCCAGCCATCGCGTCGCCATTCGTTCGCCGTAGCGCGGGCTCGCGAGCAAACGATCAACGACTTTCTCGTAAGCGTTCGGCGATTCGTCGTCGAGGAAATCGTCAATCTCTTTCACGGTGGGCGGCAACCCCGTCAAATCGAGAGAGGCGCGGCGAATCAACGTCGCGCGATCCGCTTCCGGCGAAGGCTCCATCCCTTCGCGTTCCAGCCGCTCCAGCACGAAATGATCAATCGCGTTCTTCGGCCAGTCTCTATTTTTGATCTTGGGCGCCTCAGGTCTGATCGGTGTGATGAATGCCCAGTGACGCCGCCATCGCGCGCCCTGCCTGACCCATTCGACGAGCAGATCAATCTCCGCCTGAGTCAGTTTGTGACCTGAATCAACCGGCGGCATGCGCGTCATTTCATCGCTTGCAGTGATGCGGCGCACGAGTTGGCTTTGCTCAACATCGCTGGGAACGATTGCGCGGCGACCTCCGCCAAGGTCGGCGGTCGCCGCGTCTTCCGAATCCAATCGAAGTTTGATCTTCTTCGCCGCCGCGTCGGGGCCGTGACAGATCCAGCATCTGTCGGCGAGTATCGGGCGAATGTCGCGGTTGAACTCAAGCTGGCTGGCGGCGGCGCTGTCTTGAACGGCCCGAACGGTCACGCCCCGCATTGCGTAAGAAAAGAAGAGTGGCGCGAATAGCAAAACTGAAAGTTTCAGAATTAGACCTCTCGCAGGCCTGTTTTTCATCTCGGGCGCTCCTCAGAAAACCCACGTAGTAACGAATAAATTCGTTACTACGTGGCGCTTTCATCATTCCAGGACGTTGCAATCGGAACTTCGCGCCCCCGCGCAGTCACGCGCTCGACGCCGGTGATCTTTCCATCAACGACCAGCAGCGCGTGATCGAAGTTGTTCACCGTGGGGCAAACGTGGCGTGGCACAAGGTAAAGATAATCGCTCACCGCAGGCAGATCCGCGCCCGGCGGCGCATCAATCGGCAGATGTTCTTCGCTGGGTCTCTGCGGCTGCAATTCCGGATATCCCAACACTGCGCAAGTCGGCACACCCGCATCGGCGGAGACCGATTTGTGCCCCGCGTCGCAAGTGATGCGGTTCGGCGTCGGGTGGCTGACAACGGTTGAGACCACCACCGCCGCCGGACGGTAACCGTAACCCGCGGGCAGTTGACCGATGCTGGTGAAATCGCCGTACACCACCGTGCCCGGCGAAGCGCGATGGACGAAAGGCGCGTCGGCGAACGGTTTGTACGACAGCGTGCAGGGGAAAGCCGGCGTGCCCGCGGTGATCACTTCTTCAATCACCACGCCCGCGCTGTTCAAGGCCTCGACTATCCGCATCAATTGATCGTAGCCCTGATGCGCCATCACTTCGCGCGTGGCCAGGTCTTCGTACTTGCTCATGTGGCCGTCGTAATAATGCAGGCCGCGAAATACCAATCCGGCCTCTTCAATCGCTTGAGCCAGATTCACGACCTCCGCGACGCGGTCCTGTTCAAGCCCCGTGCGATCCATCCCGCCGTTCAGGTCAATGAACAAGCTGATGCCGCTTCCGGCCCACGATTGCGCCTGCCCGGCGTTTTCAACCAGGACCGAAACGCGTTTGTCCGGCGCCGTCTCGGCCAGTTCACGCACTCGGCGCGCGTTCGCCCCGACCATCGAATAAGCGACCAGGATGTCGGTTGCGCCCGCTTCGGCGGCGGTTTGCAATTCCAGCGTCGTAGCGCATTTGACGTTGACGACTCCGCGCCCGGCCATCCGGCGCATGGTGAATCCGAGCTTCGACGTTTTGACGTGCGGACGCCATCGGTTCGCGTCTCCGCCCATCGCGCGCAGAGTCGCTTCGATGTTCGCGTCAACAATTTCAGGATAGATCGCCAGCGCGGGCGTCATCACCGATTCGATTTCCGCGATGCGGTAATCTTCAACCGGCGCCAATGTCGCGCTTGCTTGTTTGGGCGCTGTCATAATTCCCTTTCGTTTCGTCTGTTCTTTTAGATCGGTTTGCGATTGCGTGCGCGGGTCAGTACCGCGAGCGGTAGCGAGCGTGGCTCCGTCAAGAGGCCGCTTCAATAAGCCACGCTCGCTACCGCTCGCGGTACTGACCCGCGCACGCAATCGGAATCTGCTCTAGGCGGTAAGGCGCCATTGTCCGACATCGTTCATCCTCTGGCAAAGGTAGAACGAAACAGTTGAATCAAAACAGGCGAGATTGGGATAGAACTATCAACCACGGGGAGCGCGGGGAACACGGGGAAGCCTATCTTTATTGTCTTTCCCCACGACTTGGAAGGTTATGCGAATCAACCGCCAAGACGCCAAGATCGCCAAGAAACAGACAGGGAGAAGGCCGCCAGAGAGCATGAAAAGCCAACCCTTTGAGACCCTCTTGGCGATCTTGGCGTCTTGGCGGTTAGCTTTCACCGGTTAACTTTCCAAGTCGTGTTTCCCCGTGTTCCCCGCGCTCCCCGCGGTTGATTGCGGCGCCAATGTCTATGGATTCGATTTAAGGGGTAGGCTCGATCTGCCAGAGGCTTATTTGACGAAGCGTTCCCAGTTTGGTCCATCTCCCGGGCAATTGTCGCTGGGCCTCTTCAACCTCCTGCGACACGAGCAACGCGTACCATCGGTAGCCTTTCTCCGCCGCGCGAGTTTGAAGCGTTTGCCACTTATCCGGTTCAACCCTTTCATAGCGCACGATAGGCCGTCCGGTATAAAACTTGAGCGCGCCGCTCATCTCCGTCGCAACCACCAGCGCCTGGCTTGGGAGGATGCGGTCTGCCCACTGACAAGAATCGGCCCAAACCATATTCAGAGCCGCGACTCTGAGCAGGCGGAAACGCTCGACGCTTTGCCGCTCGAACCCGAGCGCGACGGCAAGCAGGATGGTCACGGCTGCACGGCGCAGCCAAACGCCCCCTCGCCCCGCAATAGAGCGCTCAAAAAGCCTACCGAGATCTCTGACGACGAACAGAGTCGCGAGAATCAGGGCAGGCATCCCCGGCAGCAGGAACCGGGTATACCACCACTCCGCATAAAAGGAGTAGCAAGAATAGAACAGTAGAAAACTCCGAACCAGGCGATAAGCAGCGCGCGATCTCTGAGCCCCACTTTCCGGTCCAGCGCCACACCCAACCAACCAAGCAGCGGCAATGGGCTCATTGTCACCGTCAACCAATAAATGTAATGACGGAAACGAACCGTGAAGTCGTTCAGCGTAACCAGATCCTGGGTACGGATGGTGGCGTATCCGGTCATCAGCGGGCGCCCGTAAGCGGCGGTGTTGTACGCGCAAAAGACGCCAGCGAAAGGCAGGCCTCCGAGAAAGAAGAGCAGGAGCGTCTTGGGGTTCAAGCGGAGGCTCAAGAGAATCGGGATCAACAAGAGGATGCTGGTTGGCCGTACCAGGAAAGCCATGCCGAACGCAGCCCCGGCCGCCAAGCTCCACACCTCGCGACGCCGGGAGAGCAGCGCGGTCAAGATTGCCGCCAGTGACCAGCAGGCGGCCAACGCATCGCTCATCGGCTGGATCGCGTGCAAGCAAAAGGTCGGGTTCAAGGCCAGTATCGCGGCGCCGGCGACCGCCAGCCCGCGCGTCAGCCCAAGTTCCGTTCCCACCAGGTAAATCAGCGCCAGACTGAGCACGGCGGCTAGCGGGCTGACCAGAAAAGGCCCGTACTTCCAACCGGCGATCAGGACGGCGGCGGCGATGTGGAGAGGAAATCCGACCGGGTAGGTCGGGGCGATGGTGCGCGGGCGCGGGCCTATCTCGTAACCAAGCGGAGAAAAGGGAGCGATGAACTGATCCGGTAGCTCGAGATGATCAAGCGCCGGCGGCGGTTGCGCAATCCTGCGTTCCAAGAGCGACCGCGCCGCATTAGCGTATCCCGACGGGTCAGCGCCCCACACCGAATAATACGAATAGCGCACTACCAGAAAACCATAGATTAACAGCCCGGCGACCGCTGATGGCGCCCAATTGTGACGAGCGAGAAGCCTTCATGGCATTTAGATCAGATTTCGATTGTGTGTACGGCAAAATCAACCACGGGGAGCACGGGGAGCACGGGGAAAACTAGCATAGCCTATCAGTGTTTGGTTTTCCCCGTGCTCCCCGTGCTCCCCGTGGTTGATTTTGCCGTACACCGATTTGAAATCCGATCTAGTTGATTAACTTCGGACCGTCCACTTCATCAAGTTCAAGTGACGGCTCTTCTTCGTCCACGCTCCAAATCTCAAGCAACGCTCGCGGGACTTCGGTGATGAAGCGCGACGGCCTCTGCAACACAGTCTGCCGCGCGCGGTCGGTTTCGATCAGCGGATAACAGACGTACAATTCATCCTTCGCCCGCGTCAACGCAACATAAAACAGCCGCCGCTCTTCCTCTTCGCCTTCCGCGTCGCGCAGGCTCCTCGCCGACGGGAAGCGCCCGTCGGCGGCCCAGATCAGAAAGACCACACGCCATTCCAATCCTTTCGCTTGATGGATTGACGAGAGCGTCAGGCGCTCGTCCTCGTCGCCGCCCATCACCACGTCTTCACCGGTCGTGCCCGCGGGCGGCGCGAACCTTTCGGTGTTGATCAACGCCAGCTCGCTCAAGAACGTGTCTGTCGTTTCAAACCGCTCGGCGAATTTGGCCAACTGGCGCAAGTCTTCCTCGCGCGCTTCGGCGTTTTCGTAGTTGGCTTGCAGGTATTCAACGTAGCCGCGCTCCAGAACCAGCTCGATCTGTTTCGCGGGATTGTGGATCGTTTCGGGCGCGGTCAGATTTTTGATCAATTCGGCGAATTCGCGCCAGCCCGCCGCCGCGTTTTTCGGCAGGTTTCCGGCGAATCCGTCGGCGCGGACGAGCGCCAACGGCTCCGACTCGTAAGCCAGCCGCTCCCACACGCGAGAGGCGGTCGCATTGCCGATCTTCGGAATCAGTTTCAAGACCCGCTTCCAGGCCAACTCATCTCGCGGATTGACGATCAATCGCAGATAAGCCGTCACGTCTTTGATGTGCGCCTGCTCGAAAAACCGCACGCCGGAGCGCACCTCATAAGGGATGCCGCGCCGCGTCAGCTCCAACTGCAATTCCAACGCATGAAAATGTGAGCGGTAGAGCGCCGCGATCTCGCCGAGCGGCGTGTTCTCATCGCGCAATTCCAGCACTCGCGCGGCCACGAACGCGGCCTGCTGTTCGGAGTCGCGAGCGGGAATCAACGCCGGTTGAAAATCCCGGCTCGGCCTCACTGGCTGAAGGTTTTTAGGAAACTGTTTGCGGTTGTTCGCGACCGAAGCGTTCGCCAGCATCAGTATTTCAGGCGTCGAACGATAGTTGGTTTCGAGCCTGAAGACCTGCGCGTCAGGGTAGCGGTCTTTGAATTGGTAGATGTTTGCGAAGTTGGCCCCGCGCCAGCCGAAAATTGACTGGGCGTCATCACCGACGACCATCAAATTGCGATGCTTTTCGGCCACGAGGTCAACGATCTCGGCCTGCAATGTGTTCGTGTCCTGATATTCGTCAACGAGGACGCTCTGGAACTGATCCTGGTAGATCGCGGCGACGTCCGGCTTTTCGACCATCAGCCGCTTCCAATTGACGAGCAGGTCATCGTAATCCATCGCGTTGCGTTCGAGCTTGCGCGATTGATAAAGCCGGTCAACGCGTTTGATCTGTTGGGCGAGCGGCTCGAAGTGCGGATATTTCGACGCGATGATCTGTTCGAGCGGCGCGTCGGTGTTCGTGGCGTAGCTGAACATGCCGGCCAGGACTTCGCCTTTCGGAAACCTTCTCGCCTTTGTG
>Ga0187894_10003087_pt1 | contig 19089 bp, 15 predicted proteins | sample GBC1701081metaG_FD_136650 | JGI IMG/M metagenome (GOLD analysis project Ga0187894, IMG submission 136650) | White microbial mat communities from a lava cave in the Kipuka Kanohina Cave System on the Island of Hawaii, USA - GBC170108-1 metaG ...
CACCGTCACCGAGAGCGAAGGGGGCGGATTGGCGGCGCTGGCCTCGGGGTGGGTCAAGACCGCGGTTCCTTGCAGCTTGAGGTTCGCGGCGGTCACCGCCTTCGCCACGACCGTGGTATCGCGCGCCACGAAATCGCCAACGACATTGATGATGTCGTGAGCCAAGACGCCCCCCTCGAGCTGGTAGTCGGTCACGACGGCGTCGCCCAGGCTGACCGCGGCGCTTCCCTTGACCGACACGCGATCCAGCGTGACGCTCGCAACCCCCAGGGCCGTATCGAAGCTGAGCGGCCGGAAGCCTCCGTTGTCCATGATCAGGCGGCCTCCCGTCTCCGTCGCCGATTTCAGGAACACCGTCCCCGCGGAGCCGTACTGGTCGTCCTGGACCGCGGTGGCGCCCGTGCGATGCCCGCCGCGCGCATCGAGCAGCAGCGTCCCGATGCTCGACGCGGCTTCCGCATAGCCGAGCACCGCGATGCGCCCGCCGCCGCCCGCGGCGTAATATCCCTCGCCGCCGCGGGCGCGCACGTTACCGGTTCCTTGAATCGCGCCGCCCCCGGTCACTTCCAGGCGTACGCTGCCGCCGGCGCCCGCGCCGTAGTAGGTCGATCCTTCGCCGCTGGCGTCGATCAGCCCATTGATTGTGATGGTGGCGGCGCGGATGCGAACCCTTCCGCCGCCGTTGCCTCCGTCGTAGCTGGTCCCGCCCGCCGTGCTGCCGCCACCCGAGCCGAGCTCAGACGGATCGCGGAAGTCGCCGTACACCGGCAGCGACTGCTTGTCGACCTCCGCCGGTGTCGTAGCCGCGCCGCCCCGCCCCCCGTGGCTGCCGCCGACGCGCCGGTCCGGGCCGGGGATGTTGCCGCGCGTCCGCCCCGGATAGCCCTCGTTGCCCGGCTTCTGCGCGCCCAGGTATCCGAGCCCCGATACGTCGATGGCGGCCCCCGCCGCCACGTCGAGACCGTAGGTGATGTCCAAGTCCAGCGACGACGTCGTGGTGATGGTCGCGGGCGAATGCTTCAACACCGCGCCCGCGTTGATCTTGAGAAACCGGAAGCTGTGCTTGCCGTCGATGGTGACGGTGGTGGGCGTCCCGTCCCCGATCTCGATGTCCTTGTCCTCGTGCGAGAGATCGGTTGCGCTGATGGTGGTGCCAGCCGACAGCCGAACGAACTTCGCGACCGGCGCGCCGTCGTTGGTAACCACCTTGACCGACGCCTGGCCGATGCCACCCCGGCCGTCGTCCGCGTACAGCGTCACCGTGTACTCGCCGATGACGTCGGTGGCCAGGATGGGCGAAATGGTGTCGTCATTGACCAGCGCCGCGCCGCTGCCGGACGGGCGCTGCAGCTTCCACGAAATCGTCACAGGATCCCCGTCGGGATCCGTGGCCGAGCCCGTGATGATGACGTTGCTGCCGAACTTGACCGGATCCGACCCGGCGGACGACGTGACCTGGACGTTGGGGATCTGGTCGGGGCCGGGGACGTCCACGAACAACCGGTCGAGGTCGGTGTACTTCCCGTCGCCCGCCGACAGCACCAGCTCGTAGGTCCCGATCATGTCGGGGGTGAACGTCGCCACCAGCCCGTCGGCCGGGCTGACCGGCAGGGCCGCGGCGCTGCCGGTCGGCTTGCTCACCAGGCGCCAACCCCCGGCCGGCTGCGGGCCGTCGGGATCGCGCATGAACCCGCGTACCGAGATGTCGCGGTTGGTGGCCCCGCGCCGCCGCGGACCCACGTCGACGCGCGGCGGAGCGCCCGTCGTGACGTCCTTGTAGACGTCCAGCTCGACTTCGGCCCGTGCCGTGCGCTTGTTCGCCGCCGCCTTGTCGGCGACCTCGGCGAAGATGCGGTGCCGCCCCTCTCCCAGCTTCTTGGTGGCGCCCACCGTGGTGCCGGTGGCGATCATCAGCTCCGCTCCGGTGCCAATGACGCCTTCGCGCGACGACAGCCAGACCACATCGGCTCCCAGGTCCCCGTCCTCCGCATCGTGCGCCAGCGCGCGCAAGATCACCGTATCGACATTGACCTTCGCGCGCCGCGGAGCGCCCGCCACCGCGACGACCGGAGCCTTGTTGGCCGCCAGAGGTGCCACCCGATTTCCCACGTGGGCGCGGTTATTGTCCTCTACGGCCTCCGCCACGACGTTGCGCGAATCCACCCGCGCGACCACGAAACGCAGCCCCGGGGCCGACGGCACCCACGGCGCGGTTCGCGCCACCACCTTGCCGGCGCCCAGGCCGTCGAGCGAGATGACGCGCACGTCGCCCTCGCCGTGCTCGGCGATGCCATCGCGCGATTCGGTGATCTCGACGTCGAACGGCCCAGCGGCCGCGGCGCCGACGTTCTCGATGCGAAGATCCACCACCTGCTGTTGCCCCTCGACGGTGGCCGCTCCCCCTCCGGCCACGGCGAGCGACAACCGCAGATCCGGGAGCGCCGCCGTCCCGGCCACCGTGAACGCCGAGCAGTTGATGGTTTCGTCGCGATCGCCGCCCAGCCACGCCGCCTTCACGCAGACGAAGTGCTCGCCCGGCCCCGGCGCCGGCAAATCCCCCACCATACGCTCGGCGCGCGGAACGCGGCGCGTGGGGGTGGTGGTGTCGATTCCGATCAACGTCCCTTCATGCCGGCCGTCCGGATCGGTGACGTCGAAAGCCACCTGAACGTTGCTGCCCGATGTGACCGGCGTCCCCGTGATGGCGGCCCTCGCCGGGCGGATCGCGATGTCGTCCATCTTCGTGGCCAAGGCCGCGCCCAGCGCCCGCCGCGCCATGCCGGCCGTCCCGGGCATCCCCATCTTGGCGGACGCCAGCGGCCCTTCGGCGCGCGCGGCGCGCATGGGCAGAATGCGCGCCGGCCCCTGCCTGACCAGCTTCGCCGCCGGCGCCATGGCTTCGGGCACCACGAAATAGACGCCTGGCAGGATCGCGCGATAGGCGACGAACTTCATCGCCGCCTCAGCGAAGCCCTCGGGGGGCGGTGGCTGGAACACCATCTGTTGCGCGTCCGTCAGCGCGACCACCAGCTCGTCGGCAGTGCCCGCCCCCGCCCGGTTCGCCGGATCCAGCTCGAGATCCATCCCCAGCGCCACGGATCGCAGATCCGGCCGCTCGGTTTCGATGGCCACCGTCTCGTCCGCGCCGCCCGGCACGAACACCAGCGTCGGCTCGTACCCCGCTTCGTCATTGTATATGCGCAGCAGCGTGCCCGATCCTTGAGGTGCCGACTCCACCAGCGCCCCCACCACCGCCCGGTTGGTCGCCCGATCCATGACCCGCAGCGACCTGGGCGTCGTCATCGTACCCGGGATCTGCGCCTTCCCCTCGCTATCGGTGGGCGTCAGCTCGACCCCCGGCGGCGGACCCTCCCGACCGGCGTCCGCCGCGGCGTCCGGCATCGCCGTCCCCTCGGCGCCCGCGCCGTCCGGAAGCTTCGCTTCGCCGCCCGACACATCGCCTCTATCCCCCGCCTCGCCGGAGGATGCCTCCCCCGCCCGCGCGTCGCCGTTCGCCGAGCCGCCGCCATCTCCGCAGCCAGCGACAAGGGCGACGCCGACGCCCGCGACCACGAGACAGACCTTTGGAAAAGCCACCATGGAGCTTCCTTTCGGCACTAAAACCGCGACCCTTGATACAAATGGACGCAACAGAGTACCGTAGCCTCCGCCCGCGTGAGAAGAGAAATTACGGCGCACTCGAGCCCTCGAACGAACCGGAGGCCGGTTCTTCCCCGCGCAGCGCTGTTGATCGAAAACCGCCGACCGCGCGCGGCTACCAGGCGATGGCGTACCGTCCGCGCCGCGGGTCCGCCCCCGCGTGGATCACCCCGGTCGCGCGGTCGATCATCACGGCCGTGGGCGCCGACGGTGTTCCCCACGGCTTATCGGCGGTCACCTTGTGACCGCGCGACGCCAGGTCGGCGATGGTCGCGGCCGGCACGCGGTCTTCGACGCTCAGGACGCCCGGGTTGAAGCGATGATCGTCGAACGAGCTGCGGAAATGGAGCGACTGAAAACGCGGGGCCTCGATGGCCTCCTGCACGTTCATTCCGAAGTCCACGATATTGAGCAGCACCTGCAACAGCGCCTGGTCCTGGTTGTCTCCCCCGGGAGTCGAGAGCGCGATGACCGGCTTGCCGTCTTTCAGAACCAGCGTGGGCGACAGGGTAATGCGTGGTCGCTTGCCGGGCTCCAGCACATTGGGGTGGCCGGCCTCGAGGACGAACGCCTGCAGCCGCTGCGGCAGCATGACCCCCGTGTTGCCCGCCACCACAGCAGGCAGCCACGCCCCCGACGGCGTCGCGCTGAACGCGTTGCCGTCCGCGTCGATGACGTTGACGCACGTGGTGTCCTTGGCCCGGAGCGCTTCGGGGACTGCGGACGGCCCGGTCAAGGCGGGCGGCCCCGACGGCCCCGGAAATGTGGCTGGCACCTTGGACGACGGGGGCACCTTGGGCGGGGGCACCACCTCCCCGCGCCGCGCGCGCATGCCGGTGGGATCGCCGGGGCGCTCGTCCAGCGACGCGCGCCGTGAATCGATCAGGCCGCGCCGGGCGGCGGCGTAGTCCTTCGAAAGCAACTCGGCGGCCGGGATGGCCGAAAACAAGGGATCGCCGTAGTAGCGGTCACGATCCGCAAACGCCAGCTTCAACGCTTCCACGACGCGATGGATGTAGTCCGGCGAATTGTGCCCGAGCGCGCGCAGGTCCGTGGCCTCCAAGAGGTTCAGCGCCTGGAGCATGACCGGGCCCTGCGCCCAGAACCCCGTCTTCAGGATCTCGTACCCGCGGTACGTCACGCGCGCCGGCAGTTCGGCGGCCACCGCAAAACCGGCGAGATCGGCGGCACGCAGAAGGCCGCCGTTCTTTTCCGAGAAGTCGCCGATCGTCTTGCCGATGGGGCCCTTGTAGAAATGGTCGCGCGCCGCTCGAAGGCCGTCCTTCCGCGCGCCCCCGGCTTTGCGCTCGGCGGAGGCGATGTCCCGCAGCGTGCGCGCTAGATCTGGCTGGCGAAAGATCTCGCCCACCTTCGGAACGCGCCCGCCGGGCAGGAACGTCCTGGTCGTGGTGGGCCACCGCTCGAAAATCTTGCGCGTGGTCTCGATGTAACGGACCCGCACCTCGTCGATGGGAAATCCGTCGGCCAGCTCGATGGCCGGCTGCATCACCTGGGACAGCGACTTGGTCCCGTGTCGATCCAGCGCCAAGACGACCGTATCGAGCACCGCCGGCACGGTCGCCGCCAACAGCCCGCTGGACGGAATGGTGCCTGGCACCGCGCCCCCCGCTTTGATGGCGACGTACTCCGGTGCGCCGGCGTAGACCGGGCCGGTGTCGCGAGCGCCCTTGCGCGCCCGATCCAGAAAGAACGCGGCCGTAGCCGACTTGGGAGCGGTTCCCTGACCCGCGACGACCTCCGGAGCACCGGCGCTCGGGCGGTGCACGATGACGGGAGCTTCTCCTCCGAAGGAGAAATGAGAGAACTCGATGACCGAGGCCGCCAACAGGGCCGCGCAGCCGGCGTCGATCGCGTTTCCCCCTTGCTGCAGCAACCGCAGCCCCGCTTCGGCCGAAAGAGGGTGGCCGGCGGCCACGGCTCCTCGTTTCCCGCGTACCACGGGACGGAACGTCTCGGCCGTCGCCGCCGGACCCAGGCTGACGACGGCGGCGAAAGCGACGAAACCCATGACGGATGCGATTCTCCTGGTGCGCACAACAAGGCGGCTCATGATCCGCTCTTACCAGAGACCGAAGAGCCCGTCAGCCAACCAGTGCCGCCGGACGCGAGCCTTGGTGTACTATGGGGCTCTTGCTGTACGGAGGTCGCCTTGCTCCGTCGTAGTTTCGATGACGTCCCCGGGTATTTCCTGGCCCTGCTCTCCATCCTCTGCGGCTGCGCGCAAGGGCGCATCAGTCTCAAACCGGGTAGCGACGGGGGGACCCCCGATCAGCTCGCGGGCAGTGATCTTTCTCTCGCTGCCGAGCGCGCCACCGATCTTCCGCCGGACCCAAACCGGGATGGCGCCCTTCCCAGCGAGCCCATGGTCGCCCCCGAAGCGCCGCGGGCGGAGCCAGCGCCCGAGCCTCCGCCCGACGTCCGTCCGGAAGTGACGGGTCCCGAGGTGATGGGTCCAGAAGCAGGCCCCGAGTTGCCCCGCCTTGAAGTCGGACCCGAGGCGGGCCCCGAGGTTGGTCGGGAAGCGGGCCCCGAAGCGCCCGCGTCGCCGTGCGGGGCTAGCTGCACGTTCGTCTGCTGTCAGACGCAAGTCGGCGGCGCCTACCAGTGCAAGACCCTGGCGACCGACTGCCTGTGCAACAACGATCCGATGGTCTGCGGCGGCGGCTACAAGTGCTGCGGCCAGGGCGCCTCCAAGAGCTGCCAATTCAACTGCTGACCCGCCCGCGCGCGCCCGACGCCGGCGATCGACCGGCCTGCCTACTTCATTTGCCGTGGGTCCAGTCGGTCCAGCCAAGGTTCTTCCCTGGGGTCGAGGGCATGGGTGCAGGGTAGGACGTGCCGTAGTAGTGATTGAAGAGGTGCGGCTGCCAGTTGTCGTCGCCGCTGGCGGGAAAATCATTGACCTTGTGAACCCACTCGCCGGCCCGGAAGAGGGCTTTGTCCTGCCAGTTCCACACGTCGAATCCGGCCCGGTGCAACATGACGGCCTGCGCCAGGGCGCCCGCCAGCGCGCCCCAGACGTAGTTCTCCTTGGGAGGCGGCCAGGTGAACGTTCCGGCCCGTCGCATCTCTTCGGGAAGAACGCCATCAATCGAGTGGCCACTCTTGGTGGCTCCCGCCGGATTGATGCCCACCGGATTCGCCGGATCGGCCTGCCAGTCGAGCTCACCGAACGTGAAGCTTGAATAGCTGGCGCGGTCCCCTAACCAGCCCTTGAAGACCTTCGCCGCGCGGTCGAGCTCCGCCTTGTCACCCAGGTAGCGAGCCACCGCAATTCGGCTGGCACCGGCGTGGGTTCCCCAGTTGTTGGGGCGCTTTTCGTTGGTCCCGACCAGAGTCATGCCGTCCAGCGTCTCGGTCAGGACCTTCTTCAACCAGGTTCGGAACATGGCGTCTTCGTTCGGCTCCAGCTTCACTAGATCCGCGGCGATGACATACGCGGCCAGCTCGCGTCCGAGCGCCAGGGTACGCCCTCCGGCTTCCGTACCCATGGCGTCCAAACACTGCTTGCGAACTTCGGCGCGCAGCGCTTCGTCTCCCGTGCGCGCGGAAACCAGCGCCTTCGCCATGACCAGCACGTTGTTGTCCTGATCCTGGTTGCTGAGATCCGGGGTGCCAGCCGACGACTTCGACGCTTTGAGCACGCTGTCCCACGCCGGTCCGGACATGGGCCGGGCCATCAGCTCCGCCCGCGAGATCCAAATGCCGTCGGTTGCGGAAGGCATTCCTCCCGTATCCCGACCGCCTCCGTCGGGTCCGGACATCCCGCCGCCCGCTCCGCCTCTATCCGACGCGCCACCCGGTCCGTCGTTTTCCGAGCTCGCGCGATCCTCGGAGGACGAATCGACGCCGCCTCGTCCGTCGGCGTCCGCGGCGTCCGTCGACCCGGCCGAACCGCCTCCTCCCCCGGAACCTCCCATACTTCCAGCCGCGCCGTCCGCTGCCGGAGCCTTGTCCGGGCCGCCCCCCGCGTCGCGCCCGCCGTCACTGCCGCCGCCGGCACACCCGGCAGCCATGATAGTGATTGCAAGGCCGATCCCGGCGAAGGGCCCTCGAAACTTCGATTCGCTGGCGCTCATGAGGAGACCTCCCGGCGCGGCGCGCAACGCGCCCGCCATGGTCCCGACATTACAACGTCACGGACTTGTTACGGCCGACTCTTTTTCCGCGGGACCGATCGCTGCGAGATGGCCGGCACCGGCGATAGGTGCCAGCCTCCCATGCGGCCCAGAAAGGGGGCGGAATCACTGTTTACGCGCACCCCCTCGAGAGAGAGCAAGCGGATCTTCGTCGTGACGCCCCCGTCAGCCGAAAAGCCGCCGATCTTGCCTCCGGCCGCCAACACACGATGACAGGGCACGACGATCGCGAACGGATTGCGGCCCAACGCTTGCCCGACCGCGCGCGCGGAGCCCGGCGATCCGATCCGCTCGGCGACGTCGCCGTAGGAAAGCGTGGTCCCCGGCGCAATGGAGCGCGCCATTTCGTAGACGCGCCGGTGAAACGGCGGAACCCGCTCCATGTCGAGCGCCGCTCTGCTCAAATTGACCTTCTCCCCTCGAAGATGCGCGACGATGCGGTCCAGCACGCGCCGAACGGCGGCGGGCGGTGTGGCCTCGAGGGCCGCGGGGAATCGTTGCCGCAGGCGCGCCCGCGTTTCGGGATCCGCCTTCTCGGGAAGCTGCACACCTGAGACGCCGCGCCCGGTCCACGCGATGCCGCAACGACCGATGGCGGTGTCGAAGAACGCGAATCCTGGCCTCGTCACGGGACGCAACCGGGCGACCATAGCACCCGGCCCGCGCATCACACCTGGGTCCCCATCGTCTGCTTGACCGCCCCGATCACGCGATCGGCGGCGCGGGAAACGATCTCAACCGTCTGCGTGTATCGAAAAACCATCGACTGCAACGCAAGCAGCTCGGAGGCGGAGAAGGTCTTCCCGCGAGCCGCCGCCGCGAGGACGGAATTCATCTTTTTCTCTTCGTCGAGGACGCGCGTGAGGAGCGTCCGGATGGCCGTCCCGGCACCGACCGGTGCCGCCGCGTGGAACGCGTTTGCCGACCGATGACTCGCCCACACGTCGGTTCGCGCCTCTTGCTTCGAAACTCCAAACGACGCGGGAGGCCGGCTCTCGTTCAGTACATCGATGAAGCGACGGCGAAGCGAAGAACCGCGCGGCAACCCGACGGCGCCCTTGGATTCTGATTCCACCGGAATGCCGCCATGCCTGCCAATGTCCGCAGTAATCGTATTTCCCATAGCCCAATCTCTTCATCGTTTCGGCATCCCGGCGATTCGGTTGCGGGGGTCAGGATGGGGAGGCCGGTCGTGACGGCCTGCCCTGCAAGGGCGGTCGCGGCAGCTCAGCCACCGGTACGTTCCGTTTGCGGATCACGACCGTCTCTCCCGCCCCTCAATTCGACTTTGGGTCGCAGGTGTCGCCGGCGGTGCCGCCGCCGCGGTTTACGCATTTGACCCCGGCGCCGCCCGCGTAGCAGTAGTTGCACGAGCCGCCGTTGGCGGTGAGCGTGACGCCGATCTCGTTGCCCTGGATGCGATGGCCGCAGAGGTTGATGTCCATCTCGCACCGGGGGACGGATACGAAGGACGCCTCGAATCCGTTGCCGGCCGGGGAGAATTCGGCCGGCGTCATCGCGCGCCCATCGAGGGTGACCGGCGTACCCGCCTTACGCGTGACCATGATGTAGCCGGTGAACCACGGGTGTGCGGAGACCAGGTAGTCACTCAAGAACTGGTCGACGGGAACCACCACCGCGCCGCCTTCTTCTTCTCCCATGAATGACGCCACTTCCACGGGCTTGCTGGCTGTCACCGTGTAGTGCGATCGTCCCGACCCCAAGCCGCGCTTTATCTCGATGGGAAAGACCTGACCGCGGTTGAGGGTCGTGACCGACGTGGGCAGCCCCGGAAGCGCGGCCGGGGCGTCGAACGTCAGCTCGGTGCCATCTTCCGACGCCACGATGCGGCCCCACACGGACATGGACGGCATGTGCATGGGCATGCGCATGTCCAGCACGACGAAGCTCTTGCCCCAGGTGTTGACCGGGTACATCTGCTCGACGATGTGGTCGCACGGGCTCGGCGCGGACAGACGCGCGGGATCGAACCCACCGCAGGTGTTGCCGGCGAACACCGCGGCGGGCTTCTCGGTCAGGATCTCGGTGCCGGACAGATCGTCTCCCACACCCCGGCTCTCGAGCTGGAGCACGTCGCCCTGGTCGAGGGTGGCCTCGTAGATGTCGCCGGCGTTCAGCTCGGGGACGCCGCCGCCCGCCATGGTGTTGGCCGACACCTTGACCTTGAGACGGGTCACGTCGTGAGCGGCGACGATGGACACGAAGGCCTTGTCCGGACCGCCGGCGCTCGGGACGCCGGGAATGGGAATCTTGATCTCTCGCACGCCCCGCTCGGGGGGCGTCATGGCAAAGAAGTGGCCGCCGTAAGCGTGGGCCGGCATCAGCAAGTTCGAGCCCGAGCTGGAGGAGTTGCCGCCCTCGTCATCGGCGTTGATTTGATAGACCACGATGGGGCCATCGGAGCTGATGCGGTAAGCCTTGGGCGCCTGGCCGCTTCCTTCGATGTGATAGTCGTCGCCGGTTCCTCCCATTACGCCGGGCGGAGTGATGCGGAAATAGTTGATCCGCCCCGGCGCGACGGGCCCCGACAGCATCATCCGCCAGGCGCCGGGACCGGTCTTTCTTTCGACCTTCACGTTGACCATCGTGGAGCCGGGGTTACCGATGGGGAACCCGAAGATGTGGATGTCGTCGACCTGCGAATTGTCGGTGTCGTAGCCGAAGAACAGGCAGCCTTCGACCGACAGCTTGGACTCGGCAGCGGCGCAGGCGGCCGGGGAGCACCGGCCGAACGAGCAGGTGGCGCCTCCGTCGCACATCTCGACGGCGGCGCCGGGCGCGCCCGCCGCGGTGCACTCGCGAACCATAAGGCCGTCGCACACGCGCCCGCCCGGCTCACAGAGGCGGCCGCTCGGTGGGCCGAACCCTCCCAATCCGCCGCCCGCGCCGCCCGGGCCGCCGCCTCCCGCGCCGCCGCCGAAGCCACCACCACCGAAGCCGCCCGCGCCGCCGAAACCACCGGCGCCGCCGAGGCCGCCGACGCCGCCAGAGCCGCCGACCCCACCGCCGCCGACACCGCCGCGGCCACCGACGCCGCCCCCGCTACCGGATTGGCCGCCGCTGCCCCCCCGGCCGCCTTGGCCGCTGCCGCCGGCCCCTCCGGCAGCGCCGCCGTCTTTGCCGCCGCCCCGCCCCGAAGGGGGAGCGCACGCCAGCGCAAATCCAAGCAAACCAACCCATGCGATTCTCGACGGTGACTTCATCAAGGAATCCATATTGGGCGCAGGGCGAAGGAGGGTCAAGGCGACATCGCGGCGGTAATTTCAGATAATTACAGGCTCGCGCGCAGCAGCCGCCGTTCGAGCGAGCGCATCAGGCGGGCCGGCGCTGGCCGCTTGTGATCGTGACCCAGCAGATGGCAGAGGCCATGCACCGCCAGCACCTCCAACTCGCGTCCTAGCGCGCGGCGCGTGCCGCCGCGGCGCCGGTCGGCTTGGCGGCGGGCGGTCTCCACGGAGATGACGATATCGCCGAGCTCACCCGCGCCGCCTTCGAACGAAAGCACGTCGGTCGCCCGATCGATCTTTCGGTAGCGCCGGTTGAGCCCGCGGATGTCTCCGTCGTCGGTAAACACCAGGGCCACGGACGCCCGCTGCCGCTGCACCACCGCCAGCGCCGCCCGCACACGCGCCACCGCCTGCCGACGCAAGCTTGCGTCGGCGACCGCGCGCGCCCCCGGCCGTACGACCACCGTCACCGGCACGGCCGCCGCTCGCGGCTCATAGGGTGCGCCGGTAGATCTGAGCGTCCACGAACAGTTTGAACAGATCGCCGTCGCACTTCCCTGATTTCACTTCGGCCGCGATGATGTCCAGCGCTTTGTCCGTGGGGACCGCGCGCTTATAAGGCCGGTCGGACGCGGTGAGGGCGTCGAAGATGTCGGAGATGGTCATCATGCGCGACTCCAGCGGAATCTCCCCTCCCTTGAGGCGCCGCGGATAGCCGTTGCCGTTCAGGTACTCGTGGTGGGCGGACGCGATCTCGGGGATCCGCCGCAGGGCCCGTCCCCAGGGGATGGTCTCCAAGAACTTGAAGGTGTGCGCCACGTGGCTCTCGATTTCCTGGCGTTCGACATCCGTCAGGCTGCCGCGCCGGACCTGCAGCGCCGCTATCTCGCCGGGCTCCAGGTAGGGCCGCTCCTGACCCGCGGCGTCCTGGTAGCGCAGGCCCGCCAACATCGCCAGCTTCTCGAATCCGCCGTCGTCCAGCACGCTGGGCTCGTTCGCCCTGAGGACCAGGGCCCAAGACTCGTCGAGCTCCGCCAGGGAGCGCGCGAGATCCGCATCCATCTCGGCGAACCGCGTGGCCGCTTCCGGCGCCGGCACGCCGTCGAGCGCTAGGCGTAGCTTCCGTTCGGCGTGCTGGAGCTGCAGCGACCGCCGGATGAAGCCGAAGCGCAGCTCGATGGCCTGGCGATCGCCGTCGTAGAGCTTCTTCGCTTTGACCAGCACGTTCTCGCGCACGCCGACCTTGCCGAAGTCGTGCAGCACCCCCGCGTATTCGATCTGGCGCAGCTCGTCGCGCGTGAAATGGACGTCGCGGTAGACGCCGTCGGCGAGAGCGTCCACGCGCTCGGCCAGCGCCACCGTCAGGATCGCCACCCGGCGCGAGTGCCCCGACGTGGTCGGATCGCGCGCCTCGATGGCCATCACCGAAGCGTCCACGAACCCTTCGAACAGGCGCTTGATCTCATCGTAGAGGAAAGCGTTCTCCAGCGACACTCCCGCCTGCGACGCCAGCGCCAGGGCGAATTCCTCCGAGCGCGCGTCGAACGAAACCACCTCCGCCTCGATGTCGTCGGGAGAGGCGAGCCGGCGCGTCGGGTCGCGCTTTTTGTTGATGAGCTGGATCACGCCTATGACCTCGCTGTGCGCCGACAACATGGGCACGGTCAGCATCGACCGGGCGCGATAGCCGGTCTTCTCATCGAAGGTCTTGTTGTGCCGGAAGCCCCACGGGTTCTGCTCAGGCTCGCCCAGACGATAGAGGTCGGGGATGTTGATGGGCCGGGCGTCGAGCACCGCGTTGCCCACGATGGACTTACTATCCACCTCAAGCACGTGCTCCTTGAAATCGATCGCGATCGAGTCGTTCTGGGACAGCATGAAATGCAGCTTCCGGCCGCCCGGGGCCCCGTCCTCGCCGTCCACGACATACACGCTGCCGGCGTCCGCGCCCGTCACCTGCCGGCTTTTCTCCAGGATGACGCCGAGCAGGGCGCGGATGTCGCGCTGGGACGACAGCAGCCGCGCGGTGGCGATCAGCTCGCGTATCTCGTAGCGGTAACGTTCAATCTGGACGTGGAGATCGTCCTCGGATCCCGCCTGTGCCGCCGACATCTCTTGAGGCGGCACAGTAGCACCGGGCTCCGACCGAGGTCGAGCCGTGGGTATCGCGACTACAGGTTACAGAGCCTGAGGCCCAGCGGATTGGCGGCGCCGTTGCAGCCCGGTCCGTACTGGCTGCACGTCTTGCCGGCGGGGCAGTCCGCGTCGTTATAGCAGTACTTATGGCAGCTTCGCATCGTGACCTCGGCTGGCGGGAGCGCGATGCAGTCGTGTCCGGGAGAGCAATTCATCATCATGGTCTCGTCGCAGGCTGCCCCGTGGGCGAGCATCGTCGTACCCTGCTGGAAGCACTTGAGCGCGCATTCCCGGTACAGGCAGCGCTGGCCGGTGGGGCAGTCCGGCGTGATGGCATTGCACCCGGGAGGCGGTGCGGCGTCGGCTTGCGACGCCATGTCGGCTTGCGACGCCATGTCGGCTTGCGACGCCATGTCGGCTTGCGACGCCATGTCGGCTTGCGGCACAGCGTCCACTCCGCTCGCCATGTCGGGGTTCGAGCTCGCGTCCATTCTCACGCCGCCGGCGCCGCCCGCGCCAGCACCCCCGCCGGCGCCGCCTCCACCGCCGCCATCGGTGCCGGGAGTGTTCGAGTCCTCACCACACGCGACGAGGGCCAAGAAGGAAACGGCGGTCAGCGACAGGAGGGCTTGCTTTGTGCTCATGGGGCCGCTTCATACCCCCGTCCGGCCTGCGGTTGCAAACTTTATCGTCCGGCGCCGCCCGCGGCCCCCGCGCCCCCCGACCCACTCCGTTCGTACGCCTTGATGATCTCCTGGACCAGCTGGTGACGCACGACGTCTACCTCCGTGAAGTAGCAGAACGCGATCCCGTTGATGCCCGACAGCAGCGCCTTCGCCTCCATCAGCCCCGACCGGCGGCTGTCGGGGAGATCGATCTGCGTGACGTCGCCCGTGATCACGGCGTTCGACTCGAACCCGAGGCGGGTGAGGAACATCTTCATCTGCTCGCTGGTGGTGTTCTGCGCTTCGTCGAGGATGACGAATGAATCGTTCAGGGTACGGCCGCGCATGAAGGCGATGGGAGCGACCTCGATGAGCCCGCGCCCCACCAGCTCGTCCGCCTTGTCGAAGTCCATCATGTCGTGCAAAGCGTCGTAGAGCGGGCGCAAGTAGGGCGAAACCTTCTCTTCCATGCTGCCCGGCAAAAATCCCAGGCGCTCGCCCGCTTCCACCGCCGGGCGGGTCAGCACGATGCGCTTGACCCGTTTCTCCAGGAGCGCCCGAACCGCGAGGGCCATGGCCAGGTACGTCTTGCCGGTACCCGCGGGTCCGATGCCGAACACGATGTCGTGGCTGCGGATGGCATCCACGTAACGCTTCTGCGCCAGACCCTTCGGCGCCACGGGACGGGCCCGCCCCGCCACCAGAATCGTGTCGCTGAACACCTCGCGCAGGTTGGCGGAGCCGTCGGCGCGCAAGACGGCGGCCGCACGCCCGATATCCTCGGGGCCGATGGGGTTTCCGCTGCGGGCTAGCGCGTAAAGCTGCTCCACCAGCCGTCGGGCGCGCCCCACGGCGTCCGGCGCGCCGATGAGGGTCAGCTCGTTGCCGCGGGAGTGAAGCTCGACCCCGGTTTCACGCTCCAGGATCTTGAGGTGCGCGTTGCGCTCACCGAACAGCGCCGCCAGCACGGCATTGTCATCGAAGGTGACGCGCTCGACGGCCGGAGAAGGCGTGCGGCCGGCCTGTGTCGCGCTTTCCGTCAATGGGCGTCCGCGCGTAAATGTAACCGCTGCTCGATGGCGGTCAACGCGGCGCGAAGGGGCGCCACACTTCGGCGGTCGGGCGTGGTACGGTGCCGCTCGGTCGATGGTCGCCCCATGAGCACGCGGCCGTTGCGTCGCAGCCTGCTGATCGTGGACGACGACGCGCGCCTGCGCGAAGTCCTGGGCCGGGTGATTCCCGCCCGCGAGTTCGACATGACGTTGACCGGGACCGGGGCCGAGGCGCTGGCGACGCTGGAAAAGGGTTTGCCCGAGGTCGCCCTGGTCGATCTCGGTCTGCCCGACATGGACGGCCTGGAGCTGGTGGCGTCCATCCGCAGGCGGTATCCCGGCGTGCCGGTTGTCGCGCTGGTGATGCCGACCGGCGAAGGCCGCATCCTCAGCGGCCTGCGCGCGGGGGCGTGTGGCTACGTCATCAAGGACCACCTGGGAGCCAAGCTGGTCCGCGCGCTGTTCGCGGCGCTGGACGGCGGCGTTCCGCTGGCTTCGGAGGGCGCCAAGGTGGACCCGCCCGCGGCCCCCGGCGCGGCGTCCGGTGACGGGGGCGGCGGCGGCGACGGGCTCCGGCCCTCCGGCGGCGCGAAGCTGGACGGGAGCGCGGGTCAGCTCACCGAGCGCGAGCGGTCGCTGATCGATTGCTTCGCCCGCGGCCATAGCTATGACGACGCCGCATATATGCTGGGGATTCCGGCTGACAGCGTTCGCGCGCAGGTGCGGTCGCTTTACGAGAAACTGGACGTGACCACCAAGACCGAGGCGATCATGGTCGCCCTGCGCCGCGGGCTGTGGAGCCCGCGCGCCCGCTGAGCGATGCCGGAGCCGCTGCCGGATCTCGCGCCTTTGCCCGGCAAGCACACGGGCGCGGAATTCACCAAGCTGGTGGGCCTGATGCAGCGCCTGCTGGCACCGGGGGGGTGCCCTTGGGATCGCGAGCAGACCCTGGCGACGTTGCTGCCGTACCTGGTCGAAGAGACATACGAGGTGATCGACGCGGTCGAGTCGGGCACCGTAGACGATCACCGGGAGGAGCTGGGCGACCTGCTGTTGCAAGTCGTCTTTCAGGCGGAGCTGCGGCACGCCGAGGGCGCGTTCGGCATCGACGATGTGGCGCGCGGGATCGTGGCGAAGCTGGTGCGGCGCCATCCGCACGTGTTCGGAGAGGCGAAGGCAGCGGAAGACGCCCAGGCGGTGCTGGCGAACTGGGCCCGGTTGAAGGCGGGCGAAAAAGCCGAGAAGGGAAAGCATGGCGCGCTGGACGGCATTCCGCGCAGCGCGCCCGCTTTGCTGCGGGCCACGCGGGCGGGCGAGAAGGCGAGCGCCGTCGGCTTCGACTGGCCCGACGCGGCGGGACCGCGCGCCAAGGTGGACGAGGAGCTGGCCGAGCTGGATCAGGCGTGCCGCGGCGGTGACCGCGCCGAGATGGCGCGCGAGCTGGGCGATGTCCTCCTGACCTTGACCAGCCTGGCGCGCAAGCTGGGGCTGGACGCGGAGGCGGCGCTGCGCGAGGCGACGGATCGCTTTGCGCGCCGCTTCGGACACATGGAAGCAACGCTCGCGGCGACAGGGCGGGCGGTGTCGGACGCGTCGTCGGAAGAACAAGACCGCCTCTGGCGCGCGGCGAAGGCCAAGGCGAAGTAAAGTGGGCGGCGCCGTGACGTTCGACTGGATGACGACTCCCAAGCCCAGCCGCAAGCTGGCGAAGGCGCTCGCGGAGCAGCGCGAGCGGATGTACCTCGACGAGCTGCAGCAGCGCGCGGGGCTGCTACAGCGGCTGCGGTTCTCGAAGGACGACGCCCGGGCACGGCTCGCGGCGCGCGTCCGCTGGGACTTCGAAGACGCGGGCGGCGACTCGGGGGCGGCGGCGCTGGCAGCCGCCGTGGACGGGATCGTCGAGCGCGCCTACGCCCGGGGCAGCCGTCAGGATTGAAGAGAGAGGAGAGCGAAAGCACGATGAAGAATCTCAAGCTCAGGTGGATGCGCGCGATCTTTTCGGGTGCCGTCCTGGCGGCGGCGGGCGCGGCGGCGACCTCCTGCGGCGTCGATCAGGAGATCCACGACGCGGCGCTTAAAGATCTCGCGCTCCAGAAGCAAAAGCGCGGCGAGGCCGAGGCGGCGGCGGCCCAGGAGAAGACCTCGAAGGAGACCCGCGACGCGAAGATCCTGGTCTTGCAGCAGCAGAACGACGCGCTGACCAAGCGCCTGGAAGGGCTGGGGCAGGACGTGTCCCGCTTGCAAACCGAGCGGGGCACGCTGGAGGGCGACCTCGATTCGGCGAGGAAGCGCATGGAGGAGCTGAAGAAGGCGCAGGCGGCGGCGGAGGCGCGCGCGGCCCAGTTCCGCAAGCTGGTGGCGCAGTTCAAGCAGATGACGGACTCGGGCAAGCTTCAGGTCGAGGTGCGCGAAAACCGGATGATCGTGCGGCTCGGGGATCAGATCCTGTTCGACCCCGGGAAGACGCTGCTCAAGAAAGAGGGACAAGAGGCGTTGAAGCAAGTGACCGTCGTTCTGAAAGACATTCCCAACCGGAACTTTCAGGTGGCGGGCCACACCGACAACGTCCCTATAAAGACCGGAAAGTTCCGGTCGAACTGGGATCTGTCGGCCGCGCGGGCGGTGGAGGTGGTCAACTTCATGATCGCGAGCGGCATGGAGGCCAAGCGTTTATCCGCCGCCGGATATGCCGCCGAGTCGCCGGTGGCGGCCAACGACAGCCCCGAGAACATGGCCAAGAACCGGCGCATCGAGATCACCCTGGTGCCCAACCTGGACGACCTGCCCCCCATCGGAGACGCGCTGAAGGAAACGCCCGGCGGGGGCGCACCGTAGCTGTCGTGAGAACTTCGGCGCTGCTGCTCTGGGGGCTTTATGGAGGCGCCGCCTTCGGGGCGGTGGCCTGCGCATCGCCGGCCCGGGAGCCGCGCGGGGGCGGCGCGGACGGGAGCGCGAACGGAAACGACGGTCGCCAAGACTCAGGCCAGGATGGAGGAGGTGGAGGAGGCGGCGGTGGCGGTGGAACAGGAGCCGGAGGGAACGGGGGCTTCGGCGGCGGCCTGCCGGACGCCGCCGTGACCGACGCGGGTCCGAGCATGCCCACCAAAAAGGTCTGCCAGAAACTCGACATCGTCTTCGCCGTCGATGATTCGGGGAGCATGGAGGCCGAGCAGGAGGCGATGGGGACGTCGATATTCCCGGCCTTTGCCCGGCGGCTTCTGGCGGAGCTTCCCATGCTGAAAGATTTCCGCGTCGGGGTCCTCGACGCCTGTCCGGCTCCCCTGGCGAACTTCCATACGCGCGGCGAGGGAGGCATGTGCCAGTTCGAGAGCGGCGCGGTGTGGATGGATTCGCGCTCCACCAAGCTCGTCGACGAGTTCGCGTGCGTGGGCGACATCGACTCGACCGACACCAACTGCCCATCGACCGACGCCAACGAGCAGCCGATCTCCACCATCGCCACCGCGCTGGAGCCGACGTGGCACGGCCCTGGAAAGCCCAACGCCGGCTTCCTGAGGGACGACGCGATCCTGGTGGCGGTCGCGATCACGGACGAGGACGAGCAACCCATGCCGCAGCGAAGCGCCAGGGAGGTCTACGATCGGCTGCTCGCCGTCAAGGGCGGCGACGCGAACCGCGTGGTCCTCCTCAGCATCGGAGGGCCAGGACCCTATACCTGCTACGGACCCTACGGCACCGCCACCAACGCGGTGAAGCTGAGAGAGATAACGAGCCTCTTCGCCGCCCACGGCCGCGGCGTCTTCTGGAACATCTGCGCCGGGAGCTTCGAGGAGGGCCTCGGGAAGGCCCTCGCCACGATAAAGACCGCCTGCATGGACTTCTGCACGGGCGTCGGCACCGCGGGTTGCGACTAAGGACAGGTCCCCGCAAGTTCGTACCCACCTGGACTTGGTCCTGGATCTGGGCCAAGTCCCACGACCAGATCTGCATGTGGCGGTCCAGGTGGTACCGCATTTCCGGGTAGGAGCCTATCCCGTAGGCATCTAGGAGACTTGCAGGTCCGAGAGCGTGACGAATGAGGCAAGTTTCACGCGGCCATCCTGGCGGCGGTAATGGCGGAATCAAGGGCCCTGTCGCAAGCAAGCCAGGCGGAGCGGAGTTCGTCGTTCGAGTAGGCAGGGAGGGCAGGATCGATCCGATGGAGGAC
>Ga0187894_10003088_pt1 | contig 19087 bp, 17 predicted proteins | sample GBC1701081metaG_FD_136650 | JGI IMG/M metagenome (GOLD analysis project Ga0187894, IMG submission 136650) | White microbial mat communities from a lava cave in the Kipuka Kanohina Cave System on the Island of Hawaii, USA - GBC170108-1 metaG ...
AATCAGGCACTTACGCGATTGGGCCTCGGTGCGACTCCTGGGCGGGTAAGCACGGGGTAAGCAGGAACGGGCGGTGTGGCGCGCGGCGAGACTCAGCGCCAAGGCACCGTTCGCAGCTTCCGAATGAACAACCGCGCGATTGACTGGTCGCGTACGACGACGGGAAGCCCCCTCCGAACCGCGCGGCGCCATACACTGACGGCCGGCCGCTGAGCCGGAGTAATCCCATGCGCTGGATCGAGTTGGTGGCAGCGCTCATGCTCGCTGGCCGGACTGCTTCAGTCGCCGCTGGACCTCTTGAGGATGGATCCGCGGCCTACAAGAGCGGAGACTACGCGACCGCGCTGCGGATGTACCGCCTCGCTGCAGACCTAGGCGACGCCGCAGCGCAGGTCCGCATCGGGGATATGTACTGGGAGGGCGTGGGCGTCCCGGAGGACGCCGCCGAGGCTGTGAAGTGGTATCTCCGCGCGGCCGAGCAGGGCGAGGTCACGGCAGAGTTCAACCTCGCAGGGATGTACGAAGAGGGCTACGGCGTGTCGCGGAACTCCGCTGAGGCGGTGAAGTGGTACCTCCGCGCGGCGGAGCATGGCCTCGTCGACGCGCAGCTTTTAGTCGGGGTCATGTTTGACGAGGGAGGCCGCCTCGGCCTGCCGGAGGACGACGCCGAGGCATTGAAGTGGTATCGCCGCGCTGCGGACCAAGGCGATGCCACGGCGCAATTCAACGTTGGATACATGTACAAGAAGGGAGAGGGAGCGCCGCAGGATTACGCCGAAGCGGAGAAGTGGCTTCGCCTCGCCGCAGACCAAGGCCTTGTCACCGCGCAGTTCGCTCTTGGGGTCATGTATGCGGAGGGGCAGGGCGTGTCGGAGAACGGCCGGGAAGCGGAGAAGTGGTTTCGCCTCGCGGCGGTCCGGGGCGATACAACTTCGCAGTTCAACCTTGGAGTCATGTACGACAACGGCCGCGGCGTACCGGAGGACCACGGCGAAGCAGTGAAATGGTATCGCCGCGCAGCGGAACAGGGCAGCGCGATGGCGCAGGTCAACCTCGCCACCATGTACGCCATTGGTAAGGGCGTGTCGCAGGACTACGTCGAGGCGCACAAGTGGTTCAACCTCGCGGCGTCGCGCCTCACGGGCGTGGATCACGCCCGTGCCGCCAAGTCTCGCGACGAGACCGCCAGCAAGATGACACCGCATCAGGTTGCCGAGGCGCAGCGCCTGGCGCGAGAGTGGAAACAGAAACGCTTCTGATTGTGAGAGCGCCCTTGAGACTGTGTCGCGCCGAACCCCCCATCGCGGGCGCCAAGATCTCCGCGGTAAAGAGGGTGTGTCGCCGACAGCGCTCTTGCAGCGAGGAAGAGGTGCAGCATGCACTCGACAGCTGCCTGCCGACGACCGAATGGAACCGGCGGCCGGTCCGCCTGAAGCTCTCGAATCCGACGCTGAGTGGTCGGGCTCAGCATCGCGTGCGGGTGGTGGGCAAGCAGACCGTTCAGATTGATCCGCCCTGAGCCGTTACGAAACGTCGGGACTTCTCCTACTTTCCCAGACGTTTCGTAACCATGTCCAGAACACGCACCAAGACCCAACGCGACCGCTCGCTGGCGCTGCTTCGCCGGAAGGGCGTTGCGCGCTCGCGTGAGCTCGCGCAGCTCGGCGTGGCGCGCACGACGCTTCAGCGCCTCGAATCCGAGGGCGCGCTCAAGCGCGTGGGCCGCGGCCTTTATCGCCTCGCCGACGCGGACATCACCGAATTTCACGACCTCGCGGCCGCAGCCGCTCGGGTGCCGCGCGGCGTAATCTGCCTGCTCTCGGCGCTGCGTTTCCACGACCTCGGCACCCAAAACCCAAGCGAGGTGTGGGTCGCGATCGCTCCCGGCGATCGCCGCCCGGCTGTCGAGCCGCCGCCTCTCCACGTCGTGCGCTTCTCCGGTGCCGCGCTGACGAGCGGTGTCGAAACGCAGCGCCTCGAAGGCGTGGACGTGCACATCACCTCGAAGGCGAAGACCGTCGCCGACTGCTTCAAGTACCGGAACAAGATCGGTCTCGATGTCGCGATCGAGGCACTGCGCGACTACCGCCGCGTGCGCGGACGTCTCGACGAGCTCTGGCGGATGGCCGAGGTGTGCCGCGTCGCGCGCGTGATCCGGCCGTACGTCGAGGCCGGCGTGTGAGCCGAGATCGCGCAGCGTCGATCCGCCAGCGACTCCTCAACAGCCGACCGGCGAACGAGGACTTCAACACGACGCTGACCCGCTACGCCGGCGCGCGCTTGCTCTACCGCCTCTCGGTTTCACCGCACGCTGAGCGCTTCGTGCTGAAAGGCGCAGTGCTCTTCTCGCTTTGGAGCGACGCGCCGCACCGCGCGACGCGCGATGTCGATCTGCTCGGGTTCGGAGATCCCGCGGTCGCCGCGATGGAAGCTGTGTTCCACGACGTGTGCGCGATCGAGGCGGACGACGGGCTCGAATTCGCGCGCGACTCCGTGCGCGGCGAAGAGATCCGAAGCGCAGCCGAGTCCGACGGCGTACGACTCCGCCTCGACGCGCGGCTCGCGCAGGCGCGCATCCGAATTCAGGTCGATGTCGGCTTCGGTGATGCAGTCGTTCCGGCACCCGAGCTAATCGAAGTGCCTGCGCTCGACGGCCTGCCGCCGGCGCGACTGCGCGCGTACCCGCGCGAGGCCGTGATCGCGGAGAAGCTGCACGCGCTGGTGATTCTGCGGCTCGCGAACACGCGCATGAAGGACCTCTACGACATCTGGTCGCTCGCTCAGCGCTTCGAGTTCGCTGCCGATCGGCTCGCAGAATCCATCGCGGCGACGTTCGCGAGACGGCGCACCGAAGTGCCCGATGGCGTGCCGATCGGGCTCAGTTCTGCGTTCGCGGACAACGCCGAGAAGGCAGCGCAATGGCGTGCCTTCGTGCAGCGGAGCGGCGTGAGTGATGCGCGGGAGCTGGCCGCGGTGCAGGCAGACCTGCGCGCGTTTCTGGTGCCGGCAATGCAGCGGGCGCGCACGACGGGCGGCGCAAATCGGGCCTGGGCAGCTGGCGGTCCGTGGCGCTCGAGAGGGAAGTAAGGGTGCCGGAAGTAACGCTGCCATCTGTTATGGATTTGGTGCAAGATAAAGGTCGTGTGGAGGGAACGTCCTAACCACCTGCCGGCGCGGCCGAATCAGGTGGATGACCCGCGATAGAGCGCAGCCCACGAGAAGCTCAATCGAAGCGGTCACTTGGCAAGAGTGTGGGCCACTCTCTTTATCTTGCACTGAGCCCCTCCACCCGTCCCGGCTGAGAAAGCGCTGGCATGCCCGAGCGGACGACTCGCGAAATCCTGGTATTCGCGCTCACCTACCCGGAACTCAGCACGAAGTACCGCGAGAGCGCATGCACCGGCGGCGTTTTCATGGACTCGCGCGAGTGGTGCCGGATCTATCCGTTGCCGGTGCGCTTCCTCGACGAGCGCGTGCGGCGGTGGAGCGTGATCTCAGCGCGCGTCTGGCAGGAACCCGGCAAGGATTCCCGCCCAGAGAGCTGGCGGATCGAGGCCGACAGCATCCGGGTGAAGCGGAAGATCACCACTGGGAATGGTCGACCGCCGGACTGGCGCGAGCGCCGCGAAATCGTGTTCCGGGCGGACAGAGTTTTCTCGACGCTCGAGGATCTTTCGGCGAAACAGGCAGCCGACGGCACGAGCCTCGGGATAGTTCGCCCGCGCGAAGGCGCGGTAGTCCGGATCGAGGAGCGACCCCCCGCAGATCGCCGGGAGTGGGAGAGCAAGCTCCATCTCGTTGTCGATCAGGGTGACCTTCTGCCCGGCAAGCGCCGTCCGCCTGCGCTTGAATACCTCTCGAAGCGGCTGAAGGTGCGGTTCCGGTGCCCGAGCGATCGATGTCGTGGTCACAATTGCGTCGTGCTCGATTGGGAGATCTGCGAGCTCGCACGGCGCGAGGGTTGGGACGCGGCGCGAGAGAAGGTGGATACCCTGCTCGGGTCGGACTACGACACGCAGTTCTTCATGGGAAACTTCAACGCGCATCGGCGCAACTTCGGCATCGTGGGCCTGTGGTATCCGAAGCGCGCTCGGCAGGGAAAGCTGTTCTAAAGAGCGACGACCTCGAGGTCGCCGCACTGGGATGCGATCTGTTCCACGAGGATCGAGCGGTGGCAGTCCTCCCACGCGGCCTCGTAGCAGAGAAGTGCGATCGGCTCGCGCGCGGCGAGCTCGATGATCTCATCCAGCACACTCGGGTCTCGCGCGAGGTGCCTTCGATAGCGGGATAGGCACTCCGCGGTCGTGCGCGCACTCTGGCGGTTCTCACGAGGATTTCCGGCCGCGCGAAGATGCACGTACCGGATACCGGCGAGCTCAAGGCTCTCGCTCAGCTGCCGCTTGGAGAATCCGCGCTTCCTGCTCCACGGGAGTTCGCGGACGTCGAGGACGGTCGCAATATCCGCTGCTCTGAGGCGAGCGATCAACTCGTCGACGCTACGTCCCTGGTAGCCGATCCCTGCGATCACCAACTTCGGGAGCTCCGACCCGGGGGCGAGTGGCGGTGTCGATCTGATCGGGCGGCAGCTTAACCGCCCGCCACGGGAGCTCCAGAAGTTTTGCCGCAGCGGTTGTAACGATGTGGCGGAGCCATGTCCTTATTTGATGAGCGCCGCGTGACGGCCTCGCCCAAGGCGCCGAACAGCCGACGCCACAGAAAACGGAGCAAACATGACCGAGCCGATGGTTCCTGAGCAGATCGACACGCCCGCACTCGATTGGGCGCCCGACGCGCCGAGAGGCGGGAAGGCGGTGATGGGCCGCATCCTGAAGGACAACGCGACCGTCCCACTTTTCTTTGGCCAGACGCTGATTCAGTCGCTGCGAGACGTCGGGTACAACCACACGACGTCGGCGTTGTGCGAACACGTCGACAACGCAATCCAGGCAGGTGCGACGGAGGTCCGAGTTTATTTTCGCCAAACCGGGAAGAGGGGCGAGTACCAGATCGACGCCGCCGTTTACGACAACGGCCCCGGAATGGAGCCGCGCGTCCTGAAGGTGGCCACCTCCTTCGGAGGATCGACGACGTTCGGCAACCGCTCCGGGATTGGCCGCTTCGGCATGGGAATGAAGACCGCGGCGCTGAGCATGAGCCCCGTGATGGAGGTCTTCTCCTGGCAGGAGCGGGGCGCCATCTACAACATGACCCTCGACGTAGAGGCGGTCGGCAAGGACCGGCGAAACCTTGTCGAGCTCTCGGATCCGACGTTGCTGACCGAGCTGCCGGATGAGGTCGCCGAGCTCTTTCGGAAACCGATGTCCTTCCCGACGGATCGGGCCGAGCAGAACCTCTTGGCTCCAGGCGGTACGGACCTCGAGGAGAGGCTTGGTCGCTCTGGCACGATCGTCTACATGCCCCAGTGCGATCGCCTCACGTTCGCGAAGGCGAGCACGCTCGTAGATCACGCCGTAAAGGAAATGGCGCGGATCTATCGGAGGGCGATCGGCGGGGGGCGCAAGCTCTTCGTCAACAACCGAGAGGTCGCGGCCGTCGATCCGACCTTCTCGATGGCGAATGCACGACACACTCGCATCGACGATCTCCCCGTGAAGCTGAGCCGCCTGATCGTCGCCAAGCAGGTGCAGGTGAAGCTGAGCGAGAACAGCCAAGAGACCGCGCCGATCGCGGTGAAGCTTTATCGCCTCCCGATCGAGGAGTGGTCACCTCTCCCGCGAAAGACCCTGCGAAACGATCTGAAGGTGTTCGATGGCAACACCGTCTCGATCCTGCGCAACGACCGAGAGGTCTACGCCGGGCCGATGCCATGGCTCACAACGCGCCACAGCGTGACGCACTGGTATCGCGTTCAGATCGACTTCCCCGGCCTCCTCGATGAGGCGTTCGGCGTCGCGGCAAACAAGCAGGGTGTGCGCCTGAAGGAGCACGCGCGCGACGCGATCAAGGACGCCATCAGCGACGAGATCTCCACCATCAACGACGGACTTAAGCGCTTCCAGGCGCAACAGGCTTCGGCGCGGGAGCCGGCGAAGCCAAGCGTGAGCGAGTTGAGGGCGTGGGAGGCGGACCCGTTCCAGCAGAGTGCAATCCCCGGTTCGCCAACGCCCGAAGAGGAGGCGCAGCTGGACGAAAATCTGCGAGGACTCGCGCTGACGCTCAAACGAGACGGAGAGACGGACGAGCAGACGTTCGCGCGGGTGAAGAGCTCCAAGTACATCATCGACTTCAAGCACGATGAGTACTGGCCGTTCTATGACGTCAAGCACCGCTTCGGGCGGATCATCCTCACCATCAATACAGCGCACCCCTTCTTCAGCGAGCTGTACGACCCGCTGCGGAAGGTGGTCACGCCGCAGGGCTCGGCCGAGGACGGTGAGGAAGGCGGACCTCCGCCGGCAGATTCTGAACCGGGCCCGATCCTGGCACTCGACCTCCTCCTGCTGTCGCTTGCTCGTACGCAGAGCCGACTGTCCGCCACAAACCCAGAAACGGGGAACCTGCTCGAGACGCTCCGTCGTGAATGGTCTGAGACCTACCGCATCCAGCTGAGCTCGTGAGCCCGAGAGCTGTTGCGAGCTGCGTCTCGATGATCTACGCCGTTCGCATCCGGAGGTTCTCAGCAACGAATCCAGCTTTTCGTCTCCGAATCTGTTGAGGGCAGAGTCTCCGCAGCTTCGTCACCTCCGGTTGGGCACAGCGTCCCGGCCGGCCAGGCCCGGAGCAAAGCGTCGACCGACGCCCCTTCGTGATCCCTTCAGGCCAACACCGGCCTAACAGACTGAAGAGGAAGAAGCGATGTCCGAGCTCCCGCACCGGTGGTGCGCCTACGCGCGCTGCCAAGAGGATCTGAAGACCAAGATCGCCGTCGACCGGCACAGCTGGGGATTGGAGGCTCAGCTCAACCGGCTGGTCGCCGAGGACGGAGCGACGCTATCCGAAGCCGAGTTGGAACGGATCGCGCAGAGCGAGAGCCGCAAGGAGCGACATCGGGCGCAGCTTCGCGAGACCTTTCTCGTAGCGGACAAGGTGACCGCGTCGCCGGAGGAATCCGTTTACGCCCGCACCCAGCTCCAGGCTACGCGTAGCGGCGCTGGCGAAGACGGGTGGACGCTGTTGTGCGAGCTCGGTGCGGGCCACGGGTACGGTGAGATTGCGGTCGCCCGGGGAGTCTCTACCGGCAGCCTGCGCGTGCGCGCGGCTCGCCTCCGGCGCGCCCTCACGGGTCCGCTCCCGCAGCGCCCGAGCTCGCGCCACAGCGGTGCGAAGGCGAGCGCTCGACCGCGATTGGCGCCGCTGTGACCGGACTTGTCGCATCGCCCTTGCATGCTGCGCCTGGGAGGTGTGAACGATGATCGACGCGCTCTTGGAGTGCCTCCGATGCCGGCACCAGTTCGTCGCGAAAGTGTTCGAGCCTGGCGAAGCCGAGCGCAAACGCATCCCGCACTACCCTCTGCGCTGCGAGAAGTGCGGAGGCGACGTGAAAAGGATCCGCTGACGGGTCTGCTCCGACGCCCTTATCGCCGCCCCCGACGCAGGAGAACTGTTAGGTCCTCTGCGACGTCTCGGAGCCCTTGGCGGAACGCCGCGCGAATGCGGTGAGGCGGATCCAGCAACACCGGTCCCAAGTCGGAGGCAGTCGCGATCTTGACTGAGGTCGGGCTCGCTCGGTGCTCGGCGCGCGTCTGCCACCCGAGATAAGAACTGCATGGGAGACCACAAGCGACCACTAGATGGCTCATGCGGTGGAGCGGATCGAGCTGCTCGAGGATCTCATCCGCGAACTCCAGCATGCGCCCGAGTTGGTCGCGGAGATCCTCCTCGACAATTGCCATCGCGTAGGCATCAGCGCGGGCGATCCTTTCGACGACGAGGACGGAGCCATCTTCACCCAACGAGAAGACGGCGTGGCGCTGCTCAAGGACGAGGCGATGGCCCTCGATTCGGGTGTCCGTCGCGGCGCTGCTGTCGAGAACAGCGAAGGATCCGAACATCGCCTTTTGCTGAATTGATCTTGCGAAGTCGGCCGACTCCATCTGACTCGGTCGCACGACGGGTTGTCGAGGAGTGCCCGTGATCGCGAGTGCGACACGCGCTTCTCCGCTCGTGCGCTCCGCAGGAAGAAGACCACGAGCACGGCCGGCGGCCTCGTCAGGATCGACCGGCCCCGAACGCCGTGCGATTTCCAGCTCGTGCAATCCGCGCGTTACCGCATCTCGCAGTGACGCGGGTGTCGAGAAGCGTGTCGTGTAATGCCCGCCTGTCCAACTCTGAAGTTCCGAAAGGAACTCTCGTTGACGATCCTCCAGTTGCACGCCGTCCTGAATCATCGCGAGCACGTCGTGGCGATCCCGAGCCTCGCGATACTCCTCCTCCGTCGCCGAACGCCCAGAGCGTTGGATGGGCCCGTAGCGAGCACCAACCACCAGCACGGTGACATCAGCTTGGCGCACGCCGTCGAGACAAGTTCGTTGCGGCGTCTGCGGGGAAGCGCCGAAGGTCTCGGCCCGAATAGGCGTGTGACCCAGCGAAGAGATCGCGGCTTCCACGGCGTCGCGATACGGCTCGAGGCCGGCAATCACGGAACTAACGAAGACCTTCAATGGCTCAAGCTCCAGGGCGGGCGACGCTTGATCAAGGCTACCTGGATCGCCGTCTGATTAGCCGCCTGCGCCCAGGCAACACGCGTGCTTCCGGATTGTTCCAGACGCCCGAAGAGCTGGATCCGGTGTCCGCCCTCGCACTCGAATCAAGCGCCCGCACGAGCCCGAGATTTCGCGTCGTCGCCCGCGCCCATCGCCGCCACCAGGTGCGCCCCAATACGCTCGCTCGCCGCGCGCAGCGGATCATCGGCGAGGTGCGCATACCGCTGCGACGTCGACGCTTGCCGATGCCCGAGCAGCTTGCCCACGGTGTAGAGCGGAATCCCCTGCGTGACGCCATCCGACGCAAAGCTGTGTGCCGCAGATCATGCAGCCGCAGGTTCGTGATGCTCGCGGCCTTCAGCACGGCGCCCCAGAACTTGCGCATCTCGCGGATCGGGCCGTCATTCGTCGGGTTCGGGAACACCCACACGTCGTGGCGCTCCGGGATGCGATCGATTACCGCGAGCGCTGAAGACGAGAGCATCACCGGGCGCGGGCCGGTCTTGCTGTCGGCGAGGTTGAGCAGGCGGCGCTCGCGGTCGATGTCTTGCCAGCGCAGGCTGAAGATCTCGCCGCGGCGGCAGCCGGTGAGGAGCAGGAGCTTCACGGCGGCGACCTTCTCGGGCTCGTCGGCTTCAGCGGCGGCGAGCCCTTTGCCGAGGCGGCGAATCTCGAGCTCCGAGAGGTATCGCTCGCGCGCGGTCTCGCGGTACTCCTCGACGTCTCGCGCCGGGTTCGATCCACGCGGGAGCAGCCGCCATTTCTCGGCGAGGTTGAAGAGGATCGCGACGAGGTAGAGCACACGGTTCGCGCTGTAGGGCGCGCTCGCCATGCTCGCGTGGAGGCGCGCGACGTGCGCCGTCGTGACTTCAGCGATCGCGAGGGCGCCGAGCGCGGGCAGAATGTGCTTGTCGATCAGCCGGAAGTTCTCGGTGCGCGTGATCGGCTTGTTCTTCGGCGCGTGGTCGGTCTTGTAGCGCCCCACGAGCTCGCTCACGGTGAGAGACTCGCGCTTGTCGCGGCGCTCCTGCGCGGGATCGTCGCCGCGCGCCACGGAGCCGAGGTGCGCGCGTGCGAGCCGCCGCGCTTCGTCCGCGGTGAGGACGCCGTGGCGCCCGAGGTTCACGCGGCGCGAGCGGCCGAGGACGTTGCGGTACTGCACGACGTAGCTGCGCACACCGCTCGGCTTGATGCGCACGCCGAAGCCGCGCAGCTCTTCGTCCCACACGAACACGTCGCGGGCCGGATCGGGCTGCGCCGCCTCGATTGTGCGCTTGGTGAGCTTCGCCACCGCACGCTCCTAACAACTTTTCTGCTGAGGTCCGCCGGGTAAGCACGGGGTAAGCAGCAGAACGACAATCGCAGCGTATCAGCGCGCGAAGGGGAGGGAAGCGAGAAGTGGCGAGATTCGACGTCGGAGTGGCGAATTCGAGGGGCTGGCGCAAATGAGCGCAGGCGGTCGCAGCGCGGAGAAACCCTAATGGATCGCCATGGGGTTCAGGGGGTCGCTGGTTCGAATCCAGTCGGCCCGACCAGCAGCTAGCTCCGAGGGGTTCGCGGCCTCGTTGGGCTTACGACCGCCGGTCATCGCGCGTCGTACCGTGCTCATCGCGTGGGCGCTGCCAGTCCATCGACACCAATCCGCACGAGCTTGGCGCCAGATTCCTTCGCGCCAGCTTCGCGCAGCTCTTCCAGTTCCTCCGCGCTCGCCCCTGAATGGGTGTAGTCGGCGCAATGGATCGAGAGGACGGGTCCGGTCAGGCGGGGGGTTGATCGGAGCCGGTCTCGCCATTTCAGCGCGAGCTCAACCCGGCTGAGGCGACTCGGGAAGAGCCCGGTCCAATAATGGGTGGGCGGACGGCGGGGAGGGAATGCCCACGCGTTGCAGATAAATTGCTGGGGGCTAGCGCCGATGCTCGCGGCGGTCACCTGCTCGAGGGCTTCGCCGTGCATTGCGTCGTTCCAGCCGTCCCAGTCGACCGGCGTGACGACAATGTCCGGCCCCCAGTTTTCGCCAAAAGCGTTGGCCGCCGCCTCGGCGCCGGTTGCCGGCAAGAGCTCGCAGCGCTTGGTTCGATGTAACCTCGTGTCCCGGAGCGCCTTGAGATGCCAGCTCCACGCGTCCTTGAGGCGCCCGCCCGCGCCGGCGCCGATGACGATCGGCTTCGTGAAAAGTGCGACGACCGGCTTCCAAGCGTGGGTCGATCGCGCCGTCGCGGCACAGACATAGGAGAACTGCGCGGTGGAAGGATCGTAGGTCCACCCCGTCTCGACGACCTTGGTTCCCGCCTTGCGGAGCGCGGCGGCCGCGCCCTCCCGGCCGGACTTCAGCTGTTCCAGGCTCAAGTTCGATTTAGGTGCCGCCGCTGCGCAGCTGGTCGCGCCGGCATAACCGTATTTCGCGGCGAGCGCTTGCGCGAACGCGTTGCGCATTTCCTCGCGTTCGAACTGCGGCGTCGGGTCGATGGCCGCAGACATGTAGACAGTCGGCGCAGGCGTGTCGCACACCCACCAGCTCTCGCTCGACGAGCCGCCCGCTGGCGTCTGTCCGGCCGCTGCCGTCGCAGTCGCGACCATCGCAGTCGCGGCGAGAAGAACTGTTACTGCGAGCTTTGTCGTCATCCCCTGTCTCCGACGCAACCATTGGAATCCGCGATGGCGCCGACGCCTCGAGCGGTCGCCCGACTTCGAGGCCTAGCTCCGATCGCGCGGCCGACAAAGCGATTACGGCACGAGAAGCCGCCGGATCACGGCACGGTCGCCCCACCGTCCACGGTCAGAGCGTGACCGACGACGTAGCTCGCTCCCGGGCTGCACAGCCAGAGCACGGCCGAGGCGATCTCTTCGGGCCGGCCCGCGCGGCCGATGGGAACCGTCTTTTCGAGCTCCGCGTACGCGCGTTCATCCCCGGCGCCCGTTCCGTTACTAAACGTCGGGACTTCTCCTACTTTCCCAGACGTTTCGTAACCATGCCTAGAACCCGCACCAAGACCCAACGCGACCGCTCGCTGGCGCTGCTGCGGCGAAAGAGCGTCGCGCGATCTCGCGGAGCTCGGCGTGGCGCGCACGACGCTTCAGCGCCTCGAATCCGAGGGTTCACTCGAGCGCGTGAGCCGCGGCCTCTATCGACTCGCCGACGCCGACATCACCGAGTTCCACGACCTCGCAGCTGCAGCCGCGCGCGTCCCGCGCGGCGTGATCTGCCTGATCTCGGCGCTTCGCTTCCACGATCTCGGCACGCAGAACCCGCGCGAGGTGTGGATCGCACTCGCACCCGGTGATCGCCGGCCAGTCGTCGAGTCGCCGCCGCTTCGCATCGTGCGCTTCTCGGGCGCGGCGCTCACGAGCGGCGTCGAGATGCACCGCATCGAGGGCGTGGCCGTGCACATCACCTCGAAGGCAAAGGCAGTCGCCGACTGCTTCAAGTACCGGAACAAGATCGGCCTAGATGTCGCGATCGAAGCGCTGCGCGACTACCGCCGCGCGCGCGGCAGCGTCGACGCGCTCTGGCGCATGGCGGAGGTGTGCCGCGTCGCGCGCGTGATCCGGCCGTACATCGAGGCCGGTGTGTGAGCCGTCAACCCGGTCCAGCAGTTCGCGCCCGAGCTCACTTCGAGTCACGGCTCCATTGCGAACGTCAGCTTCACCATCAGTCCCTCTCGCGCGTGTGGCGGGTAGTACCAGCGCATCAGCGAATTCACCGCAGCGAGGTCGAACACGTAGGGAGGACTCGACTCGATCACGTGGGCGTCGGCGACGCGTCCGTCGGGCCGCACGTCGAACCCCAGGAGTACCCAGCCCGACACCTTCGCGCGCCGAAGGTGTTCTGGATAGAAGGCCTGTGCGCGGAAGCGCGGCATCGACTCCATCGAGTTGGGTTGGGCTTCGGCTGACGGCGTCTCGGGCTTCTCGCGCGCGATCGTCACGGCGCGGAGCAGCGCGTGCTCCGCAATTTCCGTGTGGGGGTACCTCGTCGCGAGATCTTGATAGAAGGAGGAGGCGTCTTCCTTACCCGCGCGCTCGCGGCAGAACGCGCGCAGGAGCTCTATGTGGGCTCTCGCCACCGGGTCGCCACAGCGTCGGCACTTTGCGATTACGGTTTCCGCCTGTTCACAGGACTCGTTGGCGTACGCGGCCCACGCATTCACGACGCCTGACCACCCGTCCGCACCTGCTGTGGCCGGCGCGTACGCAAGCAGGAATGCGATCCCAGCGAGGCGCGAGAACCGATGCTGCACGTCGTTCCTCCCACGATCTGCCGATTCTCGCACATCTGTTAGGGTGTCGAGGCGCCCGCTGTCCCGCGCGCATGCCCAGCAACGGCGCACGACCGATCCGGCGAGCCAGAACGGACGGCGCGCAGAGCGCGGTAGGCTGCCGCTGTCGGAGTCCGTCATGCTCGAGCTCCCGTGTCGTCCCTCGGATTGGGCCTTCGTCGGCCGGAAGCACGAGCTCGAGCTCGCGCTCGCAGAGCTCGACGCAGGACGCACCGGCATCGTGATCGCGGGGCCGCCCGGCGTCGGGCGCACACGGCTCGCCGCCGAGATCGCGCGCGCGGCGGCAGAGCGCGGCCGCGCGACGACATGGCTCACGGGGGACGCGGGCGAGCCCGAACGGAGCGCTGCGTTCGAAGCGCCGCGGTCCGGGGTCCTCGTCGTGGATGACGCCCACCTGCTCACAGCGACCGCGGCGCGTCGTCTCGAATCGGTTGTTAGGAGCGGCGCGGTCTTTCTGGTCGCGACGCTCGCGAGCGGCCAGCCCGGCCCCGCGGTGATCCGCGCGCTCTGGAAGGAAGCGATCACTCCCCGCGTCGACCTGGCGCCGCTCGGGGAGCGCGCGCTCGTCGAAGTGCTCGAGTCGGCGCTCGCCGCACGCGTGGAGCGCGGCACCTGCCGGCTGCTCTGGCGCGCGTGCCAGGGCAATCTCGTTTGGCTGCGTGAGCTGTTACGCGAGGGGCTCGCGCGGGGCGTGCTCGAGCGACACGCCGGTGTCTGGCGCTACTCGGGGCCTCTCCTGTTAGGCCGCCCGCTCCAGGAACTTGCTCTCGAACAGGTGCAGGCGCTGCCCGAGGGCGCGTTGCGCGCGTTCGAGTCGATCGCGATCGCCGGCGTGCTGGAGCTGCCGCTGCTCGGCGCGGCCGTCGTCGATGGCTTGCTGGAGCTGCTCGAGCGTCGCGGGCTGATCGCGATCGAGCGCGATGGATCGCGCAGCGCCGCGCACGTAGCGCAGCCGCTGTGCGGGGAGGCGGTGCGCCAGGCAATGCCGCGGAGCCGCGCGCTCCAAGTGAATCGCGAGATCGGCACGGCGCTGCTCCGGCTCGGCCTGCGGCGCTCCGGCGATCGCTTCCGCGTCGCGACCTTCCTGCTCGAAGGCGATCCGGCGGCGGGCGCGCCGTTCTTCGTGGACGCGGCGCGCGAGGCGTGGAGGAACGGAGACGCGGCGTTGGCCGAGCGCTTTGCGCGCGCGGCACTGCACGGCGAGGACGCCGGGCTCGCGCGCCATTTCCTCGCCGAGGCGCTGGCCGACCAGAGTCGGTTCGAGGAGGCATTCGCGGAATGGGAAGCCCTCGACGCGCTCGAGATCGACGACGCGCTGCGAACGCGCGTTGCGAGGAGCCACGCAGGCATCCTCGCCTGGGCACGCGGCCGCACGCAGGAAGCGCGCGAGCTCCTCCAACGCGCCGAGGCGCGCGTCGCTCCGCGAGACCTGAAGCGACACCTGGCTGCGATGCGGGCCTCGCTGGGCGCGGCCGATCTGCCGCCCGATCGGATCGTGGCGGAGACCGAGCTGATCCTGCGCGAGCCGGACCTCGCGCCCTTCGTCGAGTCGCGTTCTCTCACCGGCCAGTTCATCGCTGCCATTCAGATCGGGCGGTTCGAACGCGTGCTCGCGCAGCGACAGCGGGCGCTGCAGGCGGTCCGTCGCCAGCGCGAGCCGCATCCCGAAGCAGAGATTTGGGTGAACGTCTTCACTTATTACGCGCTGCTGTTCCGTGGCGCGCTCGACGCCGCGGAGCAGCTCGCCGCCGAGCAGCGCGAGGCTCGCGCGGAAGAGGCCTTCGTCGCGACGCGCAGCTACTGGAGCTACGGGCTCGGCCTCGTCCAGCTCTGGCGCGGCCGCGTGACGGCGGCGATTGCGCCGCTGCAGGAAGCCTCCGCGCTTCTCCTCGCTTACGACAACGGAGTGCGCCAGGCGGTGCTCTTCGATCTGGCGCTGGCTCGTTCGTTCGCGGGTGCCGGCGCGGAAGCCGAGCGGCTGATCGCTGAGGCCGAGACGTCCCGGCCCGCACCGCCGATCATCCTTCACAGCCGCGACTAGGCGGCGTCGCGAACCGACGGCCCACTCCTCTCCGCGCTCGCCGACCACGGGCTCGCGCTCGCGAAGCGCGACGCGGCGGCGCTGGATGCCGTCTCCGAACGGCTCGCGGGGCTCGGCGTGCTCCTCTACGCGGCCGAAGCGGCGCGCGCCGCGTGCGGGCACCACGCGAAGTCCGGGCATCCAGCAGCGTCGCTCGCGTCGCGGAACGCGTTCGAGCGCCTCGCGGCCCAGTGCGAGGGTGCCGTGTTCCCGCCACTCGGGATCGTCGATCCGCTCTCACGCCGCGAGCGCGAGGTCGCCGAGCTGGCCGCGCGCGGCGCGAGCGACCGCGAGATCGCTGCGCGGCTCTCGCTCTCGGTGCGCACCGTCAACGCGCACCTCCGCTCCGTGTATGGGAAGTTGGACGTCGGCGGCCGCGACGCGTTGACTGAGCTGCTGGCTCCCGCCAGAGACCGGGCCCGCGAACAGAACGGTGCGAATTAGGTAGTCGACTGCCGATGCGGTGATTCCGAACGCCTCCGTAGGGTGCGCCTCCGAACCCGAGCCTCGGAGGACGGAGGATGCAGTCACCTCATCGAAATTTGGGAATCGCCGCGGCGCGCGCGCGCGTTCTCGCCACTGCAGTAATGGCCGTGCTCGTGACGAGTCCGATCGCTGTGAGTTCCGAAGAAACGGTGCGCGAGGGAACGTGCGAGATGGCGGAGGAGCTGTTCCCTGACAACAACCCCGGTCCGGGGTCGTTGAAGGAGATTCCGGTTCCCGAACCGACGAACCTCGAGGCGTACGTCCGGAACCGCGAGGTCGCGATCGCTCTCGGGAAGGCCTTGTTCTGGGACATGCAGGTCGGCAGCGACGGCGTGCAGGCGTGTGCGTCGTGCCACTTCCGCGGCGGCGCCGATCCGCGTTCGATCAACCAGCTGAACCCGGGCGGCCAGGACAACCCCGACCCGACGATCCATCTCGGCGGTCCGAACCATCGGCTCCAGGCGTCGGACTTCCCATTGCACATACTGGCCGACCCGACCGACCGAACCTCGACTGTGCTGCGAAGCATCGACGACGTCGTCTCCTCCCAGGGCGTCCACCTCCGTCAGTTCGTGCGCGCGACACGCGGCGCGAGCCGAGACGAGACCGTCGTCGTGTCCGACCCGGTGTTCAACATTCGAGGCGTCAACACGCGACGCGCGGAGCCGCGCAATACCCCCACCGTGATCAACGCCGCCTTCACGCTCGAGAACTTCTGGGATCGGCGCGCGGACAACCTCTTCAACGGCGTCAGCGTTCACGGTGCGGCGGATGCCGCCGCGCGCGTTCTGCGCGCGGACGGGGATCGGATCAGTCCGGTCCGCGTGCGCATCGACAACGCGAGCCTCGCGTCGCAGGCAGTCGGTCCGCCGCTGAGCGATCGCGAGATGGGATCGCTCGGTCGCACGTTCCTCGATGTGGGCAAGCGCCTGGCGTCCGCTCGCGCCCTGAGAGGGCAGAAGGTGGCGCGCGACGACAGCGTGCTCGCGCCGTTCGTCGATCACGCCAAGTACCCACGCGGGCTCAGCAAGACCTACCGCGAGATGATCGAGGCGGCGTTCCAACCGGCGTGGTGGCGATCGAGCTCGATCGTCCGCGTCGGCTCGAATGGCGAGCTCGCCTTCGTGCCGCGCCCGAGTCGCCCGCTGCTCGAAGACGAACACACGATGCTCGAGCACAACTTCTCGTTGTTCTTCGGGCTCGCGATCCAGCTCTACGAGATGACTCTCATCTCCGACGATGCTCCGATCGATCGCTTCTTCGACGGCGACTCGAACGCGCTCACGGCCGAGGAGCAGCGTGGCCTGGCGATCTTCGATAGCCAGACCGCGGATACCGCGTGCTCTGGCTGTCACTCCGGCGCGGAGCTCACCGACAACTCGAGGCGGATCTTCGACGGCGCGGTCGTGGATGGCGTGCAGCAGCCGGCGGAGTGGGTCGAGCGGATGTTCAACGGCGAGTGCGAGGTCGTGGCCTACGACCAGGGCGTCTACAACATCGGCGTGCGGCCCACCCACGAGGATCTCGGCCGCGGAAGCCGCGACCCATTTGGGAATCCGCTGTCGTTCATCAAGTTGCTGACGCTGCTTCCCAGCGAGATCCCGTCGCCGGAGCTGCTGACCTACCCGATTCCCAACATCGCCAATCCGCCCTTCGAGCTCGGCGAACGCACGATCACCGACGGCACCTTCAAAGTGCCGAGCTTGCGGAATCTCCAGCTCACCGCGCCGTACTTCCATAACGGAGGGCAGCGCTCGATCCGCGGCGTGGTCGAGTTCTACAACCGCGGCGGCGACTTCCGCGAGCACAACGTCGAGAACGTCGACTTCGAGATCGGCAAGCTGAACCTGACTCCCGCAGAGATCGAGGATCTCGTCGCGTTCCTCGGCCGTCCGCTGACGGATTCGAGGGTCGTGCGTCAGAGCGCTCCGTTCGACCATCCGCAGCTGTTCGTGCCGAACGGCCACGACGCGCCGGAGGGCCGCCCGCGTCTCACGGAGGAAGGCGTGGTGCGAGACCGCTTCCTCGAGGTGCCCGAAGTCGGTCGCCATGGCGGTCGCTTGCCGAAGGGCTTCCTCGAGTAGCGCGACGACGGTGACGAGGATCACCGAGGCGAACAGCCCGGCGACGGTGCTCATGCGGCGCTAAACCCGCGCCGATGAGACTCGACATCCGCTCGGAGGAGATCGAGATGCGAACACGAACCCGCGCTTATCTCACCACGCTCGCGTTGGGACTCACGCTCGGAGGCTGCCTGCCGTGCGTGCCCGGAGTCCGCGTCGACGCTCCGCACACCGCCGCGTGCCTCGCTGCGACAGACGGACGGTGCAGCGACGCCGAGAAAGCGACTCCGACTGCGCCGCACGCCGGCGGCGGGGACTACGCGCGGCTCCGGTAGCTGCGCGAGCTCGTTCGAGCGGGCGTTCAGCGCCCTAACACCTTCCCCCCGCGCGCCCCGGTGTGCTCGTCATGCTCGAGCACCACAGCACCGTTGCAGAGCGTCGCGCGGTACCCGCGAGCGCGCTGCACGAAGCGGCCTGCGCCGTGCGGGAAGTCCCAGACGAACTCGGGCATGCGCTCGCTGACGCGCTCGAGGTCGATCACGTTGAGATCGGCCTTCATGCCGACCTCGAGGCGGCCGCGGTCTTTCATCCCGACGATCCGCGCAGGAGCGGAGCTCATGCGCCGCACGGCTTCCTCGGCGCTGAACAGGCCGCGCTCGCGCAGCCAATGCGAGAGCACGAACGAGCACCAGCCGGAGTCCATCACCTGGCCGACGTGGGCGCCGGCGTCACCGAGGCCGGGCAAGATGTGCCCGCCCGAGATCAGGTCCTCTACCGCGCGCAGGTTCGGATTGAAGAAGAGCTTGGTGAAGAGCGCCTTGCCGCGCGTCTCGCGGCAGAGGCGCAGGAACGTCTCGGCCGGCGCTTCGCCCGCGCGCTTCGCGATCTCGTCGAGCGAGGTCTCCGCGCGGAACACGTAGTCGGGCGCGTCCCCGTCGCCGAGCCAGAACATCGGCACGCGCGCGATGAAGCTCGTGTCGGCGTGCGCGTCCGCCACGAGGCGCGCGCAGAGGGCGGCGTCGTCGAGCGCGGCCAGCCGGCCTGAGAAGTTCTTCGCTGCGAGCTCCGCCCAGGCGCCGGCGCGCCACGGCAGCTCGTTCACGAGCCCGACGACGAAGCCCGAGCCGCGCGGGATCGCGACGCAGCTGACGTCGAGCCCGTCGGCGCGCATCGCATCGACGAGCGCGTTGAGCTTCTTGCCGGAGCCATCGGAGTTGCCCGCGGTGATGCTGAACAGCACGCGGTCGCCGGTGGTCTCGGCCTGCTTGCGAACGAGCGCGATCTCGCCGTCGAAATCGCCGCCCAGGTTCAGCACGTTCTGCATCAGCCCGCCGCCCGCGGCTTTGACGGCGCGCGCGATCGCCACCAGCTCTTCGGGGCGCGCGTGCGTGCCCGGAACGTCCCGGCCGTCGGGCAGCCGGTGGCCGATCAGGCGCGACGTCGAGAACCCGACCGCGCCCTCGTGCAGCGCCTCGCCGACGACCTCGGCGATGCGCGCGATCTCGGCCGGCGTCGGCT